>Ga0075301_1000002_pt1 | contig 146967 bp, 116 predicted proteins | sample Browns_TuleA_D1_FD_120053 | JGI IMG/M metagenome (GOLD analysis project Ga0075301, IMG submission 120053) | Natural and restored wetland microbial communities from the San Francisco Bay, California, USA, that impact long-term carbon... | ecosystem: Environmental > Terrestrial > Soil > Wetlands... | reverse complement strand
AGGTCCTCTCGGCTCGGCGATGATCAACAGTGCGTCACCATCGCAATCCGCTTTAATATCTCTCACCGCGAGGATATTTCCGGTGGTTTCGCCTTTCATCCACGGACGCTGCTTGCTGCGGCTGAAAAACGTTACGTGCCCACTTTTCAGTGTTTGGTCGAGCGTCTCTCGGCTCATGTAACCGAGCATAAGGACCGTTCGCGTTGTCTCGTCTTGGACAATTGCCGGCAGAAGTCCGTTGCCCTTCGCCCAATCAATGTGTGCAAGTTCGATGGTGCCTAACATCGCCGCACGCGAATTCCGTGGTCGGAAAGAAATCGCTTGAGCTGCCCGATCCTGATCTTGCCGGCATGGAAAACGCCAGCCGCAAGGACGGCGCTGACACCCGCCGCGCTGAACGCGTCGAAGAAGTGCTCAGGCTTTCCGGCACCACCAGAAGCGACCAAGGGGATCGTTAGCCCTGCACGCAGCTGCTGGAGTTGCGTGAGGTCATAGCCGTTCTGCGTGCCATCACGGTTCATGCAATTCAAGACGATCTCGCCGGCACCTCGCCTCTGCGCTTCAACGGCCCAATCAAGCGTTGTGCGGCCGGTTCTGATCGTCCTGGAGGGATCGCCCGTGTACTGATGGACGACGTATCGGCCGCTTTCAGTCTTGCTGTCGATGCCGACAACGACACATTGCGTACCGAATGTCCCGGCAAGTTCGCTGATGAGCTCTGGCCGCTCCAGGGCTGGCGAGTTCACGGAAATCTTATCAGCGCCACTAAAAATCACCTCTCGTGCCGCGGCAACGCTACGAATGCCCCCGGCGACACAGAAAGGGATATCGATAACGCGAGCGAGCCTTTCGACCCATCTCCGCTCGACCGTTCGCCAATCGCTGCTGGCACTGATGTCATAGAAGACGAGTTCGTCGGCGCCTTCGTCACGATAACGGCAAGCGAGATCCAGTGGATCGCCGATAACGACATGGTTGCGGAATTGCACGCCCTTGACGACCATGCCGCCTTTCACGTCGAGGCAGGGAATGATGCGCTTAGTGAGCATGGTTATGTTCGCTGAGCGCGCTCTGAAGGGAGAATTTTCTTTCGTAGAGGGCCTTGCCGACGACGACGCCGGCCACGTTTGCGGCGCGGAGCTGGGTCAGGTCCGCTAGCGAGCGGACGCCACCGGAAGCTTGGATCCTTGCGCGTGGAGCACTCGCTACGAGGAAACGGTAAAGGCCTGTGTTTGGGCCGGCCAACGTCCCGTCACGGTCAATGTCCGTGCACAAGATATGACGGGCAAGCTTGCCGTAAAAACTCAAAACATCAGCAAGCCCGAGAGAAGAGGTGACCGTCCACCCATCGGTTGCGAGCAAATAGCCATGCGCACGACTTCGTACATCGAAGCCAAGAACAATTCTGTTCGCCCGACTGCTTTCAAGAATGCGCGCGACAAGATCGGGCCGCTTGACGGCCAGGCTGCCGACAACCACGCGTGCCGCGCCCAAGGCCAGAAACTCATCAACATCGTCCAGAGAGCGCACACCCCCGCCTACCTGCAGCTTCAACGAGCCCAGGCCCGCCAGCCCGGCAATAACATCGCGCTGGCGCCTGGTAGGGTCGCGGGCGCCATCCAAATCGACGACATGCAGCCACGTCGCGCCTTGAGCTTTGAAGGCGCGCGCGACCACGAGCGGGTCCTTGGCATATGTCGTTGACTTGGCGAAATCGCCCTGCGTGAGGCGCACGCATTGGCCGTCTTTCACATCGATGGCAGGATAGATCTGCATCAGAGGCCCACGAAGTTCGCCAATAATTGCTGACCGATGGGCCCCGAGCGCTCGGGGTGAAACTGGCAGCCGAAGAAATTGTCGCGCACAACGAGCGACGAGAAGTTTTCGCCATAGAACGTCGTGGCGAGGGTGTAATCACCCAAAGGCACGACATAGCTATGCGCAAAATAGAAATATGCACTATCCGGGAGCTCCGTCAGAAGTGCACTTGCCCTGGTCAGCCGGACCTTATTCCAGCCCATATGGGGCACGACCAGTTGGGGGGCGGAGTGCAGCGCTTCTATCTTGCCAGGAATGATATTCAGCAGGTCGACGCGCCCCTCTTCGCTATGCGTGAAAAGAAGCTGCATGCCGAGACAGATGCCTAGCACTGGCTGCGTAAGCCCCTCAAGACGCTTGGCCATCCCTTTTTGCCTCAGCCTTGGCATTGCAGCGGAAGCGGCGCCTACACCTGGCAAGATCACGTGAGAAGCTCGCTCGACGAGATCGGGGTTGTCGGTCACCACAAAGTCCTTGCCCAAACGCTCTAGTGCAAAGCCAAGCGAAGCCAAGTTGGCGACACCACTATCGACGATGGCGATCATGACACGACGCGACGAAGCAAGCGGCTCCAGGGGCGGCTGTCTCTAATATCGATCGAGTAAAGCAACATCTGCCGCGCGCCTCGCTAATCCATCATCTTCTCGATGGGGACCACGAGAATGGTGCTACCGCCGGCGGCACGAAGTTGCTCCATCGTGTCCCAGAAGATTTCCTCCTGACAGACGGCGTGAATCGCGACCATGTCTTCCCTATTCAAGTTCACCACGGTTGGCGCTTCCGAGCCGGGCAGGAGGCTGGTGATTTTCTCGATCGAGGCACGAGAGCAATTCAACATGATGTACTTGCTGTTCTGGGCGCGGATGACGCCCCTGAGACGTGTCAACAAGCGGGCGATCGTCTGCTCCTGTGCCGATCCCAACTTGCTTCGCCGGCGCACCAAGAGCGCTTCGCTCTCGAGCACGGTTTCCACTTGGCGCATGTTGTTGGCGGCAAGCGTGGCGCCGCTGGACACGAGATCGCAGATCGCGTCGGCGATATTCATGCGCGGGGCGATTTCGACGGCCCCGCCCAGATGAATGATTTCGGCCTCGACGCCGTTACGGCTCAGGAAGTCGTTCAAAATCGCAGGATAGGAGGTTGCGATCTTGAGACCGTCCAAGTCCTTGGACGAGCTGTAAGTCCGGCCATTGGGCACCGCGATGGCAAGGTCGCAATAGGCGAAATCAAGTGGCGTCACCACGTCGATTTCCGGCTCACTGGCATTCGCCAGACAGTACTCGGCAAGCAGGTTCCGGCCGATAATTCCCAGATCGCATTTACCTTTGCTGATCAGTTCGGGAATGTCGTCATCGCGCAAAAAAAGTATGTCGATTGGGAGCTCGCGCACCCGGCAGAAAAGTTCGTCCTTGCTGGCACTGATGTGCAGGCCACAATGCTTCAGGAGAGCGACGCTCTCCCCCACCAGACGGCCATTTTTTTGTAAGGCGATCCGGACCCGATCCTCACGCGATTGCATTGATTATGCCTGCCCCCTGCACCGATCTAGCGCGAGGCGATAACCCCGATTCTTTTCCTCATTCAGAAATCGGGCGACGCGCGTAACCGTTGTGACGCTTGCCCCAGTATTTTCGTTTATTTCGCGGTACGACATGTCTTTGTCGTCCAACAATTGCGCCACCCACCAACGGTGGGTGAGCGCTTCAATCTCGGCAGGCGTGCAGAGGTCGAGCAGGAAGCGGCTGACCTCGTCCGGCGTTTCCAGGTTCAAGAATGCCTCTTCCAGGCTAGCTTTCGGCCGTTTTCGAGCGGACAAGCATCATCTCCTATCGTTCTCGTGTATTAGTGTATTAAAACGCTGGTAGCAGAGCGATTGGCGGCCGTCAAGGGTTCTTGATCACCGTACGATGTGATGGAAACACTCTGTTTCAGTTTGACAGGGCCTCACGCTCCGACGGGCTCAAGCTCAGACGGAAACGAATGGAGACCGCCGGCGTCAGGGAAAGGAGCGGACCCGGTTTGTCATTTGAGCCAGTGCGGCAGCCTCTCGAGTGCCATGAGCGCTTCGGGCGTTTGGCGCTGCCGCACGACGCCCCATTCTTCCCCTTTGACGAGCACTTCCGCTGCGGGAGGACGAGCGTTGTATGAGGACGCCATGACCGCGCCATAGGCTCCCGCTGTCATAATCGCGAGCAGGTCATCAGGCCTGGCCTTAGGCAAACTGAGCTCGCGGGCGAAGAGATCGGCGGTTTCGCACACGGGGCCCACGACGTCGTAGATTTTATGGCCAATGCCTTCTGGGGGCGCGCGAACGAGCAAGATCTCGTGCCGTGCGTCATAGAGTGCAGGACGCAGCAAATCGTTCATCCCAGCGTCCAGAACCAGGAAGGTCTTGGACTCCCCCTCTTTGACATACAGCACGCGCGTAACCAGCACGCCGGCATCGGCGGCGATCAGCCTCCCAGGCTCAAAAACGAAGTTCGCTCCCAATCCACCCAACAGCCTCGCCACCAGCGCGCCATAGGTTGCGGGCGTCGGCGGCGCCTGAACATCCGCGGCATAAGGCACGCCGAGCCCGCCACCAAGATCGAGCCGCTCGACGCTGTGTCCCTGAGCGCGCAAGGTTTGCACCAACTCTGCCAGTTGGGCGAAGGCCGCCTCGAAGGGCGCGAGTTCGGTGATCTGACTGCCGATGTGAACAGCAAGTCCCCTGGGTTCAATCCCAGGCAGCGAGCTTGCGCGGGCATAGACCTCGCACGCCTTGCGCCAGGGCACCCCAAATTTTGTTTCCGCAGTGCCTGTATTAATTTTGGCGTGCGTGCCCGCGTCGACATCGGGGTTCACTCGAATGGCAATGGCGGCGCGCCGATCGAGCGCGATCGCCACCTCACCAATCACATCGAGTTCCGGTTCGCTTTCGACATTGAATTGCAGAATACCGCAGGCGAGCGCGAACTGGATCTCAGCTCGGCTTTTGCCCACGCCGGAGAAGACGATGCGTTCTGGTGCAATGCCGGCGGCGAGCGCCTTTTTGAGTTCGCCTCCAGAGACCACATCGGCGCCAGCACCGAGCTTGCGCAGCGTTTTCAGAACCGCAAGATTGTCATTCGCCTTGACCGAGTAGGCGATAAGCGAACCTTGCGGCACGGCGCTACGAAACGCTTCGTAATTACGGATGAGCGCGGCCGTCGCGTAGCAATAGAAAGGGGTGCCAACCTCGGCGGCAAGCGCCTCAAGTGAGACGTCCTCCACGTGGAGTACGCCGTCGCGGTAATGAAAATGATCCATTGGTGTGGTCCAAATCTTTCGATGTGTCCGGCCGGAGACAAACGTCCCCGACCGACAGTGAATCTGGCAAATTTTGCTAGGTTCAGCCGCGTACGGCTGTGGCAGCGGCCGTGTTCCAGCCAGCTGAACGCCCTAATTTAGAAGCACCGCTTTCGCATACGAAGTTCCAGTCTGCGCATCCTCGGAAGATCGGCGCTTTGGCAAGCAAAGCCGGGCACATCGCTTTGGTAGCATGGCATGTGTCTTTTCTCAAAATTCGAACAGCGCGTCATCGCTGGCCCCCGCCACTGGAAAATGTACTGAATTCAATCGACGAATGCCCGCTCGACAACATAACTGCCCGGGCATGTTTGGCTGCCCTCACGGAAACCACGATGCTCAAGGATCGTACGCACATCATTGAGCATGGATTGGCTTCCGCACAGCATGACCCGATCCTCGTCCGCATCAAGAGGCGGTACGTCTAGCTGCTGAAATAGCCGACCATCCATGATGAGATCTGTTAGTCGTCCTGAATTGTGAAACGGTTCGCGTGTAACAGTCGGGAAATAGGCAAATTTTTCCGCAACCTCGGCTCCCACCAATGCATCGTTAGCGAGCTCTTGAGAGAGGAACCGTGCGTACGCCAGATCGGCGACCCTACGGCAGGAGTGAACGAGGATCACGCGCTCATATCGCCCATATGTTTCAGGATCGCGGACAAGACTCAGGAACGGCGCCAAGCCGGTTCCGGTGCCGAGGAGATACAAATTACGGCCTGGTTCGAGATTGTGCAGTACCAAGGTTCCCGTCGTTCTTCGGCCCACGAGGATTTCGCTCCCGGTGGTCAGGTGTTGTAAGCGCGAGGTCAGCGGACCGTCTGGGACCTTAATGCTAAAGAACTCGAGATGATCGTCATGCGAGGCGCTCGCGATGGAATAGGCGCGGAGGAGGGGACGCTCATCCACCTCGATGCCCAGCATGACAAATTGGCCAGGCGCGAAGCGAAAGCTTTGATCGCGTGTCGTGCGGAAAGAAAAGAGTTCAGGCGTCCAGTGTCTGACAGCGAGAACACGCTCCACGTTAAGGCTTGGCGATGAGGACATGGAAAGAAACCGGCAGCGTGAAGATTCTTCGAATGGCGAATTACGCAGTGGCTCGACATTAGGCAAGGCGCCGCAAAAAAAAGATTGAAGTATTTGATGTTTGTGGAGATGCCGACCGCGCATTCCAAAGAATGGCTCATGGATAGAAGTTTGTTCTCGCGCACGCTCTTTCGAGCGGAGAGTGGATCGATCTTTGGAACCGATTCCGCCGCTGGCGGGTCAGCGTGCAACTGTGCGCAGGCTGAAGCCGGCCGAAACAAGTATTGTCGTGACGACTAAAATATTCTATGAATTGGCAATATGATTGGTATTCACAGAATATCTGTGCTGTCTTGTAAGACAATACAGAATAGTATTCTCCAAAGAGGATGCGAGGAGAAATGGACGCCACAGACCGTCGGATTCTAGCAGTACTCCAGGAAGACGCCTCGCTCTCCGTAGCCGAGGTCGGGAAGCGCGTTGGTCTGTCGTCCACGCCGTGCTGGAAACGCATTCAGCGCTTGGAAGAGGAAGGCGTCATCGTCAGGCGCGTAGCGGTCGTTGATCCGGAAAAGGTTGGGCTCGGTACAACCGTCTTCGTCTCCATCGAGACCGATAACCACTCCGAGGAGTGGCTGACACGTTTTGCGAAACTGGTGCGTGCCATGCCGGAAGTGGTGGAGTTCTACCGTATGGCTGGCGATGTGGATTATATGCTTCGTGTCATCGCCACTGACATGCATAGCTTCGATGAATTCTACAAACGGCTGATTGCCGCGGTACCGCTAAAAAAGGTCAGTTCACGTGTTGCTATGGAGCGGATCAAGTCAACAACAGTGTTGCCGATTTCATAAGGCACCGAACCGTTCTTCCAAATTCGTTCGCCGATGGAGGATGCGAGATTCTACTCCCCCTGAATCTCCCACGACGCTGATGTATTTTTTGGCGTGATGATCCGTCTTCGGACGGTTCCGCTCGGAGCAGAATTTTCCAGAGGGAATCTCGCGAATAGCAGAATATTCTTCTGCTTTACTAGCGAAATTCGCCATCTATAAGAAAATCCTTCTCAAGGGATTGGAAGCTTCGTGCGCTCTTTGCCGATTGTTCTTGATCTCTCTATCGGCGCCATCGTGGTGGTCGGCGCTGGCTCACCTGCGCTCAATAAACTCGAGCTGCTACGCGGGCGCGGAGCAGACATTCATTGGTATCCTATCGTACTCGAGCGCCAGGAAGCGGCGGCGATGTTCGTGCCGCCCCATAGCGGCAGGCTCGAGGTCATGGCAGGTGAGCCTGATGAAGCCGCCGTGACCGATGCTGTTGCAGTCATCGCGGCAACGGGCACCGAGCTCGATGAGCGCCTGGCGCTGATGGCGCGAAAGTTCGGGACGCCGATCAACGTGGTGGATCGGCCGGAACGTTCCACCTTCTTTTTCCCCGCTCTCGTCGATCGTGGCGACGTTGTGATCGCCATCAGCACAGGGGGCGCGGCGCCCGTTCTGGCGCGGCGCTTACGGGAACGGATCGAGGCCCTCATCCCTGCCGGTGTCGGCCAACTGGCGCAGTTTCTGAAGCGTTGGCGCGACCGGTTCAGAAGGGAGCTTGGCCGAGAGCGCCTGAGCCGCGAATTTTGGGAGAAGGTGATAGACGGCCCAATTGCACGCCTGGTTCATGACGGACGTTTGAACGAGGCGGATGATCTCATCGCAGCTATGTCCCGCTTCGCCACAGAAAAGGGCGTGTCACGGCTTGGCTCGGTAACATTGGTGGGCGCGGGGCCAGGAGATCCGGATCTTCTCACGCTGAAAGCCTTACAGGCGCTGCAGGACGCGGACGTCATCTTTTATGACGAGCTCGTCACCCCTGAAATCCTGGGACGTTCGCGCCGCGAGGCCGGCAAAGTGTTCGTGGGCAAGCGCAAAGGCAAACCAGGCGCTGACCAAGACAAGATCAATCAACAGCTGATTACGGCGGCGCGCGCCGGCAGTCGCGTGGTGCGCCTAAAAGGTGGAGACCCGTTTATCTTCGGCCGTGGCGGCGAAGAGTTCGAGGCGCTGCGGTTGGCTGGCGTTCCCGTCGGCATCGTACCAGGCATTACGGCGGCACTCGGTTGTGCCGCCGAGGCGGAAGTCCCGCTCACCTATCGTAACGAGGCCACCCGTCTCATGCTCGTCACCGCTCATCGCGCAGACGAGCAAATATCTGTCGACTGGGCGGAGCTCAGCGATGACAAGACAACCCTCGTCGTCTATATGGGTCAGACCTCGGCCGCTGCTGTTCGCGATGGCTTGCTCACCGCTGGTCGTAACCCGGCTACGCCCGCGGCGGTGCTTGCCCGTGGCACACGCAAGGATTCCCGAACTGTCGTGGGCAAACTCAAGGATTTGGCGTCCCTTGCGGCACGCGCCGGTGAGGGTCCGGCGCTCTTGGTGGTCGGCGCGGTCGTTGCTCGCTCGAAGGCCTGGCGTGAAGCTCGTTTGCACGTAGTCGCGGGGGTCGCATGACCGCGCCCCAGCAACAGAAGTTGCGCTTCACTGGGCCCATGGTGGTGACCGCTAACCGGCTCTCCGACGGCGTGGTCATTTATTTCACGCACGATGGCGGCTGGAGCACGGCACTAAATTCCGCGGCGATTGTCGCGACTTCCGAAGAAGCGAGCCAACGTCTGAGCCGCGCCCTTCGCGATGAGCAACACGCAGTGGGCGCGTATTTGGCGCCTGTGACAATGGCTGCCGGTCAGCGCGTGACGCCCGGCAATCTGCGTGAGCGCATTCGCCACGACGGGCCAACTATAACGCTTCCGGGCGTGATCCCAGCGGAGGCGAGCGCGCATGTACCGCTATGATGAATTCGACCAGCAATTGTTGGTGGAGCGGGTCGCAGAGTTCCGCGACCAGGTGCGCCGGCGACTTTCCGGCGAACTAACCGAAGAGGAATTCAAGCCGCTGCGGCTAATGAATGGCGTCTACCTTCAGCTTCACGCGTATATGCTCCGGATCGGAATCCCTTACGGTACGCTGTCATCGCAGCAGCTGAGGACCATTGCAGACGTCGCGCGCCGCTATGACCGCGGTTATGGGCATTTCACCACCCGCCAAAACATCCAATTCAATTGGATCAGCTTGGAAGAATTGCCCGATGCCATGGCGGAGCTTGCTCGTGTCGGTCTGCACGGCATTCAAACGAGCGGCAATAGCATACGTAACGTTACCACGGACCAGTGGGCAGGCGTTGTTCCGCATGAAATCGAGGATCCGCGCATCTGGGCGGAGGTGCTTCGACAGCACACCACAATGCATCCGGAATTCTCGTTTCTGCCACGGAAATTCAAGATCGCAGTCACAGCTTCAAGCGATGATCGGGCGGCAATAAGGATTCACGATATCGGCCTGCGGCTCTATTCCAACCAAGCGGGGGAGACGGGTTTTGAGGTCATGGTAGGGGGCGGTTTGGGCCGCACCCCATTTCTTGGCAAAACGATCAAGCCCTTTTTGGCCAAGCGCGATCTGCTGAGCTACCTGGAAGCGATACTTCGTGTCTACAACCAGCATGGGCGCCGGGACAACATCTACAAAGCGCGCATCAAGATCCTCGTTCATGACCTCGGCGCTGAAACTTTTGCCAAGGAAGTGGAAGATGAATGGCAAGCGATCAAGGATGGGCCCCTGGCGCTCGATGAGGGCGCCGTGGTCGAAATCAGAGCGCGCTTTCGTTACCCTGTTTACGAACAGCTCGAAAATTCTCCCTTGGCGCTCGAGCGAGCGCGGGAAGGCAACAAACAGTTCGCTGCCTGGCTCGAAAACTCGGTTCGCCCGCACAAGGCTCCGGGCTATGCGATCGTCACCTTGTCATTGAAACCAGAGGGTGGGCCGCCTGGTGACGCGACCGCCGACCAAATGGATGCGATCGCCGCTCTCGCTGATGCTCACAGCTTCGGCGAGATCCGGGTGGGCCATGACCAGAATCTCGTCCTGCCGCATGTGCGGCAAGATCATTTGGATACGGTGTGGCGTGCGCTCGATGCCCTTGGTCTGGCGACACCCAATATTGGGCTCGTCTCCGACATTATTGCCTGCCCTGGCCTCGATTATTGCAGCCTCGCCAACGCGCGCTCGATTCCGGTAGCGCAGGAGTTGACACGACGGTTTCGCGGTCTGGCGCGCTCTCGCGACTTGGGACGCCTCCATATCAATATCTCCGGCTGCATCAACGCCTGCGGCCATCACCATGTCGGGCATATCGGATTGCTCGGTGTCGAGAAAAACGGCGAAGAATTCTACCAAATCACCTTGGGTGGCCGCTCGGACGAGAACGCGACGCTGGGCGCGTTGCTTGGGCCCGCCGTGCCTTACGGAGAAGTCGTTGATGTAGTCGATCGCATCGTGGACGCTTATCTCGAGCTGCGCAAAGACCCTCAGGAACTGTTCGTCGACACGGTGTCTCGCTTAGGAACCGAGCCATTCAAGGAGCGCGCCTATGCTGCTCACTGACGATGGCGAGATCATCGACGACCGCTTCACGAGAGTTGCGGATGAGTCCCCAATCCCGGATGACGCTCCAATATTGGTGTCGGCTACGCGCTTTCTCGAGCGCGCGAGCGATCTCACCCACCGCCATGCGCCCGTGGGCGTCATCTGGCCGAATGACAAGAACGTGTCGGAACTTGTTCCTTTTATTGGCAAGATCGCGCTGGTCGCGCTGATATTCCCAAACTTTCGCGACGGTCGCGCCTACAGCCAAGCCCGCCAGCTGCGCGAGCGCCATGGTTATCGGGGAGAATTGCGCGCTACGGGAGATGTATTGCGCGATCAGTTTCTGTTCATGCTGCGGGCGGGCTTCGATTCATTCGAGCCGCGCAAAGAGCACGAAGCAGCGGAATTTACTCGAACGATCTCGCGCTACAGCGTCTACTACCAACCTACGGGCGATGGCCGAATTCCCGCCTTGCAATTGCGAGTAGCTCATAAACGCCCGGCACACGGCGAGGAATGCGACGTTGGTGTCGATGCTTCTCCTGCCAATCTCGCCCGACTTAATCAGGTGCTAGATGATGCGACACCTACGCAGATTATCGCCAATGCCATTCAAACAATTCCCAACGGACGGCTCGCGGTTGTTTCGTCCTTCGGGATAGAATCTGCGGCGCTGCTGAAGCTTGTGGCCGATCTCGACCGCTCACTCCCGATAATCTTTCTTGATACGGGATGGCTGTTTGGCGAGACCCTTGCCTATCGCGATGAATTGGTCGGGTACCTTGGGCTGAAGAACGTCCGGACGATCAAGCCATCAGCAGCTTCGGTGGCCACAACCGATCCGGATTACAGCCTTTGGGCGCGCGATCCCGGCGCGTGCTGTCATTTGCGGAAAGTCGTTCCGCTTGCAGAAACGCTCACCCCATTTGCCGCCTGGATCACGGGCCGCAAGCGCTATCAGGGCGCGGAAAGAGCCTCGTTGCCGATTGTTGAAGCCGATGGCCCGAGGCTCAAGTTCAACCCGTTTGCGCGCGTCTCGCCCAAAGACATCGCGGCAATCTTTCGCTCGGCGCGTCTGCCGCGGCATCCCTTATCGTGGTTCGGATTCACGTCGGTTGGTTGTGTTCCCTGCACAAGCCAGGTGCGGGAAGGGGAAGCGATACGGGCGGGGCGCTGGCGGGGGACCGACCGTACAGAATGCGGGATTCACGTGCGCAGCCTGAGCCCGACAACCGGCACCTGAGTGGATTAGCGCGCCCGCAAGGCTTGGGCGATATCGTCGCAAAGATCTTGCGCGTCTTCGAGCCCGACGGCGAGTCTGACCATACTATCGCTGATGCCAATGTCTGCGCGCGCCTCCTGCGAAAGCCGTTGATGCGTCGTCGTTGCGGGATGGGTAATGAGGCTCTTGGTGTCCCCCAGATTGTTGGACAGATCGATGAGTTCGAGCGCGTTCAAGAATTCGAAGGCCGCAGTCTTGCCGCCATCGATTTCAAAACTAACGACGCCTCCGCCACCGGACATCTGTCGCTTAGCCAAATCGTGTTGCGGATGGCTGGCGCAAAAGGGATAAACCACACGCTTAATCTTGTGCAGGTCGCCCAGAAATGTGGCGACTAGCTCCGCATTCGAGCAATGTTCGCGCATCCTGATGTCAAGTGTCTCAAGGCTTTTCAGATGTAGCCAGGCATTGAATGGACTCAAAATCGGTCCGGTATTGCGCAAGAACAATTGCAAATGATCATTGAGAGAATCATCGTTGCATAGAATGGCGCCACCTAATGCGCGCCCTTGGCCGTCGATATATTTTGTGGAGGAATGCACCACGATATCGGCGCCAAAATCAGTTGGACGCTGCAGGACTGGCGTAGCAAAGGCATTGTCAACGGCAACCCTCGCACCTACCTGATGGGCGATCCCGCATACGGCTTTCAGGTCGATGATTTCAAGCGTTGGATTGGCGGGGGTCTCGAGGAAAACCACTTTGGTGTTGGCACGCATGGCGTTTGACCAGGCGGCCAGATCGGTGCCGTCAACCAGGCTGACCTCGATCCCCCAGCGGGGCAGATATTCCTCGATAACGAAGCGGATGGCGCCGAATAACGTTTTGGAGGCAACCAAATGGTCCCCCGCTCTAAGGCAGCAGAGGAATGTCGCAGTCACCGCCGCCATTCCGCTCGCAACGGCATGCGCATGGCGAGTGCCTTCGAGCAACGCCATACGCTCTTCGAACATAGCGACCGTTGGGTTGTCGAAACGGGTGTAGGTGTAGCCGGGCGCTCCTTTGAAGCGCTGTTCAGCCTGCTCCGCACTGTCGTAGGCATAACCCGAGGTGAGAAAGAGCGTCTCGCAGGTCTCCTGGAATTCGCTGCGCTTGAGCCCCCCACGGACTGCCAGCGTGCGCGCTCTGAACGGGCCGTTCTTGTTCGTCTTCATAAGCTTCCCTGATCGCCTTACCGATCACGATTAATAACAGGAAAGGGCCCGCCGCAAGGGCGCAGCGGAGGGATCCACGCGCACGCGGAGCCAAGCGGTTTTGGCCACTCAACCGGTCATTGACACCAGAGCCAGGGAAACTCGATCGCACTCCGCCGTTCATGGGCGTCAATGGCGTCCATGTGCTCTTCCGTCAGGCCGATATCATCGAGGCCGCTCAACAACTGATGACGCAGCGCGTTGTCCACCGTGAATGCGAAGCCCCCATCGCGTCCCATCGCCACATATTGATCAGCAAGATCGACAGTCAATGGCCGAGCTGCCTGCGCCATGGCCAGGCAACGATCCAGCTGATGCTGTGGCAGGTTGAGAGCGAGCACCCCATTCTTGGCGCAATTATTCGAGAATATGTCGGCGAAGGAGGGGGCCATCACGCAGCGTATGCCAAAATCCGCTAGTGCCCACACGGCATGCTCGCGGCTCGAGCCGCAACCAAAATTAGTGCCGGTGATGAGGATTTGAGCCTGGCGATAGCGTGACTGGTTGAGCACGAATCCGGAGTTCTCGGCCCCGTTCGGCGCATAGCGCAGATCGTGGAACAGATATCGGCCAAGCCCTTCACGTTTGATCGTTTTCAGGAACTGTTTGGGGATGATCATGTCAGTATCGACATTGATCATGGGCAATGCCGCTGCGATCGAGGTAAGGCGGGTGAAGGGCCGCACGGGTTCTCCTTATCGCATCAATTCGCGCACGTCGCTGAGCCTGCCTGTTATCGCTGCAGCTGCCGCCATGGCGGGGCTTAGGAGATGGGTGCGGCCACCCCGGCCCTGTCGCCCCTCGAAATTTCTGTTCGAGGTCGAGGCGCAGCGTTCGCCCGGCTTGAGCCGATCATCATTCATCCCAAGACACAGCGAGCAACCGGGCTCGCGCCATTCGAAGCCAGCCGCAATGAAGGCTCGCGCGATGCCTTCGGCTTCCGCCTCACGCTTCACCAGGCCAGAGCCTGGCACCACCATCGCTTGCACATGACTCGCAACGCGTCGTCCTTTGGTGACGGCCGCCGCGGCGCGGAGATCTTCCAGTCTGCCATTGGTGCACGAGCCGATGAACACCCGGTCGATGGCGATATCGGTAAGCTTGGTACCGGGCTTGAGATCCATGTATTCGAGGGCGCGTAAGACACCTTGGCGTTTGGCCGCGTCGGATATGGCCGATGGATCCGGCACAGAAGCTGTGATTGGCGCCACCTGCTCGGGGGAAGTGCCCCAACTGACTTGCGGGGCGATCGCGCTCGCGTCGAGAGAGATTTCCTTGTCGTATGAGGCGCCGTCATCGCTGGGGAGGTTCCGCCATCGGGCTTCCGCCCTCTCCCATGTGGGGCCTTTCACGGCGCTGGCGCGAACTTTGAGATAGGCAAAGGTGACTTCATCGGGCGCGATTAGACCAGCGCGCGCGCCCGCCTCAATCGACATGTTGCAGACGGTCATGCGCCCTTCCATGGAGAGATTGCGCACGGCCTCACCCGCATACTCGATGACGTAACCAGTAGCGCCGGCGGTTCCTATCGTTCCAATAAGACTCAGAATGAGATCCTTGGACGTGACGCCGAACGGCAGCGCTCCATCCATATTCACACGCATGGTCCTAGCAGGTTTCGCACGCAAGGTTTGCGTCGCCAGCACATGCTCGACCTCGGAGGTGCCGATGCCAAAGGCGAGCGCCGCGAAGGCGCCATGCGTGGACGTATGGCTATCGCCACAGACAATGGTCATGCCGGGTAGGGTGAAGCCATGCTCCGGCCCGACCACATGAACGATTCCCTGGCGTGGATCGTCCATGCCGAAATAAGTAATGCCGAATTCGCGGGCATTCTTCGCGAGAATGTCTAATTGCAACCGAGAATCCGCGTCACGGACGATAAATGACCTGTCCTTGCTCGTTGGCACATTGTGATCTGCCATGGCGAGTGTCAGTTCCGGCCGCCGTACTTTACGTGCGCTCTGCCGCAAGCCAGCAAAGGCCTGTGGGCTCGTTACCTCATGCACCAAATGACGATCGATATAGAGGAGCGCGCTGCCATCTTCATTGCTGCGCACGACATGGCTCTGCCAAATCTTCTCATAGAGGGTCTGGGGTCGAGGCACGGTTCCTTAATCCTTTATCGCGCCAACCGTCAGCCGCGCGAGGCCGCCGGCATTCCGGCGAACGGGCTGTGTGGCGCGCCATGGCCAAACGCGTCCTTCCAGACGGTGTGCAGATCTCGCAGTCGGCCTTCGCGGCAGCCTCGATTAAGGCCCGAGACAATCGCTTTGATCGAGGCGGTGACGATATTGGCGTCGATGCCCACGCCAAAATAGCTTCCCGTATCGTCTCGCGTCGACAACTCGACGAAGGCGATCGCTTTGGCGTCCGCGCCTGAGCCCAGCGAGTGTTCTTCATAGGCTTGTACGATCAAAGGCAGCTTGAGGGCGTGGATCAGCGCATCGATGGGACCATTGCCTTCGCCTTGTAGATAGAGGGGCTCACCATCAAGTTCGAGTGTCAGCTCGATCCCCTGCAGCTCCCTCGTCTGATAGAGGAGATGCTCCAAATAATTCACTGGGCGGGTCGTGCTCAAATATTCGGTCTCGAAAATGGACCAGATCTGTTGCGCGGAAACTTCCTTCCCTGAGCTGTCGGCGTAGTTCTGCACGGCAGTGCTAAACTCGACTTGCAACCGGCGGGGCATGGTTAGGCCATAAGCTGACTCCAAAAGATACGAGACGCCGCCTTTCCCCGATTGGCTGTTCACCCGAATGATCGAATTATAGGAGCGTCCGAGGTCGGCGGGATCGATGGGCAGATAAGGCACCTCCCATTGCGCCTTATTGGACTGCGCGGCCATGCCTTTCTTGATCGCGTCTTGGTGCGAGCCCGCAAAAGCAGTGAATACAAGATCACCAACGTAAGGATGACGGGGGTGGATAGGCAGCGATGTGCAATCCGCGACCACGCGCGCCACTTCGTTTATGTTGGCAAACTCGAGCCTGGGATGGATACCTTGGGTGTAGAGGTTGAGTGCGAGCGTAACCAGATCGACATTGCCGGTGCGCTCTCCATTGCCAAAAAGGCAGCCCTCGACGCGCTCAGCGCCCGCCATCTGTGCGAGTTCCGCAGCTGCCACGGCGCAACCGCGATCGTTATGGGGATGGACGCTTAGGGTTATGCAGTCGCGTTTGGCGAGTTTCCGGTGCATCCATTCGATCTGGTCGGCGTAGATGTTGGGCGTTGCCACCTCGACGGTTGCCGGCAGATTGAGGATGATCTTGTTGGTGGGCGTCGCTCCCCAGGCCGCGACCACGGCGTCGCAAATGGCCCGCGCAAATTCCAATTCCGTGCTGGTGAAGCATTCAGGACTATATTCCAAGATCCATTTGGTCTCAGGATGGGCAGTCGCGTGGTCGCGCACCTGGATGGCACTGTCCACTGCCAACTGGGTGAGCTCCGGTTGAGACAGCTTGAGCACCATGTCGCGGAACGGTTTTGCGGTCGCCGTGTAAAAATGGACGATGGCTCGCTTGGCGCCATTGAGGGACTCAAGAGTGCGGCGGATCAGGGGTTCGCGCGCCTGCGTGAGCACGGCGATCGTCACGTCGTCCGGCACGTGACCGCCCTCGATCAACTCGCGTACAAAAGCAAATTCTGTCTCCGACGCCGCGGGAAAGGCTATCTCGATTTCTTTCAGGCCGATTTTCACGAGCAACTGAAACAGCCGCAGTTTGCGCTCCGAACGCATCGGCTCGAACAGGGCCTGATTGCCATCGCGCAAATCGGTGCTGAGCCAAATGGGCGGCCGCGTGATCGCGCGATCGGGCCAGCTGCGACCGGTGAGCCCGATCGGCTGAAAGGGGCGGTATTTGCTCTCGGGATGTTCTAGCACGGCTGCCCTCGACCCTTAGCGCAGCATTCATCTGGACCATCCGAGGTACCGTCACAGGCAACACGACGCATGCCATAAAGCCGATCTATCTGCCGCTTCAGCACGTCGGGCGAGCGCGAGCCGTCGGAGCCCCGCACTTTGAGGGTGAGATTGCGCTCACTGCCCGCTTCCGTGAGCACCATCTGATCGATATGGAATCCGCGCCGCTCAATCAGACCGAGGAGGCGAACGAGCGAACCTTCGGCGCGATCGAGCAGGAGATAAAGCGTCGTACTCATCGGGCGTCCTCCTCCAGCATTTCGTGATTGCCTCGGCCCGGGGGCACCAACGGCCAGACATTTTCGCGAGGATGGATCACGACATGGGCAAGGCAGGGACCGGATGCCCCCAGCAAGCGCTCGATCAGCCCAGGGACTTCATCCCGTTTGTCCGCGCGAAATGCGTCGATGCCGAAGGCCCTCGCCACCTCCACAAAATCCGGATTGTCGGGCAGCTCAACTTCGCTGTAGCGCTCCTCGTAAAACAATTCCTGCCATTGGCGCACCATGCCCAAGGCGTTGTTGTCGAGGAGCAGGATTTTCAGGGCCAAGTCGTAGCGTTTGAGCGTGGCCAATTCTTGGATGTTGAGCATGATCGAGCCGTCGCCAGTGATGGTGACGACCTGAGCATGAGGGCGCGCGAGTTTCGCGCCGATACCGGCGGGCAAGCCGTAACCCATGGCGCCCAAGCCGCCAGAAGTAAGATGGGCTTGTGGCTGAGCGAAGCGGCAATGTTGCGCCGCCCACATCTGGTGCTGGCCGACATCGCAAGTGGCGATGAAATCGTCGCCGGCTCGTTCGGACAGCGCCTTCAACAGTGCGGGTGCATAGATGCCATCGCCAGGGGCGTCATAGCGCCAAGCGAAAGCCTGCTTGGTTTCGCAAACCCGATTGACCCAGTCCTCGATGGCAAGTGGGCCTGGATCAAGGAGGTTTAGGGCGTATTTGAGATCGCAAGCGACGCCCACATCCGCACCGCGTAACTTGCCGATCTCAGCCGCATCGATGTCGATATGGATGATCTTTGCGTGTGGCGCGAAGCTCGCGAGCATACCCGTAGCGCGATCATCAAAACGTGCACCCAACGCAATCAGAAGGTCGCATTGATGCACCGCAAGGTTCGCCGCTTTCGTACCGTGCATACCGAGCATGCCAAGGAACAGCGGCTCATCGGTCGGAAGGGCGCCCAGACCTTTGAGCGTGGCAACGCCGGGGATGCCTGTCTTCCTCGCGAAACGCCTGAGTGCGGGTGCCGCTCCGGCGAGCCCTACGCCGCCCCCTATATAAAGAAGCGGGCGCTGGGCCTGCCGCATGAGGGCCGTCGCATCAGCGAGACCCTGTTCAACGTGAGCCGCTACGTCACCATCATTCGGAAGCGCAAAAGCGCGCGGGCTGTGAGCGGGTTTGGCCGCAACGTCCTTGGGCAGGTCGATGAGCACTGGACCGGGTCTGCCCGAAGTGGCCAGATGATAGGCCTCCTCGACGATTGCCGGGATCACGGCGGCATCGCGCACGAGCCAGGAATGCTTCACGATAGGGAGTGAGATCCCCAGTATGTCGACTTCCTGAAAACTGTCCGTGCCTAGCAGCGGCGTCGGCACCTGGCCGGTGATGCAGATGAGCGGCACGGAATCCATCATCGCATTGGCGATGCCAGTGACGAGATTGGTGGCACCCGGCCCGGATGTCGCGATGCACACGCCTGGCTTGCCAGTGACGCGCGCCCAGCCGTCGGCGGCGAAGGCCGCTCCCTGTTCATGGCGCATCAGAATGTGGCGGAGCTTTGAGCCGACGAGGGCATCATAGACCGGCATGATGGCGCCACCCGGGTAGCCGAAGACGGTGTCGATACCCAGATTCTCAAGCGCGCGGATTAGCAACGTTGCGCCCGTCTGCATCTTTTCTGGCAGCGGGGCGGCGTTCGCTTGGGTGGGGGAGGACGCGCGCATGGGTCCGATCAAATCGCGTTCGAAGGCGGTTTCAGCCAATGCATGCGCTCGCGCAAAGCCTGTCCCACCGCCTCGATGGGATGACTGAGATCTTTGGCGAGGAGGGCGTCATATTGCGTGCGGCCCGCCTGGTTCTCGAGAATCCAGTCGCGGGCGAATGCGCCGGAGCGGATCGACGACAGCAGCTCACGCATGCGGGCGCGCGTCTCGCCATTGACGACTTTGGGCCCGCAGAGGAGATCGCCATATTTGGCGGTGTCGGAGACGAATTTGTGCATCTTGGCAAGACCGCCCTCGTGAATGAGATCGACGATCAGTTTCAATTCATGCAGGCACTCGAAATAGGCGACCTCCGGCTGGTAGCCGGCTTCGACCAAGGTCTCGAATCCGGCGACGATGAGTTCGGTGACGCCGCCGCAGAGCACGGCCTGTTCGCCGAAAAGGTCGGTCTCGGTTTCTTCCGCGAATGAGGTAGCGATAAGACCACCGGTGGCGCCGCCCAGTCCGCGCGCGTAAGCCATCGCGCGCTCGCGCGCCTTCCCCGTTGCATCCTGATGCACGGCGAACAGACAGGGCACGCCACGCCCCTGGACATATTCGCGTCTTACCAGATCGCCCGGTCCCTTGGGTGCCACCAAGATGACGTCGCGGCCTTGAGGTGCTTTGACCCGGCCATAGTGGATGGAGAAGCCGTGAGCGAAGAGGAGGGCCGCTCTATCGGCGATATTCGGCGCGATCACGTCCGCGTAAAGCCGGTCATGGCTCATGTCCGGCGTCAGCACGGCGATGAGGCTCGCTCCCGCCACGGCCTCTTCGAGGGGCGCCGTCGCTAACCCATCGGCGCGGGCGCGCGCTTCGCTCGCACTTCCGTTGCGCAATCCCACGACCACATGAGCGCCACTGTCGGAAAGGTTGAGCGCATGCGCGCGGCCCTGGCTCCCATAGCCCAAGATGGCGATGCGCTCGCTCTTCAAGCTTGCGGCGTCGATATCGTCATTACCGTAAAGTCTGGGTTCATTGCTCATGAGGGATGGCTCTCCGTAGTGGGCTTGAGGGACTGGTGATGGCGCCTTGGCTCGCGGAACCGACCAGGCGGGCATATTTAGCGAGGGCACCTGTCGCTCGCGCGCGTGAAGGCGCTCGAAATTCCGCCAGGCGGGCCTGGAGATCGGCTGCGACATCGATGCGGCGCGAGGCAAAGTCGATAGTGACGAGATCGCCATCGCGAAGAAGCGCGATCGGGCCGCCGGCGGCTGCCTCTGGCGCCACGTGGCCCACCACCACGCCGTGGCTTGCTCCCGAGAAGCGCCCATCAGTAATGAGGGCGATGTTTTTTTGGCCGCGGCCCGAAAGGGCTGCCGTGACCGCCAGCATTTCTGGCATGCCCGGGGCCCCTTGCGGGCCTTCATAGCGAATGACAACCACATCGCCCTCTAGGACGGCGCCCTGCTGAACGGCCGCGAAGGCCTCCTCTTCGTTTTCAAAAACACGCGCTTTGCCAACAAAGCGTTGAAGCTCGTGACCGGTCAGTTTGGCGACACAGCCTTCTGGCGCGAGATCGCCATAGAGAATGGCAAAACCGCCGCGCGACTTCACAGGATGAGCTAAGTCACGCACGACCTGTTGTCCGGGACTTTCCTGCACGCCTGCCGCTTCCTGAAATAAGCTCTTGCCCGACACTGTCGGTGTATCGGTCAGGCGCCCAGCCTGCATCAGGCGCGACGCGAGAAGACATGTGCCGCCGGCTTGATAGAGATCGTGCGCGAGATAGCGCCCAGTGGGCTTGAGATCGGCGATAACGGGCGTAGTGCGTGAGGCCTCGTCGAAGCGATCGATGTCGAACGGAATTTCGGCCTCGAAAGCGATGGCGAGTAGATGGAGCACCGCGTTGGTGGAGCCGCCGCTCGCCGAGACGGCGACCGCTGCATTCATCAGTGAGGCAGGCGTGATGAAGTGCCTGGCGCCAGTTCGCGCGCGCACCAGATCAACCGCAAGCTGGCCGCAGCGTTCGGCCTGCGCACTTTTGCTTGAATGGGTGGCCGGCACGTCGTTTGCGCCCATCGGCGAAAGACCAAGTACCGTCAACGCCATCGCCATGGTGTTTGCCGTAAATTGGCCGCCGCAGGCGCCCGCTCCGGGGCAGGCGACTTTTTCGAGCGCCGCCAAGCCATCGTCATTGAGCGCGCCAGCCGCATTGGCGCCAACGCCCTCGAACACATCCTGGATGGAGATATCTTCGTTATTGATGCGGCCTGGCATGATGCTGCCGCCGTAAAAGACGAGGCCAGGTAAATCGAGCCGTGCCAGCGCCATAGCGGCTGCGGGGATGGTCTTGTCGCACCCGACTACGATGATGGCGCCATCGAGCGAATGGCCTTCCACCACCAGTTCGATCGAATCGGCAATGACCTCGCGCGAGACCAGCGACGAGCGCATGCCTGGAGTGCCCATGGAGACGCCGTCCGAGATCACGATCGTATTGAAATCGATCGGCATGCCGCCGGCGGCGCGTACGCCGGCAGCAGCGGATGTTCCAAGCTCCCGCAAATGCATGTTGCAGGGGGTGACACTTGACCAAGTGTTGACCACGGCGATCAGAGGTTTCCCAAAATCGCCGTCACGAAAGCCGGTGGCGCGCAAATAGGAGCGAGCAGGCGCGCGCGAGGGGCCCTGAGTGAGGGCTTCGCTTCGCCTCTTTATTCGGCTCTTCTCGTTCCTGTCGGCCACTTAGCAACTCCCGTGTAGGCGCAACAAAAAACCCCGCTCCTGGTGGGGGCGGGGTTTGTACCTTGCGTATCTCGCGTGAATTAGGTCGTACCGCTCCCATTTGGATGAGGGCTAAGGATTACCACCACGACGACTACGCTCGAGCCAAAATGAGGCAGCCAAGAATTTGGCGCCTCATTTTCTTGTCTTTCTTCCAATTGGCCAAACATCGCAATCCTGCCCCTGCGGGGAACCGTTTTTACAACCTACCTGATAGACGCGCGCGAGCGCAAGAGTTTCCGAACAAGGCCGGCGTGTTTCTTGGCGCCCGCTTCTCGTATCGTTTTTCTTTTCGGAGGGGTTAAAAGAGAAAATCTTGCTATTAGGTCAGTCTTTCCTTTTGTGCCTTCCGACAACAAATCGCAAATGGTGGCCAGGAACGTCGGCAATTCTGTCTAAAAATGCGCGATTTGATTGTGGACGCTGAGCTCCCCGCAAAATCCTCAAGATTGTAGAAGAGCGTTTTGATTCCGGCTGTAGCGTGCGGCAAGCGCGGGCAGCAATACGAGGTTAAGGATCGTTGAGGCAACCAGTCCTCCCAGAACTGTAACGGCGAGCGGCCCGCTAATCTCTTGGCCGGGCAAGTGTATGGCGAATGCCAACGGCGCAAGGCCGAGCGCCGTAAGAACTGCGGTCATGAGGATGGGCGTGAGACGTTCGCTCGCGCCGCGATTTATGGTGGCGGTGGTCCAAGGCTGTCTCTCCGTATCCACCAATTGTTCGTAATAAGCGAGCAGAAGGATCGCATTGCGTGCGCTTATGCCGAATACGGTCACCAGCCCCACCAATGCGCCCAGGGATAGGCCAATCCCGGTAACGGCAATCGCGACAATACCGCCGATCAGGCTAAACGGAAGGTTGGTCATTACAAGCCACGGATGGGCGCGCCAATCAAACCCCACGAACATGATCATCACGATGATGACCAGCATGAAAAGCGAATAAACACTCAGCTCGATACGCGTAGTCTGCTCAGCGGCCGCGGCGCCCGTGAATGTGAGGCTAAGCCCATCGGGTATGCCGGCGCGCGCGATTCTGTCCTGAGCATCCGCCACAACACTTTGTAGCGATCGGCCCGTGACGTTGAATGTAATAGGCACGAAGCGCAAACCGCTCTCGTGCTTAATGCTGTATCGGCCGTCACTTGGCACAATACGAGCAAGGCTGGAAAGGGGCACCGGACCGAATGGACCGCCAATCATCAGTTCACCCAACTGTTCGGGCAGATGACGCCACTGATCGGAGAGCTGGATGACAACGTCCACGGTTCTGGTGCCGGCATACGCCTCGCCGACGGTTGTTCCCGCATAGTCCGTAGCGATCGTGTCGAGCACATCCTGAGCCTTGATGCCGACAGCCGCCAATGCGCTGGGGTCGACTTCAACTCCGAGAACGGGCGCTCCGCTTTGGCGCCTGAATTGCAAATCGACGATGCCCGGGACTCGCGCCAAAGTCCGAACCAGGCGCTCGGCGGTCCGATCCAGGGTTTTGAGATCTTGACCGAACAATTTTATGGCCACTTGTGCCGTCTCGCCCGTCAGACTTTCACTTATGCGATTCCCAAGGAAGGTCATGACCTCGGTTTGGACGCCTGGGTAATGGGCGAGGATCCCGCGCAACTGCGCTTCGATCACTGCCTGGTCCGTACGGGCTTCTGGTTTGAGCTCGATGTGGAACTGACTCTGATGCGTTCCCGCAGTGTCGTCGCCGCCATCGCCGCGACCAATCTGCTGCTCGACCGTGGCAATGTACGGAAGTTCGAGAAATTCGTTGCTCATCCGTTTGCCCAGCGAAAGCATTTCGTTCAGCGAGGTTCCGGGCACATTGCTCGTCACCTGCACCACCAAGTGGCCCTCGCGAAATTCAGGCAAGAAGCTGCCGCCCAGAAACGGCAGCAGGATCAGGGCGCCGGCGAATAGAACCCCAACAGCACCCAACGCAAAGTGAAGATGCCGCTCCACGATGACTATGGCGCGTGCTTGGGCTTTCTTCAGAGCGGCGATCCACCATGGGTCGACATGGGCATCCTTCGGTGACAACAGCAGTGCGGACAGGGCCGGTGTGGTGGTGAGGGCCACCAGCAAAGAAGCGACAACGGCAAGCATGAAAGCCAGTGCCAGCGGGCCCATCAGGCGGCCTTGCACGCTGGACGACAGCAATTCGGGCATAAACACTGCGAGAACTACCAGGGTCGCGTAGAAGATCGGCCCGTGAACCTCGAGCGATGCCTGCTGGATAATTTCGGTACGCGGTCGAGGCGACATATGTTGGGAATTTTCACGCAGGCGCCGGAGAATGTTTTCAATACCCGCAACGGCGTCATCCACGAGCACGCCCAATGCCACGACGAAGCCGCTTAGCGTCATGGTGTTCAGGGTGTAGCCAAAATAATTTAGTACTGCGATCGCCGTTAGTAGAGAGAGGGGAATCGAAAAAAAGCTGATCAGTGCCGATCGCCAATCGCGTAGGAATGCATAAAGCGCTGCCAAGATAAGAATGGCAGCGTAAGCGAGCGATCGTTCCAAGCTTCTGATTGACCGTTCGATAAAATTGGCGGGTTGGTGAAGCGCGGGATATATCGCAATCCCTCTCGCTTTCATGACTGGCACGAGTTCCGTGAGCGCGGTCTCCACGGCACGCGTGGTTCTCAGAATGTTAGCGCCGTATTGGCTCGACACCGCGAGCAATACGCCAGGATGGCCCTGAATCAAAGCATCGCCGAAGCGCTGCGCTGGTTCTTGTACAATCGTCGCAACGTCACTCAGGCGAATGGGCGTCGTGCCACGAACTCCGAGAATGCCATCGCCAATGGCGGTGACATCCGGCGATGGCGTGGGGGTCTGGATAAGAACGCGCTGCCCCTGCAGATCAATGAATCCCGCACCTCGCAACGCCAACGCAGATGGGGCAGCTCCGATCAAATCAGGAATGGTGAAACCGAACGCCGTAAGTTTCTTGGGGTCTGGCTGAATTTGAATTTGCCGCACTTTGCCGCCAAACACACTGACCCTTGCTACGCCCGGCAGTGCTAGCAAGCGCGGCTTGACAACATAATCGGCGATATCGCGCAGCGCGTACGCATCGATCGCGTCCGACACCAGGCCAATCTTGACAATGTCCCTCGTGCTCGAGGTCAACGGCGACAGCTGTGGCGTGCTCGTGCCCAGCGGCAATTTGTTGATCGTTTCTGTAAGGCGTTCTGTGATCGCCTGGCGAGCATTGTATAAATCGGAGCTGCTCGCAAAATTGATGGTGATTATGGAAAGCCCTGGAACAGATTCCGATCGCAGTGTTTCCACGCCTTCTGATCCATTAAGTGCTTTCTCGATAGGATGGGTAACAAGCTGTTCGACTTGTTCGGGTGTGAAGCCGGGCGCCTTGGTTTGGATAGTGACCTGCGACGGAACAAATTCAGGGAATACGTCGAGCGGAGCATTCCACGCGCCCCAGGCCGCCAGCATGAGTGCAAGCGCACTAAGCGTTGCGGCTGCACCGCGCCGGCGAATACACAGCGAGATCAGCCATTCCATGATGGTTCAGTTGTAGCCTGCCGCAGCTACGCCAATTTCCTGGGCGAGCAACAAACCGGTCCCAGCGACAACCACGGGCTGACCCGCGCTGATGCCTTGGGCGACAAAATAGCCACCCGGAACGGGCATGCTCAGATCGATCGGTACACGTACGAATGTTCGATGAGAAACTGCGGCATAGCACCAAGCTCGATCGTCATTCAGCACAACAGAGGCAGAAGGGATGCGCACGCCGGCAATCGGCTTGCCCGTTGGCGCATACACGAGGACATGTTCGCCCTGCTCAAGGTCACTGTTCTTGACCAACGCAAAAAAACTTCGGCCTGGAATCGTCGGATCCGCTGGTGCGTTCCAGATCACGGTGGCGGTCGACCCCGCTTGATCTGGTCGCGTGTGGAGATGCGCGACAGAGAGCCTGGAAGGAAGCGCCGCCAACCCTCCACCAAGAGAAAAGGTCGCCTCTACAAGCATGGTCCGCGCGGACGTGAGATCGGCGAGCATTTTGTGGTCCCTCTTCTTTCCGCGCCATGGCGCATCCCGGCCGAAAGCCGCAGTCTCACTGCGATCAGCAAGCGTCACGGCGGCTTCATCTGCGGCAGCCTGGCGCTCGGCGGCATCAAGCGCCTCACGTGATATGGCATGAATCGTATGGGCATCTCCGAACAAGACGCGCGCGCGATTGAGTGCGGCTTGACTCTGCAGCTGGGCTGCCTCGGCCGTCATAATGGCAGCGTCCAATTGCGCCAGAGCCGTCGTATTTACGATGACGCCATAGCCATGGATCTGCGGCGTATATTGGATGGCTTGCGCAGGAGCGGTTTCGATCCCCAACCGCAATATGTCGGCGTTAGATAATGCAATTGTACGCTTAGACTGCGGCCGTTCGTTGCGTTCAGACTTCGTCTTCGTCTGATTGTCGCAGCCGGCCAGAATCACCACGAGCACGAGGGTGATAGCGAACGCGAAACGCATGAAGAGAAGACCCGCCCTTTTTTTTCATTCTACCTTCTGCCTTGTGTTCTCCGCCTAGATTGTTGGGCGGTTACGGTTAACGTTAATTTGAGGCGGAGCGACCACCTAAGCAGCCATCTGCGAGCCTCAAGAAGTCCGATCAAGACCCACGTCGCTGATCCGGGCGGGCGATAACTCTTGACCTAAATCAGGGCGGTTCAGGCCAGTCCGTGAGAGCTTGTCAAAAAAGGGAGAAACCAATGACCCTCAGGCACGGCCTATTCCTGCTTTGGCTCATGGCGTCGAGCTTTTGGTTCGTTGCCAATTTCTTCGGCTACGGGTTCATGGACGGATCGCTTGCCAATTACGCAACGGGCTACATCGTTGCAGGCTTGGTGATGCTTGTTCCCGCTTCTCTACTCGGCTTGGGTATTTTGTTCGTGCAGGCCATCGGCTGGATCGGGCATGGGTTCTCAACGCATTCCAGGCATCCGTTTCACCATGCATCTTGAGAGAAAACCTGGTCATCTGAAGATCGGAGGTCCTTATGAGCAATCTTGCGGAAAACCCGACGGCAGACGAGCGCTGGAGCGCAAAGTATCTTGAAAATCTTGCCATGACAGTTGAGTCAGCCGCCGAGAGCGTGTGGGCCGGGCCTGCAATAGAGGGCGATCTGGCGCTCATTGACCAGCTAAGAACCTACGCGAAGGAAATTCGCCTCGAGCGGAGTCACTGTCAGGCGCCACCTACAAATGATGACGAGAAGTGGCAGGAATTTTGCCGGTGGCTTGGTCACTAGAACGGAGATTCAACAGCTAGAGTGATACCGCTTGCCTGTTGCGATTCTCGCCTTGCTCGATGCGTTTGAGCATATCGTGTGCCCGCCGGTCAGCGCGGAGGACCCAAACAGTCAGCGTAGTGATTGCCAGGACGCTGAGTGCATAGGAAGGCCAGATGAAGGCGGCAAAGCCCCCCATATCGAGATAATGCATCATCAGCCCGTGCTCCCCTGAAGCAGAATGGAACGCAGCCGTCTTTTCCTGACTTCCGTTCGGATTCGCAGCAACCACAACCAAATAAAGAACACAGTATAGCCAAGCGCCATAATGCCGAGCGGCCAGAGATAAGCGGCGGACATTGTGGGCGCCCCCATGCGCAAAACGCTGGCGGGCTGGTGCAACGAATGCCACCAATTTACGGAGAAATGGATGATGGGAAGATCGACCGCGCCTACGAGCGCGAACACCGCGGCAACGCGTCCTGCGCGTGCAGGATCCTCGATCGCATACCACAAGGCGATGTAGCCGAAATAGATCAAAAGCAGGATCAGTTCCGACGTGAGCCGCGCGTCCCATACCCAATAGGCGCCCCACATCGGCTTGCCCCATAGGGAGCCGGTTACAAGCGCCAGCGCCGTAAAGACCGCACCCAGCGGAGCGGCAGTCTTCGCTGCGACGTCAGCCAATGGATGGGCAAAGACGAGGCCGACAAAGGAACTCACAGCGATGAGACCATAGACAAATAGGCTCATCCATGCCGCGGGCACGTGCACGAACATGATCCGCACGCTCTCACCCTGCTGGTAATCCGGCGGCACTTCGAACAGTGCCCAGTAAAATCCGCCAAGTAAAAGCAAGCCCGCGAGCGTGCCGACCCATGGCAAAATGACGTGTACGATTTCCAGGAAGCGTTTGGGGTTGGCCAAGCTTGGCGCGGGGCGCGATCGATCATTTTTCATGGCAAAGGTGCACCTTCATGATCCGAGATTGAGCCGAACTGCGGCCGCTGTCGCAAAAGGCGAAAGTATCACGGCGCCGAGCGAAAAAGCAGCGAGCAGCAGCAACGCGGTTTGCCCGCCATCGGCTGCGTTCATAACCGCAGCGGCGCCGAAGATGATGATGGGCACTTCGAGAGGCAGGACAAGCAGGGAAAGAATAAGACCACCGCGTTTCAAAGATACCGTTATACCCGCGCCGATATGACCAATCGCCGTCAATGCCGGCGTTCCGATTCCAAGTGACAGTAGGAGCACACCATAGGCTTCGGTGTTCATATTGAAGAGCAATGCGAGCACCGGCGCCAGCAGGATCAGCGGGAGACCGGTCGTCAGCCAATGCGCCGCCATCTTGGCGGCGCAGATCGCTTCGAGCGTAACAGGCGATAGCGCAAGTACATCGAGGCTGCCGTCCTCGAAATCCACCTGGAACAATCTGTCGAGGGTCAGCAAGGTTGCCAACAATGCCGCCACCCAAAGCACTCCACCCGCGATACGCGCGAGCAGCTGCAGATCGGGCCCTACGCCGAGCGGCACAAGTGCCGCGACAGTGGCAAAGAAGGCAGCTGCCAACAAAGTGCCCCCGCCGGCTCGCAGCGCGAGGCGAACGTCACGGACGACCAGAGCCCAGAGAGCCGTCATGAGCCCAGTACCAACTTCGCGGAGGCCAGAGACAATGGTTCGTGCGAAGCAACAATAGCTATGCCCCCACTTGCGCAATGTTCTTCGATCAAGCCTGTTGCGAGCGCGCGGCCGCTCCTGTCGAGGCTGGCCATCGGCTCATCCAACAACCAAAGCGGGCGATGTGAGAGAACGAGACGAGTTAATGCGAGCCTGCGCATTTGTCCCGCAGAAAGATAAGCGGCCGGTAACTCTGCCAGTTCGCCAAGGCCGACGCGTTGTATGATCTGCGCATACCCTCCCGCACCAAAAAGTTTGGCGAAGAAATCCGCGTTCTCGGCAACACTAAGCTGCGCTTTGATACCGTTCTGATGGCCAAGCCAGGCGACCAGCCGGCTGCGTTCTTCACCGTCTGCAACAATGGTTCCATCGCCATCGCGAAAAATGATTGTGCCTTCGGCTTGCGACAGCAGACCCGCCAGCATGCGCAGTGTGGAGGTCTTACCGGCGCCATTCGGCCCTTCAAGCGCCAAGGCTTTGCCCGACGCAATTTCGAAGCTGACCCCATGAAAAACGTTTCGTCCGCCACGAACACAGGCGAGATCGTGCGCTTCAACCGCTTGGAGGATTGCTGACAAGTTTGCCAAACCGATTTGTGCCAAGGAGCGACCGCCCGATCACTCTCTATCGCATCGAGCCGGTTTGGGCCATCGTGATCGGCTCCGGCCGAAGCAGGCCCGTCGCCGTCCACTTGCCCACCAGCTAGCTTGTGGCCCTTGTCCAGTTCCTGCGGCGCGATTGACGAGCAACCTTTGGTCGCAGTTATCTGCTATTCAATAGGCAAGAACCGCCCTGCATCTCAGAGACTGCAAAAAATGGCGATGAGCCGAAAGAAAAAGCGTCGCATGGCTTTCGCCATCTCCGTGCTCGTTGCGGCCGTGGTCTGTGCCGGGCTTGTCATCTTCGCGCTCAAGGACAATGTGATGTTTTTCTACAGCCCGAGCGATCTGGCGCGCTCCCCGGTGGCGCCAGGAACAGCTTTCCACGTTGGCGGGCTGGTGGAGATGGGCAGTGTCGTGCGCGGACCCGGGCTCGATGTGCATTTCAAAATTACCGACGGCGCGAAGAGCATGGCCGTGACCTATCGCGGCGAGCTTCCTGATCTCTTTCGCGAAGGGCAGGGCGTTGTAGCGGAGGGGGCGCAGGAGACAGACGGGACATTCGTCGCCACGCAAGTGCTCGCCAAGCACGATGAGCGCTATATGCCGCGCGAAGTCGTTGATGCACTCAAACGTGCCGGCCGTTGGAAAGAAAACGAGGTGCCCGCAAAATCGCCATGACGGCCACGATTATGGTGAACTAACGCCCGCTCCGCTGTGCGCTTGTTTGTGTGTGCGTCGAACCAATCCTTCAACAAAATGATGCAAAGAATCGGACGTCGCACCGCGCTCCAGCATGACTTCGATGAGCTGGAACTTGCCCCGGGCCTTCCATGCATCCTCAAGTGCGATAGCCAATTCCTGTCTCGTGCGGACGCGGCGCCCCACGCCACCAAGAGGCGCAGCAATATCTGCAAAATGCCAATCGCTCAGATCGTTGAATTTTGAATTCGGTTCATAAGCCCGAAGCATTCCCCAGCTGCGATTGTTCATTACGACGACAAGTGGATCGAAGCCGTAACGCTGGCAGTTTCCCAATTCCCATCCTGTCATTTGAAACGCGCCATCGCCAAGCAGAACGAGAGGGCGCACCCCGGATACTGCTTGAACACCGATCGCAGCAGGGACGGCAAAGCCCATACTCGCGTAATACGCGAGCGCGACGATGTCGACGTAATCGATCTCCAAGGCAACAAACAGACTGTCGCCTATGTCACACGCGAGCGGCATCGGGCCATGACGCTTGAAGAGCTCATTGATTGCTACAGCGATATCAGACGGACACACCGCTACCGGATCGGCAGAAAATCCTGTCTTCCGGACGACTGGTTTGGGTGTGGGAAAGCACTCGCCTTTGGGCGCCAGCTTCGCCAGTGCACGAATGAGATCTCGAAGCGGCAGATTTGGGTAAAAATGATGGCCAATTCGCACCGCACCGCCAAATGCGTGCACGCCGTGGCGTAAGTCTAGCCGGCGCACGGGTACGCCAAAATTTGTGTCGGAGAGAATGACGCCCAGCAGGATCAGACAATCGGAATTTTCCACCAGCTCTGCCACGCTGGGATCGCCGGCAAGCCCCACATAACTGCGCGAAACCTCGTGCGCGTGCCCGGCCAAGACGCCGCGCCCCGTCAGGCTGCTCACCGTGGGAATGTTGGTAAGTCGTATCAGTTCGGCAAGGTCATCCTCCAAACCATAACGACGAACCTCGACGCCAATCATCAGGACAGGCCTCTTCGCATGTTCAATCAGATCTGCAATTTCTTTCGCACAGGTGGCTACGGCCTCTCCATCCGCCTCCTTGGCTTTTAGCCTGCGAACGGCGCCGCACCGCTCCACGGCCACATCTGTGGGGATTTCGAAATACACGGGCAAAGAGCGCTCGACACACGCGCTAAGCGTTCGCGCGATCAGCTCAGGCGCTTCTTCAGGGTCATTTAGAACGGCCTGGCTGCAAGTAATCTCTTTGAAAAGTCTGAATTGACTATGCAGCGAGCGTACCTGGTGATGAACGCCCAGAGACGCGAGACCCCCGTGCTTTGGCGGCGCTGCGGAAATCACCACCAGGGGCGAATGCTCGACGTAGGCGCCCGCGACGCCGTTAAGGAGATTGATTGCGCCCGCACCATATGTCACCGCGGCGACGGCCGGACATCGGCTGACGCGCGCAGCGGCGTCCGCAGCAAACGCAACACCAGGTTCGTGGCTGAGTGTGTACAACGGCAGAATGGCCGTTTCTTCGATGATTCGAAAAAGCGGCAGCGCATAGTCACCGGGTATGCCGAATATTGCTCGGGCGCCGTGATCGCGCAGCGCCCGCAACAGGCTTTCCGTCAGGGTACCGTGTGACATTCTGCCACTCGCTGTGCCATCACCTGAAGCAATCTCGCCTGTCCGGCCAATTTCGCGTTGATTCAAATCAATGCAGGGCGAGTTCATCCGAACGACATTTGCAATATGTCACAACCTGATTTCATCCCTGCCGGCCAGACGTGCGCGCACGATCCAATAAGTCCGTGCGACACATGCAAGGTGCGCCATATTTCCGCTTGTAGTTCGCTCACGTCGGACGAGCGGCGGCTCCTGACTTCAATCATGCAAACGGTTGTCATCCCGCCGCATCGCCTCGTCTTTGTTGAGACGGAGCCTGCGAGGTGCGTCTTCAATCTCACCGAAGGCGTCGTAAAAATTTACAAGATGCTTCCGGATGGCCGCCGCCAGGTGACTGGGTTCATATTTCCGGGCGACTTTTTGGGACTCGTGCAAAGCCCATTTTATGCGTATACGGCCGAAACAGTAACCGAAGCGAAGCTCTGTCAATTCCCCCGCAAGAGGCTGGAGGCACTGCTCGACAAACTCCCGGATCTCGGCGACAGGTTGCTGGGAATGGCATCCCATGAGCTCGCTATTGCGCAAGAGCAGATGATCTTGTTGGGGCGCAAGTCGGCGCGCGAGCGCGTTGCCTCGTTCTTCCTCATGCTCTCAAAAGCGGCTCAACGGCGCGGGGAACAGGGCAACCCCATTTCCATTCCGATGCAGCGCGGTGATATTGCAGACTATCTCGGGCTTACGCCTGAGACTGTGAGTCGCACGATCTCAAGGTTCAATGCGCAGCGGCTGATCCAAATAAAAGACGACGAACAAGTCAGCATTGTGGATCCAGTGGCTTTGTACAAAGTCGCCGCCGGCGCTCTCAGGGACGCGGAACTAGGCGTCTAATCCGTTCCCGATATCACGAAATCGCACGTTGCTGATTCTGTCGAACGTGACAGAACCCGGGACGTCACGCTTGATCTAGATCATGGGCGAGCTTCCCGGAATTGTCTAACCTTCGTAAAGGTTTCCGAAGGAGGAGGGTCAAATGACATATCTGGTGCCACAGGCCCCTTGGATGGGGTCGTCTTTTGTACCGCGCAACGGCTTTTTCTCTTCATTGCTCCCGAGTGATTTCGATCTCGATGAGTTCGGCTTTCTTGCGTCGCCAAACGCGTATCGGGGCACGACGCCGTGGATCAGCGTGCGTGAAACCGAGAACGCCGTTGAAGTCGAGGCTGAGCTGCCCGGCGTCGATGAAAAAGACGTCGAAGTGGCGTTGACCGAAGACGTGCTGACAATCAAAGGCCGCAAACTGCAGCACGATGCCAGCAAGACCGACTATTTTTATCGTCAGGAAAGGGTATTCGGCAGGTTCATCCGTTCGGTCACACTGCCGTTTGAGCCCGATCCTAAGACTGTGAAGTCGTATTTCGCCAATGGCGTTTTGACGATCACGATTCCGAAACCGGTGGGTGTCGGCGCAAAGATGGTCAAAATTCCAGTGAAGACGATGATTTAGCTTCCGTAAAGCGTCGTGGCCCCCCCGCTAACGGCGCATGAGTGGCAGCGTGGGGACGGAGTAATCCGTCCCCACGCTTTTTTCTTAGGGACACTCCGGTACGCGACCTCCTTAGGAGCCACGCTTTGCCAGCCAGTGCGTTATCAAGCGGGCGATCGCATCCGAGTTGCGATCCATCATCAGCATGTGAGAATTTCCGTGCACGCCAGTGGCCGGCAGAGAGATTTCGTTCGATACCACTCCCGCGGTTGCGAGCCGCCGCTGATAAGCTGCTGAGGCCTGGTACTCGTTGTTCCAGTCTGGATCGGTTTCGTTGGGTGCGAGATGATCGCCCCAAATGAAAAGATGAGGTGTCCGGAATCCCTTTGGAACATCTGTCGGCGCGCCGGAAGGTTCGACCGACACCACAGCCTTGACGAGCCGCGGCCAGCGCTGCGCAGCGCGCATGGCACCCTCGCCGGGTGCGCTGTGTGAGAGCAGAATGCATGGGCAGACGCGTTGGATCAGCGCATCAAGAGCGGCAGCCTCAGCCTCCGGCAAAAGCCGGAACCTCGGCGCCGCCTGCGCCGCGAATTGCGTGAAGTCCGCTACAGGGAATAGGGTATCGGAATAGGCGCGCGGCCCGCCGGCGGCAGAATAGGAATTCGGCGGCCCGATGCGGAAGACTTCCCAGAGGAATGCATGGTTGCGAAACGCGGGTTCAAGGGGATCGATCTCAGGAACGCGCGCCCATGGCGAGCGTCCGGTCTCGTCGAAATCGGCGATGAATGTCGAATAACCAGCACGCAGGAATGCCCACTGCCAACCCGGACGGCCATCCGGCGTCGTCTCATAGACGGTGCCCGACAGCCCGCCTCCTGGCAGCATCAGGATCGGTAACCGGTGCCGGGGGTGAGCGAGCTTGGCGTACGAAACATAGGTGGCCCCTACGGTGAAGACACCGTTGGGGTCGACCGTCAGTGGATCAAGCCCCTGCCGCGCGACCCTGGGCCGGCTCGGTGCGCCCGTGATGGTCACGCTACGCGCCCCGACGTAGAAATGCCCCAGCGCGCTCAGCACGACGGTATTCGATTTCGCGCGTTCAGCTGGGGCGGCTTCGGTGGGCGTGAGCAACATCGCCGCCAGCAATGCGGCGGTAGTGCGTGCTCTGAACCCACGCGCGATCATGACGAAATGCATGTGGCCCTCCCTTCAGAAGTGCAGCGACGCCTCTAGAAGGCCATAGATTGCGTCATTTCCGCCCGCGTGTTCCAGGGCACCGAAGGGTATTCCATGCACGAACTGCGCCTCGATATCAAAATGCGGGTTGATGACCCACCAGGCTGTCGCCACAAAAATGCTCGCCGACCCAGATCGCCCTGTGGGTGCCTCACGAGTATCCCCCGAGATTCGAGTGGATGGCGTCTGCCCGTGTCACGCGCCCAAAATAGAGCGCGTCGGCGCGGAGGGTCAGAGACGAAAGTGGGTTCAGCGTGAGATTAACCCCCGTGTAAAATTGGTTGGCGGGAAAATAGAGCGGCGCCTCCATCAAGGGGGCGATGGCAGGGTAAGTAGGATCGAACGTGTTCAGGGTTGCATCGGCGTCGTCTCGGTCGCCCGACGCATAGCCTAGTGAAGTACCAAGACGAGGCTTCCAGCCGCCTTCGAGCCGCACACCCGCATCAAGCGTGCCCCCCCAAGCCTCTATCTGCTGCTGCGCACCGGCAGTGCCATCCTGGTATCGCGCCTGCGCCGTCACATCGAAGGCGCCCTGCCTCCAGACCGAACGCGCGCCATACGTGCGCCGGTCTTCCGGACCCGGGACCGAAGCCCATGCCGCGAAATCGCGCCGGCGATCGAAGACAAAAAGATTCAGGGTTGCCGACGTATCAATCGCGAGGCGAATATTGGCGCCGAAGAATTCTTCCGCCTCTCTCGATTGGTCATCCAGCGCGCCTGGCGAGATAAAAACGGGCCGGAACCAGAATGCTGTCACGGTTGCAGAGCGGCCAATAGGCGTATCGAGACGCGCGCCGTCGAAGGTTCGCCGCACTGCGGCATCGCGAATGCTCACCAGCCGATTGGTGTCAATATCTACCTCCCGGCGGCCCAGGCGCAGAGTTGCATCTCCGATGGGGATCTCGGCGAAAGCTCCTGAAACATCGACGTTGGTCTTGTCGATAGAACGGAGGTGTGGCTTCCGCCCGTCCTCGTTGGCCGCCACGAACTGCACGAAAAGCCGAAAACCGGCCTTCGTGCGCAAATCGGCATGAAGGTAAAGACGCTCAGCCAGGGTCGTGAACGATGGGATGTTGGAAATACCAAAGTCCTCTTGGTTCACGCTCTCCGTGCGCAGACGAAAATCGCCGCCAAGCGTCAGCCAAACATCGTGCGTGGAATCCAGCGGTACGTATCGCCACGGCTCCGCGGCTGCGGCGACCTCGGAGCACAGATCCAGCCAACGATAGAAGTGTGGCGCGCATGCATTTTCTTGTGCCGGAGCCGGACTGGTAAGGGCGATCCAGATCAGCGGCGCCACTGCGTATCGTAAGCCGCTCTTGATCCGAGTTATCGCATGCGTATCCACGGACCAAGTGTCCTTTTGCTTCGCGGCTATCGCAGCAGGCCGTGCCACGCGCGTCCGATAGGCCCAGGCCAGACGCGGTCGCGCTGCCCAAGCCAAAGACGAATAAAGGACAAGACATCGAATTGGCGCTCGATTACCGCCACGTGCGCGAAACAGAATTGCGCTGGCGGCGGGTCAAACGCCGATCAGTTTTTCAAATGCTATGACTAGTGCCTCTTTACCTTCATTGGAGTGCAATTCTGTTTCGGACTGCCATTGGAGTGCAATTCTGTTTCGGACTGCTGCCGTTAATCGAGCGCCAATGCGGAATTCGCTGCCGTATACGTTTCGATCAGGAACTGGAACCGTCGCGACACCAGTATCAGGGGACGCGCGCGTGAAACTCTATTTTGCCCCAGGCGCCTGCTCGCTCGCACCGCATATCATCTTGCGCGAAGCCGGTGTGCGGTTCTCCCTTGAGCGCGTCGACACAAGAGCGAAGATGACGGAGACGGGTGCTGATTTTCTGGCGATAAACCCGAAGGGCTACGTGCCAGTCTTGATGCTGGACGACGGCGAAATCGTTACCGAAGGCATTGTGCTGCAGCAGCTCATCGCCGATCAGAACCCGCAAGCAAATTTAGCTCCGCCACGCGGCAGCAAGGAGCGTCGCAAACTCGAGCAATGGCTCGTCTTCCTGGCGACTGAAGTGCACAAGGCACACATCCCGCTGTTCTGGCCGGGGACGCCCGAGAGCGCCAGGCCTCTCTTCATCGCTAAGATCGGCCAACGCTACGATCTCATTGAGAAGACGTTGAGTGACGACCGTGCCTATCTCACCGGCGAGACCTTCACTATCGCTGACGCGTACCTCTTCACGCTAGCCAATTGGGCCCAACGCGTTGAGATGGATCTCGCCAAATGGCCATATCTTGAGCGCTATATGCAGCGCGTAGCTCGCCGCCCCGCGGTGGAGGCCGCATTCGAGGCAGAAGAACTGAAGCGGCCGGCCTAGCGCCAAACTTGGCGCTAGGCCGGATCGATCACCGATCCCAGGCCCACGGAAATTTTTGGTTGGTGATCTTGTTCTTGAAGATTCGACCGTCCGCCATCACGAAGCGGACATTTCGAATGTCGGCTATCTGAGATGTCGGATCGCCGGCTACGGCTATGATATCGGCATCCGACCCTGCCGCGAATGTTCCAATCTGCCCATCCAAGCGAAGAACGGTCGCCGCGACAGACGTCGCCGAACGAATGGCATCCAACGGCCGCATCCCGTACTGAACCATGAGATCGAATTCGCCGTTTTGGGCGCCATGCGGGAACGAACCGACATCGGTTCCAAAACCAATCTTCACGCCCGCCCTTAGGGCTTTTTGAAAGACTTCTCGATGGTGTTTAACGAAGCGGCGCTCGAAATCCGTGCTCTGACGCGACACATAGGTGATTAGTGTCGGCACCCAGTACGTCTTCGATCCGGCCAAGCGCTGAATATTGGCATCCGTCAAAAGGGGGCCGTGCTCTATCGTGCGCACACCCGCGTTGACAGCCGCATCAACGGCCCGCCCGCCGTACGCGTGCACAGCAACGTCCCGCCCGTACCTCTTTGCCTCGTTCACGACGATGCGCAATTGTTTTTCGTCGAATTGCGTAAATGGTTCCATGGTCAGCGGGTCGACTTGGCGTCGCGTGCTGGTGCCGTAGACTTTGATCAGGTCGGCACCGCTGTCGACGATAGACCGAACCGCGGAAACAAGGTCGGCGTCCGATGACACAGTATGCGAAGGCTGCGGTACGCGATCCCGGATCTCGCGATTGACAAGCGGCAACCGCATATCGCCGCCTACGATCGAAATTGGCGTCGTCGCTACAATCAGTTGCGGACCCGGCACCACGCCCCGCGCGATTGCGTCACGAAGCGCCGTATCCGCATCGACAGCGCCCTCATCGTCGAGATCGCGCACCGTTGTGAACCCGATCCCGAGCGTTTTGATCGCCGCATCGACGCCTTCGATTGCTCTGTAAGGATTGGTCTTCCACAGTATGGAATAGGGCCATGTCTGGTCTTCGTCGCGAAGGAGTATGTGCGTGTGAAGATCGATTAAGCCCGGCAGCAGCGTTACGTTGCCAAGATTGACCGTTTCCGCGTTCCCGGGTATCGGCACGTTGACGCCCAAGATGCATTGCCCACGCACGACGACGTAGCCGTTGCGCGTGATCTGGCCGGTGGCGGGCTCCAGAATGCGGGCGGCCTTGAGCACATAGAACCGCTTTGGATCGACGCTGTTCTGCTGGGGATATGGCAATCGTGCGGGCTTGAGATTGTCGACGCGCTGGTGGCAACCCGAACTGGGTTGCCCCTGGGTCATGTTGACATGGCTTTGAGTGGCCGCAATCGCCTGTGGGGAAAGCGACCAAATCACAAAGGAGAGAGCGCTGCCCAACGCAAGCAAAACGTTTCGTGTCTTCATGCGTCTCGCCGACTGGTGTTCATGGTCGCAATCGCCTCGTGCTGGCACGCGTTGCGCAAGCGCCGTCGCATGCGATCCGCATAACATACTCTGGCGCAGTATTGAGATGTGAGAAGAAGAATTCCCTAATGACCGCGGCCCCAGCCGTGAACCCAAGAGGTTGGCGGCGGTTCGATCGCCCCCTCCGTCGTTCCTAGTCACCGCTGGGCTCTTTCGCCCATTACGTCCGTGGGCACCTTTTCGTTGGCGGCTCCCACTTGGCGCGCCGATCTGCCGACGATCTCCTCATATAGACGCGGATCGGTCGCGCCCTCGGTGTTGAAGACCAGTACGCGCGAGTCTTCGCTCAGCCCTATGATGTCCCGATATTGTCGCGCATTCGCGACCGCGAGAGCCGCCAAGCCGACGCCGCCACTTTCTCCAGAGACGATCGACGGGTCTCCAACGAAAGGAAAAGCGAACTGCCGCATGGCTTCGAGGGCATCTTGCTCATCGACGGTCATGAAGAAGTCCGCCACGCGAGCGAGAATTCTCCAGGCGAGGAAAGATGGCTCATAACATTCCAACATCGCCATCACAGTCGGAGCGCCGCGCGGCACCGAAATCCGCTCTCTTTTCTCATTGGATTTGAACAAGCATGCAGCGCGTGTTGGCTCGACAATGATGATCCGCGGCCGCTGATCCGTGTAACGAATGGCGTAATAGCCGGCGATAGAGGCGGCGAGGCCGCCGACGCCGGCTTGAAGAAAGATGTGCGTCGGCGGCGCCATCTGACCGACAAGTTCCGCCGCGATGACGGCATAACCCTGCATAACGACGCCGGGTATTTTCTCGTTGCCCGGCCAGGATGTGTCCGTGACGACCGTCCAATCATGGTCGGCTGCCTGTTTGGATGCGTACGTCAGGGCGTCGTCATAGACTCCGTCGACGCGCACTGTCTCGCCGCCCAAATCGCGGATCGCCCGTTCGCGAGCTTCGGAAACCCCCTTATGCAGAAATATGATGGCGCGACAGCCGATGAGTTTGGCGCCCATGGCGACTGACCGTCCGTGATTGCCGTCCGTCGCACAGCAAACAGTGATCTGGCGCGTGATCGGCTTAATATCGTCGTCAAGAAGCCTCTCGTACGGGATCGGCTGCCGCAACACTCGCTCCGCCGCTTCTTTGACAACGCGGAAGACGGCGTACGTGCCCCCCATGGCCTTGAAGCTCGCGAGGCCGAGGCGACCGCTTTCGTCCTTGACGAATAACTCCCCTATGCCCAGCTCCGTTGCCAGCCCGGGTAGCCGCAGCAGCGGAGTTTGGATCTGATCGAAGAACGCTTCGAAGGCGCCAAGCGCGCCGAGAACGGCTTCATCGTCGAGGAGCGCCGCCACTTCCCCCTCGATACCCTGACCATATTCTAAGGTATTGTTTTTGTTGATCATACCCTTGCGGGCCGCGCAGCGCGCGACACGTGCTGTTTGCCTGATTTCGATCCTATTTGATCCGTTGCGATAATTTCTGGCTATTTTGGCCGCTGGAATGAAACAGGGCTCCGCTAACGACCAGGCAAGCGCGAACAGCTGACGAGCCGATAGGTTCGACCTTAAGAATCCGAAAGTCACGAGCAACACAGGCACACATGGCGCTGCTACCGCAGTGCCTTGCAAGCGATGTCGCCGATCTCAGCTGTAATCGCCCACGAGGATTGGGTTCTCCGGGAAAGCGATCGTGTCGAAACGATGCGAACTGCTTTCGCGCTTATAGACTTTCGCGTGTGTGTTGGGCTGCGGTGCGCGCCTCATCGTGAAATGCAGCTGGCTACAGCCTCGTCTCCGTCTCGAGCGCTGGTAGCGCCGGGACTGTTAAGCGATAAGCAATGAAAAATCGGCGGAAAACGGACGCTGTTAAGATCGAATTAATACATGGTGACGCGCATCCGTGCGGCCCTGTAAATCTTTCGAATAGGATTGGTAAGTTAAAGTGTAGCGCTCGTTAATATCACGGCCTGCCAGCACGGAAGATGCGCACACCAACAACGTCACATCTGCTGCAACTTGGCTTGTTCGCAGGCTTCAGCGTCTGTCTTGCGGCGACCTTGCTCGTGCATGATCTGCAGGTCGTCGCACATGCGTTTTTCATCGCAAACGGTTTTTTGGCAATCTATTTCTGGGTATCCGACCGGCGTTGGACAGCCGCCGGAGCCCTTGTGGCGATTGCCATCTTTTTCGTCTGTATCCTGGTGCGAACGGGTAGGCCACCTCTTCCTGTCCCCGCGATTGCAGTTCTTGCGCTTACCAACGTCGCCGAAACGATGCTGATCGCGATGTTGACCAAGCACTGGTGGGGCGGCGATCCCAACTTTGGCCGCTTGAGCGTCTCGGCGCGCTTTGCATTTCTCGCCGTTGCCCCCGCCGCATTTGCAACGAACTTCATCGCCGGTCTTGGCTTTTCTCTTGTCCATGTCAACCGCACTTTGCAGACGGCGCTGACCGGAGCCATGGGAGATTCTGTTGGCATTCTAATGATCGCGCCGGCGCTCTGGACAATCATTCGCCAACCGGGCCAAGCCTATTTCATCCGGCCGATGGCGGAGCGCGTTGCTCTCTACAGCCTGCTGTTTCTTTGTGAGATCGGTCTTTTCTTGCAGCCATCTCTTTCAGCGTTATTCATAGTATTTCCGTTCCTCGTCGCCACCAGCTTCCGTTTAGGGCCAATGGGTGCCTCGTATGGGATCATTGGGGCGGGCTTAACGGCAGTCGTTACGACGTTCTTGGGGTTTGGTCCGTTAGCGGCGAGCGGGGGAAACTATTTCCTCCTGCAGATGTTTGTACTGGCAATCGTGTTGACCGCGCTTCCGGTTGCGGGCGCGGTTGCTGAAAAGGAGGAAGCATCCAGGCGTGCGGAGAAGGCGGCTGCTGCGAAGTCGGAGTTCCTCGCCAACATGAGCCATGAGATTCGCACGCCCATGAATGGCATTCTTGGGATGAATGAGCTTCTACTTGATACGCCGTTGGACGATGAACAGCGTCGATATGCCCATGCCGTAAGGGAATCCGGCGATGCGTTACTCACGGTCATCAACGATATTCTCGATATCTCGAAGCTAGAGTCTGGGAAAGTCGAGCTCGAGAGCCTGGACTTCAATTTGGGCGAGCTCGTGGAAAACGTTACGGAACTGCTCGCGCACAAGGCTCAGGAAAAGGGCGTGGATGTCGGCGTATTTTTCGATCCGGCGGTCCGGTCCACCTACAGTGGCGACGCCAACCGGTTGCGGCAAGTGTTGTTGAACCTGATAGGCAATGGCATCAAGTTCACCGAGAAAGGCAGCGTGAGCATCGAGGTCTATGCCAATCAGATTCACGATCACGAGGCACAGCACCAAGGAACACAGAGGGTCTGTTTCAAAATCGCGGACACGGGCATCGGAATGTCCGAAGATGTGCGCGGCCGCCTGTTCCAAAATTTTTCTCAGGCCGATAGTTCGATCACACGTCGGTACGGAGGCACCGGTCTTGGCTTGGCGATATCGAAAAAGCTCGTCGAGTTGATGGGCGGCACGATCGGAGTCGATAGTGCACAGGGCATGGGTTCGGTCTTTCGCTTCGACATCCCATTAACGCCGACAAACGGCCTCATTTACGATCGCTTGCCTCGTGACTTCCAGCTTGCGGACATTCGCGCCCTTGTGGTCGACGACATCGAGATGAACCTTCAAATTATGGCGCGACAATTAGGCGTGCTGGCGATGAAGACGGACTGCCGTTCGAGCCCCGAGCAGGCGATGGCGGCCTATGGGCGCGCGATCGAGGAGGGTCGCCCTTATGGAGTCGTCTTCATAGATCAGATGATGCCTGTCATGTCCGGGGACCGATTGGCAGCAGAGCTAAGAAGCCGCTTTCCTGGCAACCTGGCGAAGCTGGTCTTGGTATCGTCGGCTGGTGCGCATGATCGGCGCAAGGCGCATGAGCTGTTCGATGGCATTCTCGAAAAGCCCATTCGTTTCCGGGATCTGATGAAAACTATCTCTAGGCTTGTGGGTACGAGACAGACAGCGTTGCCAGCCAACAGCACCGTGCCTGTTCTGCCGGCCCAACAGGCCGTGAAACACCTCAAGATACTTGTCGCCGAAGACAACAAGATCAATCAGCAATTTATCGGGGCCCTTCTCAGTAAGACCGGATATGCGGTCGACTTGGTAGAAGACGGTGTGCAGGTGGTTGAGGCGGTTCGTTCAGGCGCGTACGACGTCGTGTTGATGGACTTGCAAATGCCGCAACTCGATGGCGACGGTGCCACACGTAAGATCCGCGAGCTGCCACCGCCAGCTTGCTATGTGAAGATTATTGCGCTCACGGCGGACGCAATGCCGGGTACGCTTGAAAGATGCTTGGCCGCTGGCATGGACGATTACATTTCCAAACCAATCGATAGGGCGATGCTGTTGTCCAAGCTCGATCGGATTGCTGGCTCCATCAAGCAAGTCGAAGTGAGCCCAGACGTGCCGGCAAGCAGCGCGGGCGTCGATTTAGTGAAACTTGAATCGCTGCGCCGGATATTGGCCCCGGTTGAATTCGCCAAGCATATTTCTCTCCTGCTCGAATCCCTCGCGCCCATGCTTGAAAAGATAGAGCAATATCTGGAAGTCGGCCGCTTGGATGAGGGCGCGCGCGAAGCTCACGATCTGGTCTCGATCGCTGGCAACTATGGCGCGCGGCGCGTATCGGAGTTGGCGCGCGAACTGGAACGTGCCTTAAGGCGTTCTGAGAAAGGGGCCGCGGCGCGCCATTATGCGGACATGAAGTCCGCCGTTGAGAGCGCTCGGGAAGTTTTGGAGCCGATGCGCCATGTTCGATGATTAATCTCGATCGTGTCGATGGGCGACGAAGCCACTGAAATTGCTGTGTTTTCCGGACCCAAGGTGCCTGCCCGGCGCGCTCCATGCAAAATTGTATCATCATATGGGCTGGTTAGGTCCCAACTTGGCCTCTACTATGAAACAGAATTCCATTTGACCGGCAGGATCGAGGATGGCTGACGAGATAGATGCATTCGATCGCAAGATTCTGGGGATCCTCCAGCAGGACAATCACGCCCGGCAGCGCGACATCGCGGATCGCATCTGCCTTTCGGCCGCCGCCGTGCATCGGCGTATTCGACGGATGGAAGAAGACGGCATCATCGTCCGGAATTGCGCGGTGGTCTCTCCACATCGGGTAGGACGACCGACGACGGTCGTTGTCGAAGTTTCGGTCGAAAGCGAGCGAGTGGAGTTGTTGGACTCGATGAAGGAGGCCTTTGCCAGCGCGCCGGAAGTGCAGCAGTGCTACTATGTCACCGGTGAGGCCGATTTTGTGTTGGTCCTCACCGTCGCCGACATGAGAGAGTACGAAGCACTCAGTCGCAATCTTTTCTTTTCAAACAAGAACGTAAGAAAATTTAAGACGCTTGTTGTCATGGACAGCGTTAAGGCTACGCTTAGCGTTCCTGTGACGTGATTGCTTTGATCGGGGCATAGAGACTACTGCCGTCGGGGCCAAGCAAAACTGAAACGATCGCGACCTTATTATCCTTCGCAGTCTCATCGGCCACAGTACCGCCAGAATTGCGGTTACGCTGCGAATGAATGCTCATTCCGACCGGTGAAATGACGAGACGCAGACGGCTGCCACGATCCACCTGCCGCGCAATGAACGGAAACTGATCGAAAACATATTCTTCGATCTTACCCGGCGTGACGAGCTGCGCTTGGCGGGGATCATTGCGATAACGGGCACGCATCTGATCTTGTCCGAGAAACACAACGGAGTCGTTCTTTCGTACTTCGAACAACTGGACTCGGATATCCGTGTCCGGCACGTCCATAGCAAGATAGAGGCGAACGCTCGAGCGTCCGATCAGCCGCATCCTTTGCTCAAACGCACTCGTATCGTAAACGAGGCCATCGCCATTCAACACCGTAAACGAACGGGGATCGGTGAGATAGTTGTCGCTCACGGCCGTACCGGCTTCGGCGCCTTCGTTTCGGGCGGGCAGGCTTGGATCATAACGATAGACGTCCGGCTGTTGCGGCAATGAGTGGTGCACAAGCCCGCCGCGAAGTTTCAGAGAACTGGCGGGCGTGTTGCGAGAACTAAGAAAGAGAACCTCGCGTTCTTGAGCAGGCATTTCCGGCGCCGCTTCCCAGCGGTTTGCGCCCGTCACAAAGTACATAAACCTGTCCTTGAGAAACTCCGGCTTGGGTCCGTGCTTCATGATCCAGTCATACCAGGCGGCGTGCAGGCTCCAGACATCAAGAACCTGTGGCCCAAAGTCTAGTCCACCGAGCCGCCGCTTGGGCTTGCGTGTCCCAGCATGATCCCAAGGACCGATGACAATGTAACTGCGCAAGCGAGCCGCGGCTGACGCGCCGGCGAGATGCAGGCGCTCGAATTCCAGCGCACCGGTTTGGGCGTCGTCATATGCTCCCGTGATCGTCAGCACCGGAATCTCGATAGCGCCTAGGGCCTTGGCATCCGGATTGGCGGCGTCCCAAAATTTGTCCGGTTCGGGGTGATCAACCCAACGCTTAAAATTCGGATTCGCGATCCCCGTAATCTGTTCAAAATCGCGAAACGATGCCGCGCCGCGGCTCAGCTCATAAAAGGCGCTATTCCAGGAAGCCTGATCCTCGAACAGATTCCAGTTGGCAGTTCGACCAGACAATAAAGACAGATACTGCGACATCCAGGGAAGCGGGATGTTGCGGCGCATGGGGACGTCGTACCCGACATAGCCTGCGGAGGCCGGAACGATCGTCTTGAGAGACGGCGGCGCCAAGCTTGCGATCGCCCATTGATTTTTGCCGCCATAGGAACCGCCCCACGCCGCTACTTGCCCATCGGCATAGGGCCGGCGCGCCAGCCATTCGACCGCGTCGAAGCCGTCTCGTGCCTCGTTCACCCATGGCATGAACACGCCTTCGGAACTGCCACGGCCGCGACTGTCTATGATGGCGAAAACGTAACCGTGCTGCGCAAAGAAAGCGCCGACATCGTGAAAGCGATCCACGCCGTAAGGGGTCATCGTCATGATCACAGGTAGACGGCCTGTCTGGTCCGCCGGATGATAGACGGTCGCATTCAAGGCGATGCTGTCGCGCATGGGAATCTTGACGCCCCATTCTAGGCGATAGGGAACGTCTGACGGGGTGGCGGTGTGGGCGGCCTCGGCTTGTGGTGAGCTTGCACTCCACCACCAGAGCCCAATAGCCAAGATGATCACGAAGCCGTATCTATGTCGGTCCACGTCGTCTCTCACTCTCTCAGCAACCGCAATGCATCACCAAATACGTACACGATCCTTTGGCGCGACGTAGAGCTTGTCGCCCGGCTTAACGTCAAATGCCGTGTACCAGGCGTCGATGTTACGCACGACGCCGTTCACGCGGAACTGACGGGGGGCGTGCGAGTCACTCACCACCTGGCGCTTGACGAAGTCCCTCGTCACCTTGCCGCGCCAAACTTGTGCCCAGCCAAGGAAAACGCGCTGATCGCCGGTGAGACCGTCGATGACTGGCGCCGGTTTTCCGTGCAAGGAGGCGTGGTAGGCATCAAGCGCCAGCGTCAGTCCGCCGAGATCGGCCATGTTCTCGCCCAGGGAGAGTTCGCCGTTGACCCGCACCGTGGGATCGTCCGCGAGCGGCCGGAATTCAGAATATTGCGCTACCAAAAGCTTCGCTCTTTCATCGAACTTTGTCGCATCCTCTTTGGTCCACCAATTGCGTAGCGCGCCATCGGCGTCGATCTTGCGGCCCCAGTCGTCGAAGCCGTGGGTAAGTTCGTGGCCGATGATGGCGCCGATGGCGCCATAATTGATGGCGGGCTCGGCATAAGGGTCGAACATCGGCGCCTGTAGAACACCGGCCGGGAAGACGATGTCCTGCAGGCTGCCGTTATAAGCGTCATTGGTTTGCGGCGTCATGGTCCAATCGAGCATGTCGACCGGGCCGTTAAGGCGGCCGGTATTGAACGCCCAATCCGCCGCAGCCGCGTTACGCGCATCGGCCACTACGTCGTCGTCGGTGATCGCGAGCTTGGAATAGTCGCGCTTATAATCGGGATAACCAACCTTGATACTGTAGGACTCGAGCTTCTTGATCGCCTCGGCCCTGGTTGCGGGTCCCATCCAGCGGAGTTTCTTGAGGCGGGCGGCATAGGCGGCGCGAAGATTGCGTCCAAGCGCCTCGATCTTGGCGCGCGCATCGGGACCGAAATATTTGGCGCTGTAGAGTTCGCCCACCCCAAAGCCCAGAGTGCCGAATGTGCCAAAGCTGCGGCCAACGTGGAAATCTCCGCCTGCCACAGCCGTTATCCCACGCTTCCAGCGCGCGCGCGGCTGAGCCTGGCCGGCCAGCGTCTTCTCGTGCAGCGTGAATGAGGCATCGGTGAAGGCCTTGGAAAGATAGGGCGCCGCATTGTCGGCGATGTGCGCGGTTTGCCACGCCTTGATTGTCTCGATCGGCGCGGCGGCATAAATGGCCGCGAATTTCGGGAAGGCGGATTTCTCCATCGCGATCACGCTTGTCACACTTGCAAGATCGGCCGCGGCCAGGAAATCTTTCCAGGCGAACCCAGGCGCGAATGTCTCAAGCTCCGTCACGCTCATCGGATTGAAAAAGGCGACGGGATCGCGCTGCTGCGATTTGGTCCAACTGGCCTCGGCGATCTTGGTCTCAAAATCGACGACATCCTTGGCGCGCGCCTCCGCATCCGGCCAGCCGGTCAGATGCAGCAATTGCGCGATATAGGTCTGATAGGCTTCTTTCTGCCTGCTGAAATCGGGTTTGAGATAATAGTCGCGGCCGGGAAGGCCTAAGCCCCACTGCCCCAAATAGACAGAATAGCGCTTGGGGTCTTTCAGATCGGCATCGAGATTTATGAAGAACAGACTGCCATAGAAATTCGCGTTGCTCTTGCCCATCAGGGCCGCCAATTCGTCATGGGTCTTGGCGGTGCGCACCGCGTTTAGCTCAGGCGCAATGGGCTTAGCGCCAAACGATTCGATCCGCTCTTCGTCCATAAACGCCTTGTAGAAAGCGCCGATCTTGCCTTCGAGATCGGATGGCCGATGCGGCGCCTTTGCGGCGAGGCCCTCCAACATTTCGCGCAACCGGGCTTCGGTGCGGTCGGTCATTTCCAGCCGCAGCATCACGGCGGATTTGTCGGGTGGGATCTGCATGCGGTCGAGCCAGGCGCCGTTGGCGAAGCGGAAGAAGTCGTCGCCGGGCTTGGTAGCCTTGTCCATGCCGGCAATGTCGAGGCCCCAGTCGCCATACTGCGGTTTGTCCGCAGCCAAAGCCACACTCGCCAGCACAACTGCGCCCAACACTAGCCAAGTTCTACGCATGGCGCCTTCCCTCCAAAGCGGCGACGCCTCGGGCGCGCCTGACTATACGAATTGACTCGGCGATGACGATCATTAACTCGTGACCTTCACTTCTTTTTCGTCTATCGGGCTGTTAGCAAGCTGCCGGAAAACGAACCAAATAAGTCCACCTGTGCAAAGCAAGACGGCGCCGACATCGAATGCCACCTGGGAGCTACCGGCCACCTTCGCCACGTGACCAATGAACCAGGGGCCGCTCACCTGTAGGGAGTAGTAGACGGTAAAAAATATTCCCATGCCGATAGAACGTGTTTGCAGCGTGAGGACCTGCGTAGGCAGACTCATGATCGCCCCACAGGGGATGCCGCTCATAATCCCCAACAGGATGAAGGCCGGCAGCATGGCGTCAACGCGCGATGACAGCGCGAGCGCCACAGCGAACCCAACGAGGCCGCCGACCAGTAACATTGGGCTGTGTCTCGTCCGGTCCGCAAGGAAGCCGCCTGCGGGGACAGAGAAAGCGATAACCCAAAGCACGACACTGGTGGTCGAGCTGGCTGCAGCAATCGTCCAGCCGCGCTCCGTCAGCATCAGCGGGCCAAAGCCGAAGATCGTAGTCAAACCGACATTGTAAAGTCCGTAAATCAGGCCGGCAGCAAGCACGGCCCACAAAGCGCGCCGCTCAGGCCAAAACGATTGCCTTGGCGCGATCGACCCTCCCTGCAGCGGGGCCCGATACAAGAAGGCCATGGCAAAGAGCGAAACGGCCAGGTAGGCAACGATTACGTACGACGCAAAGATATGCCCGCCGCCCGCAACGGCGACAAACGGTAGCGTGACCAGCGCCAGAGCAATACCGATTATCGCCGAATTGCCGAATATCGCCATCGCCGTCGCCATTTCTTTGCCGGCGAACCAGTCGGCCACCATCTTCGTCATCACCACATTCAGGAGGATGCCGCCGGCGCCGGCTAGGAATCTGCCGGCAATTTGCATGGACCACGTATCCGTAAACGCCATCATCAATTCGCCGAAAATCATCAGCGCCAGGCCGATAAGAACAACGCGTTTGTCGCCCAGCCGCGCAGCGATCGCGCCGCCGGGAAAAGCCAAAATCGCCCCGGGCGCATGGTAGATGCCGATCAATAGCCCGATATCTGCGACGTTGAGCGAGAAGTCCGACATGAACAACGGCGAGAGCGCCGGGACGATTTCATATTGAAGCCCCATTCCCGTCCGAACGGCGAACAACAGGGCGAGTATGCTCCAGCGATTGGAAAGCATGGCAGCTCAGCGCCCGAGTTTCGGCTGATGAAGCTCGACATGTCGCAACCCTTGGTGGAGGCAAAGATCGCTCAAGAAAATTCTCCGGCAAAGATCGGATAAAGCGAAGCCACCAGTAGCAGCGCCATGACAATGTTGAAGGCGCGCAGATAAGCTGGATTGCTCAAAAATTTGCGCAAGGCAGTGCCAACGGCTGCCCACAGACTGATACAGGGCCCCATGACCAGCGCGAACACGAATGTGACGATCAGCAGATTGACGAAGAAACCATTTTCCGGCGTGTAGGTTGCGACGGCGCCGATCGCCGCAATCCACCCCTTGGGGTTGACCCATTGGAAAATGGCCGCCTGGAGGAAGGTCATTGGCTGCTTCCGGCCCCCCTCGGTATTGGGGCCGCCGGAGCTAGCGATCTTCCATGCGAGATAGAGGAGATAAAGCGCGCCCCCATAGCGCAGCGCAGTGTGGAGTATGGGAAACGCGGTGAACAGGCTGCCTATTCCCAGCCCCACGGCGATGATCATGATGGCGAAGCCGAGGTCGATGCCAAGCAGGTGCGGAATGGTCGGTCTAAAACCGAAATTCGCGCCCGATGCGAGCACCATCGTGTTGTTGGGACCGGGCGTGATGCTGATCACGAAGGCAAAGACCGCGAAGGCCAGGATCTGATCGGGCGTCATGACGTGGCCGCCATGATAAGGCTCACGGTGCTAGCCCAAGATTGATCGAGAGTGGTGTGTAGCGTCATGGGCATTGGTGCGTCTCGGCTCCGTGGCTGACCAGATCTGACCTGCAGCTGTTTTTATCTGTTGGGGTCGCCGGGATCGCAAGGGGCGCCCCTTTTTTTCATTGTGAAGTGAAAAGTAGGGGGACACCCGCGGTTTCGATGAAAAAGTCTCTCGCTATTCGGATACAAAGTGCAAAATTATCTCGCCACGCGTTAAGCAACCCCCGCCTTTTGAAGGCTTAGGCATAGAGGTGCGCTGCAGTTCTTGCTCGATAAAATGGCTGTGACGCGGTCCAATCGGCGGCGCACCCGATGAGCGCCTGCGCGGCATGCCGGCACGCTTGCCAAGCGGGCCGTCGGCCAGGAAGCGCAAGTAACAGAAATCCTCACAAACTGGATCGCAAGTATAGCCCGATAAGTCGTTTCGACCTGCTACCGCCCGGTGATAACATCGGCTTGCACACGATGGTCTAGGGGCGCGCGGAATTCATGGCGAAAATCTCGGGTGTCACCTGCGCCTTCAACGAAGAGGCGCGAATAACGAAAGTGCTGGATGTCCTTGTGGAACATCCGGCGCTCGACGAGATCATCGTTGTCGATGATGGTTCGGCCGATGCAACGGCGCAAATTGCGGCCGCTTATCCGAAAGTGCGCTTGATTTCTTATAAGCCCAACCGCGGCAAGTCTCACGCTCTGAGCGTCGGCATTCGCAATGCAAAAAACGAATATCTCGTTTTTATCGATGCCGACCTTGCGGGGCTCACGTCGCAGAATGTGACGGCATTGGTGGAGCCCGTTCTGACAGGGAAGGCCGATGTCAGCATCAGCATGCGCGCCAACAGTCTATCGATATACCGTTTCCTCGGCATTGATTTTGTTTCCGGCGAAAGAGTTGTTCCGCGAGCTTTGTTCACGGATGTTCTGACGGAGATCGAACGATTGCCCCACTGGGGCTGCGAAGTGTTCATGAACAATCTCTTTATCCGGAAAAATCTCCGGGTTGCGGTCGTCCGCTGGCCGAACGTCTACAACGTGCGCAAGTTTCGCAAGGTTGGACCCTTTCATGGGTTTCTGGAAGAAATCGCAATGGTAAGAGACGCGTTGAAGGTCGTTTCTCCGCTGAAGGCCGTTCGGCAATATTTCGGACTTCTGAGGCTCATGACGGATCGCCCGAAATTCATGCTTTGGCTTGGACGCAGACCGGCGCTTATCACGGCCAAGGGGCGTTGAGTGAGACGCGAACCTAGACTTTTGGGCACGGCGAACCTCTGGTTCCTAGCCGTTGAGCACCCCACACGGACTGACGAGCGGCTAATGGCCTCGGGCAGGACATCCATCTTCTATCTCGCTAATAAATAGGCGCTGATAGAGATAGCTTGAAGAAGGGCTGGGACCAGATGAAGAAGCTGTATTGCGTTGCAAACTTCGCGGTGCTGGCGGTTCTATTGTTGGGCGCTGAAACTGCTGCTGCTTCGGCTGATCCGGAAGACGGCGTGCTCAAGGCCGCGCAAGCAGCGAAGAGCGAGCAACTCAAGCTGATCGAAACGATCGTCAACATCGATTCTGGAACCGGCGATGTCACAGGCGGCCGCAAGATCGCGAACATCCTGGCCCAGCAACTGAAATCGCTTGGCGCAAACCTGGAAAGGGTGCCGGCGGAAAAACCAGGGCTCCCCGAAAATCTGGTGGCGACGTTCGAGGGCGCTGGCAAAACCCGTATCTTGATGATCGGCCACATCGATACGGTGTTCGAACCGGGCACGGTCAGGAGATGGCCGTATAGCGTCGAAGGCAACCGCGCGCATGGTCCTGGTGTGGCCGACGAAAAAGGTGGCGTAGTCGAAGGCTTATACGCACTCAAACTGATCCACGATCTCGGCTTCAGGGACTTTTCTCGCATCACATTTTTGATGGAAACAAGCGAGGAGAGGGGATCTCCTGGCACGCGAGAACTCATCAAGCGGCTGCTTCGCGATGCCGATGTCGAGCTCAACCTGGAACCCGGCGATCCGCCCGATGCTTTGACCGTGTGGCGCAAAGGCTCCGCCACGTTCCACATCGACGTCAAAGGAAAGGCAGCGCACGCGGGCGTCAATCCGCAGGATGGGCAGAATGCGGCGCTTGAGCTCGTCCATCAGATCGCTGGCCTGAAGGCGTTTCCGCAGTCCGGGCCCGGCATCACGGTGAACCTCACGGTACTTCGGGCGGGCGAACGCAACAACATCATTCCGGATGCGGCTGCGGCACTCGTCAATGCGCGTGTGCTCAAAACCGCGGATGTCGATCGTATCGAGAACGTGCTGAAAGCGAATGCCCAGCATGTTGTGGTGCCTGGTACGTCAGTCTCGGTGACGCGAGAACCGGCTTTTCCGCCGCTAACACGAAACGCAGATACTGATGCACTTGCCGCTCGTGCCAAGGAGATTTACGCGCGAATTGGCAAGCAGATCGCCACGGGCGGTAATGGTGGTGCCTCGCAGTCCGCTCTTGCGTTGGAAGCAGGCGTGCCGGCACTGGATGGTTTGGGGCCGGTGGGCGGAAGCTTTCACTCCGACCGCGAATATCTCGAGCTCGAGTCCGTGACGTCGCGTCTCTACTTATTGACGAAACTGATCATGAGTCTGGGGCGCGATCCCATTGAAAGGACATCTGCGCGCTGAACCGACTTAGGGATTAGGGCTTGGTTCAGGTTCAGGCGCTGGCGCAGGTTCCTGAAGCGGGCCGAGGTCTTGTGGCCGGACGATAGGGGCTGGACCCGACGCCGGATGAAGCGGCAGTTGCATGACGTCTGCGCCTGAGCGCAACTCGATATGATCCGCTTCGATTGTGGTCACTTCCCACCCTTCGAGGTTCTCGCCAACCCTCACATTGACGGATGCGTTGGAGCCTGGAGATTTTGTGATAGCGATGCGCTCGCCGCTGCTCAGGATAACACCGACAAGTACGAAGGCCGGAGGTTGACCCGTCTGCTCGACCGCTGCGGTAGCGGATCTTATGGGCTGCCGCAACGGATTGAAGACAAGTTTGTCGTCGATCACGGCAAACATGTCCAGCGAGGGCGGAACGAATGGCCTGACCGTGAGGGCGGCCGATGCTCTCTTGGGTAGCGCGATCGCCGACGGTTGAAGCGTGGGAGGCGACGCCAAAACCTCATAGGACAACCAGAGGAACAAGAGCCCACAAAGCGCCGCCAGCACGCCACCCTTTGGCGTCAGATAGAGCCGCTGCAGCGCGCGCGCGATCTCGATTCGGGACAGCAAAGCACCAAGCGAACGGCCGGCTTTTTTCAAAACATTTGCAGCGTTCGTTAGCCGGCTATCGGACAAGTCTGGTCTCTGTTCGCCCGCACCGCACAATCTAGATCATTGACGCACGCGCACCAAATTCGCGAGCAAGTTGGCGCATCCGCTTTGGTTCGGGCTGATCCGAGGCCCGGCTCGTTACTTCCCGTTATTCGGCTTCATAACATTAGCCAGCAATTTCGGCAGCGTGGGTCCGCGATAGGCCTTCGCGAAATCATGGGGATGAACGAACTCGTCGCGGAACCACGGATAGGTCGCAGGCGAGAATCGCTTGATAAGCCAATTGATCACCTCGCGGACGCGCGCGATGCGCTTCACGTCTGGATGATACGTGAGCCAGATGTCTATGGTTTCGTGCACGCCGACGTCCAGCGGCACAATGGGCACGCCAAGCACTGAGACGTAGGTCGGAAGGACGCCGATGCCGCCGCCGGCCACCACCGACCAAAGGTGCGCACTTGGCACATTGCTACGCCAGGCGAGCAGTTCTGCCACGGGTACGCCAGGAAAAACCCTGTCGTACAGGTCGGCCCATTGGCGATCCGTGGTCGCCTGTATCAGGAGCTTGTGGTTGCGGAGATCAACTTGGTCTTTCGGCTGGCCAAAGGCCTCAAGGTATGACTCAGACGCGTAAACCATGAAATGAAGGCGGCCCAGCTTGACGACGAGCAAATCCACTTCGGAAGGCCGCGTAAGCTGCACGGACAGATCGGCCTCGAGCCGCAGCACGTCGGCCGATTTCAGCGCGCAATTGAGATCGATAAGGAGCTTCGGGTTGGCGCGCTTGAACTCAGCCAAATGCGGCACGATCCAGTAGGTGGCGAGGCCCTCTGTAACCGCAAGGCGAACCTCACCCGCGACCTCCGAATCAACCTGATCGCGCGCCCGCAGAACGTCGAACGATGCGGCCTCCATGCGCGTGGCGGCATCGAGTATCGTTTCACCTTCCGCCGTAAGCCGCGCGCCGTTGATGTGCCGCGTGAACAACGTGACGCCCAGCGTTCCTTCCAGTTTCGATATGCGCTGACGCACCACGTTCACGCACAGGCCAAGATTCAGCGCGGCGCTACGCAGGCTTCGTCGGCGCGCGACGGCAAGGAAACCCCGCGCCGTATCCCAGTCCGCGAGCTCACGTGGAATGGGCCGGACAGCTTTCTTGCCCGGCGTCGCGCCACGGCCACTAACTTGCTGCATTGCAATGCCCCGCAGGCTACGAGAAATCGATCAAACTACGGAAATTAACAACGTCTCCTCATCTGTGAATGCATCCAGGTCTGCCGACGGTCCCCGGCTTCGTCCAAGTTTCCCTATCATCTCTTCCCTGATAGAAGAGACCAGGGTCACCGTCTCGAGGAAAATTATGTCTCGCACTATAGCAGTTCCTGCCGGGATTTTTCTGGCCTGCACTATTCTTACCTCTTCTACACCTTTTGCTGCCAGCCAATCCGCACTGGAACAGAAATTCGATGCCGCTGTCCAGCCTGAGCAGATGGGGGCATGGCTGAAGCAGCTAGCGGCCGAGCCGAACCATCTTGGCTCACCGCACGACAGGGAAAATGCCGAAACAGTCCTTGCTTGGTTCCAGCAATGGGGCTGGGACGCGCATATTGAGACCTTCGACGTGCTCTATCCGACGCCGATTTCCGAAACACTGGAGATGGTCGCGCCCAGACGATTCAAGGTTGACCTCGACGAACCAGCCATCCGCGGCGACTCGAGCTCGACCGCGAAGGAACGAGGCCTTCCGCCTTATGTCGCCTATCAGGGCGACGGCGACGCAACGGGCGAGCTCATCTATGTCAATTATGGCATGAAAGACGATTACACGATGCTCGAGCGCATGGGCGTCGATATCAAAGGCAAGATCGTGATAGCGCGTTACGGTTCCGGTTGGCGCGGGCTAAAGCCAAAGCTCGCACAGGATCACGGCGCCATTGGCTGCATCATCTATTCCGATCCCGCCGATGACGGATATTCTTTAGACGCCGTCTATCCCGATGGACCCGCGCGTCCCGCTAAGGGTGTTCAGCGTGGCTCTGTCGTTGACATGCCTTTATATGCCGGCGATCCGCTTACGCCTGGCGTGGGCGCGACCAAAGACGCCAAACGGTTGGATCGATCGCAGGCGCCCGATCTGCTCAAAATTCCGACGCTGCCGATCTCTTATGCGGACGCCCAAGTCTTATTGAGTGCGCTGGAGGGGAATGTCGTGCCTGCAGCTTGGCGCGGCGCGTTGCCGATTACCTATCGTGTCGGCCCGGGCCCCGCACGCGTCCGTATTGCGGTCAAATCGGATTGGAGCTTAAAGACCACCTACAACGTCATTGCCACATTGAAGGGCTCGACCTATCCCGATCAGTGGATCGTACGTGGCAACCATCGTGACGGCTGGGTATTTGGCGCCACCGATCCGCTGTCGGGCCAGGTGGTAATGCTGCAGGAAGCGAAAATCCTGGGTGAATTCGTGCGTACGGGCTGGCGGCCGAAGCGCACCATTATCTATGCAAGCTGGGACGGAGAAGAGCCTGGCCTCCTGGGTTCCACCGAATGGGCGGAAACGCACGCGATGGAACTCAAAAAGAAGGCAGTTATTTACATCAATTCGGACAGCAATATGCGCGGGTTCCTCGATGTCGGCGGCAGCCACGATTTCGAGCATTTTGTCAATCAAGTGGCAGCTGATGTGATGGACCCTGAGACGAACGTCACGGTGGGCGAACGGCGCCGCGCCAAGCAGCGCATTGATGCGCTTGAGCCCGCGGCGAAGGAGCCCGCGAAGGAGATCGCCAGGATCGCCGCGGACCCGAAAAGAGATTTCTACATCGACGCGCTCGGCTCTGGTTCGGACTATTCCGCCTTCCTTGAGCATCTTGGCCTGCCCGCGCTCGATGTCGGCTATGCCGACGAAGGTAATAGCGATGGCGTCTACCACTCGCGCTACGACACGTATGAGCATCACAGCAGATGGGTTGACCCTGGCTTCGTTTATGCTGCCGTATTGGCGAAAACCACGGGCCGTATGGTGTTGCGCCTTGCGGACGCCGATCTGCCCGTGCGACGCGCGAGCAATTTCGCCGAAGCGATCGGCCGCTACCTCAAGGAAGTTCAAAAACTTGCCAAAGACAAGCGCGAAGAGGCCGAGAGGCAGGCGAAGCTGTTAAGTGATCGCTCGTTCCAGCTCGCTGCCGATCCCACGAAAACGAGCGGCGTGCCAACGGCGCTGAAGCGAGTGCCGAAATTCGATCTTTCGCCGCTCGAGAAGGCAAGTTTGCGTCTAACGAAAAGTGCGAGGGCCTACGATGTCGCGTTTGCCAAGAATGCGACGCGCCTGGACACCAAATCGCGCGTGCGATTGCAGGCGCTGATGCAAACGATCGACCAGACGCTTGCACCCCAAGTCTGGCTTACGGGCCGTCCCTGGTATAAAAACCTGATCTATGCGCCGGGGCGCTTCACGGGTTACGGGGTGAAAACCCTGCCGGGCGTGCGCGAGGGTATCGAGGACCAGCGCTTTGAAGACGTGAACCGCTACGCCAAGTTGATCGCGGATGCGCTCAGCGCCTACAGCGCACGGCTCGACCAGGCGACGGCCGTGCTGAGCGGGCATTGAAGGGGCTGCTAAGCAGCCTTTGCACCTACGCGTCGGCTGAAAACCAGCCATCCCCTGCCATGCACTCGATGATGATGGGTGGGTGGATGCGCATGCCCCGTGTGATGGTGCCGTAACTGATGCTCTACGCGGTAAAGTTCCCATAGCTCTTTGCGGCTGAACTGCAGGTGCGGCCAGACGACGAGAAGCGCGGTCTTCCCGATTTCTCGCTCGAGTGCATGCAGTCCATCGAAGCTTTCCCAATCTGCGTCGGTTATGGCGACGCGCTCACCCTTGTCATTGACGAGTGAAATCCTCTCAATACGCAAAACCAATTCGGTATGGAGCTGAATGTAGGCGAAAATATCGGCCACCACTTTCTCATCGAACTTTCCCGATAGATCAAGAATGAATCGGCCGGCCTCGCTGTGCTGGAATTCGCCACTGTGGATGTGGTTGAGCAGGTGCTGATGCGAGCGGTAATCCGTTAGTAGCCAATGGTGCGCCGCGTGTTCACTCTTGGCAAACACGACCAGCAAGACAATTGGCAGAACGAGGAGCGTGACCAGTGTCGCCAGTAATGGATAGTCGGAACTTTGGTTGAATGCTCCATGCAGGGCGATTGCGAGTGCTAGACCCGGCAGATAAAGCAGCGGGTTGAACCTGGCATGACGATCCGTGAGCGATTGCGCCATGACACCGAAAATGGCAGTCGCGCCTCCGTGCATGATGGCAGTGCCGAAGCCGCGCACCAGCCATACGCCCGTGTTCGCTTCGGGGAAGGTATAGAGATAGTAGATATTCTCGATCAGAGCGAAGCCAGCGCCGATGGCAAAGCCAAGAATGGCCGCATCGACCATGAAGCCAATACGATTGCGCAAGAAGAGATAGACCAGGACGCCTGCCTTAAGGGCTTCTTCGATACCTGGGGCCACGTAGCGGCTGTAACCGCGAATATCCAAGTGCGCGAGGTCAATGAGATAGGTATTAAGCAGATAGCTCGCTACTGCCAGAAACGCACCCAAAAGAAGCATGCGGATGACGGTCCAGAAGTCGACCAGACGGAAGCTTTCCAGCTGGAGCAAAACCGCAAGAAAGGTAATGACCGGCAGTAAGGCGATAGGCGCCTTGAGCAGAAACCGCAGCATCACAAGATCTTCAGCGATGCCATAAGTTCGTTGCGCTTAATATGACCATCTTCAATACCCGCTGCGTAGCCCACCGAAAGCACCATGGGTAGACGCAGCGCAACGGTAAAATTCCAATCCACCTGAACGCCCGCCATCTCGACAGTGCGTTCGAATTCTCTGCCCGGATCTGTGATCATTGCGCCGGCAAAGACCGCGGGCCTGATCGAGCTTAAATAGAGGCTCGCCGTTCCGACGTCGCTGAAGCGCACGGGCGGCAGATTCCACTCTAATATCGTCTTACCGAAAGTTTGGGCAGTGATTTCGTCGATATCGAAGCCAGGGACGCTTTCGTATTCGCGATAGCGCTTCACCTCGCCATCATCGACATAGTTGTTCTTGAAGCTGCCGAAATAGAAAAAGGCGAGAGGATTGTCGCGATTGCCGCCGGCGGCACCTGCTGCCGTATACAGCCAGAGCGAGGAATGTTTCCACGGTAGCGCGAAACCGAAGTCGAAGCCGCCATGGATCTTGGGGAAGGATCGATCGTTGGCATAATCTTCCTGCGCTAGGATATTCCAGCGATACCCCTGTTCATGATCGACCGCGCCCAGCGACTTATCGGTGTCGCTGAAAGTTAGGCCAAGCTTGGCTGTGAAAATGTTCTTATCGAGGGACGTATGCACCGTCTGCGCACCGGGCAACGTGTCCAACCCCAGATAGTAGGCGACCTCGGCATTCAGATCGAGCGTGCGCGGCGGGTCGTAGATCAACGGACTATGGTAGCCAATGATAAAAGCGTCGCCCTTGCGTGCGCGTTGAATCGGGCCGAACAGGTCGTAGAAGTCGCTGTAATTGTGCCAGTAGCGAAAACGCCAGTCGACGGTCTTGTACTCCAGATCGACGTGCCAGCGCTCTTTCGGATGTAGTGACTCGCTCGGCGAATAGGAAACCGTCGCCGTGAATTGATTGAGCAGCATGGGATCGTCGACGATGACATGCCATCCAAGTGCGCCGTGTCCCTTGTAGCCTTCGATAATTGGGTAGGTTGCGTCGAGTCCCATCTCTTTCCATGGCACATATTTACCGCGCGCCGTGATCATGGAGTCGAGCGGGATTTTGGATGGCGACCCCACTGCCCAAGTCTTGACGATGGGATGCTTGTTGACGACCTCTGTACCCAGGAACTTGATGGCGCCGACGTCGTTGAGCGGTTTGGGATCGATGGTGACAGGTGTGAAGCCCTGACCGGTGAATTCAAAAACGATCAGTGAGCCATCTTCGCGCGGGATAGGGCGGAAGAAGCCCGTTGAGGCGTTGCTGACGCATTCTACTTTTCCGGTCGCAAGCTCATAACGGTAGATGTTGGAGACGCCCGTGTAATAGGAGCTGCCGAAGAGATAGTGCCCGTCGGGCGAGAACACGAAGCCCTCGGGCGTGGACGAGCCAAGTCCGAACTTGGCGGCCTCGCCGGGCGTTCCGGTCAGCAAATCCGCGATGCGGAAAATGCGGACCGTGTGATCGCCTGTAATCGCGCCAACCGAGACGGAGAGTAACTCGCCGTCCGGCGAAATGTCAGGATCGAAAAGAACCTGCCCGAAATTAAAGGTGCGGACTTGGTTCCAATTGTCGTAAGGCGGCGGGATACGCACCAGCGTGACCAACCCGTTAAGATGACGGATGCCCCACAGCGATTTGTCCTTCTGGTTGAACACCAGATCGCCAATACGGCCATCGCGGATCAGCAACTTGGCTTTGCCGGTCGCCACGTCGACTTCAACCAGATCGCGATAGGCGCGATTATCAGGGGCATACCACGCCTTGTTGCTTTCCGGGTCGTAGGCAACGGACGCCACGCGGTAGAGCATCGGATCTTTAATGTAGGTGAGGCGCCGCACCTGACTGTCTTTCAACGACAACGCACCCAGATGTGCGACAACGCCCGGATAACGGAAGGCGCCAATCAGCGTCTGCGTTTTGGAATCGTAGAACGAGCGTGAAACCGAACCGAGCGCATTATCGACCAGGCGATGGGTTGGTGTGGCTGGGAATTTTTGCACGGATGCCAGATTGGCGCGCTGGAAGTCGTGTTCCCATGCGATCCAATCGGCCCAGGCGGTGTTGAGTGGCTTGCCGAACACGCGCTCAAACTGTGTCGAATAGTATCTGTCGCTATCCGGATCGCGCCGCAGCCACTGAAGTACCTGCTCCGGCGAATAGACGAGTGCGAGATAGCTGAAGAAGCGCGTGCCGTAGAGGTAGTCGTTCACGCCGATCTGAAAGTCGATCGAGATGCCTTCGGACTCTAAGCCGACGGGGTCGTAGAACTTGGCGCTGTCGCGCACCATGGCGCGGAAGACCATTTCGTCATAAGCGCCTTGGGCGCGGCCAAAACCACCCGCCATCCACGTTTCCATGAACACGGCGCTGCCTTCGAGATACCAGCGCGGCGAATTCGAACGTGGAACGGTAAGGTAATTGTAAAGGATCGACTCCGGGTGTGCGTTCAACGGCAGCGGTTTGCCGTGAAAGAAATTCCGCCACCACGCGTCGGCGTCGTTCCAAACATCCATGGTGGCGACATGGACCAGTTCATGGTTCATCAGCGTGAAGAACCGCTCGCCGGCCGAGAATGTCTCGAAGGTCTGGCTCATGGGCGAGACGTCGACGAGAAGCGAATTGTTGGGCGAGGCGCGGGCGGCCGCGTTGCCGTAATCGGAAAAATCCTTCAACAGGACAGTTGTCCGGTCCCAGGGCTTCCAGCCGAAGTTGCGGCGCTGTGCCGCCATCGAATTCTCGAAGGCGCGTCCGACATATGGCGTGAGATAGGTTTCTGCCGGGGCGAAATAGAGAAGCTGGAGATCGTCGGTCTCGGTCTTGTCGATGTCGAGCGTCACGGCGGATGCCGCGCTGCCCACCAACAGCAAGAAAATTGCTAGGCACGTAGACCGCGCGCGCATACTCGCCCCCCACCACCCCAAACCACTGCTGCTTTTATGGAATTATTGTGCCTGTGTTATTGGCAAAAAAAAAGCCACCCGCCGAGGCGGGTGGCTCAAGAGGACTAGGTGTGACCGCCCAGTATTAGTTCGCGTTCAGCGCCGCGGAAAAGCTCGGGCTGTTCGCCATGGCTGCGAAGGCTGCATTTGAAGCCAAAGCCTGGAAAGCCGGCTGGTTCGCTAATGCAGCAAAGGCCTGCGCGTTATGCGCAAGTACCGCCATCGCCTGGGAATTGCTGGCAAGGGCAGCAAATGCCTGCGAATTGGCCGCCATCGCTGCCATAACCTGCGAATTGGCGGCTAAAGCCGACATAGCCTTGGCGTCGTTGGCGAGGGCCGCAAAGGCCTGCGAATTCGCCGCCATCGCCGCGAGAGCCTGAGCATTGCTGGCCATCATCGCGAACGCTTGCGCGTTGCTGGCAAGAGCCGCAAAGGCTTGCGAGTTCGCCGCCAGGGCCGCGAAAGCCTGCGAGTTGGAGGCGAGTGCCGAGAAGGCTTGCGAGTTGGCGGCAAGAGCCGCGAACACCTGCGAGTCCGCCTTGATCGCGTTCATGGCCTTCGAGTCGGCCGCGAGCGCCGCAAACGCCGCCGCATTCTGCGCCATTGCTGCCGATGCGCTTGCATTCGAGGCCGCGGCCGCGAACGCTTGCGCGTTGTTGGCATAAGCCGCGAAGGCTTGCGCATTCTGCGCCATTGCCGCGAACACCTGACCGTGACTGGCCAATGCCGCGAAGGCCTGACCGTGAGCCGCGATCGCCGTCAGCGCCTGAGGCTGCGCAGCCAGCGATGAAAAGAACTGCGCATGCTGCGCCATCGACGCAAGCGCCTGCGCGTTCAGCCCAATCGCATTGAGGCTGGCATTGCTGGCCGATGCTTGCGACAGCGCTTGGGCGTTGGCTGCCATCGACGCGAACGACTGCGCGTTGCTGGCAAGCGCAGCAAACGCCTGCGAATTACTGGCGAGAGCCGCGAACGCCTGCGAATTACTGGCGAGAGCCGCGAACGCCTGCGAATTACTGGCGAGAGCCGCGAACGCCTGCGAATTTGAAGCTAGCACGGCAAACACCTGGGAGTCAGCATTGATCGCGTTCATGGCCTTCGAGTCGGCCGCGAGCGCCGCAAAGGCCGCCGCATTCTGAGCCATCGCAGCCGATGCGCTCGCATTCGAAGCAGCAGCCGCGAACGCCTGCGCATTATTCGCATAAGCTGCGAAGGCTTGCGCGTTCGAGGCCATGGCGGCGAACGCCTGACCGTGGCTGGCCAGCGCCGCAAAGGCTTGCGCGTGGCTGCCGATCGCTGCCAGCGCCTTCGGTTGGGAAGCAAGCGCCGCAAAGAACTGCGCATGCTGCGCCATCACGGCCAGAACTTGTGCGTTTTGCGCACTCAGGCTCGAGGCGGATTGGGCGTTCTGTGCCAGAGCCGCGAACGCCTGCGCGTTTTGCGCCATAGCGGCGAACGCTTGGCCGTGCTGCGCCAGAGCGGCAAAAGCCTGACCGTTCTGCGCCATCGCGGCGAGAGCCTGCGAATTCTGCGCCAGGGCGGCGAAGCTCGGGTCAGAGGCAAGGGCGCGGAAGGACGGATCCTTGACCATCAGCTGGAAGGCGTCCGTCTGCATCAGCAGCGCGACATTGTTATCGCCCAGTGTGACGTCACCGTCAGTGACCTGGCTCGAACGATAGCGGTCTGCCGCCACGATCGTGCCCACAGTCTGCGATCCGCTCGGTGGCGACATGTCGCCAGCGATGATCACGCCGCCTACGACCACGGCCAGGCCGGCGCCGGCTGCCCACACTTTGGGGCTGCGGATGCTCAATTTGTCTTTGCTCACGTGTTGGCTCCTGCTTGCTGATGGTTTGTCACTCGGGGAATGAGCATTCCTGGCGTCGAGCCAGGCACGTACTTGCTGCCGGTCGAAGATCGGGCCGGCCTTGAGATCAGCTACGGGCGCGGGAAAATTCGAAAAGCGGGCACGCCAGTTGGCGACCGCCTGACGGGATACGCCCGCCATTTCGGCTATTTCGTTGATCCCAACGAGATCATTGCGCGGAATGTCCGACATATCCCCTGGCCCATTTGATGAGGTGACTGGCAAACTTTTGGATGGCAACCGACAAAAAATGAACGCTTGTGAACGTAAGCAACAGCATTGTGGACGTCGTTCACTGTGTCAAGCTCGATTCCGTGTATGGAATACACAGCTCGAACGACAAGAAAACACTGAGAATTTTTGTGAACCTTATACACAAACCTAAATCCTTGGTGTGGATTTGGTCCTGCACCCGCGTCGAATCAGAATCCTGTTAGAAAATTGCCAGTGCTTCGCGGGGGAAGCCTTCTGACCAGCGTTTACGACCTCAAACCACGATTCCAGAGCCTGCTGCGCCCAGTGTGCGGGGCGCTGGCGCGGGCCGGTATCACCGCCAATCAGGTCACGGTTACGGCGGCCGTGCTTAGCGCCGCCGAAGGTGCCGCGATCTTCCTCACGGGGGCTGCGTCCTGGTCGCTATTTTGCTTGCCAGTGGTCCTCCTCGTTCGCATGGCTCTCAATGCCATCGACGGCATTCTTGCGCGCGAATTCGGGCAAGCGAGCAGACTGGGAGCGGTTCTGAACGAACTCGGCGATGCAGTTTCCGACGTCGCCCTCTATCTTCCATTCGCTGCCATTCCCGGGGTGTCGGCGATTCTTATCAGCCTTGTCGTGGCAATCGGTGTGATCGCGGAAATGGCTCGCATCGTGGCCGTGCAGATCGGCGCTTCCCGACGTTACGAAGGTCCTCTCGGCAGGAGCGACCGCGCGCTTTTCTTTGGCGTGTTTGCGGTCGTACTTGGCGCGGGCCTCGCGCCAGGTCTTTGGACCGATATCGTCCTTGGACTTGCGGCACTGGCTGGCGCGTTCACGATCATCAACCGCGTGCGCGCCGCGCTGGCAGAAGTGAAATCGTGAGCTACGTTGCAAGCCTCTTTGCCACGCCCGTTCACGTCACTATTGCAGTCATATACGGCCTGCTGATCGTGGCCAGTTTCATCATCTGGGCCTTACGCAGAACGCACCCCGGCCAAGCGACGATCGAGCTGTCCAAGCGCGTCGTGTCCTGGTGGTGGATGATCACTGTCTTCACCATCGCCATTCTCACGGACCGCGTCATCTCCAGCGTCTTTCTTGGCTTCGTCTCATTTCTCGCGCTCAAGGAATATCTTTCACTCATTCCAACACGCCGCGTGGACCGCAGCATTCTTCTGTGGGCCTATCTCGCCATTCCGGTGCAGTACTATTTCGCCCATATCGGCCGCTTTGGCCTGTTCATGACCTTCATTCCGGTCTGGATGTTTTTGTTCCTGCCGGCGCGCATCACGCTTGGCGGGCATACCGAAGGATTTCTGCGCGCGGTCGGCCTGCTCAGCTGGGGTCTGGTGATTACGGTATTTTCGCTTAGTCATACGGCGTTATTGCTTTCCTATGGCACCGTGCATGGCCATGGGGCTGGCGCGCTGCTGTTTCTCGTCGCTCTCACGCAATTCAACGACGTGGCGCAGTTCACCTTCGGCAAGCTGTTTGGCGCTCACCAGATTACGCCTTCCGTCAGCCCGAAAAAGACCTGGGAAGGTTTCATCGGCGGCCTTGTCACGACAGCCTGCATCGCTACGGCCATCGGCCCATATCTCACGCCGATGCCAGCCGCATGGTCGTGCGCGGCAGGCGCGATCATCGCGGCGGCCGGATTTCTCGGCGATATCACCATGTCTTCGTTCAAGCGCGACATGGGCGTGAAGGACGCGAGCCAGCTCATTCCCGGCCACGGCGGCATTCTCGATCGCGTGGACAGCCTGATCTATTCCGCGCCCGTTTTCTTTCACTTCCTCAATTTCTTTTTCTGGAGCCCGCTGGCGCGATGAACGATTTCCTGCGCGCGGCATTCTTTCTCCTGATCGTGCGTCCGCTGCTGATGATTTTTATCGGGGCGAATGTGCGCGGGCGCGATAAGCTTCCCAGAAACGGGCCCGCCATCATCGTCGCCAATCACAATTCTCACCTTGATACGCTCACGATCATGGCAATGTATCCGCTGCACGATCTGCCGAAGCTTCGTCCCGTGGCAGCGATGGACTATTTCATGCGCACGAAATTCAAAGCGTGGTTTGCCACGCGCATCATGGGAATCATTCCGCTTGTGCGTTCGGGGCGCGATCACGGCGAGAGCCCGCTTGCCGCTTGCGAGAAAGCGCTCGACCGCGGCGATATCCTCATTCTCTTTCCGGAAGGTTCACGCGGCGAGCCCGAGCGGCTCTCGGAATTCAAGCGTGGTATCGCGCACCTCGTGCGCACGCGGCCACAAACGCCGGTGTACCCGCTGTTCATGTCGGGTCTCGGTAAGGTGTTGCCGAAGGATGCGGTTCTGCTTGTGCCCTTCAATTGCGATATCGCGATCGGCGACAGGCTCGCTTGGACAAGCGATATCGACAGTTTCATGGACGCGCTCAAGACCCGTATGGCCGAACTTGCTTCGCAGATTCATATTTCGCCATGGGAGTAATCTGGCCCATAGGTGCGGGCCTCTGGGGCGCGGGCGAGGCCACGCTTTTCTTTATCGTGCCCGATGTCCTGCTGACGGCGGCCGTTCTTCGCTTCGGCTTGCGGCGTGCGCTGCCGTTCGCTGTTGTGGCGGCCGGTGCCGCAGCGCTTGCGGGTCTCGGCATGTGGTTGTGGGGCAACCACGACGCAGTGGCCGCGCGTGATGCAATGCTTATGGTTCCAGCCATTGGCCCCGACTTGCTTGCGCGCGCGCATGACGAGATGGCCGGCAACTGGCCGCTGAACCTGTTTCTCGGCGCTATCACCGGCCTTCCATATAAACTGTATGCGGTCGAAGCGGGCGCGCTCGGCGTCGACCCGCTTTTGTTTGTGCTTGTGTCCTTCCTGGCGCGCCTGCCGCGCTTTCTTTTGACCATGGCGCTGGCTGCGCTGGCGCAGAAAGGCTTGGCGAAGATCGAAAAAGCGTGCTGGAAATTCGTGCTCTGGGCGGCAGGCTGGTTCGCCCTGTACGCGACGTATTTCGTCATCCGCATCCTCTAGTGGAAGTCGCGGGATTTCGGCAGTACGCGCACGTTGCGGGGATGATGCGGTGGCGCGCGCGAGTCATGCCGCGGATACATGATGTCTTCCAGGTGACCAGCAGGCAGGTTCACTGGGTCTTCGGCCAGCCGCGTAAGCTCATCCGTGCGGTCGGCGAAGCGTTCCGAAACCAGATGCACAATGCCTTCTTCGCTGCGCTGGATTTTGCCCTCGATCAGCAGTAAGCGGCCGCCCATCACTTCTCTGCGATAACGCTCGAACACGGAATGCCAGACCACGGCATTGCAGACACCGGTTTCGTCCGACAGTGTCATGAAAACCACGTTGCCTTCGCCGGGCATCTGCCGCGTCAGCACCACGCCCGCACATGACACGCGCGCGCCATCCGGCGCCGCCAGAATTTCCGCGCAACTCATCACGCCTTCGGAACGGAATATCTTGCGCAAGAACTGCATGATGTGTGCGCGTAAGGAGAGGCGCATCATCTGATAGTCAGTGATGGTGTGCTCGCTCAGCGCCATCGGTGGCAAGGGCGCTGTAGCTTCGGGCGGCAGATCCTCCACAAACTGCGCTGCGAAGAGTGGAAGCACTTGATCATCCGGCAGGCGCCGCACCATCCACAGGCTTTCACGCCGGTCGAGTTCAAGCGAACGGAAGCAATCCGCCTCGGCCAGAATAATAAGCGCATGCTTGGGCAATTTGCTGCGGCGAACGAAGGACACGAAGCTCCAAAATCCGTTGGCGCGATTGGGTACGATATTCGTCTTCCACGAATCTTCCTTAAAGCCGTCGATCTGCCGAAAGCCAAGCCGCAATACCGGCTCGCCGTTGTCGCTGATTTCCAGCGTGTTGTCCCATTGGCTGTAATTAATGTCAGGATGGCGCACCTCGACGGCATGTTCGCACGCATCGCGCACGAGCTCGGCCGGCGCATAAAAACCCATGGGCTGCGAATTCAGCAGCGCACAGGCAAACGCCGCCGGATGATATTTCTTGATCCAGGCAGAGACATAGACGAGCAGGGCGAAGCTCGCGGCATGGCTTTCGGGAAAACCGTATGAGCCGAAGCCCTTGATCTGCTCGAAGCAGCGCTGGGCGAACTCGCGCTCATAGCCGCGCGCCACCATGCCTTCGACCATTTTGGTTTCGAATTTGCCGATGGTGCCGACATTGCGGAACGTCGCCATAGCGCGGCGCAACTGGTTGGCCTCTGAAGGCGTGAAGCGCGCGGCGACGATGGCGAGCTTCATCGCCTGCTCCTGAAAGAGCGGCACACCCAGGGTCTTGCCAAGCACGGTGACGAGCTCGTTGGCCGGCCCATGTTCGGGCGAGGGCGAAGGGTAGGCGACGGGCTCTTTGCCCTGACGCCGCTTGAGATAGGGATGAACCATGTTGCCCTGAATAGGGCCCGGCCGGACGATCGCCACTTCGACCACAAGATCGTAAAACTCTTTCGGCCTGAGCCGCGGCAGCATGTTGATCTGCGCGCGGCTTTCCACCTGGAAGACGCCGATGGCGTCGCCCTTGGCCAGCATATCGTACACGGCCGGGTCATCCGCGCTCATGGCGAGGTCGGGCTTTTTGCCGCTGTAGGTGGCGATCAGATCGAAGGCCTTGCGGATTGCGGTGAGCATGCCGAGCGCCAGCACGTCTATTTTCATGATGCCAAGCGCATCGATATCGTCCTTATCCCATTCGATGAAATAACGGTCGTCCATCGCGGCCGGACCAATCGGCACGATGGTGTCGAGACGGTCGCGCGTCAGCACGAAACCGCCGACATGCTGCGACAGGTGGCGCGGGAACCCGCCCAACTCGCGGGCAAAGTGGACCGCGCGCTCGATCACGGGATTGCCAGGCTGAAAGCCGCTCTGGCGCATGCGGTCATGGCGCTTGGCGCCCCAGCTTTCGGAATCACCGCTGCCCCAAAGTCCGCTGGCGAGCGCGGTTGTCACGTCTTCGGTCAAGCCAAACACTTTGCCCACATCGCGAATGGCGCTGCGCGGGCGATAGGTGATGACGGTGGCGGTCAGCGCCGCGCGCTCATGGCCGTAGCGTTTGTAGATTTCCTGGATGATTTCCTCGCGCCGTTCGTGCTCGAAATCCACGTCGATATCTGGCGGCTCCTTGCGCTCCTGCGAGACAAAGCGTTCGAACAGCAAGTCCACTTGCGTGGGGTCAACGGCCGTGATGCCGAGCACATAACACACGGCGGAATTGGCGGCCGAGCCGCGGCCCTGGCAGAGGATGCTCTTCTCGTTGGCGATACGCACGATGTCGTGCACGGTGAGGAAGTAGGGCGCGATCTCGAGCTGGGCGATGAGCGCGAGTTCTTTGTGTAGTGTCGCGCGCACGCGATCGGGAATGCCACCAGGATAACGCCAACCAGCACCTTTCCAGGTGAGGTCGGCGAGATGCTGGTCCGGTGTCTTGCCTTCTGGCACAGGCTCGTCGGGATAATTGTAACGGACCTGATCGAGCGAGAATGCGATGTGTTCGGCAAAGTGCAGCGTTTCGGCGATCGCTTCGGGGTATCCGCGAAAGAGACGCGCCATTTCTTCGGGCGACTTCAGATGGCGCTCGGCATTGGCTTCGAGAATTTTGCCCGCACTCTCGAGCGTCAGATGCTCGCGTATGCAAGTGACGATGTCCTGCAGCTCGCGACGCTCGGTCGCGTGATAAAGCGCATCGTTGATGGCGATGAACGGTACATGCGCGCGTTCCGCTAGGCGCGAAAGTTTGTTCAGCCGGCGCGCATCATCGCCATGATGCGGCATGGAGGCGGCGAGCCAGGTATCGGGGCCCAGCTTTTCGATAAGTGGCTGAATTTTATTAGTTTTCTTTGGAGGAATGATCGCGAGCAACATTCCCTGCCGCCAGGTCAAGAGATCGTCGAGCCCGAGAGTGCATTCGCCGTTCCAGGCGCGCTTTTCCCCCTCGCGCACCCGCAGCTTGCCGATGCTTAAAAGCTGGCTCAGCCGGCCATAGGCCGCGCGATCCTTCGGGTAAGCCAGGATGTCGGGTGTGCCGTCGGTAAAAACAAGCCGCGCGCCGACCAACAGCTTGGGAATTTTTCCTTCCGTTTGTTCCCTGATCTGGTTCAGCGCGTCCCAGGCGCGCACCACGCCTGCCAGCGTGTTGCGGTCGGCAATGCCGATGGCGTCGTAGCCCATGAACGTCGCGGCGTTCACGAACTCCCGCGGATGCGACGCGCCCCGCAGGAACGAATAATTCGTGGTCACGGCGATTTCGGCGTAGTGCGTCATGCGAAAACCCCATGCATGAACCAGCGCGTGCGCGCGGTCTCGCGCGCAATGCCGTCGCGGTAAAGCCAGAATCTGCGGCCCGCATCGTCTTCGATGCGGAAATAATCGCGCGTGGGCTCTGGCATCTGGTGGCGCCACCATTCCATGGTGATGCGCTCGGGCCCTTCGGCATGCGCCACAGTATGCAGCGCGCGCCGCCAGCGGAATCTCAGCGGCGGCCCGTCGGGGGTTTGCGCAATCACTTCGACAGGCTGCGGATTGGCAAACAAGCGTAGCGGGCGGCGCGGGACCTCATCGGCCCCACGCATTTTCTCCCAGGCCAATTTCGTAGGCTCGATATGTTGCGCAGGGATGGCGAGCGTGGCCCGCTCGGGAATGTGCGTATCCTGCGGCTGAAAGCGCAGCACACGATGCGCGCCAAAACGCGCCGCCAATTGGTCAATGAGAAACCGCACCTCTTCATCGGATTGATTGGCGTCGAGGTTGACGACGGAAGGCTTCACGTTCTCGGCGTAGGTTGCCGAAAGCCGGATGAGATCGAAGCCGAAGCCAGGATCCAAGGGATCGGCCAGCGCATCCAGCTTCTCGCGAAAGAGGCGCGCGATCGCCTTGGCATCGCGCGTAGGCTTTCCGGTTTCGATTGCGATGCGCCGCATCTCGCCGTCGGCGCGGAAGAAACAGGCCTCGAGCCGGCGCGCGCCTTGCCCACGGGCTTCCAGAATGGCTGCCACGCTTTGGCCAAGCGCAAGCAATGTGGCGACGATGACGTCTTCGGTGACGATGGGTTCGGCAAAGCGGCGCTCGGCCATAAGATCGGGCAAGGGTGTGCGCGGCGTGATCGGCCCGCCTTTGCGGCCCAAAGTGCGCTCAAGCTGAGCCACGAAACTGGCGCCAAAGCGCGCCGCCAACTCATAGCTCTGGCGTTCGGCAACCTGGCCGATGGTCTTGAGGCCCGCGCGCTTCAGCACATGGATGGTAAGCGGATCGGCGTTGAGCGCCTGTGTTGGAAGCGGCGCCACAGCTTCCGCCTCGTCGCCCGGTGCGACAATGATGCCGTGCTTGTAACGGGCCAACGCTTGCCCCGCTTCCGCAGTTCCGGCCAGGGCAAGCGAAACGGAGAAGCCCTGCCGTTCGATGGCGCGCGCGATCTCATCCAGCAACGCGCGCTCGCCGCCAAAAAGATGCGCCACCCCCGTGACATCGAGGAAAAGCCCTTGGGGTGCATCCAATCCAACCAGTGGCGTATAGCGCTCGCACCAATCGGCTATGGCCTCCAGCAATCTGCGATCGGCCACTTCGTTCGCGCGCATCACCGCAAGATCGGGGACCATGGCGCGCACGTCCGCCAGCGCTTTGCCGATATGGAGGCCGAGCCTTGCCGCTTCCGCATCGATCGCCGTCAGGCGCAGCGCGTTGTCGATTTTCCCCGCGACAACAAGCGGGCGCTTATCCAGCCTGCCGGATGCCTTCCACCGGCGCTTCAGCCTGTCGGTGGAAAGACGCGGCAGCCAGAGCGCGAGGATGCGCCGCGGGCTCGCGGAAGATTCCATCGTTGCAATCCCATTCCATGACCCAGTGCCCCGTTCGCCCGTGCCGATTGCGCACGAGCACGGCATCGAAAAGCGGCTTGCCCCAATCATCACCGCCCGCGGGCGAGGGGTTCGCGTCCACCACCCAGCGTGTTTCCGCCGTACTCGGTGCCGGCTTCGCGCCAACGCGCAGGACAATCGCCGTCACGCCGTGCTGCTGTGCTGCCATGGTGAGCCTCCGGCTTGCCACGAGATCGAAAATTTTTGCTTCGCCCCAAGGCTCGATGATCACTGCACCCAGGCCTTTGCATCCGAGTGCATCGGATCCCGCGCGCAGAACATTTGCCGCATTGGTCGCGCGCACGAGCACGACACGCGCGGGATCGATGCCAAGCTCAAGCAAGCCGCCCGCGCAAATCTCTCCCGCTTCAAACGCAGAAAAGTCCTGGCGCACCCACAAGAGCCACTTGCCTTTCCCCAGCACGCGTTGCGCGAGCGCTAGGGTAAAACCCGAGGCTGCCGCTTCCGCGCCAGCGCGTGCGGCAAAAACTTCATGCAAGGCGCCACGTCTCAGTCCGCCATGCAGGACGGCGTCGGCACTCTCGTGGCCCAACGGCGCAAAGATTTCATGGGCCGCCCGCGCGAGCGCCGGCCTTTCCAGAAAGGCGCGTAAAACCGCCAGATTTTCTGCCTCGCGGACCATTGGCCAATTATTCTGTTCCTGTTATGTTCTTATTAGATTTTGGAGACAGACGAGTCAATTGGCACTTCGTGAATGTGAAATTTAGGGCAGGGCTTCGTTTCGCTCTTCGGCCCGTGGTGTTGTTCGTGCCACTGGCGCCCGCAATTCGGCCAGTGTGCCATTAAGTGCGCGGCCGACAACTTCGTTGAGCGCCCGCGCCGTTTCCAAGCGCGACAGGAACACGTAATTCGCACCGGCTTCGTAGATGCCCTGGCAGTCGGCAAAACTCACCGCATTGGCGATGATGATCGCCTTTGGGTTCAAGCGGCGCACGGATTCCACCAGCCGCTGATTGTTCACGCCGCGCAACAGATCGTCAGGCACACTCGAAATGATGACGCCCGCGCGATCGATGCCGGCATGGAGCAGCGTCTCCGGATTGGAGAGGTCGCCATATTCGACGTGGGCGCCAAATTCGCGGATGCGGCCGTGAATGGCTGCGTTGAAATCGATGACCAATGTCTCGCGCGCGAGCTCGGGCTCCTTGTGCGCGATCTCGTACAAAAGCGACGAGGCCACGCGGTGAAAGCCCAATAGCGCGAGGCGATAGGTCGTCTTCTCTTCTTCTTTCTTGACTGCGGGGGGTTCTGGAAACCCAACCGCGGCCAAGATGGGCGACATGACGCGATGAATCATGTAGGCCGCGTGATAAAGCGGCGTGGTGATCAGCGCCGTCAGCACGAAGGCAAAAACGATGGCACTCGATAGCTCGGGCGTGAGGTGGCCGAACTGGCTACCCAAAAACGCGATGACCAGACCGAACTCCGAAATCTGCGAAAGGCGAACGGCGGATACTTCGGCGTTCCGCTGATCGATGCCGCTCCAATAGAAGATGGGAAAGAAAACGAACTGGCGCGCAAGAATGGCGATAACGGCGATGGTGATGGCGAGAAGCGGCACGAACCAGCCGGAAGGCTGTGGAATGCTCATGCCCAGGCCGACGAAGAACAGCGTGATGAAGAAGTCTTTCACCACGCCGACCTTGGTTATGATCTCGGTCGAATAGGGAAGGTTGGCGATGGTCGCGCCCGCGATCAGCGCGCCCATGCCGGAGCCGACATTGAGGTGGAAATTGGCGCCGAAGAGTTTTTCGGTGACCAGATCGAAGCTCGCGCCAAGAAAAACTACGGCGAAGCACCAACTGATGGCGCAGATGAGGATCAATTCGGGAACTTTTGCCGTCCAATGGAAGGCGACCTTCGTCAGCGTGCGCGCGAAGGCGATAGCGATGCCCGTCAGAAGCGCAATGCCGAAGAAAGAGGCAAGGATGGGAAGAACCTGTGGTGACTGCAGGCTCGGTTGAAGCAACAAGACGATGATTGCCCACAAGTCCTGGAAGACGAGTACGCCGATGGCGAGGCGGCCAGGCACGGTGTCGAGCTCGAACGCCTGCTGATAAAGCTTCACGACCAGCAAGGTCGACGAGCCTGCGACGATCACACCCAGATAAATCGCGGGCAGTGTTCCATCGAGCAGCCCACCACCAAAACCCGTTAGGGCCAGTAGCTTGATCAGGAGGAAACCGAAGAGAACCGTCAGAGGAAATTGCAGAGCGCCGCTGACAATGATGCCGCGCCCGCCGGTCATGATTTTGTGCAGATCGATTTCGAGGCCGATCATGAAGAGGAGGAGGACGAAGCCAAGCTGCGCTATGACGTCGATTTCGCGAGGGTCGGTGACAAGGCCCAGTCCCAACGGTCCCGCGATAATGCCCGCCAGCACAAAGGCAGCGATGGCGGGAAACTTGATGCGCGTGAACAGGACGGTGAGCACGCCCGAGAAGAAAATCGCGATGCCGATATCGCGCACCAGCGCCGGCATCTCCTCGCCCGAGGCCAGAGCGGGCGTGGCGCTGAGCGCGAAGGCGGCCGCTAACAGGGCAAGGCATAAATGACGGCGCAAGGAATCCCCCCGGGAACTAGGCCACAGTAGCTTCGCTTAAACGCCGTAACAACGCGGCTTGTTAGCCCTTGCGCTTGGCGCGAGAACGCCTCGGGGCCGGCGCCTGCTTCTTGCCGCCCCAATGCTCCACCACGACGCAGGCGACCGAATTGCCGACGATGTTCGTCCCGCTGCGGCCCATATCGAGGAGCTGGTCGACCGCCAAAATGAGGGCGACGCCCGCCTCGGGCAGATTGAAATAGGGCAGGGCGGCCGCGATCACCACGATGGAGGCGCGTGGCACGCCAGCGAGGCCCTTGCTGGTCACCATCAGCAGCAGCGCCAGCGTGATCTGTTGCACGACGCTGAGTTCGATGTTGAAGGCCTGGGCGATGAACATCACTGCGAAGGTGCAGTACATCATCGAGCCGTCGAGGTTGAACGAATAGCCGAGGGGAAGCACGAAGCTGACGATCTGCCGCGGCAGGCCGATCTTCTGGAGTTGTTCGAAGAGTTTTGGGTAAGCCGCCTCGGAGCTCGCGGTCGAGAAGGCAATGAGCACGGGCTCGCGTATGGCGCGGAAAAGCGCACCAAATCCGTCGCGCATCAGCGCATAGGCGACGAGCAGGAGCAACACCCAAAGCAGAAGCAGCGATATGTAAAACCCGCCGACGAATTTGGCGTAGGTGAAAAGGATGCCGGCGCCCTGCGTAGCCACGGTCGAAGCCAACGCGGCAAAGACAACAAGCGGCGCCAGCATCATCACATAGGTGGTGACCTTGAGCATGATGGCCGCCACCTGCTCGACGAGAGTAAGCACAGCCGGCGCGTGATCGTCGATGGCCGCGACAGCGGTACCCACGAAAAGCGAGAACACAACGATCTGTAGGATCTCATTGTTCGCCATCGCCTCGATGATCGAACGCGGCACGAGATGGGTGATGAATTCGCTGAAGCTGAGCGAATGCGCGTTCACGCCTCCATCGGGGACCGCGGCCGTTAGCGAAAGGCCGACGCCGGGCTGAAAGAGATGAACCATCAAAAGGCCGAGCGTCAACGAGACGACGGAGGCGAAAATGAACCAGGTGATCGTACGAACGCCGATGCGGCCGATGGCGGCCGCGTTCTCCATATGCGCGATGCCCGCCACCAGCGTGGTGAGGACCAGCGGCGCGATGATCATCCGGATCAGGCGAAGAAAAATCGTGGTGACGATGCCGAGCGCGTCGGCAAAATCCTTGAGCTGATCGGCGTTCAGAAGCTGATGCGCGAGCGCGCCGGCAACAATGCCGGCGACCATTGCAATCACCAGCCAGATCGTGAGTTTTCGGCCCATGCGTGTGCGCCCCCGTGCGGTGACTATAAAGCGTTGAAGTCGATCTTGGCGTGGCGATCGAGGCGGTTCTCGACCGGTGGCAGAGGATATTTCAGGCCGCTCGCACAGTTGAACAGAACGACGCGATCGCTTGCCTTGATTCGTTTCTCACTCAGCGCCTTGCGGTACGCGGCGTAGGTCGCAGCCCCCTCAGGGCAGAGCAGAAGACCTTCACGTTCGGCCACGTCTTGCCGCCGGGCAAGAATGTCGTCGTCGTCGACCGCGATGGCGAAGCCGCCGCTTTCGCGCACGGCGTTGAGGATGAGAAAGTCGCCGATCGCAGCCGGCACGCGGATGCCCGAGGCGACCGTCGTCGCGTTCTCCCACCGCGTCGCATGCTTTTCGCCGTTATCGAAAGCGCGCACGATCGGCGCGCAGCCCGACGCCTGTACGGCAACCATGCGCGGCCGCTTGGAGCCAATGAGTCCGATCGCTTCCAGCTCGTGAAAGGCCTTCCACATTCCGATCAACCCAGTGCCGCCGCCGGTTGGATAAAAGATCGCGTCGGGCAACTGCCAACCCAGTTGTTCGGCCAACTCCAGCCCCATCGTCTTCTTGCCTTCGATGCGATAGGGCTCCTTCAGGGTCGAGACGTCGAACCAGCCCTTAACCTCCCGGCCCGCGGCCACCAGTTTGCCGCACTCGTCGATCTGGCCATTGACGCGATAGACGCGTGCGCCTTGTGCCGCGATCTCGCGCACGTTGATCTCGGGTGTTTGCTCCGGGCAAAAGACCGTGGCTTTCAGTGCAGCACGGCTCGCATATGCCGCCAGCGCCGCGCCCGCATTGCCGTTGGTCGGTATGGCAAGGTGCTTGAGCCCCAGCTCCTTTGCCATGGAAACCGCGACTGCTAACCCCCGCGCCTTGAACGATCCTGTCGGCAGGCGGCTTTCATCCTTGATCAGCACCTCGCCCGCATCCGAGCGGAGGCGCACAATGGGCGTCACCGGCTCGCCAAGGCTGACAATGCTCTCATCGCACCGCATGGGCAGCAGTTCGCGATAGCGCCAAAGGTCGAACGGGCGGATTTTCAAGGCACCCAAGGTCAGATGGTGTCTTACGGCCGCCAAATCGTAGCGAACCAGGAGAGGCTTTCCGGCGCGCGAAAGGCCGTGAACTTTCCCGGGCTCGTTGCGCTCGCCAGTCAAGGAACATTCGAGATGGGTGACGAAATTCCGCGCCGCCATCCTTATTTTTCCAAGACTTTGCACTCGAGCTTCATGCGGATTACCTTATGAGCGGAAGGGGCAGAATGGAGACTACAATGAAAGTCGCGTTCACAGGCGCTCTTGCCCTTCTTATTACCACGTCTGGCGCGTGGGCCGCCGACTATTCCGACAAGACTTCGACCGACTGCATCTATACCTACGACATCGACTACACCGATGTGCCCGACGAAGGCACGATCATCTTTCATATGAAAGGTGGCACGGTGTGGACCAACAAACTGCCGCGGCGCTGCCCCAACATCCGCTTCAACGGGTTCAGCTATGTGGTTCGCGGCAACGATCAGCTGTGTGGCCAGTTCGATGCGGTCCGCGTGCTGAAATCGGGCAGCGTCTGCCAGCTGGGCGAGTTTGTCCGCTCCAGTGGAGATAAAGCAAAATCCGCGGACTGAACTAGAACCGCTGACCCCATCTAATGCCGAAGGTACGCGGCCGCGTGACAACGATATAGGGCTCGAAGCCGCAGACCTGCGTCAAACACTCGGCGTAGCGATAGGTCTGGCCACGTTCGTCGAAGGCGTTCTTCAAGTAGAACTCGAGCGTCCAGTTGTCCTGCTCGACGCCGGTCGAGAAATCGATTGTGCCGTAGGCCGGCTGCCGTCCGATGAAACTGCGGATGTGCGACGTGTCGGTTGGATTCAATGCGTTCGGCGTATTCGGCGCCCGCACGCGCAGGTCTGGCCATGTGGCGCTCTGCCATGAGCCGGATGTTTGGAAGTGCGCATTCATGTTCCACAGCATGAAGTCATAGCGGCCGACCAGATTTCCCTTCCATTTTGGTGCGATGGGAAGCTGTGTGCCGGCAGGCGCCTGGGGCGGAGGAATAGGATCGGGTAGGGCCAGAGGATCCGGACACTTGGTGATGATCTTGCCATCGACGACGGGTCCGCAGAAATCCTCCGTGGTCTGGCCGTCATTGTAGGCGCCTGAACCGGATATCGTGAGGCTATCCGTCGGCAGCCACAGGAAATCGATCTCGATACCCTTCACGGTCGCCGCTCCGGCGTTATGGATTTCCGTGAACGAGTTCTCACCCAAGAAGGAGAACTGATAGGCCTTCCAATCCTCCCAGAAGATCGCACCGTTGAAGCGCAGCGTGTCGTTGTTCCAGGACGTCTTCCAGCCGATTTCATAGTTCGAGAGCGTGTCGGAATCATAGGGCGGAATCGTGCTGCGGCGGTTCACGCCGCCGGGGCGGAAGCCGGTCGAGTACGTGGCGTAGAGCAGATGATCGTCGTCGATCTGCCAGGAGAGGTTGACGCGGTGCGTTTCGCCCGTTTCTTCGACGCTCTTGTCAAGATTCGTGCAAGGCCCGCGATCGACAGAAGTCGGAGCGAAACACTGCGACTCGCCGGTCCTCTTACTGTAGAAGCTGTTGAAGCCGAAGAAACCTTTGAGCGAATTTTCCGCCTTGAAGAGGCGGATACCGCCCGTCAGCGTCAGGCCCTGCGTAATGTCGAAAGAGGCCTCTCCGTACGCAGCGTAATCCCTGTCCACGCGGTCCTGGTCGGTCAGCCACAGTGTGTGGGGCCAGCCGGTGACCGAGAGCAGCGATCCGATCGCATTGATGCGGTAATCCTGCTGGATGTAGTGGAACTGACGCTCGTAAAACAGGCCGGCAATGAAACGCAGCCGGTCTTCTTTCGGCGACGAAATACGAATTTCGTGACTTTGCTTCGTGAAGTAGTCTTTCCCTCTGATGTACTGCGACGGGTCAACGACAGTGTAGTTATCGTCGTAAATATATTTACCGTAGCCATAGAGGACATCGTACCAATACGTGTAGTCGGTGTAGTCCGACGCCGAATCGATCCAGCGGCCCATATAGCCGCCCGAATAAACCAGATCGAAATCGCTGATCTTGCCCTGAACCGTCAGCGCGGCCTGATACCACTTGTCGTGCGCGAACTCGGGATAGAAGTGCGTGACCTCAAGGTCGCCCACGCTCGGATCAAACCCAAACGAGCCGTTCGCCTTGGTGTCCTGACCCATGATGGTGGGGGTGATCGTCCAGTTGTCGTTGAGATCGATGCGCAGCGCTGCGCGCCCACCATAGATATCGACGTCGTTGTAATCGTCCTTAGCACGTTTGAAGTTGTTGATTGTGATCGATGGAATCGGAGGCCCGTTGAGTCCAAGCGGATCCTCGGGGTACGTTCGCGTTCCTTTCACATTGTCGATATAGCCAGCATCGTGCTCCGCCCAGGCGACCAGGCGCACGGCGACTCTGTCGGAAATTGGCAGATTGACGAAGCCCTCGGCGACCCCGCCAAGACCGCCATGATCGACCACGTTTCCTTCCAGATTATAGCCGGCCTCGAACTCGCCGGGATTGGGCCGGTTGGTGATGATGCGCACCGTACCGGAAAGCGAGCTCGCGCCATACAGCGTGCCTTGCGGACCTGCCAGCGCTTCGATGCGCGCGATGTCGTACATGTGGATGTCGAGCGTGCCGCCGATCGTGGTGATGGGCTGCTCGTCCAGATATGTGCCGACCGTCGGCAAGGAACCGGAATGGTTGCCGTCATTGCCGCTGACCACGCCACGCATGGAGATATTGTAAAAGCCCGGTCCGCCGGTGCCGCCCTGGCCGCCGTTGGTATAGGTCATGCTCGGGAAGTACTTCACGTAATCCTTGAAGTCTGTGATGTGCAGGTTCTCGATCTTGGCGCTGGTGAGGGCCTGCACGGCGACTGCGGCCTTCTGGAGATTTTCTTCGCGCTTCTGCGCAGTAACGACGACCGTCTCAGCGCCTGGCGGTTGCGCGCCGGGCTGCGGCGCGCCCGCTTGCTGCGCGTACGCGCATGGCACGCCGGTAAGGGCGGTGGAAGCGAGCAAGATGGGCAGAATAGTGCGTGCGCGATAGCGCCCGCCAAGACGTGGGTGCCGCATGAGAATCCCCCTCGATTCCGCGCCGAGCAGCCGCGGAATCAGTTCCCCCTACTTCGCCGTAAGTTTGAGACCCGCGCGGGAGGCGCGTCAATGGCAAGAAGTGTGCTTTGCACGCCACAACACACTGATTTAACTAGAATTTTTGGGTGGCAGGACAAGATTTCAGCGCAGGTCCGAGAGCCAGTTTCAGTGGGTCCAGCCAAGGTTCGTAGTGGCGCCAGTGGTCGACAGCGTCGGCGAAAATCGGCATTCGCACCTGTTCCGAGCTCGGTGTGCGCACAGCGCGCTCGGTTTCGTAGAAGCGAAGGCAAGCATCTTCGAACGGCAACTTGCAATAAGTGAGCAAGGCGCGGATCTCACGTTCCGGATTTTCCACCATCTGCTCATAGAAGACACGATGGATGCGATGGGGCAGCACGGCATCGAAATGGGACATTAGGTCGACGTAATCGGCATAGTACCGACCCAGTTCGGCCAAGTTGTATGAGAAATTATGGCCGCGCGCGAAATGCTGCTTGAAACAGGAGAACCCGCAGCTCAGGGGATGGCGGCGCGCGTCAATGATTTTTGCGTTCGGAAGCATCGTATGGATGAGTCCGATATGAAGAAAATTGTGCGGCGTCTTGTCGATGAAGAACGGGCGCTCGGATTTTCGCTGGATGCGAGTGCGATCCAGATATTCCGTGCCCAACGCCTTGATCTCCTCGGGACCGAAGGACCCAAGAGCCTCAGGATACGCGGATGTGTCGCTTTTCTTCTTTCTTCCGCTCAGGCGGCGGACGATGGAAATGACATCCGGCAGCTCCATTGTCCCTTCGACCTGAGAATGGCTGGACAGGATTTGCTCGATAAGGGTTGAACCCGAGCGCGGCAAACCAACAATAAAAATGGGATCTGGTGCTGGATGTCCGTGACCGCGCTGTGCCCGGAAGAAATCGGCTGTGAAGAAAGCCTTCGAACGCCGTACATAAGCCGTTGTTTCGCGCGGGTCATATTGGATGCCTTTGCGCCGCAAGGCATTGCCCTTCGCATAGTGCTCAAAGGACTCTTGATAATCGCCTTCGTCCTCGAGCGCCTTGCCGAGCGCGAAATGCAAATGGAAGCGGTCCTCCTCAACCAGAGACTTTTTGTTGAGTTGCACGCGGATTGCATTGAAGTCATCGCGTGTGAAGCGAAAGGTCTTGAGATTGGCGAGGCTCCAATAGGCTTCGCCGAGGGCCGGAGCCAACTCGATGCTCTTGCGATAGGCGGCGATGCTTTCCGCGGTCTTGCCGATGGTTTTCAGCGTGTGCCCATAACTCATCCAGACCTTGGGCAGGTCCGGGTGGGCTTTGAGCACAGTGCGATAGGACTCCGCGGCCCGTTCGTATTCACCGATGCGCGCGAGCGCCGCGGCCTTCAGGTTGTGATAACCGGGATGCCGCGGCTCCCCCTTCAGCAATGCATCCAGCTGCGCAATCGCTTCCAGGCACTTGTTCTGGCGGTAAAGGACGGTGGCAAAGTTGCTTCGTGCCACGGTGAAGCTGGGCGCAAGTTCAAGACAGCGGGCGAGGAGATGCTCCGCGTCTTCGTTGTGCCCCAATCGCGCGCCGACTTCGGCGAGCATACGAATTGCCGTCACATCGGTGGGATGTTTTTTCAGAAATTCACGCAGCAGCCGCTCGGCGACGGCCAATTTGGTTTCAGTCAACGCCACTGCGGCTTGCAGCAACTTGGGATCGTTGACCGAAGTCTTAATGTGTTGGGCGTAGGCCGCGTCGGCCGCTTCCGTGTCGCCGCTCAGCGTATGCAGGTCGCCCAGCATCTGCCAGGCATGCGTAAGCTTGGGATTGATCTTCACCGCGCGCGACAGCGCCGCGATTGCGCCTTCGCCGTCGCCGAGAGTGGTGAGTACCAGCCCAAGCTCGAAATGCGTTGGCGCGGATTTTGGCTGCGACTTGGCCAGCGGCTCGAGAACGCCGCGCGCCGCCGCGGCGTCACCCTTGTTGCGTAGCGCCATGCCGAGCAGGAGAAGCGCGTGCGGATGACCGGGCGCAGCCTCGAGGATGGCGCGCGATTGCTGCTCGGCCTTGGCAGGATCGACCGCGAGCAGGCGCGTGGCATGCTCAAGCGCGATGGCGAGCGTTGCGGTCGGACCTGAGACGTTTTCGCTCATCGCTCGCTCATGCGCGGGACGCCCGCGACATAGGCTCGTTCGCACAGAGAGCGGCCAAGCCAATACGCAAGTTCGGCCGGTTGCTCGACGTTCCAGACTGCGAGATCGGCGCACTTGCCTTGCTCAAGCGTGCCGACATCGCCAAGACCGAGCGCCCGCGCCCCGTGCCGCGTCATGCCGGCGAGCGCTTCCTCCGGTGTGAGCCCGAACAGCACGCAGGCTAGATGCATGGCGATGAGCGGTGACACGGTGGGCGAGGAGCCGGGATTGCTATCGGTCGCCACGGCCAGGGGCACTTTGTATTTCCGCAGAAGTTCTACCGGTGGCTTGTGCGTATCGCGCAGGAAAAGAAAGGCCGCGGGCAGCAACACGGCGACGGTTCCCGCTTTCGCAAGCGCTTTCACGCCCGCTTCATCCGTGTGTTCGATGTGGTCCGCGGACAGCGCCTGGAATTCGGCCGCGAGCGCCGCGCCGCCGCCATTGCTTAGCTGATCCGCGTGCAATTTGACCGGCAGGCCCAGCTTTTTCGCGGCCCGGAAGAAGGTCGCGACTTCGTCGGCGGTGAAAGCGATCGGCTCCATAAAGGCATCGACGGCATCGATCATTTTCGCTTTGGCGAGGGCCGGCAGCACCTCATTGACGACAAGCTCGACATAGGCCGTGCGCTTGCTTGCGAATTCCGCCGGCAGCGCGTGCAGACCGAGATACGTGGTACGAACCCGGATGGTGTGTTTGCGCGCCAGTTCTTTCGCGGCCAACAACATACGAAATTCAGTTTCGCGATCGAGTCCGTAGCCGCTCTTGATTTCGATCGTCGTCAGCCCGTTCCGTTTCATCTCCCCGAGCCGGGATGATGCGCCGCTGACCAATTGTGCTTCCGAAGCTGAGCGCGTCGCGCGCACCGTGGTGGCAATGCCGCCGCCGCGCCGTGCGATGTCCTCGTAGCTTTCGCCTTTTAGCCGCGCTTCGAAATCGGCCACGCGATCGCCGCCGAAAACCATATGCGTATGGCAATCGATCAGCCCTGGCGTCACCCAGCGGCCATCAAGACGGTCGGTTTGTTTGGCGCTTTTCGCTGCGCCCGAAGGCAAGTCCTTACGTGCGCCTACGAACGCGATGCAGCCGTCGCTGATGAGCAACGCGCCGTCGTCAATCGCGCCAAATGCCATACCGCCCTCGCGCATGGTGGCAATGCGGCAATCTTCGACGAGGCGATCCCATGCCGTCACGGCGGCAACCCTTGCGGCGCGAAAGCGAACCTATCTATGCTCATTCGCATACACAGGACCATACAACATGACCGCCCTGTTTGCGCCTGCCGCGCGGCTTCCGGAAGCGTGGGCCAGCAATGTCCGCTTCGAAGTCGACAGCCGTGGCGTGATCGGCGCGGTGACGGCGAACGCAAGCACGGCCGGCGCCGAGATGCTGCGCGGGCCCGTCATCCCCGGCATGCCCGATCTGCACAGCCACGCGTTTCAGCGCGCCATGGCAGGCTTGGCCGAAGTTCGCAGCGAGGACGGCGACGATTTCTGGTCATGGCGCGAAGCAATGTACCGCTTCCTTGCCTTCCTCACGCCCGACGACGCCGAGGCCATCGCGACCCAGCTCTACATAGAAATGGTGAAAGCGGGCTACACGCGCGTTTGCGAATTCCATTATCTGCACAATGACCCCGGCGGCGCACGTTATCGCGAACCGGCCACGATGGCGCAGGCGCATCTGCTGGCGGCAAAGACGGCAGGCATCGGTATCACCATGGTGCCGACGCTTTATACGTCGGGCGGCTGCGGCGGAAAGCCGTTGAAAGACGGCCAGAAGCGCTTCGCCATAACGCCCGTGCAACTGGTCGACATGATCCGGCAGCTGGATAAGGAAACTGCAAGCGAAGTGAACGCAAGCGTTGCGATTGGCCTGCACAGTTTGCGCGCGGCTCAGCCAAGCGAGATCGGCGAGGTCTTGAAGGCGTTGCCTGCGCGCGCGGTCCACATCCATGTCTCGGAGCAGACGAAGGAAGTGGAAGAATGCGTCGCCTGGTGCGGCCGCACGCCGATGGCGGAACTCGATCGTGACTTTGGTCTCGACGAGAGATGGAATCTGGTACACGCGACGCACATCACGCCGGAAGAGATTGAGATCGTGAGCAAGGCGCGCGCGACGGTGGCGCTATGTCCGACGACGGAAGGCAATCTCGGCGACGGGTTTTTCCCGGCCGAGGAATATTTTGCGCGTCACGGGATTTTCGGCATCGGCACGGACAGCCAGATCTCTGTTGATCCGCGCGAGGACCTTCGTCTATTCGAATATGGCCGCCGCCTCAAAGCGCAAAAGCGTGCCATTTCCGGCGACCAGTGCGTGCCGAACGTCGGCGCGTGGCTGTGGTTGAATGCGGCTGCCGGAAGCGAGAAGCCGTGCGCAGCGCCAGTGGGCAAATTGCAAAAGGGCTATCGTGCCGATTTTCTGGTGCTCAATTCGGGTTCACCGAACCTCTATCAGCGCGTGGGCGACACGTTACTCGATTCATTTGTCTTCGCTTCAGCCGGCAACAGCGACATCCGCGACGTCTTCATCGGCGGTAAGCGCGTGATCGTGGACGGCCGCCATCCGGCCGAAGAACAGGCGCGGGCTCGGTTCGCGCACACAATGGAACGCTGGAAGGCGGCGGCATGAAGCAAAACGTCCGCACTATCCGCGCGCCGCGGGGCACCGAATTGTCGGCCAAATCGTGGCTGACCGAAGCGCCCTTGCGCATGCTCATGAACAATCTCGATCCCGACGTGGCCGAGCGGCCTGAGGAACTGGTCGTCTATGGCGGCATCGGCAAGGCCGCGCGCAATTGGGATGCCTTTGACCGCATCGTCACATCGCTCCGCAATCTCGAAGGCGACGAGTCGCTGCTCGTGCAATCGGGCAAGCCCGTCGGTGTGTTTCGCACGCACGCGGATGCGCCCCGCGTACTCATCGCCAATTCCAATCTGGTGCCCAAATGGGCGGACTGGCAGCACTTCAACGAACTCGATCGCCGCGGATTGATGATGTACGGCCAGATGACCGCCGGCTCGTGGATCTATATCGGTAGCCAAGGGATCGTTCAGGGCACTTATGAGACCTTCGCCGAATTGGGCCGTCAGCATTTCGGCGGCAGCCTCGCGGGAAAATGGATTCTCACTGCGGGCCTCGGCGGCATGGGTGGGGCGCAGCCGCTGTCGGCAACGCTAGCGGGCGCATCGATGCTCGCCATCGAATGCCAGCGTTCGCGCATCGAGCGGCGCCTGGCCACGCGCTATCTCGACAAATCGACCGAAAGCCTCGACGAGGCGCTCGCCATTATCAATGATGCTGTCAAAGCCAAGCGCGCGGTCTCGGTTGGCTTGCTCGGCAACGCGGTGGAAATTCTTCCCGAACTCATTCGGCGCGGTGTGCGTCCCGACGCGGTGACGGATCAAACGTCGGCGCACGATCCGGCCAATGGCTATCTTCCCGAAGGATGGACGGTCGCCGATTGGGATGCCAAGCGCACGACCGATCCCAAAGCAGTCGAAGCGGCAGCCCGCAAATCGATCAAGAAGCATGTCGAAGCCATGCTGGCGTTTCACAAACAGGGCATCGCTACTTTCGACTACGGCAACAACATCCGGCAGGTGGCGAAGGACGAGGGTCTTGCCAACGCTTTCGATTTTCCGGGCTTCGTGCCCGCCTATATCCGCCCGCTGTTCTGCCGCGGCGTGGGGCCGTTCCGCTGGGCTGCGCTGTCGGGAGATCCGGAAGATATCTATCGCACCGACCAAGTGGTGAAAGAGCTGCTGCCGGACGACGCGCACATCCACAACTGGCTCGATCAGGCGCGGGCCAGGATCGCGTTTCAAGGCCTGCCCGCGCGCATCTGCTGGGTGGGGTTGGGCGACCGCCACCGCATTGGGCTTAAGTTCAACGAAATGGTGGCATCGGGCGCGCTCAAGGCGCCCATCGTTATCGGCCGGGATCATTTGGATTCTGGCTCGGTGGCGAGCCCCAACCGAGAAACGGAATCCATGAAGGACGGCTCGGACGCCGTGTCCGATTGGCCGCTCTTGAATGCGCTGCTCAACACGGCGAGCGGTGCCACCTGGGTGTCGCTCCATCATGGCGGGGGCGTCGGCATGGGGTATTCGCAGCACGCCGGCATGGTGATCGTTTGCGACGGCACGCCGGATGCCGCGCGCCGCATCGCGCGCGTGTTGTGGAACGATCCCGCCAGCGGGGTCATGCGCCACGCCGATGCGGGTTACAAAGAAGCGCAAGACTGCGCGCGCAAATTCAAACTCAAATTGCCATCGCTGGATGGGGCATGACGGAGCCTTTTCGTTTCAAGCCCGGCGGCAGCCCGCTTGTGGTGAGCTTTCCGCATCCCGGCACATTCGTGCCCGAAGCGATTCTGGCGCGTATGAGCGACACCGGCCGCCGGTTGATTGATACGGACTGGCACGTCGACCGGCTGTACAATTTCTTGGGTGAGTTTGATGCGACGTCGATCGTGTCGAACCTGTCGCGTTACGTCGCCGACCTCAACCGCGATCCCAATGGACACGCGCTCTATCCCGGCCGGTTCGAAACTGCGATGTGCCCGATCGTGACGTTTGGCGGTGAGGCCATCTATGGCGCTTTAGAGCGCCCCGATGAGGCCGAAGTGGCCGAACGCGTCAGGGAATACTGGCAGCCCTATCACGCGAAACTGAAAGAAGCCGTTGCCGAGACAAGGATGAAGCACGGCTATGCCGTGCTACTCGACGCACATTCCATTCTTTCGGAAGTACCAAGCCTGTTCGACGGGCATCTGCCGCATCTGAACCTCGGCACGGCCGATGGCAAGAGCTGCGCGCCCGAGATCGCGCACGCGGCGGCCGCAGCCCTGCAGCAGGAGCCGAAATTCAGCTTCGTCGCCAATGGTCGCTTCAAAGGCGGCTATATCACACGGCAGTATGGCGATCCGGAGAAAAATGTTCACGCGCTGCAGCTCGAGATTTCGATGCGCGCCTACTTGAACGAAAAAACCTACACGACATTCGATGACAGGCGGGCAGCGCCACTGCGCGCCGTGCTGCGCACGTTCATCGGCGAGACCGTGAACGCGGCGAGGGCCCACTACAAATAAAGACGTCAGGTGTTCCCGAAACCGCCGCCGCCAGGTGTCTCGATCTCAATCGCATCGCCGGCCGCCACTTTCGTCTCGTCGCGGCCTTTGAGCACTGTTTTATTGCCGTTTGCGCGGATCACCGTTGTCGCGCCTTTCGCGCCCGCACGGCCGCCGGCAAGGCCGAACGGTTCCGTCTCGCGCCGCGTGGACAGGATGGCCGCCGTCATCGGTTCGCGGAAACGGATGCGCCGTGTCGCGCCGTCGCCGCCTTTATGCCGGCCGGCGCCGCCCGAGCCTTGGCGGATGGAGAATTCCTCGACCAGCACGGGATAGCGCGCTTCCAGCACCTCCGGATCAGTCAGGTGCGAATTGGTCATGTGCGTGTGCACGGCGGATTGCCCGTCGAAATTCGCGCCCGCGCCCGCGCCGCCGCAGATCGTCTCGTAATACTGATAGCGTGCATTTCCGAAGGTGAGATTGTTCATCGTGCCTTGCGCGGCCGCCATCACGCCCAGCGCGCCGAAGAGTGCGTCCACCACCGCCTGGCTGGTTTCGACATTGCCGCCGGCCACGGCCGAAGGCGGACGCGGATTGAGAAGCGAACCCTCCGGCACCACGATCTCGAGCGGCTTCAGGCAGCCCGCGTTCATCGGGATGTCGCTCTCGACCAGGCAACGGAAGACATAAAGCACGGCCGCTTTGGTCACCGAGCGTGGTGCATTGAGATTGTTGGCAGCCTGGGCGCTGGTGCCGGTGAAGTCCACGCGCGCGCTGCGCCGCGCTCGATCCACCGAAAGTTTCACGCGAATTTCCAGACCGCCGTCCATGGGCATGGCGAACTCACCGTCCGTGAGCGCGCCGATTACCTGGCGCACGGCTTCTTCGGCATTGTCCTGCACGTGGCGCATATAGACGGTAAGTGTCTCCGCGCCATGCAGCGTAGCAGCACGTTGCAATTCCTCTGCGCCTCTGGCGCAGGCGGCGGCTTGGGCCTTGAGGTCCGCGATGTTCTGATCGGGATTGCGCGCGGGATATTTGCCGTGCGCGAGCACGGCGCGAACCGTTTTTTCGTCGAATTCGCCGCCATGCACCATGCGAATGCCGTCGAACAGCGCGCCTTCCTCGGCGATGTCGCGCGAGAATGGTGGCATGGATCCTGGCGTGATGCCGCCGATATCGGCGTGGTGGCCGCGCGAGGCGACAAAGAACCGCCGTGTGCCATCGATGAACACAGGCGCCACAACGGTGACGTCGGGCATATGCGTGCCGCCGTCATAAGGCGCGTTGGTGACATACATGTCGCCGGGCCGGATCGCATTGTCGTGCTTGCGGATTATGGTGGTGACGCAATCACCCATAGAGCCCAGATGCACCGGCATATGCGGCGCATTGGCCACGAGCCCGCCATCGGCGTCGAATACGGCGCAGGAGAAATCGAGCCGCTCCTTGATGTTCACCGAGGTCGCCGTGTTCTGCAGCGTGACGCCCATTTCTTCCGCGATTGCCATGAACAGGTTGGCGAAGACTTCGAGCAGGACGGGATCGACGTCAGTAATGTTTCGCTTGGTCTGCGCGCGCGGCACAGTGCGGGTGAGGACGATAGCGCGCTCAGGCGTCATCTCCGCGCGCCATTCGGGTTCGACCACGATGGTCTGGTTGGGCTCGATGAGCAGCGCAGGGCCATCCACCGTCGCTCCCGCCGAAAGATTTTCGATCTGGTGCACGCCCGCGTCATGCCAGGCACCTTGCGAATAGAAGCGCGTCTGCTTGGGCTTTCCATTCCCGCGCTTGGCGGCGCCGATGGCCGCAGGTTTCGCATCGGCGAGGCTTTCCGCTTCGGCTTCGACCGCATCGATGATCAGTTGCCGTCCCTCGAAACCGAAGCCGAACAGACGCGAATGGGCGGTTGCGAACTCCTTTGTCATCGCAACGGCCGGTGCAAGCATGATCGGCAGGCTCGTATCGCTGCCCTGATAGCGCACGTGAACGCGGCTGATCGTCTTGGATTGTTTCGCGCCTTGTTTTGCGAGGTCCTTGGCCGTTTCGGCTGTGAGTTCGCGCGCCGCCGCCTCGAGTTGTGGAACGAGCGCATCGTCGAGCGGCTTTTCGATCGCGCGCTGGCGCATGGCGCGAAGGCTCGCGAGCTTCATGCCATAGGCCGAGAGCAGACCAGAGAACGGGTGAATAAACACACGTGTCATGGAAAGTGCGTCGGCGACAAGACAGGCGTGTTGTCCGCCCGCGCCGCCAAAACAATTGAGCGTGTAGTCGCGGCTGTCATAGCCGCGTGCAACGGAAATGCGTTTGATCGCATGCGCCATGTTCTCGACGGCGATGCGGATGAAGCCGTCGGCCACGTCTTCCGGCGTACGTCCAGTCTCGCGCGCGAGCGAGGCGAAGGCCTTGCGCACCGCGCCGCCGTCCAGCGGCTGATCGCTGTTCGGCCCGAACAGCTTCGGAAAAAATTCCGGCGCGAGCTTGCCCACCATCACATTGGCATCGGTGACGGCGAGCGGACCACCACGGCGGTAGCACATGGGGCCCGGATTAGCGCCCGCAGAATCCGGCCCGACGCGAAACCGCGCGCCGTCGAAATGCAGGACCGAGCCGCCCCCGGCCGCCACCGAATGCACGGCCATCATCGGCACGCGCAGTTTCACGCCGCCGATCTCGGCCTCGTAGAGGCGCTCGTACGTGCCGTCATAGCGGGACACATCGGTCGAGGTGCCGCCCATATCGAAACCAATGACGCGCTTGAAGCCCGCGGCAGCCGCTGTCTCCGCCATGCCAACCACACCGCCGGCAGGGCCGGAAACGATGGCATCTTTGCCGCGGAAAAACTTGGGCGCGGCCAGCCCGCCATTCGAGGTCATAAAGAACAGCCGCGTGCCGCCAAGCGCCTTGCTGATGCGCTCGGAGTAGCGGCCGAGCACGGGCGAGAGGTACGCATCCGCCACCGTCGTGTCGCCGCGGCTGACAAATCTTTGCAGCGGCACGGTTTCGTGGCTGGTGGAGATATGCGCGAAGCCCGCCTCGCGCGCGATCTCGGCCGCGCGCTTTTCGTGCGCGGGGTAGCGATAGCCATGCATGAACAAAATAGCGCAGCTTTCCAAACCATCAGCGCGTGCCGCGCGCAGCGCCCGGTGCAGGGCGCTCTCATCCAGCGCACGAAGTATTTCTCCTTCGACCGTCACGCGCTCATCAGCCTCGATCACGCGCTCGTAGAGCACGTCCGGAAGCACGATATTGAGCGCGAAAAGCTCGGGCCGGTTCTGATAGCCGATACGCAGCTGATCCTTGAAACCGCGTGTGGTCACCAGCACCGCGCGCTCACCCTTGCGCTCCAGCAGCGCATTGGTGGCAACCGTCGTGCCCATGCGCACTTCAGCCACGCGCTCGGCAGGAATGGCGGCACCCGGCTTGAGTTCGAGGAACCGCCTAATGCCCTCAAGCGCCGCGTCGTCGTAGCGGGGATCATCGGACAAGAGCTTTAGGCTTTTCAGTTCGCTTGATGGCGTTTCGGCGATCACGTCGGTGAAGGTGCCGCCGCGATCAATGTAGAAGCGCCACTGTCCGTCCGCCGTCATGCGCGGGAGATTGGCGCAAGGCCTGGCCCATGTCACGGATGGGCCGCACCCTTCGACAGGCTCAGGGTGAAGTCATTTTCTGAGCCATCATGCTGAGCCTGTCGAAGCATGAGGGTAAACTGACGTGCTCACGGCTTGGGTGCGGGCGGTTCCCGCTTCGGCTTCTCGGGCAGCGAGTAGAAGAAGCCGGCTTCCGGAATTTGCGAAGTATCCCAGCCGCCACCCAGCGCCACAATGAGATTGATGCTCGCCGTCAGCCGCTGGCTCCGGACGTCGATGGCATTGGCTTCGGCATTGAAGCGCGTCGTCTGTGCGGTGACGACGGTGGTGTAGTCGGTAATGCCTGCCTTGTATTGATTGAGTGCAATCTGCTCCGCCTGCCGCGCGTCCTTCACGGTCTGACTCTGCACCGCCGCCTGCCGTTCCAGGATGCGCACTGCAGCCAGCTGATCTTCCACCTGCTGGAATGCAGTGAGCACAGTTTGGCGATATTCGGCCACGCTCTGATCATAGTTTGCGCGCGCTTCCTCGATCTGCGCCTCGCGCGAGCCGCCATTGAAAATGGTTTGCGCAAGCGTCGGCCCTACCGACCAGAACAGGTTCGAGGCGCTGAACAACCCCGACAGTGCAGTCGAGGCAAAGCCCGCCGCGCCCGACAGCGTGATGTCGGGGAACCAGGCAGAGACGGCGACACCAATCTGCGCATTGGCTGCGCCCATCCTGCGCTCGGCCGAGGCAATGTCCGGGCGGCGCTCGAGCAGGGTGGATGGAATTCCTGCGGGCACGACCGGCACGGTCTCCGTCAGTAGCGCGGGCTCGATGGCGAGCTCGGCCGGCGGCTTGCCGACAAGGACTGCAATGGCGTGCTCGAGTTGGGCCCTTGTGAGCTCGATATTGATCAGCTGCGATTGCGCGTTGCCGAGCTGTGTCTGCGCCGTCAGTACGTCGCTCATTGCGGCCACGCCCACGTCGTAGCGGTTTTTGGCGATCTGCAACGACTCCTCGAACGCCTTGACGCTCGCCTCGAGCCGGCGCTTCTGCTCTTCCGCCGCGCGCATCTGGAAATAGTCGGCGGCCAGTTCGCTTTGCGCCGAGAGGCGCGCAGCGGCGAGATCAGCCGCACTCGCTTGCGCGAAGAACAGACTGGATTCGACGGTGCGCCTGATGCGACCCCACACATCGATCTGCCAATCAGCCGTGGCCGATGCCTGAAACTGATTGCGCGTGTTGCCCGGCCCGCTTCCGCTGCGCGAACGTGTGGCGGAGGCGCCGGCCCCAATCGTTGGCAGCAGCGCACCGCGTTGTACGCCCACTTCCGCCCGCGCCGCACGATAGGCGGCTTCTGCCGCTTTCAAATTCTGGTTTGAGATATCGACCTGCTTTTCCAGATCGTCGAGCACCGGATCGTTGTAGATCGACCACCATGCGCCTGCGTCGATGACGCTTGGCGTCGCCGGCTTCCAGCCCTGGTCTTCTTTGTAGGCGGCTGTGACCGGCGCGCTCGGCCGTTCGTAGTCGGGTCCGACCTCGCAGGCCGTAAGCACCGCCGCAGCCGACGCGCACGCAGCCAGACTTCTCGCCAGCCGACGCAGTTCGCTACTCATTCGCCGGCCTCACGCACAGCACCACCCATCATGCCCGCATACCAACGCTGCCACGCGTTGCGGCAACGCAGAGCAAACCGATCCAGGTACAAATATACGACCGGCGTCGTGTAGAGCGTAAGCAACTGGCTGACGACAAGGCCACCCACGATCGAGATTCCCAGCGGCTGTCGCAATTCCGCACCTTCGCCCGTGATCAGCGCCAGCGGCAGCGCGCCGAAAATCGCCGCCATTGTCGTCATCATGATGGGGCGGAAGCGCAACAGGCAGGCGCGATAGATGGCCTGGCGCGAGTCCATGCCATGTTTGCGTTCGGCCTCGATGGCGAAGTCGATCATCATGATGGCGTTCTTCTTCACGATGCCGATGAGAAGGATCACGCCGATCATCGCCACCAGGCTGAACTCGGTGCCGAACATCATCAACGCGAGCACGGCGCCCACCCCCGCCGACGGCAGTGTGGAAAGAATGGTCAGCGGGTGGATGTAACTTTCATAGAGAATGCCCAACACGATGTAGACGGTAAGAATGGCGGTTAGGATGAGAATGGGCTGGCTCGCCACGGACTCTCGGAAGAGCTTTGCCGTGCCGGCGAAACCGCCATGAATCGTTGAGGGCACGTGCAGCTCGGCCATGGTGCGATCGATCGCGGCGATGGCCTGACCAAGCGATACGCCGTCGGGGAGATTGAAAGAGAACGCGGTCGAAACGAATGGGCCCTGATGGCTGATCGAAAGCGCGGTCGTTCCCGGTGCGAAATGGCTGAAGGCGGACAGTGGCACCATGTTCTTGACATGAGTGCTGACGGCAGTGCCCGACGAAGCGCCGCCGCGGCCGCTCTCGGTCAGTTGGTTAAGCGCGAGATTGCGCACGACGTCCGAGGCGATCTGCTCTTGAGCTGTCGTCGCGGACGCGGCGCTCGTACCTGTCGCATTTCCTCCGACGCTCGTGGTGCCGGCGACGGCGCCTGTGGCCTGCGTCCCGCTTGCCTGGCCGCCTGAGGTGCTGACGTAGATCTCCTTGAGCGTTTCCGGGCTTTGCCAGAATTCCGGCGCCACTTCCATGATCACGGGGTACTGGTTGAAGTCCTGGTAGATGGTCGAGACTTGGCGTTGGCCAAACGCGTCGTAGAGCGTGTTATCGATTTGAGTGGGCTTGATGCCAAGCCGCGAGGCCGTCAGGCGATCTATGACAAGATTGACTTCGAGGCCCTTGTCCTCGCGGTCGGAATTGACATCCTCAAGCTCGGGCACATCCTGCAGCGCGGCCGTGATACGGGGCACCCAGGTGCTGAGCTCGCCCAGCGTGTCCGCCTGAATCGCATATTGATAATTGCCTTGGCCCTGGCGGCCGCCGGCGCGCACCTCTTGGCGGCCCGAAAGGAACAGCCGCGCACCCGAGACCTGATTAAGCTTAGGTCGCAGCCGGTCGATCACCTGATCCATCGTGGCGTCGCGGTCGGATAAGGACTTCAGCGACACGAAGACAAAACCCGAATTGGTTTGGCCGCCACCGGGCCCACGGCCACCGCCACGCCCGGTAAAGCCCACCACGCTCTGCACGTCGGGGTCAGCGCGAATAATGTCGACAAATTGCGCGAATTTCTTGGCCATCGACTGGAATGAAATGCTTTGGTCCGCGCGCACGCCGCCGCGCAGATTGCCGCTGTCGCCTTCGGGGAAAAATCCCTTTGGCACGACGAAATAGAGATAGAAATTGAGACAGACCGTGGCGGCGAGAATGAGCATGATCGTGCCGGGATTGGCGAGCGCCCAGTTCAGTGTGCGGTCGTAAAGTCGATAGGCGCCATCGAAGACACGGTGTGAAGCGCGCATCACTGCGCTCTCCTTGCGGCGCGCCGGTTGCGTCGAAAAATAGGCGCACATCATCGGCGTGACAGTGAGCGAGACGATCAGCGAAATTCCAATAGCGATGGACAGCGTCACCGCAAATTCGCGAAACAGGCGGCCGACAATGCCGCCCATCAGGAGGATCGGGATGAACACGGCCACCAGCGACGTGCTCATGGAGAACACGGTGAAGCTGACCTCCCGCGCGCCCATCAGTGCCGCCTTGAAACGGGGCACGCCTTCCTCGACGTGGCGGGTGATGTTTTCAAGCACGACGATGGCGTCGTCGACGACGAAACCGGCCGCCACTGTCAGCGCCATCAGCGACAGATTGTCGAGGCTGAAGCCGAGCAGATACATCATGCCGAATGTGCCCAGCAGCGACAGCGGCACGGCGACGCTGGGAATGAAAGCCGCCCGTCCATGGCGCAGAAACAGCACAACCACGGCAATGACCAGGATCACGGCGACGAAGAGCGTGCGCTGCACATCGCGAAGCGAAGCTCGAATCGACCGCGTGGTGTCGTTGACGACGTCGAGATTAATGCTCTTCGGGATCGACGCTCGCAATTCGGGCAGCAGAGCCTTGATGCGATCGACCGTGTCGATGACGTTGGCGCCGGGCTGTTTGGTGACGATCACAACCACCGCCGGCTTGCCGTTGGCGAGCCCGAGATTGCGGACGTTCTCGACGCCGTTAGTGACCTCGGCCACGTCGCCCAGACGCACGGCCGCGCCGTTGCGATAGGCGATGACCAGCGGGCGGAACTGGTCGGCGTTGGACGAGATGTCGTTGACGTAAATCTGATAGCGGCGGCCGCCCTGCTCGATGGCGCCCTTTGGGCTGTTGGCATTGGCGGCGGAAATGGCCGCGCGCACGTCCTCGAGCCCGATGCCGTATTTGAATAGCGCGCGCGGATTGAGCTCGATGCGCACCGCGGGCAGCGAGCTGCCGCTCAGCTCGACATTGCCGACGCCTTCGACCTGCGAAAGCTTCTGTTGCAGCACGGTAGAAGCGGAATCGTAAATCTGGCCCGGCGTCAGCACGTCCGACGTCATGGAAAGAATGATTATCGGAAAGTCGGATGGATTGGCCTTGCGATACACCGGGTTCGAGCGCAGCGCCGAGGGGAGATCCGCGCGCGCCGCCTGAATGGCCGCCTGCACGTCGCGCGCGGCGCCGTCGATATCGCGCTCGATATCAAATTGCAGGATGATGCGCGACGTGCCCGAGCCGCTCTCCGAAGTCATCTCATTGACTGCGGCAATGGTGCCGAGGTGACGCTCGAGTGGTGTGGTCACGCTCGTGGACATCGTCTCCGGGCTTGCACCTGGCATCTGCGCGCTGACGAAGATCATGGGGAAATCGACATTCGGCAGCGGCGATACGGGCAGGAGGAAAAACGCGACCGCGCCGGCCAAAGCGATGCCCGCGGCCAGCAAGGTCGTGGCAACGGGGCGGGCGATGAAGATGGACGGGATGCTCATACCCGCGCATCCAGATTTCTGGCGCCGAACAAATTCCAGCCAAGCCGCGTCGCCAGCCTGTCGAAATAGAGATAGATAACGGGCGTGGTGAAAAGCGTGAGCATCTGGCTCACAATCAGGCCGCCGACAATGGCGATGCCGAGCGGGTGGCGTAGCTCGGAACCCGTGCCAGAGCCAAGCGCGAGCGGCAAAGCCGCGAACAGCGCGGCGAAAGTCGTCATCAGAATAGGCCGCAAGCGGAGCAGAGCCGCCTGCTGAATGGCTTCGCGCGGGGATTTGCCCTCGTTACGCTCGGCGGCCAGCGCAAAATCGATCATCATGATGGCATTTTTCTTGACGATGCCGATCAGGAGGATAATGCCGATGATCGAGACGATTCCGAGATCATGGTTGGTGATGATGAGAGCAAGCAGCGCGCCCACACCCGCCGAAGGCAGCGTGGACAGAATGGTGACTGGGTGGATATAGCTCTCATAGAGTACGCCCAGCACGATATAGACGGTGACGATCGCAGCCAGGATCAGCAGCACCTCGTACGCAAGCGCCGACTGAAAGGCTAACGCCGACCCCTGAAGATGCGTGGTGATGCCGGCGGGTAAGCCGGCGTCGCGCTCAGCTTGCTTAACGGCCTTGACCGCGGCTCCAAGCGACGCCCCCGACGCTACGTCGAACGAGATCAGCGCGGCTGGAAACTGCGCGTAATGGTCAATCTCTAGTGGACCTTGCTGCTCCTTCACCTGTGCGATAGCGCTCAGAGGTACCTGGCCGCCGCCCGACGACGGCAGATGGATATTGCCGAGCGCGGCCAGCGAGTTTTCGGTCTCGGGTGTCGCTTCAAGGATGACGCGATACTGGTTGGACTGGGTGAAGATGGTCGAGACGATGCGCTGCCCGAAGGCATCGTATAGCGCATTGTTGATGGTGGCCGCGGTAATGCCGAAACGCGCGGCCGAGTCGCGATCCACCTGGATGTAGGCGGTGAGGCCGCGATCCATGTAGTTGGTCGATACATTGGCCAGCTCGGGCCTTCGTGAGAGCTGATCGATGAGAACCGGTACCCACTGATTGAGCAGGGCCGTGTTCGCGGCCTGCAACACGAACTGGTATTGCGCGCGGCTAACCGTGGATTCGATCGTGAGATCAGGCACTGGCTGCAAATACAGAGAAATGCCGGGCACATCGCGCGCGGCGCGGGCGATCTGGCGCATCACTTCACTTACACTGTTGCTGCGGTCGTCTTTCGGTTTGAGGTTGATCAGGAAGCGGCCGCTGTTGAGCGTGTTGTTGGTACCGTCCACGCCAATAAATGACGAAATGCTATCGACGTCTGGATCGGTAAGGATCGCGCGCGCGACCTCGCCCTGCCGCTTGGCCATTGCGGCAAATGAGACATCCGGCCCTGCTTGCGTTATGCCCTGGATGATGCCCGTGTCCTGTATGGGAAAAAAGCCTTTTGGAATACCGACATAAAGAAGAATGGTGAGCGCGAGCGTGCCCAGCGCGACCATCAACGTGAGGCGCTGGTGATCCAGCACCCAGGTCAGCCTGCGGTTGTATTCGGCGACGATCCGCTGATACCAGCCTGGCCTGCTGTGCGCGTCTTTTTTCTCGCGCTTACGCAGCAGTTTGGCGCATAGCATTGGTACGAGCGTGAGCGACACCACGGCCGAGATGAGGATGGTGACGGCGAGCGTCACCGCGAACTCGCGGAACAGGCGGCCCACCACTTCCTGCATGAAGAGAAGAGGGATCAGCACGGCGGTGAGCGACAAGGTCAGCGACACGATGGTGAAACCTATCTCGCCCGCGCCCTTGAGTGCCGCCTGAAGCGGCGGCTCGCCTTTCTCGAGGTGGCGAGAAATATTCTCGATCATCACGATGGCGTCGTCGACTACGAAACCGGCCGCGATAGTGAGCGCCATCAGCGATAGATTGTTAAGGCTGAAGCCCAACAGATACATGGCCGCAAACGTTCCAACCAGCGACAGCGGCACCGATAGGCTAGGAATGACGGTGGCCGGCACATTGCGCAAGAAGAGGAAGATCACGAGGACGACTAGCGCCACCGCTAGGCCGAGTTCGAACTGCACGTCCGAGATCGAGGCGCGGATTGTTTTCGTGCGATCCGTCAGGACCGTTACATCGACGGATGCGGGCAAGCTCGCGCGAATATCAGGCAGTATCTCCTTGATGCCATCCACGACCTTGATCACGTTGGCGCCGGGCTGGCGGCGTACATTGAGGAGAATCGCCGGCGTCGTGTTCATCCAGCTCGACAGCTTTACGTTTTCGGCGCTTTCGATGACCTTCGCGACATCGGAGAGAAAAACGGGCGCGCCATTGCGATAGGCGACAACGATTTTCTTGTAATCCTCCGGCGTGTGAAGCTGGTCATTGGCGTTGATCGTGTACGCGCGGCTCGGGCCATCGAAGCTGCCCTTGGGCGCGTTGGTGTTGGCGTTGCTGATTGTGGTGCGCAGATCGTCGATATTGAGGCCGTAGGCGGCGAGCGCCTGCAAATTCGCCTGTACGCGAATGGCCGGACGCTGGCCGCCATTAATGGTGACGAGGCCCACACCCGGCAGTTGCGAAATCTTCTGAGCGATGCGCGTGTCGGTGAGGTCTTGAACCCGCGTCAGCGGCATGGTCTGCGAGGTGACCGCAAGCGTGATGATCGGCGCGTCCGCCGGGTTGACCTTCGCGTAGATGGGGGGCGCGGGCAGGCTTTGCGGCAGCAGATTGCCCCCCGCGTTGATCGCCGCCTGCACTTCCTGCTCGGCCACGTCGAGCGCAAGGTTGAGGTCGAACTGAAGTGTGATGACCGACGCGCCGGCGGAACTGATCGAGGTCATCTGCCGCAGGCCCGGCATTTGACCGAATTGGCGCTCGAGTGGCGCGGTGACGGACGATGTCATCACTTCCGGGCTGGCGCCGGGAAGAAAGGTTTGCACCTGAATGGTCGGATAATCGACTTCAGGCAGGGCGGAGAGCGGCAGGAAGGTGTAGCCTACCAAGCCCACCAGCATGATCCCCGCCATGAGCAGCGAGGTCGCTACTGGCCGCATGATGAAGGGGCGCGATGGGTTCACGGCGAGCCCTCAACCGAACGCGCGGCTCATTGGCCGCCTTCCGAACCGCTCCGGCGATGACGGCCGCGCCACTGACCGCGATCGCGTTCCGTGGTCGGCGCGGCCGCAGGTTTTCCCGGTAGAATGACTTCGGCACCATCGCGCAGGCGGTCGGCGCCATCGACGACTACCGTTTCCCCGGGCTTGAGCCCGCGGGTGATGGCGATCTTGTCGCCATCGGTGGGACCGAGCGACACGGGACGCATGCTCACCGTGTTGTCGACGTTCACCGCGAAAACGAACGTGCCCGAAGTGCCGCGCTGAATCGCGGCGGAGGGCACCGCCGTCTGCTTGTGCAGCGTGCTCACCAGCAGCCGCACGTTGACGAATTGGTTGGGAAACAGATCATCGTGCGCGTTGTCGAACATCGCGCGGAGCTTCACGGTGCCGGTCGTGGTGTCGATCTGATTGTCGACGGTGGAAAGCGTGCCGGTGGCAAGCTTCTTGGTTTGCCCACGATCGTAGGCTTCGACTGCAAGTATAGCTCCCGCCTTCACACGATCCATGATCGCGTCGATGCTGTCCTCGGGGACGGAGAACAACACCGAAATCGGCTGTAGCTGCGTCACCACCACAATGCCGCTGGTGCTGGCGTCGACGATATTGCCGATATCGACTTGGCGCAGGCCAACGCGACCGCCCACCGGTGAAACGATTTTCGTGTAGCCAAGATTGATGGCGGCGGTTTCGACGACGGCTTGATCTGCCTGAACTGTTGCTTCCGCCTGGCGCACGGTTGCCGCCTGCGTGTCCACTTGCTGGCGGGCGATAGAATTCTGCGACAGCAACGTTCGGTAGCGCTGCAAATCAAGCCGCGCGTTAGCGAGTTGCGCCTGGTCGCGTAAGAGTTGCCCATTCGCTTGATTGAGCGCGGCCTGATAGGTGCGCGGGTCGATCTCGGCCAGCACTTCGCCCGCTGTCACCATCTGGCCTTCGGTGAAGTTCAACCGCATCAGCGTGCCGCTTACCTGCGGCTTCACCGTCACGGTGGCGAGCGGTGTTACCGTGCCGAGTGCATTCATCGCCACCGCGATATCGGTCGCTTCGACTTTGGCCACGCCCACGGGTGTCGGCCCGCCGCGGCCAAACTGATCGCGGTCATCGTTGGCGCCTGGCTTGATCGCCCAGATGAAGAGCACGACCAAGATCACTGTGCCACCAATCCACATGGTGCGTTCGCCGCCCGGCAGGCGCTCACCCCAGATGCGTGCGCGGGCGACAAAAGGTCTCGCGCGCTCGAGCAAGATACGCGCGCGTTCGGCCACGATTGCCATGGGGCGCCGGTCGGTGCGTTGGTCGGGCATGCTGTTCGGCTAATGCAGTGGGGATTGCAGGGAACCTGAAAATATCAGGGCACCCATGGGGAAATTTGTCGAAAGTGTCTCGGGCATGCCCGGGCTCGGCAGAGCGCTCACATTCGCGGCTGTAAGGGCCCGATAACCATCTACTTACCGTCTCGGGCCTATAAGGCCGCTGTCGCACTACGGATTTATGACGGCCGTGCCTAGTCTCCCCGGTCAATTGATACGTGCGCTGGGACAATGGGTTCCCCCGTCCGCCGCCCGGCAGTTTAGCCGCCCGGCCGCACTGCTGTTTCATGGCGTCGAAGCGCAGATCGACGATCCGCGCGTGCAGATCGTACATCATCAACGCGACACGTTTCTGCAAATCGCGAAATCGCTGAAAGAGAATTTCGACATATTGCCGCTGACGGAATTGGGCCACGTTCTGAAAGCGCCGCGGCGCAACGCGCGCGCGCTTTTTCTCATGTCGGACGATGGCTATCTCAACAACCTCACCGATGCGGCCACGGTCCTTGGCGAGCTCAATATTCCGTGGACGCTGTTCGTCAGCACCAAACATATTGACACGCGGGAAAGCGATCCGCTGTTTCTGGCGCGGCTGTTTTTCTATTTCGCGCCTTCGGGTAGCTATAGGATCGATAACCTAGATCAGATCATCGACCTCGGATCGAAGGACCAGCGCCGCGATGTCGCGCATGTCACCACTTGGCGGCTCAAGATGCTGGCAGCGGACGCGGCAAAGGCGGCCATAGAATGCATGCTGCGCGTTCTCTCGCAGACAAAATTGCGCGGCCTGCTTGAGCGGTTCTCGTCCGAAAAATTTCTTACCTGGAGCCAGGTGAAGGAATTGCATAAACGCGGCGTCGAGATCGGCGCGCATGCACATTTTCATTGGCCGATGCGAATGGGCAGCACGGAATATTTTCTGGAACAGGCGCTGCTGCCCAAGCAGCGCATCGAAGCCGAGATCGGACCGTGCCGCTTCTTCGCTTATCCCTTCGGGACCAAGAACGATGTCGGCCGCGAGGCATGGCAGGCGGCGCGCGACGCGGGCTATGAATATGCCTTCACCACTTTGGCCGGCTCGCTCGATGCAAGCACTAACCGTTGGCTAATGCCGCGCTACACGATCGGCCTTCACGAGCACAACGTGGCCGGCATGGTGCCGCTCTTGCGCACTGGCAATCTGCGCCTCTCGCTCTGGCAGCGCGAACTAGCGGCCTGATCCCACTTTGGGACGCACACGTTCTTTCCGTCGCGCCCGTCGTATTGCGCGCTGGCGCAAGCGTTAATTTGCCGCCCGCTTAGTCTAAATCTGGCACAGCACGCACCCGCAGATTTGGCGCGCGTCCTGCAGCTTTTGGTCTGTCGAGCACAGCCAAAAGGTAAACGTGAGCCTGCAGGATCACGCGACCAAGGCCACCGCAGTCGCTACCGCCCTCGATTTCGAGGACGTATCGGCACTGGGCAAGCGTGCCCGCGAGGCCAGCCCCGCCAAGCGCTCGCTTGATCTCGCGCTCGCTGTTCCGCTGTTGTTCGTGCTCGCCCCGTTTCTTGCCGCTATCGCCTTCTGGGTGTGGCTGGACTCGCCTGGGCCCATCTTCTTCCGCCAGCGCCGCCTCGGCCTCAATGGCAAGCCATTCGCCATCCTCAAATTTCGCACCATGAACGTGCTCGAAGATGGCGAGCGCGTCGCTCAGGCGAGCAAAGAGGACGCGCGTGTGACAAGGGCTGGGAGCTTTCTGCGCCAGACCAGCCTCGATGAGCTGCCTCAGCTGCTGAACGTCATCAAAGGCGAGATGTCGCTTGTGGGTCCGCGCCCTCACGCCGTGGCACATGATCGCTATTACGGCGCCATTATCCGCGATTATCGTGAGCGCCAGAGCGTAAAGCCCGGGATCACCGGTTGGGCGCAGGTGAATGGCTTTCGCGGCGAAACGCCGACCATCGACACCATGCGCGCCCGCGTCGAGTGCGACGTATGGTATGCGCGGCATGCGAGCCTGCGGCTCGATCTCAAGATCCTTCTCCGCACGATTGGTGTCGTGCTCAGGCGCAGGAATGCCTACTGATGCGCGCAAACTACACCGAAGTCGTTGTTGGCGGCTTCCGGACCGCGTGCCTGAGCCGCGCGCAGTTGGCCGAACTCATGGTGCAGGATTGCCTGGCGGCGCGTGGCGCCAACGTTGCGCCCAAGCTCATTTTTAGCACGAACGGTAACTCGATCGCGCGCGCAGCGATTGATGAAGATTTTCGCCGGCAGCATACGTCGGCCGATCTGCTGCATGCCGATGGCCAGCCGGTCGTGCTTGCCTCCAAGCTCCTCACCCGCACGCCGATCCCGGAGCGCAGCGCCACCACGGATTTCTTTCTCGATGCGTGTGTTGCAGCGGCCGATCACGGGTTGCGCTTTTTTCTCTTGGGTGGCACGGAAGCCACCAACTCCGAATGCGTGCGCGCCCTACGCTGTACGTATCCCGGCCTCGAAATCGTTGGCCGCCGTCACGGTTATTTCTCGCTCGCCGACGAAGAACATGTCTGCGCCGAGATCAACGCGTCCGGCGCGGACGTCGTCTGGGTCGGTCTTGGCGTGCCGCTGGAGCAGGCCTTCTGCTTGCGCAACAAGCATCGCCTGCGCGCGGGCTGGCTTGCCACGTCCGGCGGCTGCTTCAATTTTGTTACCGGTGCGTACGCGCGCGCCCCGCGCTGGATGCAGCGGGTCGGCTTCGAATGGCTCCATCGCGTGTGGCAGGAACCGCATCGGCTTGCGTGGCGCTACGCCGTCACCAACCCGATCGCGCTCTTCATGTTGATGACGCGCACTTATTCCATCGCGCCGCGGAGTGACCCGGCATGACCTCTGCAGCCTTGAGATCGCGGGGAACGCCTCTTGGCAGGCTGTGGGACATCGCCGTCCGTTATGGCTTGTCGGCCTCTGGAGCCTTCGGAATATCCGGCGCGCATTTTCTTGCCGCGCTGATTCTTTTACGGGCACTACCGCCGGCCGATTTTGGCTTGTTCGCTTTTGCGCTGATCATCGTACCGTTCTGCCTGGGCATTTCAGGCGCGCTGCTTGGCGCTTCGTTATCCACGGCCGTCGCCCATGCGCACGCCATTGCCGAGGCCGAGCTCACCACGCATTTGAAAGCGAGCCTTGTGCTCTCCGCGCTGATAATGGCCGCGGTCACTGTGCTCATGTGGGGCGGCGACAGCCTGCTTAACGCCGCGCTGTTCGGCCTCTATGGCGGCCTGATGACGCTGCGCTGGTTTGCGCGTTCGTACGCCTACGCCATGAACCGGCGCTATCGCGTGACGATTTCCGACTTCGTTTACGGCGGATTGTTGCTGGCGGGACTTGTCGTCCTGCTCGGGGCCAATCGGTTGACAATCGTCAATGGCGCGGCCGTATTCGCCGTGGCCGCGGGCGTCGCCTTTCTCATCTTTGGCGTCAGTTATTTGCGCAAGCTGGCGGCTTCCATCATGTACGGATCGCTTCGTGCCTATCACTCGATCTGGCGCGACCTGACCCGCTGGTCATTGCTTGGCGTCGTCTTAACCGAAATGACGGCCAACGCGCATGCCTATCTGGTCACATTCATCTCCGGTCCGAAAGCCTTCGCGCTATTGGCTATCGGTTCACTTTTCATGCGCCCCGTTTCGCTGTGCCTGACAGCATTGCCAGATCTCGAGCGCCCCACGATGGCGCGTCAGATCGCGGCCGGCGAAATTTCGCGCGCGCGCAGGGTCGTTGTTGAGTTCCGGGGAGCCGCATCGATCGTCTGGGCGGCCACGGTCGCGCTGGCCGTCGCACTCTTGCTTTGGTTCCCAGACCTTGTGCTGAAGAGGGGCTACGACCAGATGGAGGCGCTGGCCGTGCTCGGCCTGTGGGCGCTCATCATGGCTGTGCGCACATTCCGCACACCCGAGTCCGTATTTCTGCAATCGGCGCGTGAATTCCGTGCGCTCGCCGGCGCGAGTGTCTGGTCAAGTCTTGCGTCGCTTGCGCTCACGCTGGCGCTGCTTCTTGTGGTGGGACCCATCGCGTCGCTCGCGGGCGTGCTGATTGGAGATCTGGTGATGGCGGCAAGAATATCGTCGCTATCGCGCGCATGGAGGTGGCAGCGTGGCTAACGTCACTATCGCCATCCCAACTTTCCGGCGCCCGCGCGGGCTCGAGCGATTGCTCACCGCGCTTGCGCAGCTGGAGACCACCGCAAGAGTCTTTGTGCTTGTCGCCGACAACGATGCCGAGAAGCGCGAGGGATATGATCTTTGCCAAAGCCTGCGCAAGTCGGGTTATCGCTGGCCGCTCGAGGCCATCATCGTGCCGGCGCGGGGCATCGCCCAGACACGCAACGCGCTGGCAGGACGCGCGCTTGCTTATCCCGAGGCACAATTCGTCGCCATGCTCGACGACGATGAATGGCCCTGCGCGCAGTGGCTCGATGCGTTCCTGCGTGTGCAATACGACACGGGCGCAGATGCGCTTCATGGCACGGTTATTTCCGTGTTCGAAAAAGTAGCGCCCGCCTGGGCCCTTCACTGCAAAGGCCTCGCGCATTTGCGCAAGCCAACGGGGCGCATCGCCATGATCGAAGGCTCAAGCAACATCCTGCTTACGCGAGAATGTCTCGAGGATCTGCCGAAGCCCTGCTTCGATCCCGCGTTTGGTCTTACCGGCGGCGAGGACAAGGACTTCTTCGTCCGCTTGCGCGATCAGGGCGCGCACTTCGCCTGGGTGGACGAAGCCGTAGCCTACGCCTATGTGCCCGAGAGTCGCACCAATTGGCGCTGGGTTCTGCAACGCGCCTATCGCACCGGCAATTCGGACATGCGCGTGTTCCTTAAGCATCCACAACGCGCGGCGGCGTTCGCCTTCGAGGTGACCAAGATCGGTGGCGCGCTCTTGTTGTCGCCATTCCTATTGGCCATCCTTGGGCCGGTGCCGAATCGCCGGGCCGAAGTCTTGTGCAAATTGTTCCGAGCGGCGGGCAAGATCGCCGCGTTCTTCGGCCGGCATTACAACGAGTATGCCGTGACCCATGGCGTATGAGGGTTGGCCACTAGGCGCAGTGCAATCGCGTTCGCATGCCGAGCCTTGGGTGCCCGCGATTGCGCTTCTCGCTTTCATGTTTCTGGCTTTTGTCGGGCTCACGCCGTTTTCGCAGCCCGATCCCGCGCTCGCTGTCGCTAGCAACACGGGGCAGGGCGACATCGCCCGCCAGATTTCGTACTTTCTCGTCTTCTCCATTATCGCCGCCAGCGCCATTCACTTGCGCGGGTTCCGTGCCTTCACCGCGGTGCCCGTGCTCCTGATCATATTGCTGGCGTGGTGCGTGGTGAGTGCGTTCTGGTCGGTTGAGCCGGCGGTCACGCTGCGCCGCGCAGTGTTGGCCGTCATCGTCGTGCTAACGGTGATGCTCAGCGTGGAGTCATTGGGCGTGGGGCGAAGTTTACGGCTCTTCCGACTGGCGCTTGCGGCCGTGCTCCTCATCAACTGGATTTCCATTCCTCTGATCGCGTCGGCCGTACATCTGCCGGGTGAAGCGGACCCGCAACTGGTCGGCGCGTGGCGGGGCGTCCTGGTTCACAAGAATATTGCTGGTGCGGTGTGTGCCATTTCGGCCCTGGTCTTTCTACATTTTGCGGTTGAGAAGCGGCGCGTCATCGACATCTTGCTGTGCTTGGCTTCGATCGCCTTTCTGATCATGACGCAGTCCAAGACGTCGCTTGGCTTGCTGCCGATTTCCATCGTGGCGCTGGGCGTTTATCGCTTCGCCTCGCGTCGCGCACTCGATCGCCAGATCGTTATGGTGGGGCTCGCGCTCATTTTTGTTATCGGCGTGAGCGCGCTGCTGCTCGAATCCGACAATCTGCTGCGCCTGCTCTCCAACCCGCAGGAACTGACAGGCCGCACGGCCATCTGGCAGGCCGAGATTGCCTATATCGCGGATCATCCACTGCTCGGGGCGGGCTTCGGCTCGTTCGCGGATACAGGCGTGGATTCGCCGATTTATCCGTACGCCGGCAGCGCGTGGATCGAACATGTAGCGCACGGCCACAACGGATACCTTCAACTCTTGGTCACCATAGGCGTCGTAGGCTTTGGCCTCGCGATGATGAGCTTTGTGATAGCGCCTCTGTTCCTGTTCCTACGCGGTGGCCCTGGCACCGAGCTGCGTTCACTGCTCTTCGCGATTTTCTGTTTCTTCGTTCTGCACAATCTTGTCGAGTCCGATTTTCTCGAGGGCGATGGCGCGATCTGGGTTTCGTATCTTATGTGCCTCGCCATGTTGCGCCAGTCACGTGAGTTGGCGGCATGAGCGCGCCGTTCTTTTCCGTCGTCATCCCCGTGCATAATCGCGCGCGTGTGCTGGGCAATGCGCTGACGTCGGTTCTCGCCCAGACCTGCCAGGATTTCGAGATCGTCGTCGTCGACGACGGCTCGGCCGATAATCCGACGAAGATCATCGAGGCCGTGGGCGACTCGCGCATCCGCATTCTTCGTCAGGACAATCGCGGTGCCGGTGCTGCGCGCAACGCCGGCATCGATGCCGCGCGCGGGCAATTCATCGCTTTCCTCGACTCCGACGACGTATTTCTTCCGCACCATCTCAAAACGATGAAGCATCTGCTGGACGGCACCAGCAGCACAGCGGCATTCGCGCGCATTCTGGTCGATCGTGGCGAGGGGCGCGTTTTCACCAAACCGCCCCGCGGCCCACGCACGGGCGAACACATGGCGAACTATCTGCTTTGCGACCGCGGCTTCGTTCCTACGATCAGTCTGGTGATCGATACGGCCACCGCGCGCCGCGTGCGCTATGATGAAACGCTGTCCTTCGGTGACGATAAAGATTTCGCGCTGCGGCTGTATCTTTCCGGCTGCAAATTCGTGATGGCCGACGAGCCGGGCGCAATCTGGCGCGACGTCTATGATCCGAGCCGAGTCTCGGCGTGGCGCGAGGGTGCCGGGCTTATTGAATGGCTAGAGAGGATGCGCCCGAAAATCCCAACACGCGCCTATTACGGCTGCCGCGGCTGGTCGATTGCGAAGGCTATCGCAGATAACGACGCGATCACGGCACTTGGCATGTATCTCAACGCGGTTTGGCATGGTTGCTTCGGCCCGAAGCTGGCGGTCATCATTTTTCTACAAATTTTCCTGCCGGACCGCGTCTACCGCCAGATCGCGGATACGGCCATCGCCTGGTTCTGGCCCAAGACGCCGGCGCGGTCGGCCGCATGATGCCCCTTACGAGGCGAGCCGCGCTTCATTGTCTGACCGGCGCGCTCGCCATTCCGGCCACCACCCGCGCCGATACCTTGGAGTCGTTGCGCGTGCATGCGACGCGACGGCGTCTGCTCTACGGCTGTGCCGCGAGCACGCCGCAACTGCATGACGCTGCCTTTGCCTCGGCGTTGGCGCAAGAAGCGGGCATGTTGGTTGCCGAATACGAAATGAAACGTGGACATGTCGAGGAAGAGCGAGGTGCGCATAATTTCACCGCAGGCGACCGGTTGCTGACATTCGCCGATGCCCATGGCATGGCGTTTCGGGGTCACACGTTGTGCTGGCATCGCAGCAACCCAGCGTGGCTCGAGCATGCAGTCGCAAGCACGCGCGCGGCAACCCTGCTCACTGGCTATATTCAAGGCGTTGCCAGCCACTACAAGGGCAAGATCCACTCTTGGGATGTGTTGAATGAGGCCATAGAGCCCGATGATGGACGCCCCGATGGTCTGCGCAATAGTTTCTGGCTGAAAACATACGGGCCATCATACATCGACATGGCGTTTCATGCGGCGCGCGAAGCCGATCCGAAGGCGATCCTTGTCTACAACGACTATGGCTGTGAGGCCGGCCATGCCGATAATGATCGGCGGCGTGCGGCAGTTCTGAAATTCCTGGAGGGCGCTCTCTCGCGCCACGTACCATTAGACGCGCTTGGCCTGCAGGGTCATTTGCGCGCCTATGGTGCCCAAGTCGATCAGACCAAACTGCGCAAATTTCTGGATGACGTGAAAGCGCTGGGCCTGCGCGTTCTTGTGACCGAACACGATGTCAGTGACGTGGGCGAGCCCGCCGACGCAGCAATGCGCGATCGCGCTGCTGCCGATACCAGCCGCCGCTTTCTCGATGTCGTGCTTGCCAACAGTGCGACCATCGCCGTGCTGACGTGGGGCCTGTCCGACCGCTACGGAGAGCGTGGACGGCGCGCGCTGCCGCTGGACGCGGAACTCCGCAGAAAGCCGATGTGGAATTCCATCGCGGCGGCCTTTGGCTAGGCCGCGCGACGGCCCTTGGAGGAAGCGATGCGCCGATGATGGCGACGTCGCAGGCCCTGCTCATCTTTGGAGCAAGCTCAGGCTTTGACCGGGTTTTAGCCGTGCCAAATTGGGACAAAACGCGATGCGAAATCGCACAGCGGGGCTCCGAAAATCGTTACTTCGCCGTTGACCATCCATTTCTCATGCCAGCGTGGGGTTCACCAGAGATTGACGGTTCGCCGTTAGGATTTAACGGCAATGGCTCCAAAGATCTTGCTCGCGACCAGCGTATCCTGGACATCCGTCGCCCGCCTTGCGGGCGCGTTTGCCGAGGCCGGCTGCCTGGTAGGCGCGCTGGCTCCGCGCGGGGCGTTGGTGACAACGAGCCGGTATGTTGCGCGCACGCACCGCTATCAGCCGCTTGCCGCAATCGAGTCCCTTAGGATGGCGATTGGCGCCTCGCATCCCGATCTTGTCGTACCCTGCGATGATCGCGCCGTCAGTGATCTTCTCGATCTCTACTCCGCCGCCAACAGGGCTGAACCGGCTGCGGCGTCGATTATCCGTCGTTCGCTCGGCAATCCAGAAAACTATGCGCGCATCGCCTCACGCAGCGCATTCATCGCCGCCGCGCGCAAACTTGGCATCGCTGCGCTGGAGACGATTCCCATCGCATCCGAGCAGGAGCTGGACAGTTGTCTGATGCAGATCGGTTATCCAGCGGTCCTGAAAGCCGATGGCAGTTGGGGCGGTGAGGGCGTCGCCATCGTGCGCAATCATGATGAAGCAGTTGCCGGCTTCCGGCGCCTGAGCAATTTGTCATCGCGCTGGCGTAATTTTATGCGCGCGGTCCGCAGGAAAGATTCGAGTTGCCTCTCGGCGCTGAGGGCGCCGCAAAGACATGCCATCAGTGTTCAGCGCTTCGTTGCCGGCAAGCAGGCCACCGGCGCGTTCGCCGTATGGCAGGGAAAGGTCATCGCTTCGCTGCACATGGATGTGCTAGTGGCATATGAGACTACCGGTCCAGCCAGCGTTGTTCAGCGGATAGAGGATCGCGACATGGAAGAGGCCGCGCGCCTGCTCGCCCAGAAATTTCAACTCAGCGGCCTACACGGCCTCGATTTCATCCGCGATGAAAAAGGCAAGGTGCATCTCATCGAAATGAATCCGCGCGGCGTGCAGGCGAGCTATCTGCCGTTTGGTCCCACGCATGATCTGGCTGCAGCATTGGCCGCATGCATTGCACCATCGGAAGCTGTAACCCGCCCGGCCATTACGGCTGACACGGTCGCGTTCTTCCCGAGCGAGTGGCGGCGTGACCCCGCGAGCCCTTACCTCGTCGACGGCTATCACGACGTGCCGTGGGACGACCCCGCGCTGCTTCGCGCCTGCATGGGCTTCCCCGGCGTAACGCGCGCGGCGGCCGCGGCCATGGAGTTCGGTGTACCTGGCCCGGCCGCGCCGAACCCCAGTTTCAAGGCCACTTTTGCACCAGCCCGCCATACTTCTTAATGAGCAGTTAACCTTTGTTTACCAGCATCCCGCGAGGGGTGTTTGCCTATGCGCGCGGGCGTTTTTACGCGGGTCCTGGTTGCGGCTTCGGGCCTCTTCTGCGCTTGCGCAACCGCTGCCTTCGCCGACGAGCCAATCGGCGTTCTGGACCGGCCGCGCCCCGAATACGATGCCAAGGGGTTGCCGCTCGGCGCGTTCCGCCTGCGGCCCGCGCTCGATGTTGGCGCGACCTTCGACGACAATGTCTTCCGTACGGAGAAGGGCAAGGAAAGCGACGTCTATTACACGATCTCGCCCTCCTTCAGCCTCAGGTCGGACTGGCCGCGACATCAGCTCGAAATTGCTGGCAGCCTCACGCGCTATCAGTACAGCAAGCATGCGTCCGAGAACCGCACCGATTGGGATGTCGGGGCGAATGTGCGCATCGATGTATTGCGCGGGACCATGATCGAGACCGCAGCTTCTTATGCCCTTTCGCACGAGCCGCGTAGCGCGCCGGATGAGCCGGGCGGTGCCAAAGAGCCGACGGAATTTTCTCTGGCGCACAGCGAGGTCAAATTCACGCATCAGCCCAACCGCTTCGGCATATCGCTGGGGGCAAAATTCGATCGCTTCGACTTCAAGCCGACGCCTCTGATCGGCGGCGGCGAATTCAACAATGATGACCGCGACCGCGACCGATACGACGCCTTTGCCAAAGTGTCTTACGAGATGAGACCGGGCGCCGCGATGTTCCTGCGCGGTTCCTATGCCCAGACACGTTTCGATGATCGCTTCGACCGCAATGGCTTCGATCGTGATTCACAGGGCTGGCGCGCCGATGCGGGTTTTGAGTTCTTTCCCACGCACCTTGTAAAGGGTGAGGCCTTCGCGGGCTATGCCAGCGAGAGCTTCAAGCGGCCGTTCAAGGACATCAACGCGGTCGATTACGGCGCCAAGCTGACCTGGTATGCGACGCCCCTCATGACATTGCACTTGACGGCCTTGCGCAGCTTTAACCCGACGACGATCGCGGGCGCCTCGTCGACTGACGATCAGTCCTTCGGCACCTCGCTCGATTACGAGCTCTTGCGCGACCTTATCATCCAGACCAGCGTGAACTATCTCGACAGCAAGTTCGAAGGCATTAGCCGTAACGACAGATATCTGTCGGCCGCCTTCAACGCCAAGTGGCTGATCACCCGCTACATGAATGCGAGTGCCGGCTATGCCTATACCGACCGGAATTCCTCCGCGCCCGGCCGGGACTTCACCGACAATGCCGTCATGGCGAACCTGCATTTTCAGCTCTGACATGGCCGGGAAGCTTCGTAACCGAGCCGTTAACGCTTCGGCAGGCGGTGCTGGGTTAGGCCTAGTCTCACGCGAATCGGCGCGAGGGGCATGAGCAGCTACAGAGCCACGACCTGGCAGACAGCCGCCGGTGCGGCCGCGGCCACGCACGCGGGTGCGCCGTCGCAGTTGGCTGAGTTTATCGCCATCGTGCGCAAACGCCTAAAGTTCATCATCGTGATTGCCGCTGCAGTCGTGGCCGCGACATGGCTCGTGCTGCAATTCCTACCCACGCTTTATTCCGCGTCTACGGCCATAGTGCTCGACAGCCGCAAGAACGCCGTGGCCGATCAATCGGCCGTGCTGGCGGCGCTGCCTACCGATCCGGCATCGGTGCAAAATCAGATCCAGGTGCTAACGTCGCGCGGGCTTGCTTCGCGCGTAATCGAGCGTCTGCAGCTTTGGCGCGATCCGGAATTCAACGGTGCGCTTGCCCCGAGTCTCTTCGATCTCATCTCGGGCAGCATGTGGCGCGACGGCGCGGCCGAGCGCGAGCACGACGCCATCATCAGCGCGTTCTTGCGCCGACTGTCCGTAGACGCGCAGGGGCTATCGACCACCATCACCATCACCTTCGCCGCGCAAAATCCCGACAAGGCCGCGCGCATCGCCAATGCGGTCGCCGACACCTATATCGCCGATCAGATCAACGCCAAGGCCGTGGCCGCGAACAAAGCATCCGATTGGTTGTCCGATCGCATCCAGCAATTGTCCGACCAGGCGCAGGCGGCGGAGGCCGCCGTCGAGCAATACAAGAAGGACAATCACCTCAACGAAGGCGCCGGCGGCACGCCGCTCGTCGATCAGGAATTGGCTGCGCTCAACGCGCAGGTCGTGCAGACCAAAAACGAGTTGGCGCAGAAACAGGCGACCTATGACCGTGTCAATGCGCTGGTAAAAGCGGGCAGGGGCGCCGATATCGGGCAGGTCGTCGGTTCGCCCCTGATCGTGCAATTGCGCACGCAGCAAGCGGAGCTTCTGCGCCAGGAAGCGCAGCTCGCTACGCGCTACGGTCCGATGCACCCCAAGATGATCGACATCCAGTCGCAGGCGCGGAATCTCGACGACAAGATCGCGCAGGAAGTCTCGCGCATCACCTCGTCGGTCGCCAACGATGTCGCCATCGCGCGCGGGCAAGTCAAATCGCTCGAGAAGGGCCTGAACCAAACTGCAGGCCATGCCAGCGGCCAGAATATGACCCGCGTCAAACTGAAGGGGCTCGAGGTGAATGCGGTCTCGACACGCGCCATGTATGAATCCTTCGTCACACGGCTGCGCGAGACGCAGAACCAGGCTGCCATCCAGGCCGCCGACGCGCATATCATCAGCCGGGCGCTGGTGCCTGTGGCGCCGAGCTCACCACACCGCACTCTGATCCTCATGGCTTCCGTTCCCGTGGGGCTGTTGCTGGGGCTCTTCCTCGCCCTGGTGCTCGAGAGATTCGTCCCGGCCTTCCGTGCCAAGGTCGCGGCGTTGTTCCGCGGGCTGCCCGTGCTCGGTCAGGTGCCCGACAGCATGCGCGCCCGCGCGGCCGACCTCGTGATCGATCAGCCCCATTCCGGTTTCGCGCAGGCACTCGACAATCTTGCCCTCACCATTGCGTCCTCGCCGGTGGGTCGCGGCGCACATGTCGTCGCGGTGACTTCGGCGCAACATGGCGAGGGCAAGACGGCGATTGCCGTCGGTCTCGCGCGCGCGGCCGCTCAGCGCGGTCTACGCACTGTGATACTGGACAGCGATCTGCACTGGCCATCCGTCGCTGGCACGATCGGGTTCGCTTCCGTGCCACATGGCCTAGCGGATGTTCTTACCGGCGGAACGCCGCTCAGTCTCGCACTATTCAAGGATCCGAAATCGTCCGCGCTGGCACTTCCTGGTGCTCGCGAGCCGCGCAATTCCTCGCGGCTGCTCTCGTCCGGCGCAATGACGCAACTGATCGAACATTTGCGCCAAACCTGTGATCTCGTGATCATCGACGCGCCACCGGTTTTGGGCACGCACGATGTGCGCTTTGTGTCGTCTCTGGCCGATGCGGTGATGATGGTGGTGCGCTGGGATCGCGTCACGCGCCGCGCGATCGATCACGCTATCGGCGCGCTTGGTGCCATACGCTCGCCGCCGGCAGGGATAATCATCGCCGCCTAGCTGATATAGTCGGGTTGCGGATTCGGATTTGCAGATGCCCAACTATCTTTGGCTGATCCTCGCCATCATCGCGCCCGCCATCGGCAGTTTCATCGGCGTACTGGCGGTCCGGCTGCCTGAAGGGCGCGGTGTCGCTGCCGGCCGCTCGCTTTGCGATCATTGCGGTCATGTGTTGCACGCGCGCGATCTGGTGCCGCTGGCAAGCTGGTTGTGGCTACGCGGCAAGTGCCGTTATTGCGGCGGAAGCATCGCCACGCTCTATCCGGCGATCGAATTGGCGGCGCTCGCCGTGGCTCTATGGGCCGCGGCCGTCACCAGCGGCGCGGTTCTCGTTGCCAGCTGTGTCCTCGGTTGGATTCTGCTGGCGCTCGCCGTTGCCGACTGGCGCAGCTACGTGCTTCCCGATGCACTGACGCTTTCGCTGTTACTTGGCGGATTCGTTGCGGCGTTTCTGTTCGATCCGCTTCACTTCAATGATCATATTTTCGGGGCCGGCGCAGGCGCGTTTGGGCTCGCGATCGTTGCCTGGGTTTATCGTGAGTTTCGTGGCCACGAAGGCTTGGGTTTGGGCGATGCCAAGTTTCTGGGCGGGCTTGGCGCATGGCTCGGCTGGCAGGCATTGCCCAGCGTCATTCTGTTCGGTGCGTGCCTAGGGTTGATCGCCGTGATGATCAAATCTCTTGCAGGAAAACCGATGAAACCTACCGACCGCATTCCCTTTGGTCCGTTTCTCGCGGTCGCGGGCTGGCTCGTTTGGCTTTACGGTCCGCTCAGTTTTTCCTGATCATTTCCAGGCCAGCACGAGGAAGGGCCGCGCAGGATCGCCGGTGAGCTCGATCACCCCATCCTGGGTGGTGCGCCGCTTGGCGCCCAGCACTTCGGCATGAATGGAAAACACGCGGCCGTTTGGCGGCGCGCCCAGATCGATCGTGCCCTGCCGCGTATCGTTGACCGTAAGAGATCCCGCCGGATTGACGCGCCGCGAAAGAATGTCGTCAGCCCTGCGCGCGTCCATGCCGGGGAGCGCAAGAAGAACCTCGCGCGGCGCCACGTCCTGGTCGGGCATCACCTTCTTCGAATAGACGGTGAGTGCGGGCTCGATGCGTGCAAACAATTGCGGCGTGATACCGGCAACGAGTTTGAGTTCGTCCACCGACTGGAATGGGCCGTTGCGCGGCAGATAGCCGGGCACGGCAATCGCATGGTCACCGGCGCCGGCGACGCTCAGACGGCTTGTGTCCGTGCTCGGCGTGCGCCAATCGACAATGCGATCGGCGAGTGCGCCCGCTTCAGCAAACGGCACGCCTACCGACTCAAATAGCCCCTTGAGAATATCGCTGGTCGCTGCATTCAGATCGATCTTGCCGTTCTCGTCTTGCACCACAACGCGCACATGCACAGTGCCAAACGCGAAATCCTGCGGCACGCCGTCGACGCGGACACGCATTTCGGGACGCGCATCGGCTAGTGCAAGAATGGCCCGATTGACGGCCGATTCCGTCAGGGCCTCAGTCCGTACGCGGCTCCAATCGTTGCGCTCCATGCGATAGGACAGAATGCTGGACGTCAGCATCGAGGCCGCGATCAGCGACAGGATCGAGAGTGCCCATAGCACCGATACGAGCGCGAGCCCGCGTTCTTTGCGGGTGCGCCGAGACTTGCCGGGCTTTTTCATTTTGCTCGTTCGAACAGCGGCTGCACGGCGGGCAGTTTGTCGCGCAGTTCCTGCGTGATGGCGCGGGCGCGGTCGACACTTTCCGCCACGTGCGGGGTGATCAGAACCATCAGTTCCGTGCGGTCGGCGTTGTTCTCGGTTGTGCGGAAAAGAGCGCCCAACAGCGGAATATCCTGAAGGAACGGAATGCCGTCCCTCGACTTTGTGCGGTTGTCCTTGATCAGCCCGCCGAGAGCCACGGTTTCGCCGTCATGCACCGCCACCGTGCTGTTGATCTTGCGCACCTCGATGGTGGGAGAATCGAGATCGGACGTCGTCGTCGTCGAGACGTCGCTCACCTCCTGCGAGATATCCATCATCACCATGCCGCCCTGGTTTACCCGCGGCGTGACTTTCAGGATGACGCCCGTATCGTGATATTCGATAGTGTTGATCAGCGGCGCGCCCGTGCCGACCGTGCTTTGCTGCTGCGCGATCGCGATCGGCACCTGGTTGCCAACCTGCAAGGTTGCCGTCTGGTTGTTCAGCACCATGACTTGGGGCGAAGACACCACCTCGACATGGGTCACCGTTGAGATGGCGTTGAGGATGATCTTGATGTTCGTGCCTTCCGAGAAAATGTAGGAGAAGCCTGGGAATTTCGGCGCGATGGCGGCACTTGCCGAATTCGACAGCACGAATTGGTGCTTGTCGCTCGGTTGATAGAAATACTGCACGCCGTATTTGAGATCGTCGGTCAGCGTGACCTCGGCGATGGCGGCTTCCAGCAGCACCTGCAACGGCACCAGATCGAGTTGGCGCAGCGCGTTCTCGATGACGCCGTATTGCTGCGGCGTTGCCATGACGACGAGCGCGTTGTTGGACTCGTCGGCGGTGATGTTCACGTTCGCCATTTCGCGTGCCATGGCGCCAGTGCTGCCCGTGTCGGGCGCTTCCATGTCGAGAGGCTGGGACTGCAAGGTTCCAATGGCGTTCGGCGGCGAGGTCGCGGCCGTGCCGCCGGCGACTTCAGCGGGCGAGGCGAAGGCATCGCCCGATGGCCCGACACGCCTTCCGCCCGCGTCGTAGTTCGAGCCGAACAGCACTTTCAACAACACGCGCGCGAGGTCGGAGGCGCGGCCGTTCTGCACGTGATAGACGAAGATGCGCCTGTCGCTGCCCTGGCCCGGGCGGTCCAGTCGCGCCACCCAGCGCTGCAGCTGCTCGAGATATTTTGCCTGCGGCGAGATGGCAAGCACGGCGTTCAAGCGCACAATCGGCACGAAGCGCACCACGCCTGCGAGCGGCCCATTGCGGCCCCCCACGATCTGGTCGAGCTCCTTGGCCAAGTCCTGCGCATCCGTGTATTTCGGCATATAGAGCGCGAACGACATGCCTGACAGCCAGTTGACGTCGAACAGCGCGATATTGTCGAGCATGGTCGCGCGTTCCTGCTCGGTGCCTTCGATGATCAGTACGTTGCGCACGGAATCGGCGTGGATGGCGCCCTGCACGCCGCCCAAGGGCTCGATCAAGCGCTTCATCTCGTTGGCGCTGACATATTTCAGCGGCACGATGGAAACGCCGTAGCCGGGTTCGAGCGTCCCCTTATGCGAATCCACGCGCGTGGCGCCGCTCTCGCGCGATGCATCGGCCAGCGGCACCACCTTGTAAATGTCATCCGTCTTGACCAACGCCATGCCGTTGAGCCGCAGCGACTGCTCAAGCACGGGCAACACCTTGTCGCGCGCGAGCGGCCGGCTGGTTTGGATCGTCACCGCGCCCTGCACATTGGCGCCGAGCGCGTAATTCAATTTGAGAAAGTCTCCAAGAATCGCCTTCGCCACGTCGCGCACATCGGCATTGACGAAATTGAGCGTGATGTCGCCCTGCTCGTCGACAGAAGACACGGAAGCCGCTGGCTTCTCTCCCACCACATTCCCGGTGCCACGATAGATTTCCGTGACCGGTGTCGACGAGATGGGGACCGCGCTGCTGCTTGTGGAGCTCTGAGCGATCTGCTGCGGCGCACCGGTCGCGGGAGGCGCCGCCGCCTGACCTTGCGCTTGCAGGACCGGGGTGGCTGGCTGATCTGCGCCCGCGCCGAATCCTTCCGCGCACGCGACCAATAGCAGCGTGCCGGCAAGCAAGACGCGCGAAAACAGAACTGCCATCCCTTGACCCAACCTCTTACCCGAATACGGCCAGCGAGCGGCTTATTGCCGCCCGTCTTGCTCTGGCGCTGCCGTCGCAGCAGCGTGGCCGCTGGCTTGCAGCGGCACCTTCACGTCGTGGCTCCCCTGTCCCTGAACCACGATGTAATCGGGTTCAATGCGGGTGATACGCCACGCGTTGATTGTATCCCCCACCGCCAGGTTCAGCGCCGACGCCGCCCCCGGCGTCTTCACCACCGCAATCCGCCTTTCGGCGCCCATGATAATGCCCACCAGCGCAAAATCGGAAGGCGTTCCTGCGCCGGCGTCCCCGGCGGTAGCGGGCGAGAACACGGCCTCTCGCGTGGGGTTGAAGACCGACCGTTCATCAATCTCGGAAAATTGCCCGATAGGTGGCGGGTTGAACGGCTGGGTGGCGGGCGGTCTGGCCGCCTGTGGTCTTAAGGCCACGTGCGGCCCCTGAATTTCCGCGGCCGGTGCGGCCAGCTGATACAGCAGATCAGCGCCTATGAGTGCGCACAGGAAAATCAGGGCGGCGGGGGTGGGGCGCAGGGGCAGCTTCATTTTGCGCCTACCCATCGGTACGCCCGCACCACCCACTGGGCCTCCATCGCCGGCGCCGGCGTATTGGAGTCGCTGACGCGCCAGTTCTCCGGCATGCGCATGTTGACGCTGTCGATGAACAGATACGGCGTGTGGGTTTCGATTTGATAGATGATGTTCTTCAGGCTGCCCAAGGAAAGCGAGATGTCGTATTGGATTTCGATCTTCTCAAAGCCATTGGCCGCGGTGGGCGGAATGTTTTGTGTGCTTAGGATCGTGCCGCCGTTGCTTTCGACGATCGCTTTGACGTCGGCTTGCACGGCAGCGGCCGCCAGCGCCGCACTCCTGCCTTCCACCAGCCCCGACATCGCGGCATTACGTTCCTGCAGCTGACGGAGTTCGGCCTCGACTTCGGGGCGGGCGGCCTCGAGCGCCTGATAGCGCGCGAGTAGGTTCAGCGAGTTATCGGCTTCCTCACTTTCGCCGGTGACGATGGCAACCAGCGGATGCAAAAGGACGATCCAGGCAATGACGATCGCAATGGCAAGCACAAGGAGTGCAAGCCCGCGGCTCTTCTGTTTTTGCGTGAGCGCCATCATCCGGTGCGATTCCTGATCTCGAAGGAGAGATTGAAGCGTTCCAGATCGGTGGCCGGTCCGCGGGTCAGCGATGAACGGAACTGCGCGTTGGTAAATAGGCGCGAATTGTCGACGCGCGCGATCAGCGACGAGGCCGCGTTGGAATAACCCTCGACGCGCACTTCCTTGCCACGCAGCTCGAACTGCACCAACCAGGTGCGCTCGGGCAGGATGCGCGTGACCTCGGCCAGTACCTCGACCAGTAGGGGCGACTGCTTTTGCTTGCCAAGGAAGGCCATGCCAAGCTTGGCCTTGTCGATCTGGCTTTGCAGCACTTCGACGTCATGCGCTTTGACGCGCGCCGCAGCGAGCCGCGTAGAAAGCTCGTCAAGCCCTTCTTGTTGCCGCGAATAGGTGGCAAGAAACGCAGCGATGCCGAGGACGACGGCAAAGGCCGAGAGGGCCGGCACCTGCCAGGTGCGCCAATGGCTGCGCGCCGTGGCCGCGCCACCGACAGGGAAACCCTTAGCCCGCGGATCGATGTCGGCGCCGATGAAATCGAGTGCATCGGGTTCCAGGCCGAGGTTGCGCGCAGCCTGTACGGCGCTGTCGGCAACATCGCGGCGCAGGATGCGCAGTTCGACGTCGATGCGGTTCGCCTCCTTGTCCCGCTGCAAGACGCGATAGTCAAAGGCGACCTGCGCCGGGTCGAGCGGGCTCACACGTTCGAGCTCGAACTTGAGGATATTCTTCAGATTGCGGCTGGCGGTGAGGGGCAGATGAACAAGCCGCGTCAAAAGCTCGGCGCGCGGCACGCGCACAATGACTTTGTTTACCGGCAAAGCTGACTGCTTCACTGTCCGACGCGCGGCCGGCGACGACATTTCTTCTTTCAGGACCTCCAAGATCTGTGATGTGACGCCACCAGCCATGCGGCTGACGACTATTTTCTTGTCGAGAATATCGACGGCGAGCATGCCGGACTCGTCGCGCAGCACTGCGCGCCATTTGTCCGGCACCATGTCCGACAGTTCGCCAATCCACCAACGCCAGAAATCGCGGGCATGCCGCGGCAAATCTTCCATGCGGATTTCTTTGAGGCGATCAAGATTCACCATCGCCGCCCCGCGCAATATTTGGTCAGCGGATCGTAGGTGCAGCCGACATCCACCGAGATGCGAGGCGTCACCAAAAGCTCGGGCCACATGCGTGCATCGCCAGACTCGAACCCGGCCGTGACGCGGATCAATTGCGGCATCCACTTCACTTGCACCCAGCGATCGTGCCAGCTTGCGGGGCCGCCAGGCTCGTCGGGGCCGAAATAGGCAAAGGTCAGCGACTTCAGGCCTTGCAGAAGGATGTCGCGCGTGGGCCGCGCTCCTGCCGCCAACTCTGGCGCGGCCGACATGGCTAGTGCCGCCTTGCCGCCGACCTCAACCTCCTCAAATGTCACGCGCGCCCAGCCGGCGCCGCCCAACGCGGCAGGCGCGGGGGCAAGAAAACTCATCTCCCCTTCCGTGCCTTGAAAATCCACGTGGCGGTTGGGCAGATCTTCCTGCTTCATGATGAAATAGGGATAGGCTCGCGCGATTTCGCGGCGCAACAGCGATTGCGCCTGACGCACTTCGTCGGTGGCCGTGGTGTGCGCCTCATTGCGCTCCCAGGCGCGGGTGCCGAAGCGCAAGCCGCCCAAGACCACGACCATCAGCAGCCCCAGCAGCGTCATGGCGATGAGCAACTCAAGCAGGGTGAAGCCGGCTTCAGTGTGGCGCGTCATTGCATGACGTCCCTGGATACCGCTCGCAGCGCGGTCACTTTCATTTCGTGGCTTTCCGCGCCGTCCTTCCAGATGACGGAAGCCGACACTGACACCGCCCCCATGGGCCAAGACTTTTGGTCGTCGGCGGTGCCATAGGGCTCGACATGCAGCTTCCACGAAAATCCACCTGGCTGTTCGCCCGATTGATCACCCACACGCAAGGGCACGGAATGGCCGACATCGGCCAGCAGCGATTGCGCGAATGCGCCAGCTGCCATTTCCATTCTGCTCACGCGCGCGCGATGCAGGCTTTCGGAAAATATCTGCAGCATGACGGCGAGCGAAACGCTCAAGATCGCCAGCGCGACCAGAACTTCGATCAGAGTGAAGCCGTTCTCGCCGCGTCTAGTCATGGATGGTGATCCGCCCCGTCAGCCAGTGCGCCGTGATCCAATGCTGGCGCCCGTGGGCGGCAATACCGACGCTGCCGCCATTCGAACTGCCATCGGGATAGAAGCGCACTGCGGCCCGCACGCCTGCGTCTTCGCCGCGCGGGCCGCGAAGCAGCACTGACGCATCGCGCGGTAGCGATTTGATCTTGCCACGCGGCTCGACGGAATAGGCGTGCTTCTCGGCATCCACAACGATCCACGTATCGGCGTTATTGGCGATTGCCGTCGCGCGGGCGGCGCGCAGATCGTTTGCCAGCATCTGCGCGGCGGTCTTAACCTCGATGCCGGGGCGCGCGGCACGAATGATAGCGGGCGCGGCCGCCAGCAGCAGCCCCATGATGGCGAGCACGACCAGGAGTTCGACCAGCGTATAGCCGGCGTCGCGCTTACCAGTTCGCGATGGGCGGTTTGCCGGCATTCTTGTCCGAGTCCGAGCCGTAGCTGAAAATATCGAATTCGCCGTGCTGCCCGGGCGACTCGTAATGGAAGGGATGGCCCCACGGGTCGGTAAGGTTCGAATTCTTCTTGAGATAGGGTCCGTTCCACGTGGTGACACCGGCGGGCGCGGCGCCAAGCGCCTGCAAGCCTTCCTGCGTCGTCGGGTAACGCCCGACATCAAGCTTGTAGAGATCGAGCGCGGACGAAATGTTTTCGACCTCGGTCTTTGCCGTGCCGACGCGCGCGTGATTGAGATATTTGATCACCTGCGGCGTGGCGATGGCTGCAAGCAGGCCAAGAATGGCCAGCACGACCAGCAATTCCACCAGCGTGTAGCCGCCTTCGTGACGGCGTCGCGCGATCAACTGGTTTCTTTTTGTATCCATTGTCATATCGCCAGATCGTTGATGCTGAGAATCGCAACCAATATGGAGGCGATCAGGCCCGCCACGACCATTCCCAAAAGGATGGTCAGTACCGGTACAAGCAGAGACAAAAGCCGGTCAACGGTATGCTTGACGCTGCGCTCGTAAAGATCGGCTTGGCGCAGCAGCATCTCGTCCAATTTGCCGGTTTCCTCGCCGACGCGCACGAAATCGAGCGCGACCGGCGGAAACACCTTGGCGCGGGCGAGCCGCGCCGCCAAGGCCTCACCTTCGCGCAAGCCAGCCGCAGTCTGGCGCACGGCGCCTGCAACCACCGTGTTGCCCAGCGTGTCCGCGCTCATGGCAAGCGCAGTGGGGAGCGCCACGCCGTTGCCCAGCAGCGTGCCCAGGGTGCGCGCAAATTTCTCCACTTCCATCTTGATCCAAAGCGTACCCAGCAGCGGCATGCGCAGTTTGAAGGCGTCCCAGCGTTTGCGATTTTCCGCCTCCTGAAGCCAGCGGCGGAAGCCGATGGCGCCTGCCGCGATGAGGAGCAGCAGCAGCCACCACCAGCCGGCGAGAAAATCGCCAACGCCCATGACGATCTGGGTGGCGAAGGGAAGTTCTTTGCCCGCCTCCTCGAACAGCGGTTTGAAGTTCGGCAGCACGAACACCAGAATGACGATGATCGAAAGCCCCGCGGTGCAAAGAAGTATGATCGGATAAACGAGGGCCGACGCGACGGCTTCGCGTATGGCATAAGCGCGCGTGAGATATTCGGCCAGCCGCCCCAGCGTCGCTTCGAGATTGCCGCCCATTTCGCCCGCGCGCACCATGCTGATGTAGAGCTTGGAAAAGGCGGACTCGATGGCCAACGCGTCCGCGAAACTTGCGCCCCCGCGCACGCGCGCGAGCACGGCCTGGAACGGTTGACGCAGGCTTTCGATCTCGCCGAGCCCGACCAGAATCGACAGCGCGCGATCGAGATCGAGGCCGGCGTGTAGAAGCGTCGCCAATTCCTGCGTGGCGATGGCGAGATCGCGCGGGCGCGGTCTGCGGCGCAAACGTAGCTCACGGCCCAGGAGCCCCCGCCAACCGGCTGTCTCGGCGTCGGCGGCGGAGATGGGATAGTGGCCGAGATTGCGGATCTGCTGCACCGCCGCCGCCTGCGACGGCGCTTCGAGCGTGCCGGTGACAACCACACCGCTTGCCGTCAGCGCCTTGTAATGGAAATTCGCCATGGGTTCAGACCGCGCGCGTGACGCGCAGCACTTCTTCGACCGTCGTCTGGCCAGCCAGCGCCTTCTTCATGCCGTGCATGTGCATGGTCTGCATGCCTTCATCGATGGCGGCTTTGCGCAGCAAGCCCGACTCGGCGCGCTTGAGCACGAGCTGGCGGATGCCATCCGACATGGGCAGGACCTCGATGATCGAGCTGCGGCCGAAATAGCCCGTGCCGTTGCAGGCCTCGCAGCCTTCGGCACGATAGAGCGTGATGGATTTCTTCTTGGCGAGCACCGCCAGCTGCATGCGCTCGACCAGCTCGGGCAGCGCCGCATAGGGCTTGCGGCAGTGCTGGCACAGCGTGCGCACAAGGCGCTGCGCGGCAAGCCCGTTGATTGTCGAAGTGAGCAAATAGTCCTCGACGCCCATGTCGAGCAGGCGCGTGATCGCGCTTGCCGCATCATTGGTATGCAGCGTCGAAAGGATAAGGTGGCCGGTGAGCGCAGCCTGCACCGCGATCTGCGCCGTTTCGAGGTCGCGGATTTCGCCGATCATCATGATATCGGGGTCCTGGCGCAGGAACGAACGCAGGGCGCTGGCAAAGGTCAGACCGATCTGCGGCTTCACCTGCACCTGGTTGATGCCCTTGAGCTGGTACTCAACCGGATCCTCGATGGTGAGAATCTTCTTCTCTGGCGTGTTGAGTTCGAGCAGCGCCGTGTAGAGCGTCGTGGTCTTGCCGCTGCCGGTGGGACCGGTGAGCAACAGGATACCGTGCGGGTGGTTCATCACGTCGCGGAAGACACGCACGATGTCATCGTCGAAGCCGAGCGCGTAGAAATCGAGCTTCAGCGTGCCGCGATCGAGAATACGCAAGACCACGGACTCGCCGTGCATCGCAGGCACAGTGGAAACGCGGAAATCGATATCTTTGCCGCGCACCGCCAAGCGAATGCGGCCGTCCTGCGCGAGCCGACGCTCGGCGATATTGAGCTTGGCCATGATCTTAATGCGCGATATGACGGCCGCCGACAATCGCTGGGGCGGACTTTCCACTTCTTGCAGCACTCCATCAATGCGGTAGCGCACCCGCAGCTCCCCTTCCATCGGTTCGATGTGGATGTCGGAGGCGCGCGCTTCGACCGCGCGGGTGATCAGCAGGTTCACCAGCCGGATGACAGGGGCTTCGCTGGCGATGTCTTTCAGCCGCTCGACATCGTCGCCAACGGTTTCGTCGTGACGCGTCTCACCCGCTTCCAGGATCTGATGGATCTCTGACTTGCCGCCGCCGTAGAGGCGCTCGTAAGCCACCTCGAAGTCGGCGGGGTAGGCGACGCGCAACTCCACCGGTTTGCCAACGGCAAAGCGGATGGCTTCGATGGCGTAGGTGTCGAGCGGGTTCACCGCGGCAACAACCAGTGCATTGGCGTTATCGGCCAAAGGAACAAGCTGTGCTTCTTTCAGAAACTTGCGACTGACCTTTTCCTCAAAGAGCGGTTCGTCGGGATAATCCTTCGCAGTCGCGATCTTAAGGTTCAGCAGTCTGGCAACCGCTTCGGCAAGGTCGCGCTCGGAAACGAGGCCTAGCCGCGTCAGCACGACTTCTAGACGCTCGCCAGATTCCGCTGCCAATCGCTCCGCGCGTTCGAGCGCAGCCGCCTGCAATTTGCCGGTTTCTACCAGCTGGCGGCCCAGGGCTTCGCGCAGCGGTGGCTGCTCGCCACCGTCCGTGAACGCACTCGACAAATTCTCGGGTTTCGCGCTCGCCATCGCCGCTCCCGGGGGAGCGCGAATTATACGGGCTGACAAAGAAAAAGGGCAGCGGAAGCGTTCCGCTGCCCTTGACCGTTAACGGGCGTTTGGCCCGCTTTGGCTTAGTTCCACGAGCCCGAGTTCACCAGATTGGTGACGTTCACGGTGCCAATGCCCGTCGCCAGGTCGTAGCCTGTCGTCGTCTTCCACGCCGGCTGATACGATGAGTTCGACCTCGACAGCACGCCGTTCTTACCGCTCGGGCGATAGCAATTCACCGTTCCCGTGCAGTTCGGAATGATGTCGCCAAGCGTCACGTCATGGAAGATGCAGCCCGCGTTCTGGCTTGTGCCGTTCGATGAATTACAGTTGGCAACGCCGCCGCCGCCATAGCCACCGGCTGCGAGGCTGTACAGGACTGGGTTCGGATTACCCTGCGGTCCGTGCACCTGATTTACGAGAGCAAGGAAGCCTCCCCAGATCGGCGCCGAGAACGAGGTACCGCCGGCGCCTGCCCAATCGGCCGGATCGGCGCCGCAAGGCACGCCGCCGAACGTCGCGTTCGAGTAGCAGAACACGAAATAGTGGCTCCACACGCCGTTGGCCGCGAAGAGCGAGACGTCGGGCAGGTCTCGCACGCCGTCGCTCGGAATCCCTGTCACGCCCGTCTGCCAGGATGGTTTCGGGTAGCCTTTGCAGGTGCCGCCGACGACGCCCAGCGTCTTGGGTTTTCCGGTGGCGCAACCGCTGGGCCCGCCACTGCCTCCCGACGTCGTCAGGAAGTTCTTCCCGAACGAGGTGTTGCAGAAGCCTGTCGATCCGTAGGCGACCGGCGAACCAGTAACGAACAATGCAATAAGCTCGCTGGCGCAGGAATTGTTCCACGGGATTTCGGGAATGTACGACAACGCCGAGCCATACGTGGCCGTGTTGCTGCTCGACCAATAGGTCGCAGCCGCGTGCGCAAATACGTCGCCGTAGTCCGTGCCGCCGACCGCCACGTTGTATGGCGTGGAGGCGAGACCGCTGACGCCGATGCCGTGCGTGGCCGCGCTCGCGCGGTCGCAGCTTGACGCATCTTCGTCGCCCGACGACACGAATACCGACACGCCTTCCGCAGCAGCCTGCTGATAGGCGCTGTTGAACGCGAGGTTACGCGTCTCTGTGTTGAAGGTTTCGCAGAGGCCATAGCTCACGCTGATGACCGGCGGCGTCGAGGCCCCGTTGACCAGGTTGTTGAAAGCGATCAGCCCGCCGAAAGTCGTACGCGTATTGGCGCAGGACGCCAGAATGATCGAGGCGTTGGGCGCGGCAGCGCTTGCCCACTGCGCGTCAAGCTGCGCTTCGACATCGTCTCCGTTCACGCCTGGAGGCGCGCAGTTCGTTGGGCCGCTGGGGTGGACTTGCGTCAAATTTCCTGACGGGAAGCCTGCCGAAAGGCCGAACTTCGCACGGAACGCATTGAAGTCAGCGGTCGAGATGACGTCCGTATCTTCGATCGCCGCTATCGTTTGGCCTTGGCCGCTCGTGCCCCCGGTGAACAGCGGGTTTAAGTTGTAGATCGTTGCAAGGTCTGCGGGGACAACGGCGCGGAACGTGCGCCCTTGGTTGTCCGTGAAGGTGAACTTCTTGCTGATCTGCGGCCGCGGATTGAAGTCATTCAACGAAACGATGCCCTGGACCGCCGGGGCCAGCGCCGCCGGGACCTGCGGATCGCGCATGTTCGCCGTGTGGCGAACGCCGCCGACGTCGATGTAATGGATTTCGGCATTGAAGGCCGTGCGAACTTGGCCGGCGTTGCCGGAGAAATCGATCAGGATGCGGTTGGGATAAACGCCATTCACCCTGAAGCCCTGGGAGGAGAGCCAGCGGGCGACCGCGTCGATGTCCGACTGGGCCAACCCATAGCGCTCACCGAATTCTTTTGCCGTCAGCCATTTGTGGTAGTTGGGCGACGCCTTGTTGTTCAGGTCATCCATATACCGCAACAGAGCGGCTTCGCGCTCGGCGGGGCGCTTCAGAAGAAGCTGCATGTGGTCCATCGCCAGGGTATCGGCGACGGCACCTCTGTCGTTCGCGGTGTTGGCGTGCGGGTGCGTGTTCGGCATCAGCACCACGCGATCATTGTTGTTGATGGCGCGCGTGATCAGGGCGCGCGCCGGGGCAGCCAATGCTTGCGATGGAAAGGCCACGGCGAGAGCGAACGCCAGTCCGCTAAGCGCCATAAAAATTGCAAACTTCCGATTCATGGAGACGCTCCTCGCAGGCTGCGGACGGCTACGCCCGCCGCCAATTAGATCCCAGCCAATATCAATCTTTCAGATGAGGGAAACCGCCCTCTGAATCAGCAGTGTACAAGACAGAACGGGGTTTTTCGACTCGAAACCCGTGGAAATGAGCCATGAAGCGGGACAGACCGCGGACTGGAACGGCGTGCCTAATCCGGAGTAACCACAATGGCCTGCCTGTCTCCAAATCGATGCTGCCCGGTGTGGCGACGATGCCACGGTCTGCGGCTCAGGCCGTATGCCCTCAGCGGCTTGCGATGAGGCCGATACCTCGGAGATGAACGGAGGCGATGCTAGTTTCGCACAGGTTATGGGAACCGGCACATTCAGGTCGATCTTGCCCGATACGGTCTGGCCCGCGATCGCGGGCCCGCGCGCGGCATCGCTGTTGGCACTCCAGTATCAGCTGGAAAGGAGCGAGTGGTTCCCGCCCGAGCAGCTGAGACAAGAGCAATTTCGCCAGTTGCAGAACGTGATACGGCACGCGGGCGCCAGCGTTCCTTACTATGGCAAACTATTCGCCGAACACGGCATAGACGCCAATGCACCACTCGATGATGCGCAGTGGAGCAAGCTTCCGCTTCTGAGCCGCGTCGATATTCAACAGGCCGGCGACACGCTCATCAGCACCGCCATTCCCAAAAGTCACGGTGAGATGACGAGCCTGTCGACGTCCGGCTCGACGGGAATGCCCGTCACCATCAAGGGTACTGCGCTGACGCAGCTGTTCTGGCTCGCGCTGACCTTGCGGGATCATCTCTGGAGCGGCATGGACCCCGCGAAAAAGTTCGGAGCTGTCCGTTTTATGAAAAAGGGCGGGGCAGAATTTCCGGGCGAACGTCACAAGGGCTGGGGAGGCGCAGCCGATCCAGTCTTCGTCACGGGCCCATCCTTCGTGCTCAACATTATGACTCCTGTCGAGAAGCAGATTGAATGGTTGCAACAAACTCGCCCAGATTACCTGCTGACCTATCCTTCGAATTTGATGGCCTTGCTGACGCATTGCCGCCACAACAAGGTAGCGATTCCGCCACTGCAATTGGTCGAAACGTTCGGTGAAATTCTCCCTCCGGGCGTTCGTGATGCCACCAAAGAAGCCTGGGCTGTGCGGGTTGTCGACATGTACAGCACCAATGAAGTCGGCTACGTCGCACTGCAATGTCCTGAGCACGAACACTATCACGTGCAATCTGAAAACCTGCTGGTGGAAGTCATCGACGAAGGCGGACGGCCTTGCGCGCCAGGCCAGACAGGGCGCGTCATCGTCAGCACGCTGCACAATTTTGCCATGCCCCTCCTACGCTATGCGCTCGGCGATTTTGCCACCGTTGGAAAACCGTGCCCTTGTGGGCGCGGCCTGCCGGTGCTGACCAACATCGTGGGGCGCGTGCGCAATATGATGACCCTGCCGTCGGGCGACCAGATCTGGCCAACTTTCGGTGCCAGCAAAATCGGCGACGTGGTTCCGATCCGGCAGTTCCAGCTCGTGCAAAAGACGCTGACGGAGCTTGAGTTCCATGTCGTGCCGCAGCGTTCCTTCACCAGCGACGACGAAGCGAAGATGCGGGCGCTGATCACCAGAGAGCTTGGCCCCGGCTTCCAAATCGCCATCACCTACCACGAGGCAATCGCGCGCGGTCCCGGCGGCAAGTACGAAGATTTCCGTTCCGAGCTTCCTGCGTAACTACTGCTGTGGCGTGGCCGGCGGGGTTTCGGCCGGGGCCGTGGCTTTCGCATTGTGACGCCGATGATGAACACGTCTGGGCGGCGCGGAAGGCATGGTCTGCAGCGTCCAGCCCACGGTCTCCGCGAGTGCGCCACCAAGCGCTTCGTTGAAGGCGCCGACAATGCTATCGAGATTGTTGGCGCCCGCTTTCACGGTCTTCGTCACGGTGTAGGTCGCCACGATGTCGCGTTCCGGCTGCTTGATCAGCCGCAAATCGAAGGCAACCGCCACGTCGGGCGCGCCGCTCGTGCCCGCATACTGCGCATCGAAATCGCGGATTTCGATCTGCAATCCGTAGTCCGCCTTGAACATCCCGCTGTCGCGGAACACGGCCTTCACCTTACCACTGTTCTCGAATGCCTTGACTGTCAGGTCCTGAACCAGAACCGGCACACGGTCTGTCCAATCCGAGCTGGCAAAGTAGTCCGTCGTCGTCGAGCTGCGGCTCAGCGCAATGCGCGTCGTGTCCAGGTAGGCGGGCGCCGTCGGCATCGAGATGGCCAGCTGCTTGTTGCTGGTCTCGGCGTCCGTATGCATGTCCATGGATGGATTCAGCACATAGAGCTGCGATGTCTTGCCGCCCATGCCGCCGCAGCCGGCGAGCAGGACGAACGCGCCACAAACAACAAGCCGCATGAGCGGCGTGGAAGATAAGCGGGTCATCGCGGTTTATATCCCTCGTTCTTGTCGCTGAAGATAATCCGGTTGGGCTCGCGCTCGAGCTTGTTCGAGAGCCTGGTGAGGCTCGCAATCAGCGCGCGTGTTTCACTGATCAGTTGCGGGCCGCCATTGGTGATCATGTGGTCGGCGTCGAGCGAGAGCTGATCAAGGCTTCTCGCCGCGTGATCCACGCTCCTGCTGGCGGAGCTGAGATTGGTCAACGTGCTTTCGATGTCCAGCGAATGCTTGTTCACGGCAGTGGTGATGTCGCGCAGGTTGGCGAAGGTCCCCGAGATCGCTTTCAGATTGTCATCGCTGAGAAGAACGATCAGCCTGGCACTGATGACGTTCAATCGCCCAATCAGTTCCGGCGTGCCCTGAAATAACTCCTGCAGCGACGATGGCTTAGATTTGATCACGGGGTGTTTCTGCCCGCGCTTTTTCTTGAGCACACCCGCGTTGATCGTGCCACCCGCAATCTCGACATAGGAGCCGCCCGCGAGCCCCTGACTCTCGATTGAGGCCACCGAGTCGTTGTGCAGCGTGAGATGCGGGTCCACCTGCATCGTTGCGATCACCACGCGCGGGTCCTTGGGGTCGAACTGCAGATCATCGACGCGGCCCACCTCGATGCCGTTGTAGCGAACGGCAGTGCCCTTGCTCAGGCCGGTCACGGCGCCGGTGAAGTGCGTTTCGTAATAGGCGAATTCCTGACTGTACTGCGCACCCACCAGCCACAGCAGCGCCACCACCAGCGCCACGATGCAGACGAGCACGAAGGCGCCCACTGCGATGTAATTGGCTTTCGTTTCCATCACCTGTTCCCCTTGCTCTAGGCCGGCGCGCTGGCGAGCGCTGCGTGACCGCGCACGCCGGTGAAGTATTCGTGAATCCACGGATGCTTGTCGTTGACCAGTGTCTCGATCGTGCCGACGTGGATCTTCCTGTCCACGAGGACGGCGATACGATCGGTGGTGGCGCGTAGCGTGTCGATGTCGTGCGTCACCATGAAGACGGTGAGGTTGAGGCTTTCCTGAAGGCCGCGCACCAGCTCGTCGAAATGGGCGGCCGAAATGGGATCGAGGCCAGCCGTTGGCTCGTCGAGGAAGACCAGTTCGGGATCGAGCGCGAGCGCACGGGCGAGGCCGGCGCGTTTGCGCATGCCGCCGGAGAGCTGGGACGGATATTTATGGCCCGCGTCCTCGGGCAGGCCGACCATCGAGAGCTTCATCGAAGCGATCTCGTTCATCAGGGATTGCGGCATGTCGGCGTGCTCGCGCAGTGGCACCTGGATGTTTTCCGCCACCGTTTGCGAGCTGAACAGCGCGCCGTCCTGGAACAGCACGCCCCAGCGCGGCTGAAGCGTGTGCAGGTCTTCCGCATCCTTGCCGACGGTTTCCTCGCCAAAAACCTTGATGCTGCCGGCCTTGGGCCGGTTCAAGCCGACAATCGAGCGCAACAGCACCGACTTGCCAGTGCCCGAACCGCCGACAACGCCCAACACTTCGCCCCGCTTCACATCCAGATCGAGATGATCGTGCAGCACGTTGCCGCCGAGCTGGTTCACCAGCCCCCGCACGCGGATGACGATCTCTTCGTTGTCGCGGCGTTCGGCCATGTCAGATGCCCAGGATCGAGAAGAGGATGGAGAACGCCGCATCGAACACGATGACGAGGAAGATCGATTCCACGACCGAGCGCGTGGTCAGCTTGCCGACGCTGGCCGCATTGCCTTCGACCTTGAGGCCCTCGAAGCAGCCCACCAGCGCGATGATGAAAGCGAACACAGGCGCCTTGATGATGCCGAGCCAGAACGTCCACACCGTGAGGGCGCTTTGCAACTCGCGCAGAAATTCCGGAATTGTGATGCCGAGCGCGAGGTAGCTCATCATCGCGCCGCCGAGCACACCCATAACGTTGGCGTAGAACGTGAGGAGCGGCAGCACGACGACAAGGCCGACAATGCGCGGCAGAACCAGCACGTCCACCGTGTTGAGGCCGATGGTCTCCATCGCGTCGACTTCTTCGTTGACCTTCATCGTGCCGATCTGCGCGGTGAAGGCCGAGCCCGAGCGGCCAGCCACGATGATGGCGGTGAGAAGCCCGCCCACTTCGCGCAAGACCGCGACCGCCACGAGGTCGACAGTAAGGATTTCCGCGCCGAAGCGTCTCAACTGATCGGCGCCCTGATAGGCGAGCACGACCCCGATCAGAAACGACAACAAGCCAACGATGGGCAGCGCGGTAATGCCCGTCTCTTCGATCTGATGGATGAAGGCGGGCCAGCGCAGTTGTTTTTGCGGACCGATGGTCTCGATGATCTCGATCGTGACGTGGCCTACATAGGCCAGCATTTCCTTGCCCTGCTGCAAGGCGTGAATAAAGCCCCGCCCCAAGCGCTCGACGAAATGGCGCAGCGTATGGCGATGCGGGATCACTACGGGTGGCGCCGTGTGTTCTTCATGCATCGTGTCGAATAGCGGGCGATAGTCCTGCGGGATATTTAGCTGGGTGACCTTCTGTCCACGCTCTTCTATGCGACGCTTGGTGCGCAAGAGCAGCCACGCACCCGCGCTGTCGAGCCGCTTCAGTCCGGAAGCGTCGATCTGAACTTCCTGCGCGCCGCCGAGGTCGATCTTCTGCAGCGCCGAGTCGAGCGGAGTGGCTTGGGCGGTTGTCCATTCCCCGTCGAGGACGATGCGCGCGATGCGGCCGCTCCGCTCGACGCGGTAGCCCGCACGCACCTCTGCATGCTTTGGATGGCCCACCCTGACCCCTTTGCCCAGCCTTGCCTTGGGTCCGGACCTTATAGGAATGCCCGCTATTTCTTCCAGTATTGACGGGCGCTTAGATGGAAAATAGCTGGAACCCAGCCGAAAGGTAACTATTTTGCCGCGTCCCCCGTCTGAAGGGGGAGCCCAGCAGCACGGATCAAGCCATGAAGCTCCATTACAGCCAGACTTCGCCCTATGCCCGCAAGGTCCTCGTGGTGGCCCACGAGCGCGGCCTCGCCGAGCGCATCGAGTTGATGACCGCTTTGACCAGCCCCTTAAATCCGCATGCGGAAGCCGTGCGCGATAATCCCAATCCGCTGGCAAAAATTCCCAGCCTTACGCTCGACGATGGTTCTGCGCTCTATGACAGCCGGGTGATTGCCGAATATCTCGATCAAATTGCGGGCGCGAAGCTGTTTCCTCCCCCTGGCCCGCATCGCTGGACAGCGTTGCGCCAGCAAGCACTGGCCGATGGCCTGCTCGATGCGGCGATCCTCATCCGTTACGAGCGCGTACTGCGGCCCGAGGACAAGCGCTGGTCCGACTGGATCGATGGCCAGTATGGCAAGATTCGTCGCGCGCTCGATGCATTCGAAGGCGATGTCGCTGGGTTGGAGAAGATGTTGACCATCGGCACGGTCTCGGCCGCGTGCGCGCTGGGTTATCTCGATTTCCGTTTCGGCGATCTCAATTGGCGCGCCTCGCGGACAAGGCTCACCTCGTTCTATGACAAGTTCTCCGAGCGGCCTTCGATGATGGCGACACGTCCTTCGGATTAGGCTGCGGCCTTGCCACGCCGCATCATCCAGCCGTAGAGGCCCGCGACGAGCGCTGCAAAGACAGCTGCGCCGATGGCCACGGCCCACGGGCCTTCTTCAGCAACGACCGCGAGCGGCGCATCCTTGTTGAAGCCGACGATCAGTCCCGCTAATAGCACGCCGAACAGGCTCTCACCAACGATCAGGCCGGATGCGATGAGAACGCCGAGGCGCTTTGTGCGCGCAGGATCGCGCGTGCGCATGGCAGCGCGCTCGAACCACCAGCCGATGATGGCGCCGACCACGACCGGCACCGTCGTGTCCATGGGCAAGTAGATGCCGATACCGACGGCGAGCGGCGGCAGGCGCAGCAGCTTCATTGCGCCCAGGCTCTGATCGAGCGCGACGACCACCGCGCCGATCGCGGCGCCGATGCCGATCAGGCCCCAATCGAGCTGCTGCTGGATGACGCCACGTGCCAACGCCGAGATAAGTCCTGCCTGCGGCGCGGCCAGTGGATGCGCCGTGATCGCGGTCGCCGCATGCGGCGCACCGGCGAAGCCGTAAGCTTGCGCCAGCACGTCGAGCACTGGCGGGATAACGACCGCGCCTGCAAACACGCCAAGCACCAGCGCGATTTGCTGCCGCCACGGCGTCGCGCCGACAAGCTGGCCCGTTTTCAGGTCTTGCAGGTTGCCGTTGGCGATGGTGGCCGCGGAGAAAACGATCGAGGTCGCGAACAACGTGAAGGCGACCAGGCCCGCGGTGGCTTCCGCAGCCGTATTCGCGACAGCCATATAAACAAGCGCGCTGGTGACGACGGCGAGGATGCCCACACCAGAAATGGGACTATTGGACGAGCCGATTAGTCCCGCCATGTAGCCGCAGATGGCGGCCACGAGGAATCCCAACACCAGTATGGCGATCACGGCGGCGATGGTGAGGGGGAGGGCATTGAGATGAGCGCCAACCGCGAACTGCCAGACCAGCCACGCCGAGATCGCAAGGCAGATCACGCTGAGAACAATCACCCACATGGGCGACAGATCGATGTCGCGGCTGTCGCCCGACGTGCCGACGCCGGCCTTTGATACCGTCAGGGTGTGAACAAGGCCCTGAATGACGGGGCGCGCGAGGCCGCCCAGCGTCCAGATGGCGGCAAGCGCGATGGTGCCCGCACCGATGAAGCGAACCTTGGTCTGCCACATCTGGGTCGCGTGATCGGCGAGGCTGAGATCGGGGGCGGGATACATTGACGTGAAGATCGGAACAGCCACGGCCCACGCGATGATGAGGCCGAGCAACATGGCCACGCCCGTAGCCAAGCCGACCAGGTGGCCCACGCCGAGTAGCGCGAGCGAGAACGAACCGCCGAAACCGGTGGCGCCGGCGCCCAGCCGGAAGAATGAGAGAATCTCAGTGGCGGCCAATTTGGTGGCGATGAAGATCGCCAGCCCTGCCGAGGCAACCGAACCGATGATGACGGCGAACAAGCCTTCGCGGGATTCGGCCGAGCCGCCTTTCTGCCCGCGCGCGGCCTCGCCGACCTTCAACACTTCGGCGGCGGCAACACCTTCGGGGTAGGGCAGTGGCGACGTCGTCACCAGCGCGCGGCGCAAGGGAATGGTGAAGGTGACGCCGAGCACGCCGCCGGCGGCGCAGATGAGGAACGACTCCCAGAACGGAAAGCCCGTCCACCAACCGATGATCACCAGACCCGGCAGCACGAAAATGATCGAGGAAAGCGTGCCCGCAGCCGATGCGACCGTTTGCACGATATTGTTCTCGAGGATCGAGGAATCTTTGAACGCCGACAGCACCGCCATCGATATGACGGCAGCGGGTATGGTTGACGCAAACGTCAGCCCAACTTTCAATCCGAGATAGACATTGGCCGCTGTAAACACGATGGTGATGACGGCGCCGAGTACCACGGCGCGGATCGTCAATTCCGGTATCGACGCCTGTTGCTTGGCGTTGGCTTTCATCTGTTCCCCCCAGGCGGCGGCGTCCACATCACGTCGTCGATCCGGCGCGCCCCCGTCGCCAGCATCACCAGCCTATCAAATCCCAGTGCTACGCCACTGGCCTGTGGCATCTGCGCCAGCGCCGCCAGGAAATCCTCGTCCAGCGGATAGCGCTCGCCATAGAGGCGCTGCTTCTCGGCCATCTCGGCCTCGAAACGTCGGCGCTGTTCCTGTGGATCGGTCAGTTCGCCGAAGCCGTTGGCGAGTTCGACGCCGCAGACATAGATCTCGAAGCGTTCCGCCACGCGGCCGTCATCGGTGCAGGCGCGCGCGAGCGCCGCCTCGACGCGCGGGTAACGGTCGAGAACGGTGGGCTGCCCCATCCCGAGATGCGGCTCGACGCGCTCCACCAACACGCGGCTGAAGACATCGGACCAGGTGTCGTCTTCTGCGATTTTTACGCCAATGCCTTTGGCGGCCGCTGCAAGAGACGCCGCATCGCCTGTTTCGCCGTTCAACGTTGCAAGCAGATCGATGTTTGCGAATTCTCCGAACGCATCGGCGACGCTGATGTGTTGTGCCGGCGCGTGCGGATCGCATTTGAGATTCAGGAAGCGCAACAGATCGGTCTTCGCTGCTGCCGCCGCCACTTTCAGCAGCGCCAGGCAATCCGCGATCACCGCACCGTAAGGCTCTTCCGCGCGATACCATTCCAGCATGGTGAACTCGGGCGCGTGCAGCGCGCCACGCTCGCGGTTGCGATAGACGCGGGCCACATCAAAGATGCGCTTCTCGCCCGCCGTCAGCAATTTTTTGCAGGCGAACTCGGGCGAGGTGTGAAGATAAAGCCTCTGCGCATCGCGGCCCGGCGCGTTCCATTCGGTGGCGAAGGCATGCAAATGCGCTTCGTTGCCGGGCGAAACCTGCAGCGCGCCGCATTCGACCTCGATGAAATCGTGGCCGGCGAAATAGGCCCGTGTTTCTTTGAGTATCGCCGCTCGCGCCAGCAGCAAATGCCGCCGGTCGGCGTGGCGCTCGCGTGACCACCAAGGGCTAGCCATGGACGGCTTGGCCCCATGCAAGGCCCCTGCTATGACCCCCGCACTCGCATCGGAGGCGCCACGTGGTTTCAGTTTTTGCCATCAATGTCCGCAAGGGCAACGTCATCGAGAAGGACGGCAAGCTTTACGTCGTCATCAAGGCCGAGAACATCCATCCGGGCAAGGGTACGCCGGTGACGCAGCTCGAATTTCGCCGCATCTCCGACGGGGTCAAGGTCAACGAGCGCTTCAAGACCACCGATCAGCTGGAAAAGGCCTTCATCGACAGCCGCCCGCACAATTACCTTTATCAGGACGGCGACCACTTCGTCTTCATGGACCCCAAGAGCTTCGAGCAGGTTACCGTGTCGAAGGACGTGATGGGCGAGCAGGCGGCCTACCTGACCGAGAACATGGAAGTCTCCATCGGCCTGCACAATGGCTTGCCGATCGAGATCGAACTGCCAGCGCGGGCGGTGGCCGAGGTGGTGGAAACCGAGCCGGTGATGAAAGGCCAGACGGCATCGGGCTCGTTCAAGCCCGCGCTGTTATCCAACGGCGTGCGCACCATGGTGCCGACGCACATTACGCCCGGCGCACGCATCGTCGTGCTGACCGAAGACGGTTCTTATGTGGAGCGGGCCAAGGATTGAGTTGATGTAATTTTTTAGAGGGGATGTCATCCCGGCCAAGCGAGCGAAGCTCGCGCGAGCCGGGACCCACAGAACGGTAATGCGAGGTGTTCGTTATATTTAGCTTATGATTCCAGTGGGTCCCGGATCGGCGCTTCGCGCCGTCCGGGATGACATTTTTGATTTTTATTTCAAGTGGGGAGCATGGGTCTTTTCGTCTACATTCTAGCAAGCAAGCCACAAGGAACGCTCTACATTGGCGTCACCAATGATTTGGTGAGGCGGGTCGCTGAGCACAAATCGAAAATGATTCCTGGATTTACGAAGAAATATGGCGTGGACAAGCTCGTCTATTTTGAGACCTTTGAAGACAATATCTCCGCCATTGTTCGTGAGAAAAAACTCAAGCGCTGGCGGCGCGATTGGAAGCGTTCGCTCATCGAAGAGCAGAATCCGCATTGGAAGGACTTGTTCCCAGGATTGCTGAAGTAGAAGTAAACCCCCAATGTCATCCCGGACGAGCGCGCCCGCGCGAGATCCGGGACCCACGGATAGGACAAGCGGGCTGATGGGTGAGCCCGGCTCGCGCAGCGCCCAAGCGCTGCTTGGCCGGGATGACAATCACGCTACTGGACTCTGCTATTCTCTTTGATGAATGTTCCATTGCGCAGGTCGGAAATGGCCTGCTGAATTTCGGCCTGCGTGTTCATCACGATGGGGCCGTGCCACGCCACGGGCTCGCGCAAAGGCTTGCCCGACACCAGCAGGAAGCGGATGCCCTGTTCGCCGGCCTGCACCGTCACTTCATCGCCGCTGTCGAACAGGATGAGCGAGCGGTTGCCCGTCATCTCGCGCAACGTCGTATTCGTGTCAGTGCGCTCGGTCAATACGCCGCGCGGTTCCGACGCCGCGCGAAAATTGCCCGAGCCTTCGAACACGTAAGCGAAGGCGTGGCGCTCGGTCTCGACCGGCAGAGTCTTGCGCACATTGGGCGGCACCCAGACATCGAGATAGATCGGATCGGCGGCGACGCCTTCCACCGGCCCACGCTTGCCCCAGAACTCGCCCACCACGACGCGCACGCGCGTGCCGTCGTCATCAGTGACCTCGGAAATCTCTTCCGACTTGACGTCTTGATAGCGCGGCCGCGTCATCTTGAGTGACGAGGGCAGGTTGGCCCAAAGCTGAAAGCCGTGCATGCGCCCGCCCGCATCGCCCTGCGGCATTTCCTGATGCATGATGCCCGAGCCCGCGGTCATCCACTGCACGTCGCCGGCCGTCATCTTGCCCTTGTTGCCCAAACTGTCGCCGTGCTCGACCGAGCCCGCGAGCACATACGTAATGGTCTCGATGCCGCGATGCGGATGCCAGGGAAAGCCGCGGATGTAGTCCTCGGGCTTCTCGTTGCGGAAATCGTCGAACAGCAGGAAGGGATCGTAATCGCTGGTCTCGCCGAAGCCGAAGCCGCGGCGCAGTTTGACGCCCGCGCCTTCCAGCGTGGGCTTGGATTCGATGATGCGCTTAATAGGGCGAATGGACATGGGGGCACCTCGGGATCGTCAATTATGTGGTGGTCAAAACCCATCCAATCAAGATGTCATCCCGGCCAAGCGGCGCGTGAGCGCCGCGCGAGCCGGGACCCACCGAACGGTTAGGCTCGATTGCTTGGTTGGCGCGCTGGATTTCAGTGGGTCCCGGATCGGCCCTGCGGGCCATCCGGGATGACGAAAGATCGGCGATCCGCCGCGTTGGAGGCCTTGATCCGAGGCGCCGTCAGGTGCAGTCGCTGCCGTTCGCGGCGCAGATCGCACTGGCCTCGGTATCGAAATCTTCGTCCCATTTCACGCCGTCGGTCCACACGCTGCCGTTCCAGTACATCGTCCCGGCGCGTTGACCATTGTTGCAGAACACATCGCATGCGCTGCCGTCCGTGCTGCAGGCACCCCCGTCGGATTCATTCTGAGTCGTGTATGCCAGGGCCGGTGATGCTGCGAGCAGGGTCGCCGTGATGGCCATTGCGAATGCGATCTTCATCACTGTCTCCATGTGTTGGGTACGTCGAGCGATTGTCCACTAATCGCGCGTGTTGAATACGGCCCGGAGCGCGCCTTGGATGTATTTTTTGTAATTTACCGATGTGCCGCGTTGAAGGCGTCGAGCGCTTTCGAGCCAGGGCAGAGTTCCTGCTCCCCTAGCTTGTTCAGTGGCGTTGTCACCGTGTTCAGGTTGGCGTGCAGATCGCTCGCACCTTCCTCGATATAAATCAGCCCGGTGACGATTTCGCCCGCCGCTGCGCGCTCGTGCAAGTAGCTCGTGGCGGCGATGCGGTCGTGCGGATCGTAGTCCTCGCGCAGCTTGGCCAGCCGGATCACCGAGCCATCGTGCATCTCGACCTCTTCGACGGTGCCGGGTTCCTGGTCGAGCTTGATGTGCGCACGCCCCGTGATGAAGTCGAGCTTGTTCACGATCTCGTTGTGCTCGCGCACGTAATCGTAGGCCTTGGTCGAGCCCGCGTGGTTGTTGAAGGCGACGCACGGGCTGATGACATCGAGAAACGCCGGCCCCCGATGCGCAATCGCGCCCTTGATGAGGGGCACCAGCTGCGTCTTATCGCCGGAGAAACTGCGCCCCACATAGGTCGCGCCGATATTGAGCGCGAGGCTCACCAGATCGATCGGTGAATCGCGATTGGTGCCGCCCCACTTGCTGGTCGAACCTTTGTCGGCGGTGGCGGAGAACTGGCCCTTGGTCAGGCCATACACGCCGTTGTTCTCGGTGATGTAGACCATGTTCACGCCGCGGCGCACGCAATGCACGAATTGGCCGAGGCCGATGGACGCGGTGTCGCCATCGCCCGACACGCCCATATAGATAAGCTCGCGGTTGGCGAGATTGGCGCCCGTCAGCACGCTCGGCATGCGGCCGTGCACGGAATTGAAGCCGTGGCTGTTGCCGAGCAAATAGTCTGGCGTCTTCGACGAGCAGCCGATGCCCGACATCTTGGCCACGCGATGCGGCTCGATGCTGAGCTCGAAACAGGCCTGGATGATGGCCGAGCTGATGGAATCGTGGCCGCAGCCCGCGCACAGTGTCGAGATCGAGCCCTCGTAGTCGCGATGCGTGTAGCCGAGTTCGTTGGTGGGCAAACCCGGATGGCGCAGCTTCGGCTTGGCGATGTAGGTCATGACGCGGCTTCCATATCGAACGACTCCCTCCCCTGAAAGGGGAGGGTTGGGGAGGGGTCTTGACCCCCACCTAGCCTCCCCCTTTCAGGGGGAGGAATAATTTGTGTTGCGCCACGCGCACTCATTCCGCGGCCTCTTTAGTCTTGGGTTTTTTGACGGTCATCCGTCCCGCGATCTCTTCGGTGATGAAGCGCGCGGTAATGGGCGTGCCGTCATAGTGCAGGATCGAAATGAAGCGCGCGGGGTCGATGGCGCATTCGTTGACGAGCAGCGAACGCATCTGCGCGTCGCGGTTCTGCTCGACGATAAACACCTGGTCGTGCGCGTTGACGAATTCGATGACCTCTTCGGCAAACGGAAACGCTCGCAATCGCAGCGTATCGAGATGCAGGCCTTTGGCTTCCAGCCCCGCGAGCGCCTCCTGCATCGGCGCGGACGTGGAGCCGAAATAGATCGCGCCGAAGCGCGTCGCCTGCTTGGCCTCACGCTTGATGGGCTTGGGCACCAGCGTCTTGGCTGTATCGAACTTGCGCAACAGGCGCTGCATCACGTCCACATAGGCGCCACCTTCTTCCGTGTATTTGGCAAAGCGGTCGTGAGATGACCCGCGGGTGAAGAAGGTGCCCTTGGTCGGATGCGTGCCGGGCAGCGTGCGGTAGGGAACGGCGTCGCCGTCCACGTCGAGATAGCGGCCGAAGACTTTGCCGGCCTCCAGCTCCTCCGCCGTCATCACCTTGCCGCGGTCGAAGCTGCGCTTGTCATCCCACTGGAAGGGCTCGCACAGCCAATCGTTCATGCCGATGTCGAGATCTTCCATGACGAAGATCGGCGTCTGCAAACGATCGGCAAGGTCGAACGAAGTCGCCGCGAACTCGAACAATTCGCGCGGGTCTTCTGGGAACAGCAGCACGTGCTTGGTGTCGCCGTGGCTCGCGTAGGCGCACAACAAAATGTCCGATTGCTGCGTGCGCGTCGGCATGCCTGTTGACGGTCCGCCGCGCTGCACATTGAAAATCACGGCCGGGATCTCGGCGAAGTACGCAAAGCCGAAAAATTCCTGCATGAGCGAGATGCCGGGCCCCGCGGTCGCCGTGAAGGCGCGCGCGCCGTTCCAGGCTGCGCCCAGCACCATGCCGATGGCGGCGATCTCGTCCTCCGCCTGGATGATGGCGAACTTGTTCTGCTTGGTTTGTGGATCGACGCGGTATTTCGCGCAATACTTCTGGAAGGCTTCGGCCAGCGAGGTCGAAGGCGTGATGGGATACCAGGCGGCGACCGTGGCGCCCCCGAAAACGCAGCCCAGGCCTGCCGCGTCGTTGCCGCTGACGAAGATGCGATTTCCCACGCCATCGGCTTTCTGAACCTTGAGCTGACAAATGCCCATCAGGTTCTCGCGCGCATAATCGTAGCCCATGCGCAGCGCGTGCATGTTGGACTCGAGCAGTTGCTGCTTCTTGCCGTATTGCTCGCCGATCAGCTTTTCTACGACCGTGATATCGAGACCCAATACTGCGGTCAGCGCGCCGACATAGATGATGTTCTTGAACAGCTGGCGTTGGCGCGCATCCGTATAGGTGCGGTTGCAGATCTCGGTGAGCGGCATGCCGATGACATGCACGTCCTCGCGGAATTTCGATTGCGGCAGCGGCTTGGTGGAATCGTAGAAGAGGTAACCGCCGGGATCGATTCCGGCCACGTCCTTGTCCCAGGTCTGCGGGTTCATCGCCACCATGAAGTCCACGCCGCCGCGGCGCCCGAGCCAGCCTTTGCCGGAGACGCGCACCTCGTACCAGGTGGGCAGGCCCTGGATGTTCGAAGGGAAAATGTTGCGCGACGCCACGGGCACGCCCATACGCAAAATCGCGCGCGCGAACAGCTCGTTCGCGCTGGCCGAGCCCGAGCCGTTGACGTTGGCGAACTTCAGGACGAAGTCGTTGGTGGCCGCTATCGGCTTTGACATGGGCTTGCCTGCGGCGGGTCAAAGAGAAATTTCTGCATGTCCCATGCGCCGGTAGGGCAGCGCTCGGCGCATAACCCGCAATGGAGGCACATGTCTTCGTCCTTCACCATCACGCGGCCGGTTTTCAATCCGTCCGCCATGTAAAGATCCTGTGTCAAATTGGGCGCCGGCGCGGTGAGCCGCGTGCGCAAATCTTTTTCTTCGCCGTTCGCGGTGAAGGTGATGCAGTCGACCGGGCAGATATCGACGCAGGCATCGCATTCGATGCATTTGGGCCCTTCGAACACCGTCTGTACATCGCAATTGAGACAGCGCTCGGCTTCGAGAAAGCCCAGCTTGCGGTCGAAGCCGAGTTCGACTTCGAGCCGCACGTCCTTCAGTGTTTTTTCCGGTGGCGCGTGGGGAACCTTGTAGCGCTTGTCGTTGGAGATATCGTTGTCATAGCTCCACTCGTGAATGCCCATCTTCTGGCTGGCGATATTCACATGCGGTGGCGGGCGCACGCTGATGTCGTTGCCGCTGCACAAGAGATCGATTGAGATCGCGGCCTCGTGGCCGTGCGCGACCGCCCAGATGATGTTCTTGGGACCGAAGGCCGCGTCGCCGCCGAAGAAAATCTTCGGGTGCGTGCAGCGCATGGTGGAGGGGTCGACCACCGGCATGTCCCATTTGTCGAACTCGATGCCGATGTCGCGCTCGATCCAGGGGAAGGCGTTTTCCTGACCCACGGCCACCAGCACGTCGTCGCATTCCATCAGCACGTCGGGCTCGCCGGTCGCCACCAGATTGCGGCGGCCCTTGGCGTCGCGCTCCGCCTTCACCTTCTCGAACAGCACGCCTGTGAGCTTGCCGCTCGTGTGCTTGAATTCCTTGGGCACGAGGTAGTTATGAATGGGAATGCCCTCGTGCATGGCGTCTTCTTTTTCCCAAGGGCTTGCCTTCATCTCTTCGAAGCCCGAGCGCACGACGACGTGCACTTCCTCACCGCCGAGCCGGCGCGCGGTGCGGCAGCAATCCATCGCCGTGTTGCCACCGCCCAGCACGATGACGCGGCGGCCGATCTTCGTGGTGTGGCCGAAGGAGACGCTGGACAGCCAGTCGATGCCGATATGGATGTTCTTGCCCGCTTCCTTGCGGCCCGGGATTTCCAGCTCGCGGCCCCTGGGCGCACCGCAGCCGACGAAGATGGCGTCGTAGTTTTCGGCCAAGAGCGCCTTCATGGACTCGATGCGGGCCCCTAGACGCATTTCCGGTTGCAAATCGGTGATGTAACCCACCTCTTCGTCGAGCACGGTTTCGGGCAGGCGGAATTTCGGAATCTGCGTGCGCATCATGCCGCCGGTCGTCTTGTCGGCATCGTAGATCACGAGGTGATAGCCGAGCGGCAGCAGATCGCGCGCAACCGTCAGCGACGCCGGCCCGCAACCGATCAGCGCAATGCGCCTGCCATTTTTTATTTTTGCCGGTTTCGGCAACCGCCCGCGGATGTCGTCCTTGTTGTCGGCGGCGACGCGTTTCAAACGGCAGATCGCCACCGGATCTTTTTCCACGCGGCCGCGGCGGCAGGCGGGTTCGCAAGGGCGGTCGCAGGTCCGGCCGAGAATTCCCGGAAACACATTCGACCACCAATTGACCATGTAGGCGTCGGAATAACGCCCGGCGGCGATCATGCGGATGTATTCGGGCACGGGCGTGTGCGCGGGGCACGCCCACTGACAGTCCACCACCTTGTGGAAGTAATCAGGGTTGCTGATGTCGGTCGGGCGCATTCCTTTGCGGGGGGCGACGCCAACAACTTGCCCCCCGGCTACGTCAGTGCTCATTCCTAGCCCGATCTCCACGCTCGCGCGCATGACTCGCGCGCCGCTTCGCCCCTATTCGCATTGTAAGGGCGCGGGGCATACACGAAAACCTTATATGCCACAAAGTCGTAGGTGAGGTTGATGGCGGCTTTCCGTCGGATTCCACTGGTCGATCTGTCACACGAATATGCGATTAAGGCATTGATTGGGTTCATATTTATGCGCATGGTCGCGCCATGAGCGAAGGCTATATCGCCTGGCGCCGCCAGCATATCTCCAGGCCGCTTCTGGGGTGGTACCGCAAGGTGCTGCCGCCGATGTCGGACACCGAGCGCGAGGCGATCGACGCCGGCACGGTATGGTGGGACGCCGAGCTTTTTTCCGGCAAGCCCGACTGGCGCAAGCTGCGCGAGTTACCTAAGCCGAAACTGACAGCGGAAGAGCGGGCGTTTCTCGACGGGCCAGTCGAGGAATTGTGCGCCATGCTCGACGACTGGAAGATCCGTCACGAGCTGGTCGACTTACCGCCGGAAGTCTGGCGCTTCATCCGCGAGCACGGATTTTTCGGCATCATCATTCCGAAAGAACAGGGCGGGCTCGGGTTCTCGGCGCTGGCACATTCATCGATTGTAATGAAAATTTCCACGCGTAGCTCCGCCTGTGCTGTCACGGTGATGGTACCGAACTCGCTTGGGCCGGCGGAGCTGTTGCTCCGCTACGGCACGGATGAGCAGAAATACCAATACCTGCGCCGGCTCGCGCGTGGAGACGAAATTCCGTGTTTCGCGCTCACCGGACCGGAGGCAGGTTCGGACGCTGCGTCAATTCCGGATACCGGCGTCGTTTGCCTGGGCGAATTCAAAGGCCAACGCACACTCGGCATGAGGCTCACCTGGGACAAGCGCTACATCACGCTGGCGCCCGTCGCCACGCTGCTTGGCCTCGCATTTCGTTTGCACGACCCGGATCACTTGCTGGGCCATGGCGAGGACGTCGGCATCACGCTCGCACTGATCCCCACCGACACGCCCGGTGTTGAGATCGGCCGCCGCCACTATCCGGCGGGGCAGGCGTTCTTGAACGGTCCTACCCACGGCAAGGATGTCTTCGTGCCCCTCGATTACATCATCGGCGGCAAGGAGCGCGCGGGGCAAGGCTGGCGCATGCTGATGGAGGCGCTGGCCGCGGGCCGCGCGATTTCGCTGCCCGCGCTGTCGACAGGCGCGGCCAAATTCTGTGCGCGCAACACGGGCGCTTACGCCCGCATCCGCCGCCAGTTCGGCGTTTCCATTGGCAAGTTCGAGGGCATCGAGGAGCCGCTCGCGCGTATCGCGGCCAACGCCTATGTGCTCGACGCCGCGCGGCAGATCACGTGCGCTGCCATCGACTCGGGCCAGCAGCCGTCCGTACTTTCGGCGATCCTGAAAGAGCACGCGACCGAGCGCATGCGCCAGGCGGTGAACGACGCCATGGATGTGCACGGCGGCCGCGGCATCATCGACGGCCCGCGCAATTATCTCTTCGGCGTCTATCAGAGCGTGCCTGTGGCGATCACGGTGGAGGGCGCCAATATTCTTACGCGCTCGCTGATCATTTTCGGGCAGGGCGCCATTCGTTGCCATCCGCATCTTTTGAAAGAAATGGCGGCGGCGCAATTGCCGGACGAAGCGGAAAGCCTCGAAGCCTTTGACAAGGAATTGTTTGCGCATGTGCGCGGGATTCTTTCGAACACGCTGCGTGCGTTTTTTCACAACCTTACCGGCGGCTTCTTGAGCCACACGCCAAGCGTGCCGCATGTCGGCTGGATCTATCGGCGTCTGCATGCAGCGGCTGTCACGTTCGCCGTGGCGGTGGATGTGGTGCTGGGCACGCTGGGCGGCGAGCTCAAGCGCAAGGAAGGTCTTTCGGCGCGGCTCGGCGATGTGCTGAGCGAGATGTATCTGCTGAGTTGCGTGCTCAAGCGCTTCGAAGACGATGGCCGGCAGGCCGACGACGTGCCGCTGGCGCACTTTGCTGGGCGCAGCGGCTTGTTCGCGATCCAGCAAGCGCTCGACGGCGTGATCGCCAATCTACCCAATCGCCCTGCTGCGTGGTTTCTGCGGCTGATTGCATTCCCGCTCGGCCGCCACAGGCGCCCACCAAAAGACAAGCTTGTCCGCGCGGTCGCGAGCACCATCCTCTCGCCGTCGGATGCGCGCGATCGCCTGACCTCTGGCATATACGTCACGCACAAAACGGACGACGTAACTGGGCGGATCGAAGCGGCGCTTGTAGCCGCGATCGCGCGCGACCGCCTCGAAGAGAAAGTGCGCGCGGGCGGAGGAGCCAAGGCGCTACACGAAGGCGACCCCGACACGTGGCGGGCCGCGAACCTGATCACGGCGGAAGAAGCATCTGCCCTGATCGGCGCTAAGAAGCTCATCCGAGATGCGATCATGGTGGACGACTTCGCGCCCGACGCGCTCGCGCGCGAGCAAGCGCCCGAGCGTGGGAATTCAAAACCCGCCGCCGCCTAGTCGCCGTACGTCTCAGTACTGACAAAGCCAATGCGCGTAACGCCAAGGCGTTGAGCATCAGCCAATACGCGCGCGGCATCATGGTATTTGGCAAGACGATCCACTTGTAGATGGATTTCTGGCTGCGGCTCTTCTTTGGCCGCCTGGATCAAATAGGAATCAAGCATCGCCCGATCTGACACGCGATTTCCATTCCAGGTTACGGAACCATCGAAATCGAGCTGCAGAAGTACGACCTTAGGCTGGTCCATGTGTATGCCGATTGGCATGTCGAGCTTCACCGCATGTGTCTGCATGGGAATGGTGATGATCAACATGACCAGAAGCACCAGCATCACGTCGATAAGCGGTGTCGTATTCATCTCGACAATTGGACTGCCGTTTGTGGAGTCAAAATTCATTGCCATGAGTTTCTCCCGTTTGGAGTCACCTCTTCAATCTCGTTAGCTGAAGCGCGTGATGTGGCGTAATTGCGGCGTCCCGGCCTTGCTAGGCGCGGTTCATAGCCAGCGCGAAGGCGATCAGCGAACGCCGCCGAACAACAAATCGATGCCGATAATCAGGCGTTGTTCGAGGACAAATGCAGACGCAAACGCAAACGCTTACGCAACACTACCCGCTATTCGGCGTACGTATATTTGCCGTCGTTCCAGACATAGAACACATAGCCCGGCGCGTTGACGTCGCCTTTGGCGTCAAACGACAGCGGCCCCAGCACGCTTGCGAACGTGTTCGACTTCAGCACGGCCGCAACTTTCGCGGTTTCGGTGGTGCCTGCTTTCGCAGCCGCCTCGGCCCACACCTGGATCGAAGCGTATGTGTAAAGCGTGTAGGCCTCGGGTTCGTAATTCTGGTCGCGATAAAATTTCACCAGCGCCGCGTTCTCCGGGCGCAGGCGCGGATCGGGACCGAAGGTGAGCAGCGTGCCTTTACCCGCATCGCCCGTGATGGACCAAAACTCTTCCGTCACCAGCGAGTCGCCGCCGACCAGTTGCGTGGTCATGCCCTGCGCGCGCATCTGGCGCACGATCAGGCCGGCCTCGGTCTTGTAGCCGCCGAAATAGAGAATGTCGGCGTTGGCCTGTTTGATCTTGGAAACGAGCGCGCTGTAGTCCTTTTCGCCGGCGGTGATGGATTCATTCATGATCTCATGCGTGCCCAACGCGTTCAACGCCGCGCGGAACTGATCGGCCAGACCTTTGCCGTAGGCCGATTTGTCGTCGACGATGGCGATGGTCTTGCCCGGGAAACGTTTGACGATGTAGGCGGCTGCGATCTTGCCTTGCGCGTCGTCGCGCCCGCAGACGCGGAACACGTTGGGTAGGCCGCGCTCGGTCAGCGACGGTTCGGTCGAGGCGGGCGAGATCTGCAGGATGCCGGATTCATTATAGACGTCAGAGGCGGGGATCGAAGAGCCAGAGCAGTAATGCCCCGCCACGAGCACCGCGCCCTTGGCCGCCATATCGTTGGCCACGCTCACCGCCTGTTTCGGATCGCAGGCGTCGTCGCCGATGACGAGCCGCAATTTCTTGCCCAGTACGCCGCCCTTGGCATTGATGTCGGCCACGGCCTTCTCGGCACCGCGCTTGAACTGGTCGCCGAACGCGGCCTCGCTGCCGGTCATGGGTCCGGCGACGCCGATGACGATGGTGTCGGACTCTTTCTTCGAGCAGCTGGTAAAGGCCGCGGCAATAGCGAGCGCGGCAAGCGCGATGACGATGCGTTTCATGAACCGAAGGCTCCCGGATGAAGGCGGCGGAGCATATCGGGTGCGAAGCCGGGCGCAACCCACCCCGTTTCGTCATGGCCGGGTCAAGCCTGGCCATGACGAATGAGGGACGTTTAATGAACCCCCTTAACATGCCGCCAGCCGAAGGGGCCGTCGGGGCGATAGAGCCAGGGATATTGCGCCACCATGCGGGCCGCCAGCGTGGCGCGATAGGAAAGTGCCGCCACGATCAGAAGAAAATCCACGTCGAGCAGATAACCGGAGAGCGACCATAACGCACCGTCGAACATGCCATAGATAAGGAAACGGTCGGCAACTCCCAGCAGCGCCGCGTAGGGAATGGTCTGCCACACGGGTCGCCAGCCCAGCGCCAATGCTCGGCCCATCATCAGCGCGCAGCCGCTCATGAAGATGATCGTCATGCCGAGCGTCACGCCAGCCGTCGTGCCAAGGATCGGAATAAATTGACTCATGTCGCCACCACGGCCGCGCCGCCGCCTTCGAGATAGGCCGCCTGCACCGCAGGATTCGCAAGCAGATCGGCGCCCGTGCCGGAGAGCGTGATCTTGCCGTTGACCAGAATGTAGCCGCGATTAGCGATCTTGAGCGCCTGATAGGCGTTCTGCTCGATCAAGAGGATCGTCACCTTCTGCTCGCGATTAATGGCGCGAATGGCGTCGAACAGTTGCCGCACGATGAGGGGCGCAAGGCCGAGCGATGGTTCATCCAGCAGAAGCAGACGCGGCTGGCCCATCAGCGCGCGCGCGATGGCCAGCATCTGCTGTTCGCCGCCCGATAGCGTGCCGCCGCGTTGCGCGCGGCGGTCTTTCAGTTGCGGGAATAGCGTGAACACGCGATCGGCATCGGCGTTGAAGGTTTTGTCGTCGCGTGCGAAGGCCCCCATTTGCAGATTTTCCAGCACGGTCAGGCGCGGGAATATGCGCCGACCTTCGGGCGCATGGGCGATGCCGCGACCCACTAACTCATGCGTCGGCAAATGCGTAATGTCTT
>Ga0075301_1000001_pt1 | contig 154799 bp, 155 predicted proteins | sample Browns_TuleA_D1_FD_120053 | JGI IMG/M metagenome (GOLD analysis project Ga0075301, IMG submission 120053) | Natural and restored wetland microbial communities from the San Francisco Bay, California, USA, that impact long-term carbon... | ecosystem: Environmental > Terrestrial > Soil > Wetlands... | reverse complement strand
CGGCGCGAAAGTCGCGCCGCCAGGGCTTCGTTCGCACCCAATCCGAAAGGGCACGACACGATCTTTGCGCTATCGAGTGCTGCGGGTCGCGCGGGCATCGCCGTGTTCAGGATCTCCGGACCTGACGCGGATCGCGCACTTGAGGACCTGACGGCAAAGGTTCCGCCTAGCGAACGTCATGCGGAAATAAGAACACTGTTCGATACATCGAATGGCAAGGCTATAGACAACGTCTTGGTCCTTCGCTTTGTCCCGCCCCGATCTTATACGGGAGAAAATGTCGTTGAACTTCAAACGCATGGCGGTCGGGCGAGCATAGCGGCCGTCCTCGACCTGCTTGGCAGGACCGTGCCCCTTCGGCCCGCGCTGCCTGGCGAGTTCACGCGGCGAGCGGTCGAAAACGGCCGGCTTGATCTCACCCAAGCTGAGGCGATCGCCGACCTCGTCAATGCAGAAACCGAAGCACAGCGACGCCAGGCGCTACGCCAATTCGAGGGCGAACTCCGCGCGCTTTATGAAGGTTGGCGCGAGCGTCTGATCCGCGCGGCAGCATGGCTTGAGGGCACCATCGATTTTGCCGAGGACGAAGTGCCGGCCAGCGCGCTCGCCGAAAGCAAGCGCGCTATCAGCAAGGTTCTAAGCGAGGTTCAGCACCACCTGGCGGATCACCGCCGAGGCGAGATCCTGCGCGAGGGACTGTACGTTGCCGTCATCGGGCCGCCGAACGCCGGCAAGAGCTCGCTCGTGAACGCGCTCGCGCAGCGCGACGTCGCCATCGTATCGGAAACTGCGGGAACGACGCGGGACGTTATCGAGGTGCGGCTCGATCTCGGGGGCTATCCAGTGATCCTTGCCGATACCGCGGGCATACGTGAAGGCCGCGACGCGGTAGAGGCGGAAGGCGTGCGCCGCGCACGAGCGCGCGCCGAGGCGGCAGACCTCCGTCTGCTCGTCCTGGACAGTTCGGCTGAAAACCCGCTTTCTGGCCTCACGTCCGATATGATTGCGGGCGCAGAGATCACCGTCTGGAATAAGTCCGACCTAAGACGTGCAACCCAAAACGGAATCTCGGTCTCGGCGAAAACCGGTATTGGCGTGCCAGCTCTTATCACTGAATTAGCTATAAAAGCTAAGACATTGCTTTGGGATAGCATCGAAGCCCCGGTGCTTACGAGGGCTCGCCATCGGCGGGCCCTCGAGCAAGTGTCGTCGTCGCTAGAGGGCGTTCTTGCTGACTTCGGCCATGCCGAGCTGGCGGCCGAGCACTTGCGGCGCGCCCTCCACGCCTTGGGTCGGATCACCGGGCGCGTCGACCTCGGGGAACTGCTCGACGCCGTCTTTCGCGACTTCTGCATCGGAAAGTAGAGGCAGTTTCACGTGAAACCTATCGCCTTGCCCTACTCTGCCGCCACCGCTAATCACCGGCTATGAGCAAGCGCTTCGACGTGATTGTCATCGGTGGCGGCCACGCCGGCTGCGAGGCCGCCGCCGCCGCCGCGCGCGCTGGCGCAGATACGCTGCTTCTCACGCACAGAATCGAAACTATCGGCGAGATGTCCTGCAATCCGGCCATAGGCGGCCTCGGCAAGGGCCATCTTGTCCGTGAAATCGACGCGCTGGACGGGCTTATGGGCCGCGTGGCCGATGCGGCTGGGATCCAGTTTCGGCTGCTCAATCGCCGCAAGGGCCACGCCGTGCGCGGGCCTCGCGCTCAAGCGGACCGCAAGCTCTACAAGCGGGCGATGCAGGCGGCCTTGGCAGCCATCCCCAATCTCGCGATCCACGCAGCCGCGGTGGAAACCCTGCTCCTCAAGGACGGCGCGGTCGAAGGGGTGGTCGCGGCTGACGGAGCTGAGTTTCGCGCCGGTGCAATTGTGCTTACCACGGGCACCTTCCTGGACGGTTTGATCCACATCGGAGAGCGCAAGATACCGGCCGGCCGTGTCAACGAAGCGCCCTCAGTGGGCCTTTCGCGCACGCTGTATGGGCTTGGGCTGCAAATGGGCCGGCTCAAGACTGGCACCCCTCCCCGCCTCGATGGCAGGACCATTGACTGGGGATCGCTTGACGAGCAGCCCGGCGACGAACCCCCTGTGCCCTTCTCGTTCCTGACCAAGGCAATTACGACGCCCCAGATCGCCTGCCACATCACCACTACCACAGGGGCGACCCACGCCATCATCCAGGCAAACCTACATCGGGCGCCAATGTATTCAGGCCAGATAGAGAGCCGCGGACCGCGCTATTGCCCGTCGATCGAGGACAAAGTCGTGCGTTTCGCAGGCAAGGCTGGTCACCAGATCTTCCTAGAGCCGGAAGGCCTCGACGACGATACCATTTACCCGAACGGCATCTCGACCTCGTTGCCCGAGGACGTGCAGCTGGCCCTGCTCAAGACGATCCCGGGGCTCGAGCGCGCCGTCATGCAGAGGCCAGGCTACGCCATCGAGTACGACTTCGTGGATCCGCGGGAACTCTTGCCAACGCTCGAGACCAAGGCCGTGAAGGGGCTGTTTTTGGCCGGGCAGATCAACGGCACGACCGGCTACGAAGAGGCCGCTGCACAGGGACTGATGGCGGGCGTGAATGCAGCCCGGCGGGCAGGCGAGGGCGATAACTTCGTACTCGATCGCGCGCAGGCTTATATCGGCGTGATGATCGATGACCTGGTTACTCGCGGCGTGACCGAGCCCTACCGCATGTTCACGAGCCGCGCAGAGTACCGCCTCAGCCTGAGGGCGGACAATGCCGACCAGCGCCTGACGCCGCTTGGGAACCGGGCAGGGATCGTCGGCGCCGAGCGGCGCGCCGCGTTCGCCGACAAGGTTGAGCGTTTGGAGCAGGCAAGGGGGCTTGCCACGCGCCTGATGCTCACGCCACCCGAGGCCCTGGCGCATGGCATTGCCGTTCGTGAGGACGGGAGGCGCCGCTCAGCCGCTGATCTACTCGCCCTGCCTGGCGTTGATTTCGCACGGCTGCAAGGTATCTGGCCGGAGCTCGCGCATGTTGCTCCGGATGTGGCCGAGCAGCTGGAAATCGATGCGCACTATGCCGGCTATCTCGACCGCCAGGAGGCCGACATTTTGGCCTTTCGGCGAGATGAAGCCATTGTTTTACCTAGTAATTTTGACTATTCAGCGGTTGTTGGGTTGTCGACCGAGTGCCGAAGCAAGCTCGCGGCAATGCAACCGCGAACACTAGGCCAGGCCGCGCGTATTGATGGGATAACGCCCGCAGCTCTCACCCTCGTACTTGCCCATCTCAAGGCCAGGCGCGCGGAGCTGCGCGAGGCGGTCTAGCTTGGCCAGTTACGGCCCTGCCGAGTTCGCGAACGACACGGGCGTTTCACGTGAAACACTCGCACGCCTGAAAACCTACGCGGCCATGCTCGAGAATTGGAGTGCCCGACACAACCTCGTTTCCCGCGCTTCGCTCGCGGACATGTGGCGGCGGCATTTCCTCGATTCCGCCCAGCTTGCCTCGCTAATTCCTGCAGCCGCGCATTCATTGGTGGACCTTGGCAGTGGCGCAGGCTTCCCCGGGCTTGTTCTGGCCGAGCGCCTGCGGGATCGGCCGATGGAGTTCGTCCTTTACGAGGCAACCGTCAAAAAATGCAGGTTTCTTGAGGCCGTGGCCGCACGCCTGGGCTTGGCCGTCCGGGTCCGCAATGCCCGAATCGAGGAGGCGAAGTCTGAGATTTTCGACGTCGTGACTGCTCGCGCCTGTGCGCCCTTGGACAAGTTACTGGCTTATGCACACCGGTTTTGGGGGCCTACGACGATCGGCCTCTTTCTCAAGGGACAAAATGTAGAGGGCGAGTTGACGAGGGCCAATAAATCTTGGAGAATCAAGGTCGAACGTCATCCCAGCCGGTCGGATTCAACCGGCGTGATTTTGGCGGTCAAGGAGCTCCAGCGTGCAGCAAAGGGTGGCTGAGGCCAAGCGCCCGCGTGTGCTCGTCATCGCCAACCAAAAGGGTGGGGTGGGGAAGACCACGACGGCCATCAATCTGGGCACGGCTTTGGCCGCCGTCGGTCAGCCTACGTTGATTATCGACCTGGATCCGCAAGGAAATGCCTCAACCGGCCTCGGCATTCCACGGGCCGAGAGGAAAGTGACGTCCTATGATGTCTTGATGGGTGCCGCACCCATGGCCGACGCCGTCCTGCCCACCCGCATCCCCGGCCTCTCGATTGTGCCCTCGACGGTGGATCTCACGGGCGCCGAGCTTGAGCTTGTCGGCGAGAAAGATCGCAATTTCCGTTTGCGCGAAGCCCTGGCCACGTTCGGCAATGAGGGCAACCTTGCTTACGTGCTGATCGACTGCCCGCCATCCCTCAGTATACTGACGATCAACGCGATGGTGGCGGCCGATGCGGCGGTTGTGCCGCTGCAATGCGAATTTTTTGCTCTCGAAGGACTCTCGCAACTCTTGAAGACGCTAGACCTAGTGCGGGGCGGATTGAATCCCAAGCTCGAGATCCAGGGCATCATCCTCACCATGTTCGATCGGCGCAACAATTTGTCGGATCAGGTGGCGGCCGATGTGCGCGCGCATCTGGGAGACAAAGTTTATCAAACCATAATCCCTCGCAACGTGCGCATCTCGGAAGCGCCGTCACACGGATTGCCAGCATTGGTCTATGATTTACGCTGCCCTGGAAGCCAAGCCTATATCAAGCTGGCGGGCGAAATGATCCAGCGTGAACGCAGCATTATGGCGGCCTGATATGGCGGAAGAAGCTCGTCATCGCGGATTGGGACGTGGGCTATCGGCGCTGCTCGGCGAAGAGCCTCCGCAAGCGACGAAAGAGGCCCCGCGCGGCGCGCGCGCAATTCCGATCGCGTTTCTGAAACCAAATCGTTTTCAGCCGCGCCGTAACTTCAACGAAGATGAGTTGCGCGAACTCGCGGCTTCGATCCGCGAGAAGGGAATCCTACAACCGATCCTTGTACGGACTATCTCCCCGGACGCCTTCGAGATCGTGGCCGGCGAGCGGCGCTGGCGCGCGGCGCAGCTGGCGAAGCTTCACGAAGTGCCCGCCATTGTGCGTGAGTTTTCGGATGGTGAAGCGCTCGAAATCGCCATAATCGAGAACGTCCAGCGTGCGGACCTCAACGCGATCGAGGAGGCAGGGGCCTATCAGGAGTTGATCGGCCGCTTCCACCACACGCAGGAGCAATTGGCCGACCTGATCGGCAAGAGCCGCAGCCACATTGCCAACACGCTCAGGTTGATGAAGCTCCCCGAGGCGGTTAAGGCGATGATCCGTGAGGGCAAGCTGACGGCGGGTCACGCGCGCGCGTTGGTGGGTGTGTCGGACCCCGAGCGCATGGCGCGCGAGATCATCGCGGGTTCGCTCAATGTTCGTCAGGCAGAACGCAAAGCGCGCGCGCCCAAAGCGCCCAAGAAATTGCGTGCTAAGGACGCAGATACCAAGGCGATAGAACACAATATTTCCAACGCTTTAGGAATGAAAGTTGAGATAGAACATAAAGGAGAACGCGGCGGCACGGTTAAAGTCGCGTATAAGTCGTTAGAGCAGCTCGATGAACTTGTCCGCAGGTTGAGCTTATCCACAGAAGTGGATTGATTCTGTTCGTATTAACCATCCACACATAGCATGGTTAACGGTATCCAGTCGTTTTCGCCAACGGCCACGAGATATCCACACAAACAGGGCGTGAGACAAGCGTGTGGAAAGCACTGCGCGCCACCCGACTCACATTGCATGGGAACCCGCGCACGGCGCGCTCTTAGAGGGGTTTCTACGAGCTCCTCCTCAAGGGTCTTACACTCGCTATAGTTGTATCAGGGGTTTCGTGCTCAAGCGCTGACTATCCGTCACTGAAGGCTACCGGGCGTCGTAATTGTGATTGCCGTTGAGCACCAAAGTCCAATGCTCAACAATACAGCCGTTGCCGCGACCATTTCGGAATGTGCCGTTTCACCACTTTAAAATTTTCCAACGAATTCTTGGACCAGACACCTAAATGCCCGCGATTAGCGACACACTGAAAAAGACGCTCAGCAGCGAGCCTGCACAGGGGTGGCTCCGGCAGTTTCTTGTTGCCGTCACAGCGTTCTATTTCCTAGCCACCGTCGATACGTTCTTCACCAATTTTCTGTTCACTACGCTCAACTGGGAAGGGGCCGACTATCCATTTCGATGGGTCCATCGGCTGTTGCCACACGTAAACGTCAGTCGGTTGCCAGCAGATATAGGAGCCGCCATAGGGGCATTATTCACGGGGTTCGTCCTCCCGCAAGCTTCTGCCCAGAGCCTCAAAGATCATCCGAAGGTCAGCGCAGCAATTTGGGGGTTGAGCACCGCGTGCTTTGCCCTTGCTGCGATCAACATGATTGTCATTGATCCGGATCTGAACGGGGATTCAGGCGTACCAGGCAATCCGTATTTTGCCCTGCAGTCTATGAACAAATCGGCACTTGCTTTCTCGCTCATGTTGCTTGGGATTCTAGCTGGATTTCGTATCCCCAAGGCAGAAAAATGAGAGTGCGATCATTCTCACGTTTCCTAACTTATGCCTGCGCGCTAATTGTTAGCGCATTCCCTTCCGCAGCGGTCGCGGCGCCGCTCGAGGTTCAGATAAGTCTGAAGCCACCAAGTGAACCGCGCGAACTGGCAGGCCTGTGTAGTCGCAGTGGATATCAATATCCGGACTTTGCAGAAGGAGATCCAAGTGCGGTTCATCCCGAATCTTGCAAATGCGAAAAGCTGACGGCAGCTGGCTCCTTTTATGATAGATGCGTTGTCGGGACCGCAGTTCCAACCGCAGAATCCGCAGCGATTTCTCTGATCATCCGACCATCTTATCCGATGTTTTCTGGACCGTTCACGGACGGTATCGAGGTTGTATTACCAACACCTCAGGCAACATTTGGAACACGCGCATCGATTATCGCCAGGGCAGATGCACCTGAACTCGATATATCCGCCCATCAAACCTATGTGGAAACCGAGCGGAATCCGCCGCCCAACGAGAAAGACTTGGCGATGCTGTTCGCCCTCTTCAAGTCAGCCTGGCGCTCGTATCGCGACACAACAGGCGACCATCCCCGCGCTGTCCATTTGGTGGACATGGCGATCGCCTATCGCTATCTGGCCTATTCGCGTTGGATTTTCATTCGCCAGGGATGGCAGATCAACGACGATAAGAATAAGTTGATCGAATGGCTTTCCGCGAGGCCCCAGAACTTAAAGCAAGCGTTGGGTGTGCGCGATCTTTCCGGGCGATGGGAGAAAGAAATTGTCGACTTTTTTCCGCGCGAAGAAGGATGGATCCGTTTGGGCTGGGCTTATCGTTACATGTCGCAACAGAACTGGCCGCCTAAATCAGCGTGTAGCTGGGGTGCTGCATTTAGCAAGCAAACCTTTGCCGCATTTGGCGACGATCCAGAGGCAACTGCCCTGGCGCGAACAAAATTGCGAATCGCAGAAGGCGATATAAAAACATTGGATAGGCTATGTAACGCGTACGCGTCGCCATAACTGGCCCTAATCCGCGTCCATCTTGAGGGCGGCGATAAAGGCTTCCTGCGGGATTTCCACCTCGCCGAACTGGCGCATCTTCTTCTTGCCCGCCTTCTGCTTATCCAGAAGCTTGCGCTTGCGGGTGATGTCGCCGCCATAGCATTTGGCGGTCACGTCCTTTCTCAGCGCACTGATGGTTTCGCGGGCGATTATCTTGCCGCCAATGGCCGCCTGGATCGGGATCTGGAACAGATGCCGCGGGATCAGCTCTTTTAATTTTTCGCACATGGCCCTTCCGCGCATTTCGGCGCGGGCTCTGTTGACGATGATCGATAGCGCATCCACCGGCTCGGCATTGACAAGGATCGACATCTTGACGAGATCGCCTTCTTCGTAACCGTCGACGTGATAATCGAAACTGGCATAGCCGCGGCTCACCGATTTCAAGCGATCGTAAAAATCGAACACCACCTCGTTGAGCGGCAATCTGTAGATCACCATGGCGCGGGAGCCCGCATAGGTAAGCTCGATCTGGCGACCGCGGCGGTCTTCGCAAAGTTTCAGCACCGAGCCCAAATGCTCGTCAGGCACGAAGATGGTGGCCTTGATCCACGGCTCCTCGATTTTCTCTATGCGCGTGACGTCTGGCATGTCGGCCGGATTGTGCAGCTCTTTGACGCTGCCATCTGTCAGGTGGATGCGGTAGATGACGCTCGGTGCTGTGGCGATGAGATCGAGATTGAATTCACGAGAAAGCCGCTCGCGAATGATTTCGAGATGGAGCAAACCAAGAAAGCCGCAGCGAAAGCCAAATCCCAATGCCGCCGAGGTCTCCGGCTCGAAAGTGAAGCTTGCATCGTTCAAATGAAGTTTGCCCAAGGCCTCGCGCAAATCGCCGAACTCCGCGGCATCGACCGGAAATAATCCGCAGAACACAACCTGCTGCGCCGGTTTAAAGCCCGGCAGCGGCGTTTCCGTGCCGCCGCGCTCGTCCGTTATGGTGTCGCCCACCTGACAATCGGCCACTTCCTTGATGACCGCGGTGATGAAGCCGATCTCGCCCGGGCCAAGCCGATCCACCAATTCCTGCTTGGGCGTGAACACGCCCACGCGCTCGATCGCATAGGTCGCGTCGGACGCCATCATGCGGATGCGCTGACCCTTGCGGATCTCGCCATCGACGATGCGCACAAGCACGATGACACCGAGATAGGAGTCATACCAACTGTCTACCAATAGTGCCTTGAGCGGTGGTTTAACACCGCCCTCGGGCGGCGGCAGGCGATGCACGACGGCCTCCAAAACCTCATCGATGCCAAAACCCGTTTTCGCCGAAATGGGAATAGCGCCTGACGCATCGATGCCGATGACATCTTCTATCTGCTGGCGGATGCGCTCGGGCTCGGCCGCGGGCAGATCCACTTTGTTCAAAAGCGGAACGATATCGAGACCCGCTTCTGTCGCCTGATAGACATTGGCAAGCGTTTGCGCTTCCACGCCCTGGCTTGCGTCCACCACCAGAAGCGCGCCCTCGCAAGCGGCGAGACAGCGCGACACCTCATAGGCGAAGTCGACATGGCCGGGCGTGTCCATCAGATTGAGAATGTAGGTCTCATTATTTTTTGCGCGATACGTAAGGCGCACGGTCTGGGCCTTGATGGTGATGCCGCGCTCGCGCTCGATATCCATGGAGTCGAGCACTTGTTCCTTCATCTCGCGCTGGGTTAGCCCGCCGCAGGCCATGATCAGGCGGTCGGCCAGCGTCGACTTGCCGTGGTCGATATGGGCGATGATGGAAAAATTGCGGATATGGGCGAGATCGGACATCGGGCGAGACATAGCGATGGGGTCAATACCCGTCTAGTGCTGCGCAAAATTCGGCATTGGCCGGTATCTGCCCCCTGATCCGGTTGCCATTCTTGCTTGCGTTACGATGGGTCGCAATCCGGCAGGGCAAAGGGGCCCCCGTGCCGGCAACCATGGAGAAGTGCATGAACAAGATCAAAGGATTGGCCCTCGCGGGGGCTTTGCTTGCGGCGGCAGCCATGACAGCGCTCGCGGCAACGCCCGCGATAGCAAGAACGGAAGATTTTGTGGGCCGCTGGGTCAACGTCGATCGCGACACCAACGGCATCACGCGCGTCGAGGTCTGGCGCGATGGCTGGCGCCTGTGGGTTCGCGTCTGGGGTCAATGCCGGCCGCGTGACTGCGATTGGGGTCAGACGGAAGGGCATGTCTACGCCCGCACGTCGGGAGGCGATCGCAGCGATGCCGTGGCCGTTAGTGCCAACCTCAATGCGGGCTTTGCGCGCAAGTACATCGTCTTGCGCTTGTCGCGCGGCGGCAATTTGCGGCTCGAGAGCTTCACCAACTTCGACGATTATTCGCACCGCAGCGATTACTTCATCGACGCCACATTGCGCCATCCTTGGGAGGGCTGGAGCGGTGGCTGGGCCGGCCGTTATGACGACCGCTGGAGCCGCGATTATGATGATGGCGACTCCGATCGCGGGCCCGGCGGGCACGACGGTGACCGCGGTCGCGGTTCCGGTGACGATCATGACGGACCGCACTGAGATCATAGGTTCCGCGTAAATGAGACGGCGGCCCCGGCGGGGCCGCCGTTCTTTTTGGCGGAGGCTACCCGTGCTAACAGGCCCGCAATGGCGCGTAAGCAGAAAGAGAAAAATCCGGCCGGCGATTTGAAGGGGCTATGGCCCGGCGCCGAGCCCGGGCATTCTGCCGCACTCCTGAAAGCGCTGCACATCCTTACGCGCGACGGCACGCTCAATCAGGATTCGCGGCGCAAGCTGAAACAGGTCTTGCATCTGGTGCAGCTGCTGCGGCCGCCTATCGAAGACGTGCTCAAGGAAAAAGACGCGCCTGTGCTGGCCGATCTTGGCGCCGGCAAGTCCTATCTCGGCTTTATTCTGTACGACTTGATCTTTGGGCCAACGGGTCGCGGCTCCGTGACGGGAATTGAAGCGCGTGAAGATCTGGTAGCCACGTCGCGCGCGCTGGCGAGAGAAAGCGGCTTCGTACGCATGGATTTTCTCTGCGCGCCGATTTCGCAAGCGAACTTGTCTAGCGGTCGGGCGGATATCGTCACGGCATTGCATGCCTGCGATACAGCGACCGATGACGCGATCCTCTACGGGTTGCGTCATGAAGCCAAAGTCATCGCGCTGGTACCGTGCTGCCAGGCGGAAGTGGCGCGGTTGCTGGAAGAGAAGAAGGGCGCGCTCGAACAGCTTTGGCGTCATCCTATTCAGCGGCGCGAATTCGGCGCGCACGTCACCAACGTCATGCGCGGGCTGTTCCTAGAGTCTCACGGCTACAAAGTGCGTGTGACCGAGCTGATCGGCTGGGAACATTCATTGAAGAACGAATTAATCCTAGCTGAGCGCCACCAACGCGCGAACGCCATGGCGAAAGCGGAATTGGATAAATTGGTGGATCAGCTGGGCGTACGGCCAGTGTTGCTTAGCTTCTGAGAGTGCCACCGGTCGCTTTAATCACCGCGGCGACGATTTTTCTGGTCATGTCTTCGATTTCCGCGTCCGTCAGCGTGCGGTTCCTGGGCTGCATCCGCACGGAAATGGCGAGGGACTTTTTCCCCTCCGGCACGCCCTTGCCCTCATAAACATCGAAGACTGATATCTGCTCGATTAACGCCCGATCCACGCTGCGCGCGGCCTTGACGATCTGCTCTGCGGTGACGCCTGCGTCCACCACGAAGGCGAAGTCGCGTTCGACGGCGGGCAAGTCCGACAGCTCGAGTGCCGCGCGGCCCTTGCCGTCGCGCGTCTTGGCTTCGGGAATGGCATCGAGAAAAATCTCAAAGCCCGCAACGGGGCCCTTAAGATCGAAGGCGGCAATAATTTTCGGATGCAGCTCGCCGAAATAGGCGAGGATGGTTTGCGGGCCTAGCGACAACGTTCCCGAACGCCCCGGGTGATACCAGGGGGCGGCGCCCGCAACCGGCGGCGCGCTGAAACCCTGTCCCCGGGCCGCTTCTAGCGCTGTTAGCGCATCCGCCTTGGCGGCGAAAACATCGGTCTGGATTTGCCGCTTCATCCAGTGGCGAGGGGCCACGCCCGCACGAATGCCGGCCGCGACATTCGTTTGTGCCTCGGGCATGCCGGAGGCGAACTGCGCGCCAGTCTCGAACAGCATGAGATAGGCGTTGCCCCGCGCCTGATTGCGCGCGACGGCCGCGATAAGGGACGGCAACAAGTTGGGGCGCATGGCATCAAGCTCGGCGGATATGGGATTTTCCAATTGCCGCGCTTCATCGCCACCACCAAAGAGGACGGCATGCGCGCGCGGGACGAAAGTGAAACTGATTGTCTCGTTGAAGCCGCGTGTGGCCAACGTACGGCGCACTACGCGCACGCGCCTTTGCGCCGTTGTCAGCACAGGACGCGCGACCGCCGAGGGCCGCGTCATCGCAGCCGACGGCACTTTATCTATGCCGTAGATGCGCACGACCTCTTCAACGAGATCGGCTTCGCGTTCGACATGGCCACGCCATGATGGCGGCGACACGCGCATGGGATCGCTGCCTTCCACGCCGAAGCCGAGACGTTTGAGAATGCTTGCGGTCTCGGCCGAGGGCATCTCGAGGCCGCCAAGCCGCTTCACCATCTTGGGCGGAAACGAGATCGTGCGATTCCAGTTCGGCGGCGCGCCAGCGACGACAATCTCGGATGCTTCGCCGCCGCAGAATTCGAGAATGAGTTTGGTGGCAAGCTCCATGCCGGGAAGCACGAATTCGGGATCCACGCCACGCTCGAAGCGATAGCGCGCGTCCGACACGATGCCGAGCTTCTGGCCTGTAGAGGCAATGCGCACGGGATCGAACAGCGCGCACTCAATGAAGACATCAGTCGTGGTTTCCGTGCAGCCCGTGCCTTCGCCGCCCATGACGCCGCCAATACCTCGCACGGCCGCATCGTCGGCGATGACGCACATCTCGGGATCGAGCTCGTAGACGCGGCCGTCGAGCGCATGCAGCATCTCGCCTTTTTTGGCCATGCGCGCGTGGATGTTGCCCTTGAGCTTTTTCGCATCGAACACATGCAAGGGGCGGCCACGGTCGTAAGACATGAGATTGGTGACATCGACCAGGGCCGAAATGGGCCTTAGCCCAATGGCTTTCAGGCGTTGCTGCAGCCATGGAGGCGAGGGGCCGTTCTTGACGCCGCGCACCAGGCGGCCCGCGAACATGGGGCAGGCGGGTTCTTTGCCGGATGCGAAATCGAGTGAGACGCCGATCGGCGATTTGAATTTGCCGGCGACCTTGGCAATTGCGTCGTTCCTCAATTTGCCGAGACCGGTCGCCGCGAGATCTCGCGCAATGCCATGCACGCCCGTGCAATCGCCGCGATTGGGCGTGAGCGCCACATCGATCACGGGATCGATGAGGCCCAGCGCCTCGGCCGCGGGCGCGCCCACCTTCGCATCGGGGGCAAGCTCGATGATCCCTTCATGTTCCTGAGAGAGCTCAAGCTCGCGCTCGGAGCACAACATGCCACGCGATTCCACGCCGCGGATGGGCGCTACTTTCAGCGTTATGCCGGTGCCGGGAATAAACGTGCCGGGCGGCGCGAATACGCCCTTCATGCCGGCATGCGCGTTGGAGGCGCCGCACACCACCTGCACGGTCTCGCGTCCCGTATCCACCATGCAGAGTTTCAGCTTGTCGGCGTTGGGATGCTTCTCGGCCGAAATCACGCGCGCGACCGTAAAGGCCGCAAGCTGTTTGCTCTTGTCCTCGATGGCTTCGACCTCAAGGCCGATGCGCGTGAGCATGTCGGCGATAGTCTGCACATCCGCCTCGGTGTCGAGATGCTCCTTCAGCCAGGAAAGCGTGAACTTCATCGGCTGAGCCCGCCTTCTAGCGACGGGATGTCGAGCGGCATGAAGCCGTAATGCCTGAGCCAGCGCAGATCGGATTCAAAGAACGAACGGATATCGGGGATGGCGTATTTCAGCATCGCCATGCGGTCGAGCCCGAGGCCGAAAGCGAAGCCCTGATAGCGTTTGGGGTCGATCCCGCAAAGCTCAAGCACATGCGGATGCACCATGCCCGAGCCGCCAAGCTCCAGCCAATCATTGCCGTCACCGATCTTGATGCGGTTGCCCGAGCGATCGCAGCCGATATCCACCTCCATCGACGGCTCAGTGAAGGGGAAATAAGAGGGCCGAAAGCGCATGCGCACGTTAGAGATCTCGAAGAACGCTTTGCAGAATTCCTCGATCAACCAACGCAAATTCCCAAGATGCGTTTCCTCGTCGATGACGAGCGCTTCCACCTGATGAAACATCGGCGAATGCGTGGCATCCGAGTCATGGCGATAGCTGCGCCCAGGCGCGATGATGCGGATGGGCGGCTGTTGCTTCAGCATGGTGCGCACCTGCACCGGGCTCGTATGCGTGCGCAAAAGATGGCGCGAGCCGTCGGCTTGCGGCTTCAGATAGAACGTGTCGTGCATCTGCCGCGCCGGATGCTCGGGCGGAATGTTGAGCTTGGTGAAATTGTAATCGTCGTATTCGATGTCGGGGCCTTCGGCCACGGCGAAGCCAAGATCGGCGAAGATAGCCGTGATCTCGTCCAGCACCTGTGACACGGGATGGATTATCCCGCGCTCCACGTCGGCCACGGGCAGGGTCACGTCCACGCGCTCGGTGGCCAAACGTTCGTTAAGCACTCGATCTTCAAGCTGGGCTTTGCGCGCTGCAATCGCCTCGGCGATGCGGTCGCGCAATCCATTAAACTGCGGTCCTTTGTCTTTGCGCTCCTCGGGGCTCATCGTGCCGAGACTCTTCAAGAGCTCAGTGATGGCGCCTTTCTTTCCCAGCGCCGTCACGCGCAATTCTTCCAGCGCGCGCTCGTCAGCACTCGCTATGCGCGCGAGCAGTTGGCGTTCCAGTTGGATGAGATCTGTCATAGGCGAATCGTTCTCAGGTCAAAATGGCGCAATCCCGCTTGCCCGTAAAATCGGGGCGGACGATCACGCCGGACAGGCTGGATTTAAGCGCGTGCCGCCTCGACCAGGGCCTTAAAAGCCTCGGGCTCGCGCACCGCGAGATCGGCCAGCACCTTGCGGTCGATCTCGATCCCAGCGCGCTCGAGCCCGCTGATAAATCGGCTGTAGGTGAGGCCGTGCTCGCGTACGGCGGCATTGATGCGCTGGATCCAGAGGGCGCGGAAATTCCGCTTGCGCAACTTGCGCCCGACATAGGTGTGCTGCAGCGAACGGTCGACCGCGGCATTGGCCGTGGTGATGGTGTTCTTGCGCCGGCCGCGGAAGCCTTTGGCCTGATTGAACACGCGCTTGCGGCGGGCGCGCGATGGAACGGCACGGGGTGCTTTGGACATGGTGCCCCCTAACCCGAATACGGCATCCAGCGCTTGACGCGCTGGGTGTCGGACGCGGAAAGGACTTTGGTGCCGCGCAGCTCGCGGATCTGCTCGTTCGAGCGCTTGATCATGCCGTGGCGTTTGCCGGTCTGGCCGTGCTTGACGCGGCCTTTGGCGGTGAAGCGGAAGCGCTTTTTGGCCCCCGACTTCGTCTTCAGTTTGGGCATTTTGCGTCTCCTTGGGGCCAGGCCCCTGCTCGCATTTTGAACCGCCACGGCATGCCCTTTACGCCGGTCGGCCCGAGAGGGGCGGGTTATACGGGAGCCGTTTGGATTTGCAAGCAGCGCACGGTGGATTACCGGCGCGACAGCCTTTTTGGCAAATTCGTTATTGTGGCTTGCGCGCCATTTCCGCTCAGCTGGCAAATGAATAGATTCCCGGTCTGTTCAGGATAGCCAATGATGCTGAATGACGGGCTGCTGAAACGCTTTCCGATGGACGAGATCTATGCCGTGCACAATATGCCAGGCATTCCTTTCGGCCGCTTTGTTACCCGTGCCGGAGGCACATGGCTTCCGAGGACAATTTCGTTATCGAGATCAAGGGACGCGGTTCGCACGCGGCGCGGCCGCATACGGGCGTCGATGCCATCGTTACGGCGTCCGAGATTGTGCTGGCGCTGCAGACCGTGATTGCGCGCAATCTTGATCCGGCGGAGCACGGCGTGGTTTCCGTGACGGAATTTCTCACCGACGGCATTCGCAATGCCATTCCGGGCAATGTCACGCTGAAAGGCGATACGCGGAGCTATTCACCCCAAATGCAGGCGCTCATCGAAAAACGTATGGGCGCCATTGTCGCGGGCATCTGTGCGGCCCACGGGGCTGCGCACAGCTTCTCTTACACGCATGAATTCGAGCCCACCGTGAACTGGACGGAGAATCTGGAGCCCGCCCTGCGTGCCGCAACGGAAGTTGCAGGCAGCGCCAATGTGGATGGCAACTGCGCGCCGCTTCTGGTTTCGGAAGATTTCGGCGCATTCCTGCGCGCGATCCCGGGCAATTACATGTTCATCGGCAATGGTCTTCCCGGAGAAGAGGGAGGCACCCCCCTGCACAATCCGCACTATGATTTTAATGACGGATTGCTGGAAAAGGGCGCGCGCTATTTCGCGACCCTTGCGCGCCAACGCCTGGGCGCCGGGATGTGAACGGCGCGCGGCGCGGCCCGCGTTCGGTCCTGCCTGCCTTCGCTGCCAACGCGGGTCTTATGTCGCTTCGCCTCCGTCAAAGCTTTAGCCTAGGCGGATCGAAGCTTGAGGGCGCAAGGGTAGGGCCATGTTCCAGGAATTCAAAACCTTCGCCATGCGTGGCAGGGCTGTCGATCTCGCCGTCGGCGTGATCATCGGGGCGGCCTTCACCACGATCGTCAATTCTCTTGTCAACGATATCATCCTGCCGCCGCTGGGTTTGGCCCTGGGCGGCATCGATTTCTCCAACTTCTTTGTTGTGCTCAAGGGTGCGGCCGATTACGCGACGCTCGATGCCGCCAGGGCGGCCGGCGCTGTCACCCTTAATTACGGGCTTTTCCTCAATGCGGTGCTCAAGTTCCTCATCGTGGCATTCGCGCTCTTCCTGGTCATTCGCCAGATGAATAAGCTTACAGCGAAACCAGCGCCGCCCGCGGCAACGCCCGAGGACATCAAATTGCTACGCGAAATTCGCGATCTCTTGAAGGGGCGCGAATGAGCAAGCGTTGGCTTTTCGGCATTCCGCCATTCTGATCGTTACCGGCGCAATGGCCACGGACGGCGGCGCGCAGAAAGAGGCGATCAAGGAAGCGCAGCTATAAAGCTGGCTATTTCTGTATCTGCTCGGCGCGTTTCAGAAAGCCGGCAAGCCCCGTCCACATTTCAGGCGGATTGGACGCCATGGGGAAATGCCCCGAATGGCTGATCGAAAGAACGTCAATGCCGCCGGCTTGCAAACGGCCGATATAGGACAAACCAGAATTTTCATCGCCATGCACAAAGAGCCGCGGCATGGAAAGCGCGAGAAAGCGATCCAGCAACGCGCCATTGTCTGAATAATCGACGAGCGAATGAAAAAGCGTGGGAACGGCCCTCTTGTTCACCATGAAAGGCAATCTTGCCGCAAAAGAAGCAACATTTGGGCTTTGCGCCGCGGTGATTTGTTCCTGAAACCACTCTAGAAATTTCTCCGCGCGCGCTCCCGGAAAATCGCAGATCCTGCGGCTATAGATACAATCTTCCGGTGCGAGATTTCCTTCGATGCTGGTCAAAGACAGAAGTCGTTCCGGGTGGCGGCAAGCATAAAGGAGCGCGGTAAGGCCGCCCATGCTGTGGCCCGCCAGATGGAATTTCGTGCCGTCAAGGCGCGCGAGAATTTTCTCGGCAAGTTCGAGATGCAAATCCATGTCGATGGCTTCGGGCGGAGAGAACATGGACTTGCCAAAGCCTGGCGCATCCCAGACCAATATTTCGCGGGCCTTCAGGCCGTCATAAAAAAAGGCAGTATCGGCGTAATCTTCCTTGATCGAGCCGAAGCCATGCATGAACACGAGCGGGGGCTGCCCACCGGCTTTCCGAAGTAGGGCGATCGCGCCTGAGCCGCGTTGAGAAGAAAACTCTATCTGCTCGGTTTGAAACAGGGCGGCTTTAGTCATCGGCGCGATTGTAGCCGATGATAATCGTTACGCTGGTGTGCTTCGCGAAGAGCCGTGCCTTCCCGTACCATCTTGTCGATTTTCCCTTCGGCGGCCTCAATTTCTTCCGCCTTGGCTATCACGTCGGCAAAACGCTCCCGGGGAATACGGATGGCACCCGTCGAATCGGCAAAAAGCAGATCGCCGGGCGCGATGCGTAGGCCAGACACCTCGACCGGCTCCTGCATCGCCTCGACCTGGACGCGGCCCTTTCCCGTGACCATGTAAGTTCCAAGTGAGTAGATCGGATAGCCTGTTTCGATCAAGCCCTCCACGTCGCGGCAGACGCCATTAATAACCGTACCGGCAAGCCCGCGCTTGCTCGCGGCGAGCGACAAAAGCGATCCCCACACTGTGCAATCCAGGCGGCCACGATTGTCGAGTACGACGACGTGTCCCGGCGGCACATCGTCGACATAGTCGCCAACCGTGCCGGGAGAAACTCCGCAGGTACCATAGCGGACAGTGAAGGCAGGTCCGCAAAATCGTCCCTTGCTTACGATTGGGCGAATACCGAGCAAGCCGCCGCTTATGCCAAGCGCGTCCAAAGCATCCGAAACGCAAGGCGTGTTCAAGCGTTGCGCGCGCGTTACCAGCGAATTGAGGGAAAGGCCTTCATCCTCGAAAGACATCGATCGTATTTCCTCCCTGTTCTATGAGATTGATGAGCTTTTCTTCCTTGGCGCGAACGCGGTTCAGCGCGCTTTCCAGCTCGCCGAGAAAAGCGCCGGGGATCACAGCGACACCATCTCTATCGCCTGCGATAATGTCGCCGGGCGCGACAGAGATTCCTCCACATGTAATGGGAACGTTGTACTCACCGGGCCATTTTTTTCAGTCGATTTTGGATAAAGGCCACGGCAGAAGACAGGGAAATTCATGCGCACGAGATCATTGGCACCTCTTACGCAACCGTCGATGACAAGGCCGGCTATCCCGTTTTCTTGCAATTCGTGGCGAGGATTTCCCCAAAATAACCAAAAGACACCTGACGTTCGGTGCCGCCGACGACGAGAATCGATCCTTTCGTTGCCGCGGCGACCGCACGGTGAATGGGAAGGTTGTCGCCGTCCTTGCAAAGGACGGTGAAGGCAGGGCCGAAGACGCGAAATGCCGGATCGAGAGGGCGAATGGCCATATCCATGACGCGCACGCGAGTGTCGGCATCGCTGATATTCGCAACGCTATAGGAATGGGTCGTGTGGACATTGGCGTTCTCAATGCAAGAACGGTTGGCCGGGCCCAGCTTTCCACGGAACTGCTCAAGCGCGACGCGATGTGTCTGGTCAAAAAGCCACCATCCGCGAGGGAATTGACCGGATTTCGTTTGTGGCTCTTGCTTCAGAGCCTCTCATACTTCCCACACGAGATCACGGTTTGCGGATTCTTGTTGACGAAGCAGCCGCTGCGCGCGGCATGGAACTGAAACCGGTTTACGAAATCGATTCCATTCCTATCGTGCAAGAATTGCTCCATCGCAGCGCGGGCTCAGCCATATTGCCCCTTCCGGTTTTCCGCCGCGATATCGACAGGGGAGAATTCAAGGCAGCCTTGATCGTCGCCCCGGAAATTCGCCGGGATCTGGTGATCGCAGTTGCTGGCAAGCGGCGGCATTCTCCGGCACTGGAGATTGTCAAAGCGGCGCTGAAAAGCGCGGCGCTATGAGCAGCCCGGAGGTTATTCGACAGGAAGGGATGAAATGGCGCGCCCGAGAGGATTCGAACCTCTGACCCCTGCCTTCGGAGGGCAGTACTCTATCCAGCTGAGCTACGGGCGCGTTGGACTGATCGTATAGCGCAATAAAAAGCTTGCAAAAAGGCGAATGGCGAATAACGAGTGGTGAATTGAGATTTAGCCGCTTGGCGACCCCAGCCCGCGCGCCGCACAATCTGCAGTTCCTCCGTCGCTACTTCACCGTCGAAAGCTCCTTCATTAGCCGGTATGTGAACTCCACGGATTCGTAGAACGAATCCACGGCGCGCCGCTCGTCGCGGCCATGGGCGCGGTCGTCGTGGATGTCTTCCCAGGCGCCCGATACGCCATAGCTCGGGATGCCGGCATTGCGCGTGAAGATGGCATCGCTGGCGCCGGCAGACATCGCGGGGATCACCGGCACGCCCGGCCACATGGAGTGCACCACGTTCTCCACCGACGAAAGCAGCGCAGGCGTCGGCGGCGACTCGGGCGCGATGGTGACAAGACCGCGCACGCTTACATGAATCGCGGGATCGGCTAACACCTTTTCCAGCGCCGCCTTCGTCCCCTCCACCGTCTCGTCGGGCATGATGCGGCATTGCACGGTGGCCTGCGCACGCTGGGGCAGCGCGTTCTCCTGGTGGCCCGCGCTCAGCATGGTGGCGATGCAGGTCGAATGCAGGATGGCGTTGCGCGCTGTGTCTTTGGCGAGGCGCCGTGCGGCCGCCAGATCCATCTTGTCTTTCGCAACCGCCAGCATGTCGGCCCGAACCTGCCCGCTTTCTAGTTCCGCGGTCCTTGCGAAATAAAGCCTGGTCGTCGCAGTTGTTTTGAAGGGGAACTGGAATTTCTCGAGCCGCGTAAGCCCGCGGGCAAGCGCATAGATCGCGTTGTCGGGACGCGGCTGCGATGAGTGTCCGCCCCTGTTGGTCACTTCCAGCGTGTACGTGACGTAGCTCTTTTCGCTGGTCTGCAGGCCGAATTCCTGGCGCTTGCCGTCGACGATGCTGCCGGAACTCCCGTCCGGATTGATCAGCATCTCGGCATCGATCAGCTCGCGGTACTCGCGCAGGAGATACCAGAGCCCATCCTGTTCCTCGCCCACTTCTTCGTCCGCCGTGAAGGCGACGATGATGTCGCGATCGGGAACGTAGTTCTCCTTTTTGAGGCGGATCATTGCGGCGGCAACAGCGGCCACCTGATCCTTCATGTCCGACGTGCCGCGGCCGTAGAAATATCCGTCCTTCTCGGTCAACTTGAAGGGCGGCAGCGACCAGTCCTCCGGCCTCGCCTCCACGACGTCCTCGTGGCCGTACCAGAGTATGGGCTTGGCCTTACCTTTGCCTTTCAGCCGCGTCACCACATTGACCTGATGCGGATATTTGGGATCGGCGAGCTTGCGCACTTCCGTGAAGCCGGCAGCCTTCAGCCGCGCGGCGAGCGCATCGGCCACCTTCTTGGTGCCGGCGTCATGCACCGAGCGGAGGGCGATGATCTCGCTGAATAGGTCACGCGCGAGCTTCTGATTGTCGGCTGGCGGCAAGTTGGATATGGGCGCCGCGCCCATCAACATTACTGCCGCGCAGACAAGCGCGCCGGCTCTCCATTCGATCATTTTTGTGTGCTCCTTGATAAACAGTGCGTCACGCGACTGTCGGACGGAACGTGCCGTCCCAATCGGGACCTGGCGGATTGGCTTCAAGAAAGGCAATGCGGTTGAGATAGAGGTCGTAAAGCTCCTGGCTAGCACCAGAAAGCGTGCGGCACTGTTCGATTAGCGCCCGCGTCTTTGACCATTGCTGGGCGCGATAGGACTGGAAAATATGATCGTGGAAAGTTTGTAGGGCGCGGAATTTGGGCGAAGCGCGCACCAGCGGATTGCCAAGCAGCGCATAGAGCTTGATCGGCTCCGTGCCGGTGGCGAGGAGGTCGACTTCCAGGAACGCGAAGTTGCGCTCGGCCGCTTTGCGCGCGGCGTCGCCTACGATGATCGCGGGTCCATAGCGGTCGGAAAGCGCCTCGATCTCAGGGGCGAGCGCGGCCGCACGTCCCGCCACCGTATATTCAGGGCGCGCCGTAGTGCCGAAATCTCCTACTACGCCCGGCCCCGTGTTCACGCCGATGCCGATGCCGATGGGTCCGATGGTGGTGCCGTCAGGGCGGCGCTCTTGCTCGAGGCTGCGGTTTATCTTCTCAAGCGAGGCCACCATCTTGAGTGCGCATTCGCAGGCATGCACCGCATGATCGGGATCCTCGAGCGGTGCATTGAAAAATGCAGAGAGCTGGCCCGGCGCCACGCGATCCACGGCGCCCCGGTGCGACAGCACGGCGTCGGATAGCGGCGTCATCACGCGCTTCATCAGGCGCGAAAATCCCTGCGGGTCGTCAGCGAAAATTTCCGAAAGCTTCGAGAAGCCGCGCACGCGGCACACCAGATAGCTCATCTCGCGCGCCTCGCCGCTGAGCTTTGGCGCGCTCGACTTGGCAAGGCTCAACGCGGGCGCGGGCAAGATCTGCTCGAACGTGCGCTGTAGGCGGTCGCGTTCGGCATGGGCCAAGTTCAGTTGTACGACAAGGCCGCTCGCATAAACCAATGCCAGCGACAGAACGGGGTAGGCGCTGTCGAACAGCAGATGCCGGGTCTCGAACATCTGCCATGAGAAGAAAATCGCGCCTGCCGCGAACACGGCCAACATGCCGCCGGCCCAAACGACGCCACTTCGCCGCAGCAGAAAAACAAGCGCGAGACCCGCAGCCAGCAGGAAAAAGAGCTCGCCCTCCTCAGCGTAAGCAGGGCGGCGCAGGAACTGACCCGTCAGAATTTGCTCCATGGCTTCGGCGCGGATGGCCGCTTGCGGGCGCGCGTCGCCCGCAGGGGTTACGATGGGGCGATCATCGCCCGCGCCCACATAGACGACGGCGCCGGCAAGATCACTTGCAGCCACCTCGCCTTCGATGACGCGCGCAGCGGACAGCCGGCGCTCTTCATGCGGCAGGCTGAAATAGATCCACACACGGCCATCCGCGGTCGTGGGGATCGACATCGCGCCCGTGTCGGCGCTGGCTACCCCTTTCGGCGAGAAGACGAGACCGTCGTCCGGCTGCAGCGCCCGCAGCGTGAGTGTCGGTTCCTTGTTGAGGACGCGCAGCACCTCGCCATCGAGCGAGGGCACGAGCCTTCCGTTCCAGCTGAACAGCAATGGCAGGCGGCGCACGCCGCCATCGCTGTCGGCGATGAGATTGAGTGCGCCGACACCTTCGCTCGCCTCCTCGATCGCCGCCAGCGCGCCTTCGGCTGAGGGGAAACCGGGAAGGCGATCGCCAAGCCTGCCAGGCCCGGTAAGCGTTGCACTCGCTTTCAGTACCGGCGTGCGCGATACCGGACGCGATACCAGCATGAACCCGGTTATCGAGTCCGCCCGGCCGAGCGCATCGGCCAGGCTCCTATCGGCGTCGGGAAGATCGGCGAGCGATTTCTTGAGCTGCTCTCCTTCAGGGCTCTCCGGCAGGCTCGAAAGCAGTCGCTGCGGCGCGCCTGCATCGGGCTCGGACAGTGGCATTGTCATCACTACGAGTGAGGCGCCACCCTCGTGCAGGCGCTCGACCAGGCGCGCCAACAGAGCGCGTGGCCACGGCCAGGCGCCATAGCGCGCGAGGCTGGCCGCATCGATATCGACGTAGCGCACGCTGTGGCCGGTGCGCGCACGCGTATCTTCGTAGGCACGCGGCACGTAATGCTGATAGTTGTCGAAGAGCGCGTTAGCGACGCTTGGGGCGACATGATTGTCGCCAACCTGCAAAAGCACAGCGCCGGCCAGCACGACCAGCGGCAATACCCAGACGCCCGGGCGAGTCATCCCCGCACCCTCCACCCCGGATTTTTATTATGCCTTTCAATAACATGGCCAGGCCCCGAGGCCAAGGCGATTAAGCGGAGGGGTGCCCATCTGGGCCCGCGCAATCGACGCAGAGCCCGGCAATCTCCACTGTTTCCCTGGCGACCACAAAGCGCGCCACGGCCGAGCAATTTTTGAGTGCAGCCGAGAGCTGCGCATCTTCGATCTCGGCTGCGCGGCCGCATTCCTGGCAAAGAAAAAAATAGGCGCGATGCGGGCGGGCGGGCGCGAAGCAGGTGACGAAGGCATTGAGCGAGTCGATGCGGTGCACGAAGCCATGCGCGCGCAGAAAATCGAGCGCCCGATAAACCGTGGGGGGCGCAAGGCGCGTGCGCTTGCTTTCGCTTTTGCCAAGCCGGTCCAGCACTTCATAGGCCCCGAGCGGCCGATGGCTATGCGAGACGATCTCGAACACGCGGCGACGCAGCGGCGTGAAGCGCAAACGCTCCTTCGCTGCGATCGATTTGGCCGCGCCAAGTGCCACTTCGACACAAGACCGATGATCATGCGCCGTCTTAGGAAATTGCGTTCTGGTTTTTTGACTCGCGCGCATTTTTATCTCGCAAGCCGCGCGGCCCCGGCGGAAACAAGAAACAGCGCTGAAGCGGCAAGCACGATGGCGGGACCGGCCGGTATATCGGCAGCGAACGCGCCCCACAGGCCGAGAGGTGCCGCAAGTGCGCCGAATGCCGCCGCCAGCAGCGCCATGCCTTCCGGCGTCTTGGCAAAGGGGCGCGCGGCCGCGGGCGGAATGACGATCAGCGCGATGATGAGCAACGCGCCAACGATCTTGAGGCCGAAGGCGATGAGGCCGGCGACGAGCGCAAGAAAAATCCCTCGCGCATAGAATGCCCAACGGCCCCCGGTTTCAGCGGCGACGATGTCGGGACTGACTGTGTCGGCAAGCAGCGGCCGCCAGATGAGAACGAGGATCGCGATGGCGAGCGCACCCGTAACCGCGATTTGCACCAAATCCGTATCGTTGAGCGCAAGCACGTCGCCGAACAGATAACCGAGCAGATCCGCGCGCACGGTCTCCATTGTCGCAAGCAGGACGAAGCCGAGCGCCAGACCCGCGTGGCCGATGATGCCGATCAGGGTATCAGCGGGAATGAGTGCGGCCAGGGGATTGCCGCTTGGCCCTGCTTGCGCGGCGTAGCCGGGCGCCTGAGCCAGGAGCAGTGCGGCCACGATGCTGGTGGCCAGCACGCCGATGAGCGGGCTGATGCCGAAGATCAAGCCCAGCGCCACACCGAGGAGCGCCATATGCGCGATGGAGGCGCCTAGATAGGCCATACGCCGCCACAACACGAAGCAACCGATGGCGCCCGCGACTGCGCCCAGAACCGCCGCACCCATGCCAGCGCGCCAAAAAAGATCATCCATGCAATTCATCCATGCGCTGGGCTCTCGGCTTTTGAGGCTTGCGGCGCGCCACCTACCACTTGACCCGATGAGGTATGCACATGGTCGTGGCGATGGGTGTAGAGCGCAAGCTGCTCAGCCACGCGCGGCCCGAACAATTGAGCAAAGGCGGGGTTGCGCACGACATCACCCGCATCACCCTCACAGCAGATGTGGCGGTTGAGACAAACAACATGATCGGCCGATGCCATCACCACATGCAGATCGTGGCTGACCAAAAGAATCCCGCAGCCGGTCTCGTCGCGCATGGAGGCAATGAGTTCGTAGAGCGAGGCTTCGCCCGCAATGTCGACGCCCGCCAACGGCTCATCGAGGACGAGGAGCTGCGGCTTGCGCAGAAGCGCGCGAGAGAGCGCCACGCGGGCGAACTCGCCGCCCGATAGCGACGAGAGCTGGCGTTCGGCCGTGGCGGCCACACCAGTGCGCGCCAGCGCATCGAAGGCGTCGGTCTTCGATCCGCCTTCAAAGCCAGCGACGAAACGCGATGCGGTCAACGGTAGACTGCGATCGCGTGTGAAGCCTTGCGGCACATAGCCCACGCGTTCAGCATGGCGAACAACACGGCCCTGTGTTGGCACCACCAGGCCGAGCAGCGCACGCACCAGCGTCGTTTTGCCCGAGCCATTCGGACCTATAAGCGTGACGATCTCGCCCGCGCGCACGGCCAGGTCAACATGGTCAAGGATGGGCGCGCCACCAAAACTCACGCCCAGATGCTCGGCGGCGATGAGCGGAACGCCAGTCTGGCGCAAGGATTTTTCCATTTCGTTATAGTATAACATTTGGCCGAACGCGCAAGCAGCGCGATGATGCGGAAGACATTCCGGCCCCAGGGTCCAAGTTCAGCATGCGCACGCTTCGGCTCCTATCCTTGTTCTTCGGCGCGATGACGGCGAGCGCAATCGCTGCCACAGACGAGCAAAAGCTTGGCCAGCATTTCGACGTCAATCCCAACGCGCTGGCCAAACCGCACGCGACGTCCTCCGCTTTCAATTCGCCGGAGTTGATCGCGCGGCCATCAGGTGCCGCGCCCCAAGTGCCTGCAGGCTTCAAGGCGGCCGTCTTCGCCGATGGTCTCGATCATCCGCGGTGGATGGCGGCAGCCGCGAACGGCGACGTGTTTCTCGCCGAAATGCAGGCAGACAAAGTCACGCTCCTGCGTGACGCCAATGGCGACGGTAAGGCGGAAATCAAGAGTACGTTCGCCGATGGTTTCTCCGAGCCGCACGGGCTCGCGTTTCACGACGGCGCGCTCTATGTCGGCGACACCGTGGCGGTGTGGCGCATTCCTTATAAGGATGGCGACACCAAAGCGGCCACACGCACGCGCGTAACGATCGACTCGTTTGGCGGCAGCGGCGGACATGCGACGCGCGATATCGCCTTCGATTCCAAGGGAAGGCTGTTCATCGCCATCGGCAGCGCGAGCAATGTAGGCGAAGACAGGGCTCCACGCGCGACCGTGCAGCTGGTGCAGAACGGCCGTCTGCGCACATTTGCATCGGGCTTGCGCAATGCCGTGGGCATCGCTTTCTACCCCGGCACCGACAATCTTTTCGTCACTGTGAACGAGCGCGATGGATTGGGCGACGAACTGGTGCCGGATTATCTCACCCATGTCGTCGAGGGCGGATTCTACGGCTGGCCCTACGCCTATATCGGCAAACATCCCGATCCCGATTTCGGCCACAGGCGTCCCGACATGGTAGCCAAAGCGATCACGCCCGATCTTCTGTTCGCGGCGCACTCGGCGGCGCTCGGTCTCGTCTTCTATGACGGCAATCAGTTCCCCGCCTCTTATCGCGGCGATGCCTTTGTCGCGCTGCACGGTTCGTGGAATGCGACGAGGCCCCGCGGCTACAAGGTCGTGCACGTGGATTTCCGCGATGGGCGGCCCGTGGGCGGCTACGACAATTTCGCCGTCGGCTTCTGGGCTAAAGGCGCAACCACGGCGCAAGTTTGGGGGAGGCCTGCGGGTCTCGCCGTCGCCAAGGACGGCAGCCTGCTCGTTGCCGATGATGCGGGCAGAGTCGTATGGCGGATCGCCTATACGGGGAAATAGCCTGCGATTGACAGCAAACGCCGCGGCTTCCTACATACCTCCCGGTGGACCTGGGGCTGTAGCTCAGTTGGGAGAGCGCCTCGTTCGCAATGAGGAGGTCAGCGGTTCGATCCCGCTCAGCTCCACCAGCCTTCGCTCGCGAAGTTGAGCGAAAGCTGTCGCGCCGCAGCCCGCAGGGCGAAGGCGGACCGCACCTCGCGAGCTTCGGCTTGGCAGACCAGCCTAGACTTTCCCGATCTCTTCCCGACCGCTACAAGTCTGTCAGGCAAATTTGGGGCCGCTCGTGATGGTCAATCCTTTCATCTGGCTCGTTCTCACCGTTTTCGACATCTATACGTGGGTGATTGTGGCCGCCGTGATTTCGAGCTGGCTCGTGAGTTTCGGCGTCATCAACATTCACAATCAGTTCGTGCGCTCGCTGGTGATCGCGTTGCAGGCGATAACCGAGCCGGTGTTTCGCCCCATTCGCCGCGTGATACCGCCCATGGGCGGGCTTGACCTGTCGCCGCTGGTGGCGCTCCTGGCTATCCAGTTCCTGCGCTATCTCATTCTCTATTACGTCGCATGACAGGCGCCCACTTCCGCGCGTCACCAGGCAAAGTTTCCTTCGCAGTTCGTCTCACGCCGAAAGGCGGCCGCGACGCTATCGACGGATGGGCGCCTAGCGCGGATGGCCAGTCGCATCTCAAGGCGCGCGTCTCGGCGCCGCCGCACGACGGTCAAGCCAACGAAGCATTGATTGAACTCCTCGCGCGCGCACTCGGCGTTGCCAAATCCAAGGTGACGCTCGTTGCCGGCGCCTCTTCGCGGCTCAAGCGCGTCGAGGTGGATGGCGATGGGCCCACGCTTGCGGCGCGGCTATCGCAATGGGAAAAACCCCCATGAGCGCGTCTATCATCGACGGCAAGGCGGTTGCGGCGGGCTTGCGCGCCCGCGTGGCGCAAGCGGGCGCGAAACTGAAAGCCGCGCACGGCATCGTGCCGGGCTTGGCCGTCGTTCTCGTGGGCGATGATCCCGCAAGCGCCATCTATGTGAAGAGCAAGGGGGCCGCCGCCAAGGAAGCTGGCTTTCACGCCTTCGACATTCGCCAGCCCGCCAATATGAGCGAGAAGGCGCTGCTCGCGCAGGTAGCCGAATTGAATGCCGACGCGGCCGTCCACGGCATTCTCGTGCAGATGCCGCTGCCAAAACAGATCGACAGCCAACGTGTCATCTCTGCAATTGATCCGCTGAAGGATGTTGACGGTCTTCATCCCATGAATGCCGGACGATTGCTGAGCGGCGTCTATGGCGCCAAGCACGGCCTTGTTGCCTGCACGCCCTTGGGCGCGCTCATGCTGATCAAGCACGTGCAACCTGATCTTGCCGGTATGGATGCGGTGGTGCTCGGCCGTTCCAATCTGGTGGGCAAGCCAATGGCACAATTGCTGCTGCAAGAGAACTGCACGGTAACAATCGCGCACTCACGCACCCGCGACCTTCCCAAGCTTTGTGCGCGCGCGGATATTCTTGTAGCCGCCACGGGCCGCGCCGAGATGGTGAAGGGGGACTGGATCAAGCCAGGCGCCATCGTCATCGACGTCGGCATCAACCGGCTCTCTCTGCCCGACGGCAAGAACAAGCTCGTGGGCGACGTGGCGTTCGCCGAAGCGTGCCTGAAAGCGCGCGCGATTACGCCCGTGCCCGGTGGCGTCGGCCCCATGACCATTGCTTGTTTGATGCGCAACACGCTCATAGCCGCCTGCCTGCAGGCCGGCCTTGCAGCGCCCGAAATTTAAAGCCGCTTGGCGAGATCGGCCGCCAGCGCATCGGGGCCCCGCTCGAGTGTGTAATACGCGGCGAACTTTCCCTTATCGTCCATCAGATAAATCACGCTCGAATGATCGACGGCATAGGCGCCACCTTCGAGCGCGCGCTTCTGATAATAGACGCGATAGGCCTTCGCCACTTTGGCCACTTCGTCCGGCGTGCCCGTGAGCCCGACAAAGCGCGGGCCGAATGAGGCGAGATAAGATTTGAGCAGCTCGGGCGTGTCGCGCTCGGGGTCAACGCTGATGAAGATGGGCACGACACGATCGGCCTTGGGCCCGAGCTTGTTGAGTGCTTCCGAAAATACCGACAGCGTCGTCGGGCAGACATCGGGGCAATTGGTGAAACCGAAAAAGATCAGCATGTAACGCCCGCGGAAATCGGCATCGGTGCGCCGCTGACCGTTCTGATCGGTGAGCGTGAACGGCCCGCCGATCTGTGCCTTTGTCTGCGTCTCGGAGGCGCCGATCGAGGCGCGCTGGTGATTGCCGATGATCCAGAGCGCAGTCGAAGCCACTGCGGTGAAAAGAAGAGCCGCGGCCAGGATCACATAGGGCATCCACGCCTTGGGGGTCTTGATCGCCATTATTCACCCAATTGCAAAAGCGTGCCGCGCACGCGCGACCGCGCATAAAACGCAAGAAAAGAGAAAGTACCAGCAATAATCCAAACGATGTTCAGCGCGGCCGCCTGCGCCAGCAGATCGAGCCGCACATCGTGTTGGATGAGGACCGCGCGCATGCCCTCGAAGATATAGGAAGGCGGCAACAGCGCACCGATATCTTGTGCGAAGTCGGGCAGGATGCTGACCGGATAATAGACGCCGCATACGGGCACGATGGCGAAAATGGCGGCCCAAGCAAAGCCTTCGGCGCCAAGCCCGTAACGGAGCACGAGCCCCGAGACGAACAGGCCTATGCTCCAGCCGAAAACGATCAGGCTGAAGAAGAAGGCGATGAGCACGAGGCCGAGCGAATAGACCGAGAAGCCAAAGAACCAAATGGCGAGAATAGTGGCGGGGAAGAGTCCAACCACGGTGCGCAGGAGACTCGTGGTCATCAGCGCTGCGATGTACTCCATCGGTCGCAAGGGCGTTGCCAGTAGATGCCCGAGATTGCGCGAATAGACCTCCTCGAAGAACGAAAGCGAAAGACCGAGCTGGCCACGGAACAGCACATCCCACAGCATGACCGCGCCCAGCAGCACGCCGAAGGCTTGCGTGAAATAGTTGGAATGCTCCATCAGATAGGTCTGGATGAAGCCCCAGATGATCACCTGCACCGTCGGCCAATAGACGAGGTCGAGTAGCCTGGGCCACGAGCCCACGATCAGGTACCAGTGGCGCAGCACGATGGCGCTGATGCGCCGCAGCGTGAAGCTCATGTCTCGCCTGCCGTCTCGCGGCCGCGCGCGACATCGAGAAACACTTCTTCCATCGTTTTGCGCCCGTAACGCGCGATCAGTGCCTGCGGCGCGCCAGCATCGACGATGCGTCCCTTTTTCATCATCAGCACATTGTCGCAGAGCCGCTCCACCTCAAGCATGTTGTGAGAGGCGATGAAGAAGGTGGCGGATTGTTCGCGCGCGTAACGTTCAAGAAAGCTGCGCACCCAGTCGGCCGTATCGGGATCGAGCGAGGCGGTGGGCTCATCCAGCAGCACAAGGCTTGGGCGATTGATGAAGGCCTTGGCGAGCCCAGCTCGCGTGCGCTGCCCGGCCGACAGTTCGCCGAAAGGCCGGTCCAGCAATTCGGTAAGATCAAGTTCGCGGCTTACCTCTTTGATGCGTTCGCGCGCGTTCACGCCGTAAAGCCGCGCGTAGAGCGTAAGATTCTGCCGCACCGTCAGCCGTCGCGGGAGCTCCGCGTACGGGCTTTGGAAATTCATCTGTGACAGCACGTCTTTTGCGTGGCGAGCAAAATCGCGGCCCAGAATCGAAATGCGCCCGGCGCTTGGCTGCACAAGACCGAGCAGCATCGCGATCGTGGTAGTCTTGCCTGCGCCATTTCCGCCCAAGAGCGCGGTGAAGCTTCCGCGCGGCACCGTGAAGCCGATGTGATCGACCGCAAGCACGTCGCCATAGCGCTTGGTCAGATCCTCGACCACGATGGCCGGAGTGGCGTCGCTCTTCGCTGGATGCGGAGGTCGAGAGGGCTGAGGCGCTCGGTTCACGGAAAAGGCCTTTGAGAGAGCGACTGTAGACTGCGTCACCAGCGGAGCAAAACGGCCGACCGTGGCGGCGACGTGTGGGACAGGCCAGGCAGGGCGCTGTCCTGGGGCTCCTTTTTTGTGTCGTGCTATCTTGTGACGCGATGACCGTGGCTTCCGAAATCCGATCCGAAAGCGCAGCGCCGGTCGCGCGCGCGCTTCCTGCCAAGCCGCCAGGCCGCGTCCGTCTGGGCACGCTCAACAATTTGCGCTGGCTTGCGGTCGCGGGTCAGACAGCGGCACTCGTCGTTGTGCACGTTCTGCTGGGCTATCCTCTGCCGCTGTTGTACTGCGCGGCAGCGATCGGCGTTAGCGCGCTCCTCAATATCGCGCTTGCCGCGATCTTTCCCGCAGCGCGACGGTTGACCGGACGCGAAGCCACGGCCTATCTCGCTTACGATATCCTTCAGCTGGCCGTCCTGCTGTACCTGACGGGCGGCATCGAGAACCCGTTCGCACTTCTCTTCCTCGCGCCAGTGGTGATCTCAGCCGCGACGCTCGAGCTCCATTACACCTTGCTGCTTGCTGGCTGGAGTTTTGCCGCGATCAGTTTCCTCGCGCGCTTTCATATGCCTTTGCCGTGGACGCCCGCTGGCGCGTTTCATCTGCCGCAGCTTTATCAGTTTGGCATTTGGATTTCGCTTGTGCTTGGCATCGGCTTCACCTCCATTTACGCGCGCCGTATTGCGGGCGAAGCGCAGCGCATGTCGGCCGCGTTATCGGCCACCCAGCTGGCGCTCGCGCGCGAACACCGCCTTGCTGCTCTGGGCGCGCTTGCTGCGGCCGCAGCGCACGAACTGGGCTCACCGCTCGGCACTATCGCCGTCGTGGCACGCGAACTCGAGCGCGAGCTGCCAAAAGATTCTCCGCATGGCGAAGATTTTCGTCTCTTGCGCGCGGAGGCTGAACGCTGCCGCGCTATTCTCGCGCGGCTTTCCGAGCCCGAAGAGGCCGTGCGCGGAGCGGCACAACCGCAAATGCCTTTGGGGGCGCTGCTCGACGACATCGCCGCGCCCCATCGTGGGTTGGATGTGGAAATCACAATCGACATGCAACCGGGCGCGCCGCCCAAGGTCTGGCGCACGCCGGAAGTGCTGCACGGGCTCGGTAATTTGATCGAGAACGCGGCCGACTTCGCCGCGCACGCGGTCAAGGTACGCGCGCATTGGGACGACGCGGCCCTCACCGTGGATGTGATGGACGATGGTCCGGGCTTTGCGCCCGAGATCTTCGAGAAAATCGGTGAGCCCTATGTCACCTCGCGTCCGCGTTGGCGCGCCTACACCAATCCCGATCGAGATCCCGGGGCCGAACTCGAGGGCATGGGGCTTGGCTTCTTCATCGCCAAAACGCTGATCGAGCGGGCCGGCGGCACGCTCACCGCCCACAATCCGGCCGAAGGCGGCGCTATTGTGCGTGCGCGCTGGCCGCGCGGTGCGATCGACGGGGACGCGCCGCCCGAACTCGCTTTTGGGCTTTGAAAGACACGTGCGAACGTGAGAAAAGCGCGCGCGACGCCATATATCCAATATGTATAAGGAAGTACGCGAGTAGCCAATGAACGCCCGCGAACAGCCCATTCCCGAGGAGAAAAGCCTCCTCATCCTCGACGACGACCGCCCGTTCCGCGAGCGCCTTGCCCGCGCCATGGAAGCGCGCGGCTTCAACGTGATGATCGCGGAAACCGTGCGCGAGGGCGTGGCCATCGCCCGCGACAGGCCTCCCGCCTTCGCCGTGGTCGATCTAAAACTGGAAGACGGCAACGGACTTGACGTCGTCGAAATGCTGCACGACACGCGGCCAAGCGCGCGCGTAATCGTGCTCACCGGTTTCGGCAATATCGCCACCGCTGTGGCCGCCGTGAAATTCGGCGCCATCGATTACCTGCCCAAGCCCGCGGATGCCGACGACGTTCTTGGCGCACTGCTCGCGCCCCCGGGTCGCAAGCCTATGCCGCCCGAAAATCCCATGTCGGCCGATCGCGTGCGCTGGGAGCACATCCAGCGCGTCTATGAGCTTTGCGGTCACAACGTTTCCGAGACCGCGCGCCGGCTCAACATGCACCGCCGCACGCTGCAGCGCATTCTGGCCAAGCGCAGCCCTCGCTAGCGCATGAGCAGATCCATTGGCTGCCCGTAAGTTCAGCGCACGCACGGCGCGCTACGCTCTTGGCCGCGCGGCCACGAAGCTCGTGCCTACGTTGCTGTCGCGCATGCCGTTTTACGACGATGTGTTACCGCTCGTGGACGTTGGCCAGGTCGAGTTCATCACCGAGAGGCAGGACATCGCTCTCGACGCGGCCGAAGCGGAATTCGCGAGGCACCTTAGGCCCGCGGATCAGCTGCCCAAAAGTATAGAACGCTCGCTCGCGCTCGTGCGCGTGGCCAACACAACAGTGCTTGGCAATACGGGTGCGATCATCGATGAACGGCGTCAGGCGCTGCTGCAACCGCGCGACGGTTTGGGCTTTGCCAGCCACAACGATTTCCGCGCCGAGCCCACCACGCTGGTGCGAAAGCCCGACGCGAATTACTTCCATATGGTGGGCCAGCATCGCGGCCATCGGCATTTCTTTCACTTCCTGCTCGAGCGCCTGCCACGGCTTCATTATCTGCTCGAGCGTTTTGCCCTGGGCCGCGAAAAGATCGTCGTCCTTACCAATCACGACCTGCCTGATTTTCAGAGAGAGATTTATGGGTTCCTTGCCCAGCGCCATTCGAATTTGCGCTTTGAAGCGATCCCTCGCAGCGAGCGCTGGCAACTGCCCGCGCTTTTCGTCATCGACGATTTTCAGCCGGTGAAGCGCACGCTGGCCGCCACGCGTGTGCTCGATTTCCTGCGTGGGACGATTTTCGACGGCTATGGCATTTCGCCGTCGGGCGAGAAACGCCGGCTCTATGTCACGCGCAGCGACACCAAAAAGCGCCGGATCGAGAACGAGGCCGAACTCATTCCCCTCTTGAAATCTCGCGGCTTCGAGATCTTGGCGCCCGGAAAATTGTCCTTCCGCGATCAAGTGTCGCTCTTCATGTGGGCGGATGCGGTGGTGGGTCCGCATGGCGCCGGCCTCACCAATATTCTCTTCGCGCCGAAATCCGCGCGCGTTCTCGAAATCTTTCCCGCCAATAAAGTGAAAAATACCTATCTTCTGCTTGCGCATTCGCTCGGCCAGACTTATCGCGGGCTGGTGGCGGGCGAAGGGGGCCGCCGCGAGTGGTTTCGCGTGGGTCTTGGCGAATTCGCAACCGCGCTTGACGAATTGCTTGCTTGAAAGCCTCTCGCACGGCCCCCACGTTTACCCTCGACGTCCAGCGGCATAGGCTTGATTGATGAGTGAAACTCTTATGCACGGCACGACCATCCTCTCCGTCCGCAAGGGCGGCGTTGTCGTCGTGGCCGGCGACGGCCAGGTGTCGATGGGCAATACGGTAATCAAAGCAAAAGCACGCAAAGTGCGCAGGCTCGGCAATGGCAACGTCATTGCGGGCTTTGCCGGCGCCACAGCCGACGCCTTCGCGTTGTTCGAGCGTCTCGAGGCGAAGCTCGAGGCGCATCCGGGCAATCTCTCGCGCGCCTGTGTCGAACTCGCCAAGGACTGGCGCACCGATCGTTACCTGCGCCGCTTGGAGGCCATGATGGCGGTAGCGGACAGCAAAGCCTCGCTGGTGCTTTCCGGCACGGGAGACGTGATGGAGCCGGATGACGGCCTGATAGGCATTGGCTCGGGCGGGCCGTTTGCGCTGGCCGCCGCGCGCGCGCTTCTTGATTCCAATATGAGCGCGGAAGAAATCGTCAGGCGCGCTATGGAAATAGCCGCCGGCATTTGCGTTTTCACCAACACGAACGTGACCACGGAAAGCCTCAAGAGCGAATGAGTTCATTCACACCGCGCGAGATCGTTTCCGAGCTCGACCGCTATATCGTTGGCCAGCACGAGGCCAAGCGGGCGGTGGCGATAGCCTTGCGCAATCGCTGGCGGCGCCAGCAGCTCACGGGCGAGATGCGCGAAGAAGTGCTGCCGAAAAATATTTTGATGATCGGGCCCACCGGCGTCGGCAAGACCGAAATCTCACGGAGATTGGCCAAGCTCGCGCAGGCCCCCTTCATCAAGGTGGAAGCGACCAAGTTCACCGAAGTGGGCTATGTCGGCCGCGACGTCGAGCAAATCGTGCGCGATCTTTTGGAAGTCGGCATCGCCCAGGTGCGCTCGGCCAAGCGCAAGGAAGTGGAAGCTCCTGCCGAAGCCCGCGCCGAAGAACGCGTGCTGGATGCGCTGGTGGGGCGCACGCATGCGGGCCAGCGCGAGGATTATCGCCGAAGGCTGCGAGCCGGCGAATTCAACCAGCGTGAGATCGAGATCGAAGTGCGCGAGGCGGGCGGGCTTCCGAGTTTCGACATCCCCGGCATGCCAGGCGCGCAGATGAGCATGCTCAATCTCGGCGATATTTTCGGCAAGGCGCTGGGCGGGCGCACAAGGCAGCGGCGCATGACGGTGGCCGAATCCCACGACGTGCTGGTGGCCGAAGAAGCCGACAAGCTGCTCGACAACGAAGTCATCCTGCACAACGCGATAACGGCGGTGGAAAACAACGGCATCGTCTTTCTCGACGAGATCGACAAGATCTGCGCGCGTTCGGAAGGCCATCGCATCGGCGGTGATGTCAGCCGCGAGGGCGTGCAGCGCGATCTCCTGCCGCTCCTAGAAGGCACGACAGTTGCCACCAAACACGGCCCCGTTAAGACCGACCATATTCTGTTCATCGCTTCGGGCGCCTTTCATCAGGCCAAGCCCAGCGATCTTCTCCCTGAGCTTCAGGGGCGGCTTCCCATCCGCGTCGAGTTGAAGGCGCTCACGCGCGAGGATTTCAAGCGTATCTTGACCGAGCCCGAGACCAGCCTGATCAAGCAATACAAAGCGCTGCTGGCCACCGAGAACGTAACGCTCGATTTCCCCGATGACGGCGTGGACGCCATCGCCGAGATCGCGGCCGACGTGAACGCGTCTTTGGAAAACATCGGAGCGCGGCGCCTGCAAACCATCATGGAGCGCGTGCTCGACGACATCAGCTTCACCGCCACCGATCGGGGCGGCGAAACCGTGCGCGTTGACGGGCGTTTCGTGCGCGCGGCCGTAGAAGGCTTGGCCCGCGATCAGGACCTCTCGCGCTTTATTCTATAAAGCGTTGACCCCCCGCCTGTTTCTTGCAAGAACACGCGACTTTTTGAGCGAGCGGCGGCCAATGCAGCGTTCCGACTTTCTTTTCACCAGCGAATCCGTTTCCGAAGGTCATCCCGACAAGGTGTGCGACCGCATCTCGGACGAGGTGGTGGACATATTTTTCCGCTTGGGCCCCAAGCACGGCTACAACCCCAAAGATCTGCGCGTCGCTTGCGAGACCATGGCGACGACCAACCGCGTGATCATTGCGGGGGAGACACGCGGGCCCGCCGAGATCACGCCCGAGATCATCGTCGATACGGCGCGCTTCGCCATCCACGACATCGGCTATGAGCAGGAAGGCTTCCACTGGGAGCGCGCCAGGATCGAGGTGCTGCTGCACCCGCAGTCCAAAGACATCGCCCAGGGCGTCGATGCGGTGGGCAACAAGGACGAAGGCGCGGGCGACCAGGGCATCATGTTCGGCTATGCCTGCCGCGAGACTGAAATGCTGATGCCGGCGCCGATCTTCTACGCGCACGCGATTCTTCGTTTGATGGCGGAAGCGCGCAAAGGGGGACGCGAGGTGCGGCTCGGACCCGATGCCAAGAGCCAGGTCACAGTGCGCTACGATCACGGCAAGCCTGTCGAGGTGACGCAGATCGTCGTCTCGACCCAGCATTACGACGCTTCCATGCAGTCGATGGATGTGCGCGAGATCGTCGAGCCTTATGTGCGCAAAGCGCTACCCGATGGCTGGATCACGCCGAATACCATTTGGCACGTGAACCCAACGGGCGCTTTTGTTGTCGGCGGTCCCGACGGCGATTGCGGTTTGACGGGGCGCAAGATCATCGTCGATACCTATGGCGGCGCGGCACCGCATGGCGGCGGCGCGTTCTCGGGCAAGGACCCCACCAAGGTGGACCGCTCGGCCGCTTATGCCGCGCGGCATTTGGCGAAGAACGTGGTGGCCGCGGGGCTGGCCTCGCGCTGCACGATTCAGCTTTCTTACGCCATCGGCGTGCCCGATCCGCTTTCGGTTTATGTGAACTTGCACGACACCGGCAAAGTCGATCCGGCGAAGCTGGAAAGCATGCTGCCAGAGATTGTGAGCCTGAAGCCGCGCAGCATCCGCGAGCGCTTGGGCCTCAATAAGCCGATCTACGCGCGCACGGCTGCCTATGGACATTTTGGCCGCGCGCCCGATGCGGACGGCGGGTTCTCGTGGGAGAAAACCGATCTCGTCGACGAGCTCAAACGCGCCTTCTAATTTTCCCCGACGTCACTATGGCCGTCGCAAGGGGCCGAAGCTGCGCCCGCGCCAGGCGGGATTGCTGCGCGATCTGTTGCCGCAACTGACGCTTGAGCCGAAGGCGGGCCTCGATCCACGAAGCTATTTTCCCCAGCCACCGCGCGAAGTCTGGCTGGAAGTGGGCTTCGGTGCGGGCGAGCACCTGGTCTGGCAGGCCGAGAACAATCCCGGCATCGGCATCATCGGCGCCGAGCCTTACATTTCCGGAATTGCCAAATTGCTGGCGAAGATCACTACCCCGACCCCCGCCCGCTCGGCTTCGCCTCGCGACCTCACCCTTTCAGGGCGAGGAGAAGAACGCGGCAAATCTGTTCCTCCCCCTGAAAGGGGGAGGCCAGGAGGGGGTCAGCTTCCCAACATCCGTATCTACGAAGGCGACGCGCGCGACGTGATCGCGGCGCTGCCCGAGGCGTCGCTATCTCGCGTCTTTATTTTGTTTCCCGATCCCTGGCCCAAGACGCGTCATCATAAGCGGCGGTTCATCCAGATGCAGATGCTGGATGAGCTCGCGCGCGTGATGATCAAAGGCGCGGAGTTCCGCTTCGCCACCGACGACAAGTCTTATTTGGTCTGGGCGCTCGAACGCCTGATGGCGCACACCGCATTTTCGTGGGGGGCAAGCGTGCCTTCCGACTGGCGCGCCCGCCCCTCCGACTGGTCCCAAACGCGCTACGAGGCCAAGGCCGTAAAGGCCCGAGATACGTGCACTTATTTGAGCTTCCGGCGCCATTAAGCCCTTGTAAGAAGGCGCTGGAACGCTTAGATACAGCCCATTCCGGACAGATTGAGCTGTTTGGGTGGCAGTGGGTAACCGCTGCCGCGGGCCAAAAACTTTATCTGATCCGTTGACGGAGAAATTGACGTTGAACGTGCAGTCGCAATTGGAAGCGATCGTAGGGCCTGCCGTGGAAGCGGCAGGCTACCGGCTCGTGCGCTTTCGCGTCATGGGTGGCGCCCGCAAGACGTTGCAGGTCATGGCCGAGCGCGCTGACGGGCATATGGCCGTCGAAGATTGCGCCGAGCTTTCTCGCAGACTTTCCGAACTGCTGGAAGCGGCCGATCCCATCGAAGGCGAGTATGTGCTGGAAGTTTCCTCCCCCGGCATCGACCGGCCGCTCACGCGCCTCGATGATTTCGCCCGTTTCGCCGGACACGAGGCGCGGCTTGAGCTGAAAGGTGGAATGGAAGGCCGTAAGCGCTTTCGCGGCCGCCTCATCGGCATTGAAGGCGCGGACGTCCTGATGGACGTGGCCGACGTCAAAGAAACACATCGCATGCGTTTTGTCTTCGGCGACATCGCCGAGGCCAAGCTCGTGCTCACCGACAGGCTTATCCACGAAGACCTCAAATCAAAAGAAGCGGCCAAAGCCGCACATTAGGAGAAGACCATGGCTACCGGAATTAGCGCCAACAGGCTCGAACTGCTGCAGATCGCGGACGCCGTGGCGCGCGAAAAATCGATCGACAAATCCGTCGTCATTCACGCGATGGAAGAGGCGATGCAGCGCGCCGCCAAGTCGCGCTATGGCAGCGAAAACGATATCCGCGTCGAGATCGACCCCAAGACCGGCGAGACGCATATCTCGCGCTATCTCCAGGTGGTCGAGAAGATCGAAAACGACAAGATCGAAATCAGCCTCGAGGACGCGCGCCGGCGCAATCCCGCGGCGCAAGTGGGCGACTTTATCGCCGAAGGCCTGCCCCCCATCGAATTTTCGCGCATCGCCACGCAGGCGGCCAAGCAGGTGATCGTGCAGAAAGTGCGCGATGCGGAGCGCGAGCGCCAGTACGACGAATACAAGGACCGCATCGGCGAAATCGTCCACGGCGTCGTCAAGCGCGTGGAATTCGGTTCGGTGGTGGCGGACCTCGGCCGCGCCGAGGGCGTGGTGCGCCGCGACGAGATGATCCCGCGCGAATCCTTCCGCAACGGCGATCGCATCCGCGCCTATATCTATGACGTGCGGCGCGAAACGCGCGGGCCGCAGATTTTCCTCTCCCGCACGCATCCCCAGTTCATGGTCCGCCTGTTCGCGCAGGAGGTGCCCGAGATTTACGACGGCATCATCGAAATCCGCGCGGTCGCGCGCGATCCGGGCTCCCGAGCCAAGATCGCGGTAATTTCTAAGGATTCCTCGATCGATCCCGTGGGCGCCTGCGTCGGCATGCGCGGCGTGCGCGTCCAGGCCGTGGTGCAGGAACTGCAGGGCGAGCGCATCGACATCATTCCATGGAATCCCGATCCCGCGACTTTCATCGTCAATGCCCTGGCGCCCGCAGAAGTCACCAAGGTAGTGCTCGACGAAGACACGCACCGCGTCGAAGTGGTGGTGCCCGACGATCAGCTGTCGCTCGCCATCGGCCGGCGCGGTCAGAATGTGCGTCTTGCGTCGCAGTTGACCGGCTGGCAGATCGACATCTTGACCGAGGCCGAAGAGTCCGAGCGCCGGCAGAAGGAATTCGCCGAGCGCACGCAGCTCTTCATGGACAGCCTCGACGTGGACGAAACCGTGGCGCAGCTGCTGGCCTCGGAGGGTTTCTCAAGCATCGAAGACATCGCCTATGTGCCGGTGAATGAGCTGGCGGAAATCGAAGGCTTCGACGAAGACACGGCACAGGAGCTTCAGGAGCGTGCGACGTCCTTTATCGAAAAGCGTAATGCCGAGATGGACGAGAAGCGCCGCGAGCTCGGCGTGGAAGATCAGGTAGCCGAAGTGGAGGGCATCACGCCCGCCATGCTGGTGGCGCTCGGCGAGAACGGCGTGAAGACACTCGAGGATCTTGCGGGTTGCGCCAGCGACGACCTGCTGGGCTATTACGAAGTAAAGGACAAAGAGCGCGTGCGTGTGCCAGGAGCGCTCGAGGGTTTCGATCTGACCACCGCCGACGTCAACGACATCGTCATGAAGAGCCGCGTCAAAGCGGGTTGGATCAGCGAAGCCGATCTCGTCAAGCCTGACGAAGACATCGAAGGCGAGGGCGCGGCGCAAGAAGAAGCCGCGGAGGGCGCCAACCAGTGACGGAACAGCTCGCCATCAACGAAAACGGTTCGCTGCGCGAGCGGCGTTGCATCGTCACGGGCGAGGTTCTCCCCGAGGGCGAGCTGATCCGTTTCGTCGTCGGGCCGGAATCCAAGATCGTGCCGGACATCGCGGCCAAACTTCCCGGCCGCGGGCTGTGGGTGCGCGCGGACAGCCAGACCGTCACCAAGGCGGTGGCGAAGAACCAGTTCTCGCGCGCGGCGCAGGCGCAGGTGAAAGCCGACATCGATCTCGCGACACGCACGGAAAAGCTTCTGGCGAGCCACATGCTGAACACACTGGGGCTGGCGCGCCGCGCGGGCGAGCTCATCCAAGGCTTCGAGAAGATCGAGACCGCGTTACGTGGGCCCAATCCTCTCCCGGTCATCATCGAAGCGTCGGAAGCCGGCGCCGATGGGCGCCGCAAAATCGAGGCCGCGGCCCATGCAAAGGGTCTCACACCTTTCGTCATTGGCTGCTTTGAGAGCTCCGAACTTGGTTTGGCGCTGGGGCTTGAGAATGTGATACATGCGGGTGTGAAGGCGGGCCGTTTTGCCGAGCGGCTCATCTTCGACGCGGGACGGCTGAAGGGGTTCAGATCTCTCAAGCCGTGGGCGAACGGACAATCCGGACGCGATCAGTTTGGTGCGGAGCGCAAAACCTCTCCGCTGAAGGATTAGAATGGCCGATACGAAGGACAGCGGAGGCAAGGCGCGCGGGGGCTCGAGCAAGACACTCTCGCTCAAGCGCACGGAAACCTCCACGGTCAAGCAAAGCTTCAGCCATGGCCGCAGCAAAGCGGTGGTGGTGGAGAAGAAGCGCACGCGTGTGGGCCCCGGCATCACCGCTCCGGCCGAGAAGAAATCCGCTGGTACGGAAGCTGCGCGCGCCAAACTGGAACTGCGCGAGGCGGATGCGCCAAAGGCTTCCTCCGCGCGCGGCGGCGTTGTGCTGCGCGAGCTCACGGACGACGAAAAAGAGGCAAGAAGCCGCGCACTAGCCGACGCAAAAGTTGCCGAGGGCGAGGCGAGGGCGCGCGCCGAAGAAGATGCGCGCCGTCGCGCCACCGATGAAGAGCGCTACAAGCGCGAACATGCGGCAGCCGAAAAACGCCACGCCGAAGAGGAAGCGCGCAAGGCGAAAGACGCGGACGCACGCAAGCGCGCCGAGCTCGAAGCCGCGCGCAGGCTCGAAAAGAAAGAGGGCGAGGAGAAAGCGAAAGTCGGCGCCGTCGTTCCCGGTGCCCGCCGCGGCCGCAATCTCGAAGAGGAAGAAGAGGGCGCCGCCAAGAAGGGCAAGGTCGCGGTCAAAGCACCTGCCGCGCGCAAGGGTGGCGCCGGCCGGCGCACGGGCAAGCTCACGGTGACGCGCGCGCTTTCGGGCGACGACGAGCGCATGCGCTCGGTCGCGGCCTTCCGCCGCCAGATCAGCCGCGCCCATCGCCAGCAGGAGACGCCGGCTCCCGTCGGCCCGCGCGAAATCACCATTCCCGAAACCATCACCGTGGGCGAGCTCGCCAACCGCATGGCGCGCCGTACCGTCGATGTCATCAAAGTGCTGATGAAAAGCGGCATGATGGCCAAGACGAGCGACGTGATCGACGCCGACACGGCCGAGCTGGTGGCGACCGAACTGGGCCATGCCGTGAAGCGCGTGGCCGAATCCGATGTGCTGGAGGGCCTGCGCGGCATCGAAGACGACGCAGGCGCTCTCGCGCCGCGTCCGCCCGTGGTTACCGTCATGGGCCATGTCGACCACGGCAAGACGTCGCTTTTGGATGCCTTGCGCAAGACCGACGTCGTCTCGGGCGAAGCCGGCGGCATCACCCAGCATATCGGCGCCTATCAGGTGACGTTGAAATCTGGCGCGAGAATTACCTTCCTCGACACACCGGGCCATGCGGCCTTCACCGCCATGCGCGCGCGCGGCGCGAAAGTCACGGATCTCGTGGTGCTCGTGGTGGCGGCCGATGACGGCGTCAAGCCGCAAACGGTCGAAGCGATCAATCATGCCAAGGCGGCGAGGGTCCCCATGATCATCGCCATCAACAAGATCGACAAACCCGACGCCAATCCGCTGCGCGTCAAAACCGATCTGTTGCAGCACGAGATCCAGGTCGAAGAGATGGGCGGCGAGACGCTGGCCGTGGAGGTCTCGGCCACCAAGGGTACCAATCTTGAGCGGTTGGAAGAATTGATCCTGCTGCAGGCCGAAGTGCTCGACCTCAAAGCCAATCCCAAGCGCGCCGCTGACGGCGCGGTGATCGAAGCCAAGCTCGACAAGGGCCGCGGGCCGGTGGCCACCGTGCTTGTGCAACGCGGAACACTTCATACCGGCGATATTCTGGTCGCGGGCTCGGAATGGGGCCGCGTGCGCGCGCTCGTCAACGATCGCGGCGAGCAGGTGGACGAGGCCGCTCCCTCCGTGCCGGTGGAAGTGCTGGGGCTTTCCTCCACGCCGGAAGCCGGCGACGAATTCGTGGTGGTGGAATCGGAAGCGCGCGCGCGCGAAGTGACGGATTACCGCACCCGCAAGCGGCGCGAGACACGGGCGGCAACCATGACCCGCCAATCGCTCGACCAGTTGCTGCAACAGCAGAAAGAAGGCGAGAGGCGATTGCTGCCCCTCGTCGTCAAGGGCGACGTGCAGGGTTCGGTCGAAGCCATTCAGGGTGCGCTGGAAAAACTCGGCAACGAGGAAGTGGCGGTGCAGGTGCTGCAATCGGGCGTCGGCGGCATCACCGAGAGCGATGTGATTTTGGCGCACGCGTCGGGAGCCGCCATCATCGGCTTCAACGTGCGCGCCAATACCCAGGCGCGCGAGCGCGCCAAGCGCGACGGCGTCGATATCCGCTATTACAACATCATCTACAACATTGTGGATGACGTGAAGGCGGCGCTTTCTGGCCTGCTGGCGCCCGAGACGCGCGAGAAATTCCTCGGCAACGCCGAGATCCTCGAAGTCTTCACCATCTCGAAGGTGGGTAAAGTGGCCGGTTGCCGCGTCACCGAAGGTGTGGTGCGGCGCGGCTCACGCGTGCGCCTCATCCGCGACGACGTGGTGATCCACGAAGGCGAGCTTTCGACCTTGAAACGCTTCAAGGACGAAGTGCGCGAAGTGCAGACCGGCCAGGAATGCGGCATGTCGTTCGCCAATTACCAGGACCTGCAAAAGGCCGACGTCATAGAGTGCTTTGACGTCGAGACCATTAAACGGTCGCTCTAAACCGCGTTCGCCGGTTCCATCCCGGCAACGGCAAGAAAACACATGCCACGCCAACGCAAACATTCTTCTTCACATGGTCCCCGGGGGCCGTCGCAGCGCCAATTGCGCGTGGGCGAAGTGTTGCGCCATGCGCTTTCCGACATTTTGCTCGAAACCTATATCCGCGATCCCGATCTGGAAGGCGTCTCCGTCACCATCACGCAAGTAAAGCCGTCCGGCGACATGCGGCACGCGACTGTGTTCTGCGAGCCGTTGGGCGGGCGCAATGCGGACGTGATCATTGCCGCACTCAATCGCCACAAGGGATTTCTGCGCGGCGAATTGGGCCATGTGATCACACTCAAATTCACGCCCGAACTGCGCTTCGTCGAAGATACGTCGTTCGCCGAAGCGGAGAAAATCGAAACCTTGCTGAAATCGCCGCGCGTGCGCCGTGATCTGGAACCCCAGCCCAAGGACGAAGATGACGAAGAAACGTAAGGGCACGCCCGTTCATGGCTGGGTGGTTCTCGACAAGCCAAAAGGCGTCACCTCGACGCAAGCCGTCAGCCGCGTGAAACGTCTGTTCGATGCGCAGAAGGCGGGTCATGCCGGCACGCTCGATCCGCTGGCCACTGGCGTGTTGGCGGTGGCGCTGGGCGAAGCGACCAAGACCGTGCCGTACGCCATGGACGCCGAGAAGACCTACCGCTTCATCGCGCGCTGGGGCGAGGCCCGCGACACCGACGACGCCGAAGGTGCGGTCACTGCGCGCTCCGATGTGCGCCCGACGCGCGAGGCGATCCTGGCCGCCATTGCCGGCTTTACCGGCACGATCATGCAGTCGCCGCCCGCTTACTCGGCCGTGAAAGTCGCGGGCGAGCGCGCCTACGATCTTGCGCGCGAAGGCGAAACGCCCAATTTGGAAGCTCGCCCCGTCCTCATCCGCGAGGCCCGGCTCATCGCCCAGCCCGATGCCGACACGGCCGAGTTCGAGATCGTCTGCGGCAAGGGCGCCTATGTGCGGGCCTGGGTGCGCGATCTGGCGAGGGTCTTGGGCACGTTTGGCCACGTGATTTCCCTGCGCAGGACAAGGCTTGGGCCGCTCTCCGCGGAAGCCGCAATTTCGCTGGAAAAGCTGGAAACTCTTGGGCATAGTCCGGCCGCTTTGGAGCATCTCCTGCCCCTAGCGACCGTGCTGGACGGCATCCCGGCACTGGCCGTAAGCGGCGGGGATGCGGTTCGCCTACGCAGCGGCAATCCAATTCTTCTCCGTGTGCCCCAATACGAACGGCTCGCGGGTCACGAGGATTTTGGGAGAACGCAAACGGAAACGGATGGCCAGGGTCTGACGGTCTATCTCTCGACCGCCAAAGGCGAGCCTGTTGCGCTCGCCCATGTGGCGAAAGGCGAGCTCAGGCCGTTCAGGGTCTTCAACTTTGGAACAAGAAGTTAGGAACACACGATGTCGGTTACGACCGAACGCAAGAAAGAAGTGATTACCAAGTTTGCGCAGAAAACCGGCGACACGGGGTCGCCGGAGGTTCAGGTGGCTGTGCTCTCAGAGCGCATCAGCAATCTGACCAAGCACTTCGAGATGCACGTCAAGGACAACCATTCGCGGCGCGGCCTGATCAAGATGGTTTCGCAGCGACGCGGGCTCCTCGACTACCTGAAGGTGAAAGATCCGGCGCGCTACGAAGCGCTGATCGATTCCCTGGGTCTCCGGCGCTGAAAATTCTCGCGCATCATCTACACGCGTGTTCGCGGATGGCCGCGGCCCACGCACTACAATCTCTTGAGAGGAAAAAGACTCACGAGGCCCCACGGCAATCCGGCCGCGGGAAAGAAGGACGAAACACATGTTCAATATTCATCGCGAAGAGATCGAATGGGGTGGCAGGAAGCTAGTTCTTGAAACGGGCCGTGCGGCGCGTCAGGCAGACGGCGCAGTACTGGCCACTTACGGGGAAACCGTGGTGCTGGCGACAGCCGTCGGCGCCCACGAGCCCAAGGCGGGCATCGACTTTTTCCCGCTCACCGTCAACTACCAGGAGAAATACTTTGCCGCCGGCAAGATACCGGGCGGCTACTTCAAGCGCGAAGGGCGCCCGACCGAGCGCGAGACGCTGATCTCACGCCTGATCGACCGGCCCATCCGGCCCCTGTTTGCGCCGGGCTATCGCAACGAGACGCAAGTAATCGTCACCTGCTTGAGTCACGATCAGGAAAACGATCCCGATATCGTGGCCCTGGTCGCGGCGTCGGCCGCGCTGACGCTTTCCGGCATTCCCTTCATGGGGCCGATCGGCGCCGCGCGCGTCGGCTTCATCGCCGGCGAATACGTGCTCAACACGCAAGTGGACGAGATGGTCAATTCGTCGCTCGACCTTGTGGTCGCGGGCACGGGCGACGCGGTTCTTATGGTGGAATCGGAAGCCAAGGAATTGTCCGAGGACGTCATGCTGGGGGCCGTCATGTTCGGCCACCGCGAAATGCAGAAGGTGATCCAGGCGATCATCCGTCTCGCCGAAAAAGCCGCCAAGGAACCCCGCGACATCGTCAAGGACGAAGTGGCCGAGCACGCCAAGGCCGTGGCTTCTGCGGTCGAGAACGACCTCAAATCGGCCTATCAGGTTGCCGACAAGATGGCGCGGCACGACCGCATCGATGCGATCAAGCAGGCGGCCAAGATGCAGTTCTGCGGCACCGAGCCCGGTAAATTGCCGGAAACCACCTTTGCCAAACTGTTCAAGGAAGTGGAAAGCAAAGTGATGCGTTCGGCCGCCATCGAAGGCCGCCGCATCGACGGCCGCGATCTCAGGACCGTGCGCCCCATTATCAGCGAAGTGGGGGTGCTTCCGCGCACGCACGGCAGCGCTTTGTTCACACGTGGCGAGACGCAGGCCCTTTGCGTCACCACGCTGGGAACCGGCGAAGACGAGCAGTTCGTCGATAGCCTTGAAGGCACCTACAAGCAGCACTTCATGCTGCACTACAACTTCCCGCCCTTCTCGGTGGGCGAGACGGGACGCATGAGCGGGCCCGGGCGGCGCGAAATCGGCCATGGCAAGCTTGCCTGGCGCGCCATCCATCCACTCCTGCCGACCAAGGAGATGTTCCCCTACACCATCCGCGTGGTCTCCGAGATTCTGGAATCGAACGGCTCGTCCTCGATGGCCACCGTATGCGGTTCATCGCTGGCACTCATGGACGCTGGCGTGCCACTGAAAGCAGCGGTGGCCGGCATCGCCATGGGCCTCATCCTCGAAGGCAAAAAATTCGCCATCCTCTCCGACATCCTGGGCGACGAGGATCATCTCGGCGACATGGACTTCAAGGTGGCGGGAACGGCCGACGGCATCACGTCCCTGCAGATGGATATCAAGATCACCGGCATCACCGAGGAAATCATGCACGCGGCCCTTAATCAGGCCAAAGACGGACGCATGCATATCCTGGGCGAGATGGCGAAGGCCATCGGCCACGCGCGCGCCGAGCTCGGCGAGCACGCGCCCAGAATCGAGCAGATCAAGATCCCGACCGACAAGATCCGCGAAGTGATCGGCTCAGGCGGCAAGGTGATCCGAGAGATCGTGGAAAAGACCGGCGCCAAGATCGACATCGCCGACGACGGCACGATCAAGATCGCCTCGGCCGATGGCGAATCCATCAAGGCCGCGATGAAATGGATCAAGGGCATCGTGGCCGAACCTGAGATAGGAGAGATCTACGAAGGAAAGGTGGTCAAAGTGATGGACTTCGGCGCCTTCGTGAATTTCTTCGGACCCAAGGACGGCCTCGTGCATATCTCCGAGCTGGCACCCCGCCGCGTGGCCAAAACCACCGACGTGGTCAAGGAAGGCGACACGGTCAAGGTGAAACTTCTGGGCTTCGATGACCGCGGCAAGGTGCGGCTCTCCATGAAGGCCGTGGATCAGCAGACCGGCGAAGATCTCACCAAGAAACAGCAGCCCGCCGAAGCCGCACCGCAACAGGCTGGTTGATAAACTAGACCCCCTCCTAGCCTCCCCCTTTCAGGGGGAGGAATTTCGCGTGTTTCCCTCTCCCTGAAAGGGGGAGGGATAGGGTGGGGGTCATAGGGTGGGGGTCATTGCGAAATCGATTCTGCGCAAATCGCCGATGCACTAAATTTTGCAGCGATAAAAGGAGCACGCGATGCCGAAGATCGATATTCAAAAAGCGCCCTTCACCAAGGGTTCGGGCTATCCAGAGCCGTTCGGCCTTCCCTCGAAGGGGCGCATCAGGCGGCGGCTGGGCGATGCCGGCGGCCTAAACGATTTCGGCGTGAACCTGACCGAGCTTCCACCCGGCAACTGGTCGGGCCAGCGCCATTGGCACACGCACGAAGACGAGCTCGTCTACGTGATTTCGGGCGAAGTTGTTCTCGTCTCCGACAAGGGCGAGGAGATCCTGCGCGCGGGCGACGTGGCGGCTTTCCCGAAGCTGGCGCGCAACGGCCATCATTTGATCAACCGGAGCAAACAGCCCGCGACCTATCTTGAGATCGGAACGCGTAGCGAGAGCGATATCTGCACCTATCCCGACGCCGATCTGCATTACGACCCGAAAAACGGCTGGTACACGCACAAGGACGGCAAGCCTTATCCCAAGCCCAAATGAGCGCGATAACGGCCGAGCTTCTCCCAACCGGTCTCAACGGGCTTGATCTCGCACTCCTGCTCTATCTTTGTGCGATCTTCCCCGCGCTACAATTGCGCAATAGCCTGCGCGCGCGTGCCAAACCGGCGCGCCCCGTTCTGCATCGGCATTTCCTCAGCATCATTATGGCGGGAAGCCCATTGCTGGTATTGGCAGCCGATTGGCGGCTGACGGAGCGGCCAGCAGGGGCTCTCGGCCTCGGTATTCCGATCTCTTTGCTGGGGCAAATCGGCTTTGCCCTAGCGGCCGTGTTGATCTTCGGTCTGATTGTCGCCGCGCAAAGAGCCAATACCGATCCTGAAAAATTGGCCGCATATCGCGTGCGGCTGGACGAGGCCGGAATGCTCACGCGCACGCAAGGCGAGTTTGCCGTGTTCGTGTTCCTGGCACTCCTCATCGGTTGCGGCAGCGAAATTCTTTTTCGTGGGTTTCTGCTGTGGGCGGTTGCGCCCATAATTGCCGTGCCGGGAGCTGTCGTTGTTGCCACACTTGCCTATGGTATCGGCCACGGATTCAAGACTTGGAGGCAGGCTCTGGGCAGCATCGCCTCGGCCTTTGCCTTTACTATCGCTTATGCGCTGACGCACAGCCTTTGGTGGCTTATGGCTTTCCACACCATGGTCGCGCTCCACGCCGGATGGAGCGGTTACAGGCTTGGCAAGGCGGCCCAAGCCTGAACGTCATGCGATGGCGCCTTAGCGTTGCAGATTTGCATAGGGAATGTGAACGCCCGCTACGTATTGGCGGGCTTTTCTTGAGGCAATAAAGTTAACCATAACAACGGCCTATCTTGTGGCGAAACACATGCCCCCTTAGGCTTGCCGTTAAGGATTGGGGCGGATCACAAGCCCCGGCCGCTACAGGCATGGGGTGGGGTGTCCGGATGTTCATCTTCCGCATTATCGGTCTCGTATTGGTTGTGGTGTCGCTGATGCTGCTCGGCGCCGATGTCGTTACATCGGCCGAAAAAGGCATGGATGTCTGGACTGGCGACTGGGCTTTCCGCTCGCTCGACCAGGTGCTCGTGGCCTTCGGCGCCGACATCAAGCCATGGATCGAAACCACGCTGCCGGAGCCCGTATCGGGCTGGCTGACCACGGCCCTAGCGTGGCCCAGTTGGGCCGATCTCGGTGTGCCGGGTGTGGTGCTGAGCTTCCTCGGCGGTTCGGGAAATTAGGCGGTCTTCAGCGGTTCTCGCCGGGCGTCCACAACACGTCGCCGGCGCCCTTGCCGTTCAGATGGCGCGCCGCCACGAAGAGATGATCCGACAACCGGTTGGCGTATTTGAGCGCGGGCGCGCCCAGCGATTCAGTTTGCGCGAGTTCCACTATCAGCCGCTCGGCACGGCGCACGATGGTGCGCGCCATATGTAGGTAGGCGGAGGCGGGTGTTCCGCCCGGCAATACGAACGAGCGCAACGGCGACAATTCCGCGTTCATCGCATCGATCTCGTGCTCGAGCCTTTCCACTTGCGCTTCGCTGATGCGCAGCGGGCCTTTCTCGCCTTTCTTTTCGCGCGCGCTGCCTTCGGGGACGCAGAGATCGGCGCCCAGATCGAACAGATCGTTCTGGATGCGCGCGAGCATGGCGTCCGCTTCGCCCTTGGTATGCAGGCGCGCGAGCCCTATGGCGGCATTCGCTTCGTCTACCGCACCCATTGCGGAAATGCGCAACGCATATTTCGGCACGCGCGCGCCATCGCCCAAGGACGTCTCGCCCTTGTCGCCGCCTTTGGTGTAGATGCGGTTCAGCACCACCATGCGCCAAACCTAACCGATCTCGGCGAAGCAAAAAATCCGCCCCCACCCCCTTGAACAGCGCGGCGCTCGCTCTTACCTCACGGATATCTCCAGAATTCTATGAAACGTCAGGAGGCCCGCGGGTTGCGGTGCAATTTCGGCCCGTTATGATCGCGGCGCCCGTCCAAGAGAAACGCATGAGCCAAATCGATCCCAAGGCGGCGGCAGCCACCAAACCGCCGGAAATTGCCGAAGTCAGCACGAGAAGCGTCGCCTGCGACGGCGGGCCTGCGGGACATCCAAAGGTTTACTTGCAGATCGGCGAAGAAGGTTTCATCGATTGCCCCTATTGCGACCGCCGTTTCGTGCTCAAGGGCGGGGCTGATGCACACTGATGGCCAAGCCTGCGACCAGCGAAAGCGCGAAGGCTGAAGCGCGCGCGGGCGCGCTCAAGAAGGGCGATCATCTCTACCTGATCGACGGCTCGGGCTATATTTTCCGCGCCTATCACGCGCTGCCGCCTTTGAGCCGCAAATCCGATGGCCTGCCCACGGGCGCGGTGGCGGGCTTTTGCAACATGCTGTGGAAGCTCTTGGAAGACACCAAGGCGGGCGACAAGCCCACGCATTTGGCAGTGATCTTCGATGCGGGCCGCGCGAGTTTCCGCAACACGATCTACAAGGAATACAAGGCGCATCGCCCCGATCCGCCCGACGACCTGATTCCGCAATTTCCGCTCACGCGCGAGGCCGTGCGTGCCTTTGGCGTCGCCTGTGTCGAGCTCGTCAATTACGAGGCCGATGACCTGATCGCGACCTACGCGCGGCAGGCGCGCGAAAAGGGCGTCAAGGTCACCATCGTTTCTTCCGACAAGGATCTGATGCAGCTCGTCGTCGATGGCGCCATCGAAATGTTCGACACGATGAAGAACCGGCGCATCGCCACGGCCGAGGTGATCGAGAAGTTCGGCGTGCCGCCGGCCAAGGTGATTGCCGTGCAGGCGCTGGCAGGCGATTCCACCGATAATGTTCCTGGTGCACCCGGCATCGGCGTGAAAACCGCTGCCGAACTTATCAATCAGTACGGCGATATCGCCACGCTTCTGAAACGCGCGGAAGAAATCAAGCAGCCCAAGCGCCGCGAGTCGCTCATCAACAATGCCGAGCAAATTCGCCTCTCGGAGAAATTGGTTACGCTCGATCATAAAGTGCCGGTGGTGGAAGCCATTGAAACGTTCGCCGTGCGCGAACCCGCTGCGGACGATCTGCTGCCGTTCCTGAAAAAGATGGAATTCGCTCAGCTCACGCGCCGCGCGGCGGCGGCCTTGGGCATCGCGGACACCGAGGCGATTGCGCCCGCGGCCGTGACGCCTGCCGAAAAGAAAGCGGCGATCCCCGTTCAGCATGCGCAAGCGGAGCGGGAACGGCCGCTGAAGAACGGCGGGCCGGGCGCTGTCGCAGACGAAGAGCTGGTCAAAAAGGCCATCGATTACGACGCCTATGAGACTGTGCTCGATCTCGTCGCGCTCGATCGCTGGATCGCGCGGGCGCGTCACGAAGGTGTCGTAGCCGTCGACACCGAGACGACCTCGCTCGATCCTCTGCAGGCTGAGCTGTGCGGGATCTCGCTCAGTGTCGCGCCCAACGCTGCCTGCTACATTCCACTGGGTCATCGCCGCATGGCCGGGCTCGATCTTGGCGACCGCCAGGAGCTCAAGCAGCTTGGCGAGAAAGACGTGCTGGCGCGGCTTAAGCCGATCCTTGAAGACGATGCCATTCTCAAGATCGGCCAGAACATCAAATTCGACTATTTGGTTTTGCTTCGCCGCGGCGTCCGCATTGCGCCCTTGGACGATACGCTACTGATGTCGTTCGTGCTGCATGCGGGCCTGCACGGCAACGGCATGGATGAGTTGTCCGAGAAGTATCTCAATCACAAGCCCATCGCCTTCATGGATGTCTGTGGCAAGGGCAAGGACAAGATCACCTTCGATTTGGTCGAGCTGAAAGAGGCCACGCGTTATTCGGCCGAGGATGCCGACATCACGCTGCGCCTGCATCGCCTGTTCAAGGCCAAGCTTGGCTACGAACATCGCGCCAGCGTTTACGAGACGCTGGAACGCCCGCTGGTCAGCGTGCTGGCCGATATGGAGCGCGCCGGCATCACGGTAGCGCCCGCGTTTCTTTCCAAGCTTTCGAACGATTTCTCGAAACAGATGCTGAGGTTAGAGGGCGAGATCGGCAAGCTTGCGGGAGAGAGTTTCAACCCCGGCTCGCCCAAGCAATTGGGCGACATACTCTTCGGCAGGTTGAAACTGCCGGGCGGCCGGCGCACCAGCACCGGCGCTTGGTCGACCGACGCCGACGCGCTGGAGGAATTGGCCGATCAGGGCGAGCCTTTGCCCAAGCTCATTCTCGAGTGGCGGCAATTCCAGAAACTGCGCTCGACCTATACGGATGCGTTGCCCACGTTCATCAACAAGGAAACGGGCCGCGTGCATACGTCATACGCGCAGACGGGCGCCACCACGGGCAGGCTCGCTTCCAACGATCCCAATTTGCAGAACATTCCCATCCGCACCGAAGAAGGGCGCCGCATCCGCCAAGCCTTCATCGCCAGCCCGGGCCACAAGCTGATCAGCGCCGACTACAGTCAGATCGAGCTGCGCATCTTGGCCCATATGGCCGATATCGCGGCGCTCAAGAAGGCCTTCGCCGACGGGCTCGACATTCATGCCATGACGGCGTCGGAAATGTTCGGAGTGGCCGTGGAGGGCATGCCGGCTGATGTACGCCGCCGCGCCAAGGCGATCAATTTCGGCATTGTCTACGGCATTTCAGCTTTCGGCCTTGCCAACCAGCTCGGCATCCCTCGCGCTGAGGCGGACGCCTATATCAAGAAGTATTTCGAACGTTTCCCCGGCATTCGCGATTACATGGAGCGCATCAAGGAGTTTGCGCGGCGGCACGGTTATGTCGAGACGCTGTTCGGCCGGCGCATCCATATCCGCGAGATCAATTCCAAAATGCCGGGCAGCCGCGGTGGCGCCGAGCGCGCGGCGATCAATGCGCCCATCCAGGGCACGGCCGCCGACATCATCCGCCGCGCCATGATCCGGCTGCCCGACGCGCTGGCGAAAAAGAAATTAAAGACGCGCATGCTGCTGCAGGTCCACGACGAACTCGTGCTGGAAGCGCCCGAGGCGGAAGTGGCGGAAGCCAGCGACATCGCCCGCAATGTGATGGAGAAGGCGTCGCTGCCGGCTCTCGAATTATCGGTGCCGCTCACCGTCGAAGCGCGCGCCGGCGCCAATTGGGACGAGGCGCACTGAGAAGTGATATGAAGAAATTACGAAATCAGCCCTCGACTTATCAATGAAGTCGCAAAGCCTTATCTTTAACCTTTTCTTTGAATTGGCCCTTGCATTCATCCTGTATCGGGCTGCAAGGGGGTTTTATGTCGGCCTCAAGACTGGCCGCTGTGATTTCGGAATCTTTGCAGGCGACCGAACACGAACCCCAATACTGTTTTACTTTTGGATGGTGTCGGCGGCGTGGGTAGTAGTGATTTCGATCGTCGCGATAATCGCGACGTTCGCTTTTGTCGCGTAATCCGAATGATGGATTCAATTGCTTGAGTGTCGTACAAACGGGTCAATTCTCGTGAGCGGAAAGATCACTGATCTTCGGCTGCGCTCCGCATAGCGCACACACCGGATCGGGCTTCACGCGCACCGTGCGGAAAGTGGCGCCCAGCGCATCGTAGATCAGAAGGCGCCCCGCCATCGTCTCGCCGATGCCGAGAATTTCTTTCATCACTTCGAGCGCCTGCAGGGTACCCATGACGCCTGCGAGTGCGCCCAGAATTCCAGCTTCGCTGCAGGAGGGCACGGTGCCAGGGGGCGGCGCCTCAGGAAACAGGCAGCGATAGCAGGGATAAGCCCCACTTTTGTCGTGCGCCTTGAATGTCGCCAACTGCCCGTCGAATTCGGCAATCGCGGCCGATACGAGCGTGCGCTTGGCAAAGAAGCACGCATCGTTCACCAGAAATCTTGTCGCGAAATTGTCGGAGCCATCCGCCACCAAATCGTACTCGCCGATCAGCTTCATGGCGTTCGCCACCGTCAGCCTCTCCGTATGCGGAACTACGCTCACGTCGGGATTGACCTCGCGCGCCGCCTCGCGCGCGGACTCGGTTTTCGCGCGTCCTACATCGCTGCTCTTGTGGATAATCTGCCGCTGCAGATTGGACAGCGTGACGTGATCGTAATCCACCACGCCGATGGTGCCGACGCCTGCCGCCGCCAGATACAGAATCAACGGGCTGCCCAGCCCGCCAGCGCCTACCACAAGCACGCGCGCGGCCAGGAGCTTCGCCTGCCCCGCGCCGCCCACTTCGCGCAAGACAATGTGGCGCGCGTAGCGCTCAAGCTGTGAATCTGTCAGCGGCTTTCTGCTCATGGTTCTCTTATGGCATAGCGGGCGCGCAAAATGCCGCGCTTGCGGTGCCAAGGTGCGCACTTTATTCTTCCTCTAAAGAAGCTGGGAATGGTGCCAAGAATAAATGGTGGGCCGGGCCCGCACCCGCGGGTGCCGCCTGGCTTCGCATACCGATATTGAGGAAACGAAATGCGTGAGGATGGGCGCATGAGCGCGCACGATCTGGAAGGCCAGGGCTTTCGCAACCTGAAAACGGTGCATTGGAACATGCCGGCGGCCGAGCTTTACGAGCGCGCGGTGAATGCGGGCGAAGGCCACGTGGCAAAGGATGGCCCCATCGTCGTCCTTACCGGGCAGCACACGGGGCGTTCCGCCAAGGACAAGTTCATCGTCCGCGAGCCCGGGTCCGAAAAGCATATCTGGTGGGACAACAACGCGGCCCTCGAGCCCACCAAGTTCGATGCACTGTTCGACGCCATGATGGCCTATGCGGAAGGCCGCGAGCTGCACGTGCAGGATCTTTTCGGCGGCGCCGATCCCACACATCGCCTGCCCGTGCGCGTCGTCACGGAACTCACCTGGCACGCGCTTTTCATCCAGCATCTGCTGATCGAGCCGCGTGCGGGCGAACACAAGAATTTCAAGCCGGAATACACGATCATTTGCCTTCCCGGCTTTGCTGCCGATCCAGCCAAACATGGCTGCAAATCGCGCACGGTAATCGCGGTCAATTTCGCGAAGCGGATCGTTCTGATCGGCGGCACGTCCTATGCCGGCGAGATAAAGAAATCGGTCTTCACCATTCTGAATTACATTCTGCCCGGCAAAGGCGTGATGGCGATGCATGCTTCCGCCAATGTCGGGCACAACCGCGACACGGCGATCTTCTTCGGCCTTTCGGGTACAGGAAAGACGACGCTGTCGGCGGACCCCAACCGCACGCTGATCGGCGATGACGAGCATGGCTGGTCGGAAAATGGCGTATTCAATTTTGAAGGCGGCTGTTACGCCAAGATGATCCGCCTGTCGCGCGAGGCCGAGCCGGAAATCTGGTCGGCTGTGCATCGCTTCGGCACGGTGCTGGAAAACGTGGTGATGAATGAAAAAACGCGCGAGCTCGATCTCGACGACGCGCAGCTGACCGAGAACACGCGTGGCGCCTACCCGATCAATTACATTCCTAATGCCAGCGAGACCGGCATCGGCGGCCACCCGAAGAACGTCATCATGCTCACCGCCGACGCCTTCGGCGTGCTGCCCCCCATTGCCAAGCTGACGCCCAGCCAGGCGATGTATCATTTTCTCTCGGGCTTCACGGCGAAAGTGGCGGGCACCGAGAAGGGGCTGGGCAAGGATCCCGAGCCCACTTTCTCCGCCTGTTTCGGCGCGCCCTTCATGCCGCGCCATCCGAGCGAATACGGCAATCTGCTGCGGGACCTCATTTCCAAGCACAAGGTCGATTGCTGGCTGATCAACACCGGCTGGACCGGCGGCGCCTATGGCGTGGGCAGCCGCATGCCGATCAAGGCGACGCGCGCGCTGCTCACGGCCGCGCTCGACGGCACGCTGACGCAGGTCGAGATGCGCATCGATCCGCATTTCCGCTTCCGCGTGCCGGTGGCGGTGAACGGCGTGGATGCGAAGATCCTCAATCCGCGCGACACGTGGAAAGACAAGGCGGCTTACGACCTACAGGCGCGCAAGCTGGTCTCCATGTTCCGCGACAATTTCCGCAAATTCGAGGCCCATGTCGGCCAAGACGTGCTGGCCGCCGCACCGCAGCTCGCGGAAGCCGCGGAATAACACCACCTTCGTCATGGCCGCCTCAAGGGCGGCCATGACGATTGGTCAGTGCGTACTGTTGCTGCCTAGAAACTCGCGTACGCGGGCGAAGAAGCTTTCGGCTGCCGGGTGGCTTCCCGCTTCAGCCTCTTTCTCGAACTCGCGCAGCAATTCCTTCTGCCGCCTCGTGAGCTTTACCGGCGTCTCCACCTGCACTTCGACGTAGAGATCGCCCACCGCGCTGCCGCCCTTCAAGACCGGCATGCCGCGCCCGCGGATGCGAATCTGCTTGCCCGATTGCGTGCCTTCGGGAATTTGCACTTTCACGCTGCTGCCATCGAGCGCCGGGACCTCGATCGTATTGCCGAGCGCGACGGTCGCAAACGCAATCGGCACGCGGCAATGCAGATCGTTGCCGTCGCGCTGGAAAATGGCGTGCGGTTTCACCGAGAGAAACACATAAAGATCGCCGGGCGGCCCACCATTGACGCCGGCCTGGCCCTCGCCGGAAAGCCGGATGCGCGTGCCTTCCTCGACACCCTTTGGAATGTCGAGGCTAAGCGTCTTCTCTTTCTTGACGCGGCCCACGCCCGCGCAAGCCTTGCACGGGTTGCGCACGATGCGCCCGGCGCCGCGGCAGTTTGGGCAGGTGCGCTCGATGGTGAAGAAACCCTGCTGTGCGCGCACTTTTCCGTGACCCACGCACGTAGGGCAGATCTCGGGCTTGGAGCCGGGCGCCGCACCCGTGCCTTCGCAATTCTCGCAGGCGACCGCGGTGGGCACGCGGATCTGCGCGCCCCTCCCGTGAAAGGCTTCTTCCAGACTGATTTCCATGTTGTAGCGGAGATCGCCGCCGCGGTTTTGTCGCCGGCCGCCACGCCGCCCGCCCATGAATTCACCGAACAGATCGTCGAAGACGTCGGTGAAGGAGGCTGCGAAATCGAACGGTGCGGCCCCACGCCCGCCCGGGCCTTGAAAGGCCGCATGACCGAAGCGGTCGTAGGCCGCGCGCTTTTGCTCGTCCTTCAGGACGTCATAGGCTTCGCTGATTTCCTTGAATTTGTGCTCGCAGCCGTTGTCGCCCTGGTTGGTGTCGGGATGGAATTCCTTGGCGAGCTTGCGATAGGCGGCCTTCACGTCTTCCGGCGCACAGCCGCGCGCCAAGCCCAGAACCTCGTAATAATCGCGTTTGCTCATGGCCTAGCGCAGCGTCCCCCGACGCCAAAGGTACAGCTGCTTAAGCCGCGCCCTTCTTCTCGTCGTCGTCCACTTCCTGGAACTCGGCATCGACGACATTCTCGTCCTTAGGCGCTCCGTCGCCGCCAGGGGCCGCGCCGCCATCGCCGCCCGGCTGACCGCCTTGGCCTTGCGCCGCTTTGTACATGGCTTCGCCGAGTTTCATGGAAGCCTGGGCCAGAGCGTCGGTCTTCTGTTTGATGATGTCCGCATCATCGCTCTTGATCGCTTCCTTCAGCGAGGCCATGGCGTTCTCGATACCCGTGCGCTCAGCATCGCCCACTTTCGCGCCATGCTCGGTAAGCGCCTTCTCGGTCGCATGGATCAGCGCATCGCCGTGGTTTTTGGCTTCCGCCAACGCGCGGCGGTTCTTGTCTTCGGCCGCGTGCGCCTCCGCTTCCTTGACCATCTTGTCGATGTCTTTGTCCGAAAGCCCACCGCTCGCCTGAATACGGATCGCCTGTTCTTTGCTCGTGGCCTTGTCCTTGGCCGTGACGTTGACGATGCCGTTCGCGTCGATGTCGAAGGTGACCTCGATCTGCGGCACGCCACGATGCGCCGGCGGAATGCCAACCAGGTCGAACTGGCCGAGCAGTTTGTTGTCCGCCGCCATTTCGCGCTCGCCCTGGAAGACGCGGATGGTCACCGCAGTCTGATTGTCTTCGGCGGTGGAGAACACCTGGCTCTTCTTGGTCGGGATCGTGGTGTTGCGTTCGATGAGCCGCGTGAACACGCCGCCCAGCGTCTCGATGCCGAGCGACAGCGGCGTCACGTCGAGGAGGAGCACATCCTTCACTTCGCCCTTGAGCACGCCCGCCTGGATGGCGGCGCCGATGGCCACCACTTCGTCGGGGTTGACGCCCTTGTGCGGCTCCTTGCCAAAGAGCTGTTTGACGACCTCTTGGACTTTGGGCATGCGCGTCATGCCGCCAACGAGAATGACCTCGTTGATCTGGTTGGCAGAAACGCCCGCGTCCTTGATGGCCTGCTTCACGGGAGCAATGGTCTTCTGGATGAGATCGTCCACCAGCGCTTCCAATTTGGCACGCGTGATCTTCATGGTGAGATGCTTGGGGCCCGAAGCGTCGGCCGTGATGAAGGGCAGGTTCACTTCCGTCTGCATCGCGGACGAAAGCTCGATCTTGGCTTTTTCGGCGGCCTCTTTCAGGCGCTGCAACGCCAGGCGGTCTTTGCGCAGATCGATGCCGGATTCTTTCTTGAACTCGTCGGCCAGATAATTCACCAGCCGGATGTCGAAATCTTCGCCGCCCAGGAACGTGTCGCCATTGGTCGACTTCACCTCGAACACGCCGTCGCCGATTTCGAGAACGGAAATATCGAAGGTGCCGCCGCCGAGGTCATAGACCGCGATGGTGCCGGCCTGCTTCTTGTCCATGCCGTAGGCAAGTGCTGCCGCGGTCGGCTCATTGATGATGCGCAAGACTTCCAGCCCCGCGATCTTGCCGGCGTCCTTGGTCGCCTGGCGCTGCGCGTCGTTGAAGTAAGCGGGAACAGTGATGACGGCCTGGCTGACTTTTTCGCCGAGATGCGCTTCGGCGGTCTCTTTCATTTTCTGCAAGATAAAAGCGGAAATCTCGGAGGGCGACAGCGTCTTGTCGCGGCCCTGCACCCAGGCGTCGCCGTTGCCGGCCTTGATGATCTTGTAGGGCACCATGCCGATGTCCTTCTGGGTCATCGGGTCTTCGAAGCGCCTTCCGATCAGGCGCTTGATGGCGAAGAAGGTGAATTCGGGATTGGTCACCGCCTGGCGCTTGGCCGGCTGGCCGATCAGGCGCTCGCCATCGGCGGTGAAGGCGACGATGGAAGGCGTGGTGCGGGCGCCTTCCGCGTTCTCGATGACCTTGGGGGTGCCGCCCTCCATGACCGCCACGCACGAATTGGTCGTGCCGAGGTCGATGCCGATCACCTTTGCCATTTCACTTCCTCCGTTGGCGAACTGGCCCGGCCTTCCCATGGAAGCACCTAGCCTATCCCCTTGATTTACAATCAAAAATCAATCTTCCTAGTTTATATAAGAAGCGAACCTTATGACTACAAGCAGTTAAACTTGGGTTCTTGACCATTAAATGGCCCTAGTCCATTGAATAATCTCTAATAATCCCCCAGCTAGTGTGCTCTGGAATGAACCATTGAAAACAATGAACCTTGACAGCGCCAGGACGTATGAATCAATACGCGAATCAAGGGTCTAGAGGACGGTAATTTATGGCTCAAATTGTATTGCTACCCGCTATCGCGGCCGCATTTTGCTTTTTTGCCATTTTCGTTGCTCGAATTTGGAAAAGCGATCCACATGAGTATCAACTAAATAAGCATCGTTTTCGCAAACCATTCGATACGTTTCGAGGGCATGCAAAGATAGCGAGCAACACGCCCGTTGCCGACGGTCGTGTACATGCCGGTCTGGTTTTCAATAGATCAACAAAGAAATTAGAGCTGCAGGGCGCGCTTTCGCGCGAAGCGATTAATCGCATCGTTTCGAACTGATCTCTCCTGCTTTGCGATAGATAATTAGGTGAAAGTTGGCCGACGCTTGCGCCTACAAAGGCTGGATTCCGACAATTACAGGCCGCCTTTCGTTTAGACTAATTGGACCGAGCCGGTATCCGACACCATCAATCTTCGCCAATAAGTCTGACGAACAAAACCGATTTGTCGTCGCTTATCAAGGGCGAGATTTGAACAATGCCCTTATCCCATTCCGTTCAATGCTGTCCCGTCATCTATCAAAAACTGGCAAGTTTCGTTTCGTGTTAGTTGGACGAAGTGTCAATAAGGATTTGGCAAGAGCGGCGCCGCTTATCGGCAGGATCTTTGTGTTCTTCACGCATGATGTGTGGAAGGAGGGGCGCCCAGACGAGACGTCTGCGGAGGCATTGATTCGCTATGGCCAAAATGATTTGCAGAACTTCGATCCAGAGTCGGACGTTCCATTAGCAGATTATTTTCTGAAAAAATATGAAGACCTGACAGCGAAGTTAAGCAAGTTAGCCTCTTGCTACGCTGATTTTGACCTAAGCCGCCAAGGAGAGTTTTCGTTAGGTAAAATAAGCGAAGGGCAGACCCTGGCAGATACGGTCTTTCCTCGACCCGAACATGCGCGCAAAATGCACCTATTGAAGCTTGCTAATGAAGTCTACTTCTTTGCAAAAGACATCACGCATCGCCATCAACATCATGATCCTCGAAGCGACACAACGCTAACCATCTTTGAGCACTCCGGAACAGATGAGTGGGTAATCAATACATTTCGCTCTCTTAGATTTCACGTTATCGCAGAAAAGCGCGAGTGCAACGAGGCAGGTTATAGCGACGCACTCGGATTTCTGGCCTACAAGCGAGTGTTCGCTGAGATGATGAACACCAGAATAAAACACCTAATAGGGGATGGGGAGCTAGACAGCGACCAAAATGCGGAACTTTCAATAAATGCCAAATTGGAACAAATTCGGATAGAGAATGGGCGTCGCGCCGGCTCGCGGCAGTACATCTTGGCAACGCTGCTCGGCTTCGTTGGTGTATTACTTAACTGGGGCCAGATTGTTTCGGGCAAGACTTTTCCACCCGAGTCCCCATTGGGCATTCTTCAGAACATTCTCATTAATGACGCGCCCGCGGCATTCGGGACTATCTTAGCCATTGTGACTGTGGTTTGGATCGTTGCATTTCGCAAGTCACTACTATTCAGCCGCGCATATGGGGCTATCTACAAGATGCTAGCCGGCCTAAGTGAGAATTATGTCATAGCGATTGTAGTAGCGATTCTACTAGGGCTGATGATCGCCTTTGTTTGGGTATTGTTGGCATTTTAGCCGGGTCCAGCGGTCCCGTGGTCGGCGAGGATGCTGGCCACACAGGCCGAGACCTTTTTCGCCGTCGCGATGTGCAGAAATTCGTTCGGCCCATGCGCGTTGGAATGCGGGCCCAAAACGCCCGTCACCACGAACTGCGTTTGCGGATAGCGGGCGCCCAGCATGCCCATGAAGGGGATCGAGCCGCCTTCGCCCATATAAGCGACCGGCCGGCCGAAATGCTGCTGCGAGGCGCGCTCGACGGATGATTTCAGCCACGGTGCAAGGTGGGGCGCGTCCCAGCCGCTTTGCCCGCCTTCGGAATCGAACGCAACTTCCGCGCCATAGGGTGCATCGGCTTCTAGCTTGCTTTTCATGAGCTCGATACCCTTCTCGGCATCCAGCGTGGGTGGCATGCGCATCGAAAGTTTTGCCGTCGAGAAGGGCAGCATCACGTTGCCAGCATCCTTGGGCATCGGATAGCCCTCCATACCGATCACGGTGAATTCGGGCCGCCAGGTGCGATTGAGCACCAACTCTGCGCCGTCGTCGGAGATAGGCTTGGCGCCGCCCGTCCAGGGAAATTTGGAATAGACCGCGTCGCCCAAAATGCCGGCTGCCTGTTTTGCCTGCTCAATCCGTTCGGGGGGAATCTGGACGAACAATTCCGAGAGCTTCACTTCGCCCGTTTCTTCGTCCTCGATGCGTGAGAGGAGCTTGCGCATGATTCGGAATGGCGAGGGCACGATCCCCGAGGCATCGCCGGAATGTACAGCTTCGTTCAATACGCGCACATTCAGCACGCCTGTCGCCAGACCGCGCAGGGATGTCGTAAGCCATAGTTGATCGTAGTTTCCGCAACCGGAATCAAGGCAGACGACCAGCGACGGCGTACCGATGCGTTTGGACAAATGCTTGATGTAATAGGGGAGATCGTAACTTCCCGATTCCTCGCAAGCCTCGATCACGATCACGCAACGCGCGTGCGGAATTTTTTGCTCTTCCAGCGCGAGAATTGCGGAAATCGCCGCGAACATCGCGTAACCGTCATCGGCGCCGCCGCGGCCATAAAGCTTGCCATTCTTCTTCACCGGCTTCCACGGCCCGAGACCTTTGTCCCAGCCGGTGAACTCAGGCTGCTTGTCGAGATGGCCGTAGAGAAGAACGGTGTCGGAAACCTGCCCGGGGATTTCGATGAAGATGAGGGGTGTGCGGCCTTTGAGGCGCACGACGTCCAGCTTGGCGCCTTTGAGCTTGGCGAGATGCGCACGCGCCCATTTCTCGAAGAGCGCCACCGCCTTGTCCATGTGGCCGGCCTTGGCCCAGTTGCGATCGTATGCGGGCGACTTGTTGGGAATGCGGATGTACTGGGTTAGCGCCGGCAGCGCCTGCTTGTCCCAGAAATTGTTCATGAACTTGCCAAGCGCACGGTTGTCCATTTTTCCCCCTCGAAAAGCCCTGGTTATCAGTCACTTACCGAATTAGGCTAGTTCATTGATTCTTAGCTACGAGGCCCCTATATAACCAAGTGGAGGCTCGGTCCTGAGGCCACCCCGCAAGGGGGAGCAATGGGAACATTGCCTCCTTTTCATTTTTATCAAGACACTCACGCCCTACCTTCGTAAGGGTCAGGCACCAAAACAATTCCATAAGTGTGGAACCCTTGGCCGTCACGATAGCCGTCTCCATGCCACTGGAGACGATTTAGCTGGGGACCGAAATCTCGAGCTATCTCGGAACGTTCCTCAGGTATTTCCCAGAGATCAAGCCTGAACCCCCAATTTATGCAATAAAGGCATAAGTCAGCAGCTTGGACACCAACGCTCATGTCAGATGAAACGAATAGAGGAGAGGGCACGATCCACGCGGTCCGCTGTCGCCCGTGCGATGTTTTAGTAAAGTAACTTTCGACCCTACTTACAAAACGTCGATCCTCTGTCTTCTCAGTTTCATCCATCACCAACAAGCCATGTTCCTTTTGAGCTTCCAAAAAATAGAAAAAACGCTCAAACAAGAACACATGGTCTTTGCGTAGATAATCCACCTGACGAAAACCCTCAGGCGGTTTTGTTCCCTTAGGAATTGCGCCGGCGAAAAGTCTAGCTTCATGGCTCTGTAGAATTTCGAATATACCTCTCGCCATCTCTAAACATGCCTGACCGTACGCCAAAAATTCCGTACTGGTAGGTTCAAGCTTCTGAAGGCCTTTCGTCAGAAATCCCCGTGCGTGTTTGCGCCTTTCGTCATCTGACAATCTGCCCGCTTGCGACGACCAGCGATAACGGTCGCGATCCACCAACGAATGCCCTTTCAACTCCTTCTTGTAATCAGCTAATCTCGCGCCGAAGGCATCGAGTTCAAGCCGTTGCCATGAGCGAACAAAGTCCCACAACTTGCTGGTGTGGATAGCAACGCCACCTCTGACCTCAAGCGGCATGGTCTTATGGTCATGGCCGCTTTCGTCCATGAAAAACAGCCAAGCCACGTTCGCTTACCTCGTGATGTCGTAAGCGGCCAAGACCGCCATGTTGTAAATCTCACTCATCTTCGCGCCCAGGGGCACGATCTGCACCGATTTCTGCAGGCCCACCAGAAGCGGCCCCAGCATGGTGACGCCGCCCATCTGCTGCAACAACTTGGTTGAAATCGACGCCGAATGCATGGCCGGCATGATCAGTACGTTGGCCGCATCCGACAACCGGCAGAAGGGATAAAGCGCCATCTTTTCGCGGTCGAGGGCGACATCGGCCGCCATCTCGCCGTCGAATTCGAAATCCACATCGCGCGTTCCCAGCACGCGTACAGCCTCGATGATGCGTGCCGAACGCTCGCCCCCCGGCAGACCAAACGTAGAGTTAGCGAGCAAAGCCACGCGCGGCACATGACCGAAATGGCGGGCGACGGAAGCCGCCTGGATGGCGATATCGGCAAGCTCGGCCGGCGTCGGCATTTCGTGGATGTTGGTGTCGGCCACAAAGACCAGGCGGCCCTTGGAAAAAGCGAGCGAAACGCCGATCGGAATTTGCCCGGGCTTCGCGTCGAGCACACGGCGCACGGCTTCGAGTGCCACCGTATAAGGGCGCGTGATGCCCGTGACCATGGCATCCGCGTCACCGGCGGCCACCATGGACGCCGCATAGACGTTGCGGTCGTTCGTCACCATGCGCACGCTGTCGCGATAGAGCGCGCCATGGCGCTGCAGCCGCGCGTAAAGCGCATCGATATAGGCGGAGGCATCGGCCGCCGAATACGGCACGCGTATTTCCAGTTTCGGGCTGGTCTCGGCGCCCAGCCGCTTCATGCGCTCGCGAATGATGTCCTCGCGCCCCACCAGAATGGGATGGCCGAGGCCCGAGTTCTGGAACGCCGAGGCCGCGCGGATCACGGCTTCTTCCTCGCCTTCGGCGAAGACGACACGCTTCGGATTTGCGCGCACGGCAGCCGTGATGCTCTGGAACAAAGTCGCCGCCGGATCGAGGCGGGCGGAGAGAGCATAACGATAGCTCTCCAAATCCTTGATCTTGCGGCGGGCGACGCCAGTCTTGATCGCGGCTTCGGCCACCGCTGACGACACGCGGCTGATCAGGCGCGGATCGAACGGCACCGGAATGATGTAGTCGGAACCGTAGGTGGGTCGGGGGCCGCGATAGGCGAGTGCCACTTCGTCGGGCACGTCTTCGCGCGCGAGAGCGGCCAGCGCATTCGCCGCCGCCACCTTCATCTCCTCGTTGATGGTGCGCGCGCCGACATCGAGTGCGCCGCGGAAGATATAAGGAAAGCCCAAGACGTTGTTCACCTGGTTGGGATAGTCGGAGCGCCCCGTGGCGACGATAGCGTCGGGCCGCACGGCCTTCACCTCTTCCGGGGTGATTTCGGGATCGGGATTGGCCATGGCGAAGATGATGGGCTGGTTGGCCATGACCTTCACCATCGCCTGCGTCATCGCGCCTTTCACCGACAGGCCCAAAAATATGTCGGCGCCCTTTAGCGCCTCCACCAATGTGCGCGCCTTGGTCTCGACGGCGTAAGCCGATTTCCACTGGTTCATGCCCTGCGAGCGGCCGCGATAAACCACGCCTTTGGTATCGCAGAGGACGACATTGCCGCGTGGCAGGCCCATGGCAACCAGAAGATCGAGACAGGCGATGCCTGCCGCGCCCGCACCGTTCGCCACCACCTTCACGTCCGATATTTTGCGGCCCGTCAACTGCAGCGCATTGATCAGGCCGGCTGTCGTGATGATCGCCGTGCCGTGCTGGTCGTCGTGGAAGACGGGAATGTCCATCAACTCGCGCAAGCGTTCCTCGATGACGAAGCAATCGGGCGCCTTGATGTCTTCGAGATTGATGCCGCCGAAAGAGGGCCCAAGATAACGCACGCAATTGATGAAAGCGTCGACGTCACGCGTGTCCACTTCGAGGTCGATGGCGTCCACATCGGCGAAGCGCTTGAAGAGAACGGCCTTGCCTTCCATCACCGGCTTCGACGCCAGCGCGCCCAGATCGCCCAGGCCAAGGATCGCCGTGCCGTTGGAAATCACCGCCACGAGATTGCCGCGTGCCGTGTAGTCGTAAGCGGCGTCGGGATTTTCCGCGATGACGCGCACCGGTACCGCCACGCCTGGGCTGTACGCGAGGGAAAGATCGCGCTGCGTCGCCATGGGCTTGGTCGGTGTGATCTCAAGCTTGCCGGGCTTGGGGCTGCTGTGAAAGGCGAGCGCTTCCTCGTCGGTATAGGTCGGGCGGTCGTTCATGCGGTGCGCGCGGGGGCTGTCCAAAGGAGGGGCGGAGTATCGGCGGGATAACGGAGCCTATTCAATGGTTTTTCTGTGGATCGTGCCAAAGGCCGTGGGCCCACATCTGCTAGCCTTATCGCCATGAGAGGAAATCCGGCACCATTGGGCGAAAGCGCCGCAGCGGACGAGGCCGATCTCGCCACGCCCATGATGGCGCAGTATCTCGAGATCAAGGCCGCGCACGCCGAATATCTCCTCTTCTATCGCATGGGCGATTTCTACGAGTTGTTCTTCGACGACGCAGTCAAGGCGTCGGAGGCGTTGGACATCGCGCTGACCAAGCGGGGTAAGCATGCGGGCAGCGATATTCCCATGTGCGGCGTACCTGTGCACGCGGCTGAAGCCTATCTGGAGAAACTCATCCGCAAGGGATTCAGGGTCGCCGTCTGCGAGCAGATGGAAGATCCGATCGAGGCCAAGCGCCGCGGCTACAAAGCGGTGGTCAAGCGCGAAGTCGTCAGATTGGTAACGCCTGGCACGCTCACCGAAGAATCTTTGCTCGATGCGCGGAGCGCCAACGTGCTTGCCGCCTTGGGCCGCGGCGGCGGCGAGTTCGCTCTCAGCTATGCGGACATGAGCACGGGCGAGTTCGCTGTCGAAGCGGTCTTCCCCAATGAAGTGGCGACAGCGCTGGCACGCGTCAACCCGCGCGAAGTGTTGGCGCCGGATGCGTTATACAGCGATGCAACAATCGGACCCATTCTGAAAGAGCTTGGCGAGCGCCTGACACTGCGGCCGGCCGCGAATTTCGATTCCACGACGGGCGAGCGCTTGCTGAAGGACGCATACGGCGTAGCCGCTCTCGACGGCTTCGGCAATTTCAGCCGTGCCGATCTGTCGGCCGCGGGCGCGCTGATCAGTTATCTTGACCTCACGCAAAAAGGAAAACGCCCGGCACTTAAGCCTCTCAGGCGCGAAGCCGCGCTTTCGCGCATGGCGATCGATGCCGCGACACGGCGCAATCTCGAGCTCACGGAGAACCTCGGCGGCGAGCGCAAGGGCAGCCTTCTTTCCGTCATCGATCGCACGGTGACGGCCGCGGGCGCGCGCGAGCTCGCCAATCGTTTGGCTACGCCCCTCACCGATCCCGCAGCCATTACCGAACGCCTCGACGCCGTCGCCTTCCTCCTTTCCGAGCGCGATCTCACAGAAAAGATACGCGAACATTTGCGCGCGGCGCCTGATCTTGCGCGCTCTCTCGCCAGGCTCTCGGTGGGGCGTGGATCCCCACGCGATCTCGGACAGTTACGCGATGCCCTCAAAGCCGCGCGCAGCCTTCGCCGCGCGCTTGGCGAACCCGGCGATCCGTTCAAGCCAGCGCTTGGCGAGTTACGAACGGCGCTCGCCAATCTTGCGCAAGGGCTAGCCGGCGCAAATCCTCTGCTCGATCGGTTAGAGCTTCTGTTGGTGGCCGAGCCGCCCTTCTTCGCCCGCGATGGCGGTTTCATTGCCGCAGGCGCGCATCCGCCGCTCGACGACACGCGAGGCTTGCGCGATGAAAGCAAACGCGTGGTCGCGGGCCTCGAAGCGCGCTATCGCGAGTTGACGGCGATCTCTTCTCTTCGCATCAAGCACAACGCGGTGCTGGGCTATTTCATCGAACTCTCGCCCGCCAATGGCGACAGACTGATGGCCTCGGCCGATGCGAGCCTCTTCCGCCATCGCCAGACCGTGGCCAGCGCCGTGCGCTTCACCACGGACGAGCTGGCGGGCCTCGCCAACAAGATCTCACAGGCAGGCGATCAGGCCTTGGCGCTGGAGCTAGAACTCTTCGATGCTCTTGTAGGGGACGTGAAAGAATCTGCGGCTGCGTTGTCGCAAGTGGGCGACGCGCTGGCGGTTCTCGATGTCGCCTCCGCTCTCGCCACATTGGCTGCCCAGCGCAACTATTCGCGGCCCCTCGTCGATGACAGTTTGAATTTCAAAATCGTGCGCGGGCGCCACCCCGTGGTCGAAACGGCGCTCGAAACAAATGGCGCCGGCCCCTTCACCGCCAATGACTGCGATCTGTCACCTGACGGACCAGGAAAACTCTGGCTCGTCACTGGCCCCAATATGGCGGGCAAGTCTACCTTCCTTCGTCAGAACGCGTTAGTCGCGATCCTGGCTCAGATGGGTTCCTATGTTCCGGCCGAGTCGGCGCATATCGGCGCGGTCGATCGCCTCTTCAGCCGTGTCGGCGCGGCCGACGATCTCGCGCGCGGACGATCCACCTTCATGGTCGAGATGGTGGAGACCGCCGCCATTCTCAATCAAGCGGGCGAACGCGCGTTGGTGATCCTCGACGAGATCGGCCGCGGCACGGCGACCTTCGATGGTCTGGCCATCGCCTGGGCCGCGGTCGAGCAACTCAACGCCGTCAATAAATCGCGCGCGCTTTTCGCCACGCATTATCATGAGCTCACGGCGCTGGCCGAACGTCTCGATAGCGTCGCCTGCGCCACCATGCGGGTTAAGGAGTGGAAGGACACCGTCGTGTTCCTCCACGAAGTGGCGCCGGGCGCGGCCGATCGCTCCTATGGCATCCAGGTGGCGAAGCTCGCGGGCTTGCCCAAGCCCGTGATTGCGCGGGCCGAAGCGGTCTTGCGCGCGCTCGAAGAAGGCCGCGAAGGGCACAAGCCGCTTGCGCGCATCGACGACCTGCCGCTCTTCTCCGAAACGCCACAGATACAACCGGCGCCGCAACCAAGTGCTGTAGAAGAAACGCTTGTACGCATCGAGCCCGACGCGTTGTCGCCCAAGGAAGCGCTGGAACTCGTTTATATGCTTAAGCACCTGCTCGCTAAGACGGCAGGCAACACCTGAGGCCGCTTGCCCGCGCCACACAAGAGGTGGGATTATTGGTCATATGAGCGCCAAGCGCCAGCAATCCGCCGCGGCCAAGCCCAGCATGGCCCGCCGCAAATTTCTCGCCGTCATCGACAGGACGCCGGAGTCGAAATTGGCGCTCCGCTTTGTCGCGCGGCGCGCCGAACACACCGGCGGCATCGTTACGCTTCTCTGCGTCGCGGGCCCGGCCGATTTTCAGCAATGGGCGGGCGTCGAACGCGTCATGCGCGAGGAAGCGCTGCAAGAAGCCGAGCGCTTGCTGCACGACGCGGCCAAAGTGGTGAACGAGCTAAGCGGCGTCATGCCCGAACTCCTGGTGCGCGAGGGGCGGCTGGCCGAAGAAGTGGTCAACGTCATCAAAGGGGACCCGGCGATCTCGATTCTGGTGCTGGGCTCGGGACTGTCGAACGAGGGGCCGGGCCCCCTGGTTTCGCTCATCGGCCAGGTGAACGCCTATCCCATTCCTGTCACAATCGTTCCCGGCCACCTGACTGACGAGCAGATCGACGCGCTGGCTTGAACGCGCGCGGCACAGGTTTACATTATTGAGATGTTCATCCAGACCGAAACCACGCCTAATCCGGCGACGCTGAAATTCCTGCCCGGCCGCGACGTCGTGGGCCATGGGCCGGTGGCCGATTTCCCGGACGCGGAATCGGCTACGCGCTCACCTTTGGCGGCGGCGCTCTTTACCATTCCCTATGTGACGCGCGTCTTCTTCGGCTCCGATTTCATTTCGGTGACGAAGAAGGAGGGCGAATGGAAGCATCTCAAGCCCGCCATTCTTGCGGCCATCATGGAACACTTCACGCGCGAACTGCCGCTTTATGAAAGTGCGGCGGCTGACGAGGCCGAACCCGTTTACGAGGGCGAGACGGCCGAGATCGTAGCGCAGATCAAGGAGCTTCTGGACACGCGCGTGCGCCCCGCCGTCGCCAATGATGGCGGCGATATCATCTTCAAGGGCTTCGAGGCGGGCTCGGGCATTGTCTTTCTGCACTTGCGGGGGTCGTGTGCGGGTTGCCCCTCGTCCACCATGACGCTACGGCACGGCATCGAGAACATGCTGCGCCATTACATCCCCGAAGTGAGTGCCGTCGAAGCTGTCTAAGTGGCACAATGCATGGGCCGATTCGGCGAAGGAGCCGGCCGTGACCCACGCCATCAACGACGAAGCCCTCGACATTCTGTTCCGAAGCGCGCGCTCGCAGAACAAGTGGCAGAACAAGCCAGTGACGCCACAGATGCTGCTGGCGATTTATGATCTTATGCGCTGGGGACCGACGACCGCGAACTCGCAGCCCGCGCGATTCCAAATTTTGCTCTCGAAAGAGTCGAAAGAGCGCCTGCGCCCGCATCTCGATCCCGGCAATGTAGAAAAGACTATGACGGCACCGGCCATCGCCATCATCGCCTACGATCTGAAATTCGCGCGTCACCTGCCGAAGCAGTTCCCGCATCAACCTGACGCTATTCACTGGTTCGTCGACGAAGCGCACGCGGCGCGCACGGCTTTCCGCAACGGCACATTGCAGGGCGCCTACTTCATGCTGGCCGCGCGCTCGATCGGCCTCGATTGCGGGCCCATGTCAGGCTTCAACAATGCGGGCGTGGACAAGGAATTTTTCCCGGAAGGCACCATTAAGTCTAATTTCCTTTGTGGCATCGGCTATGGCGACCCGGCTGGCCTCTTCCCGCGCCATCCGCGGTTATCCTTCGACGAGGCCTGCAAGATTCTCTGATCTGTGCGAGAATCGCGTGCGTGAAAATTCTCGCTGCCGATACGGCGCTTGGCGCCTGTTCTGTTGCCGTCCTCGATCAGGGCAGAGTGCGCGCGCGCGCTTTTGAACTGATGCCGCGCGGTCACGCGGAAGCACTCGCGCCCATGGTCGAGCATGTGATGCGCGAGGCTGGCCTCGACTTCAAAGCGCTTGAGCGGCTCGGCGTGACCACCGGTCCCGGCACTTTCACTGGCCAGCGTGTAGGGCTTGCCTTCATGCGTGGGCTTGCTCTCACGCTGAAGCGCCCGCTGGTCGGCGTGACCACGCTCGATGTCATGGCGGCAGAGGCGTTGGAAAGAACCGGCGCCAGTTTTGCCGTCGCTTGTGCCGATGCACGCCGCGGTGAAATCTATCTCGGAGCATGCTCGCGCGCAGGCACGACGATCGCACCTGAAGTGCTTGCACTGGGCGAAGCCGCGATGCGCGTTTCCCTTGTGGCAAAGACTACGGAGAGGATTGCACTCGCGGGAACGGCAGCCGAGATCTTTGCACCCCTGCTCGCTACGCGCGGGTTCGAGACGCATGATTCCGGCGTGCGTCAGCCCGATGCCGTTTTCGTGGCCAAGCTAACGATGCGCGAAGCCAAACCGAAGGATGCGCCGGCGCCGCTTTACCTGCGCGCGCCCGATGCGAAGCTTCCCGGGACTGTTCCGTGAGCCTGCGCGTTCGCGCTGCGGGCAAGGAAGATGTTGCGCTACTTTCGCGGCTTCACGATGCCAGCTTTGACGAAAAGTGGAGTGCGCAAGCGATCGAAACCCTGTTGAGTGTGCCCGGTACGTTCGCGCTTGTCGGCGGAAACAGCAAGAATTGGCAAAGTTTCGTCCTCGCTCGCGTCGTGGCGGATGAAGCAGAAATCCTTTCGCTGGCCACTTTGCCGACCATGCGGCGAAAGGGGCTCGCGCGCTCGCTGGTCGTGACAGCGGCCGAGGACGCGGCAGGGCGTGGGGCTGGGAAGATTTTCTTGGACGTCTCGATGGCCAACGCTGCGGCACGCGCCCTTTATCAAGGATTGGGCTTCGCCGAGGTTGGGGTGCGGCGCACCTATTATCGGCACTTGGACGGCGCGCACGCTGATGCGCTAATCTTGGCTGCGGCCTTGCCTTTGGCGCGTCAGGCCCCTTTATAATGATTATAAGGTAGAGAAGCGGGACGACGATCTGGGAGCCCGACGTGAACAAGATCGAGAAAGCCTGTTCTGACAAAGGCCTGCGCATGACCGAGCAGCGCCGCGTGATTGCGCGCGTGATGTCGGATGCGCACGACCATCCCGATGCGGAGGAGCTGCACCGGCGCGCTTCATCGATCGATCCGAAAATTTCCATCGCCACCGTCTATCGCACGGTGAAGCTGTTCGAGGAGGCCGGCATTCTCGAACGTCGCGATTTCCGCGACAGCCCCTCTCGCTACGAAGAGGCGAAAGAGCACCACGATCACCTGATCGACATCTCCACTGGTGAAGTGGTCGAGTTCAAGAACGAAGAGATCGAGAAGATCCAGCGCCGCATCGCGGAAGAATTGGGCTTCGACCTGGTGGATCACCGGCTCGAGCTTTACGGCGTGCCCAAGAACAAGAAAGCAGCGCGGCGCACGGGCTGACATGGGAACAGTGCGCGCGGCCGGCATCATCGTCGTCTTCATGGCGCTCACGGTGCTCTGCATTCCGTTCCAGTGGCTGGCGGTGCGTTTCAATCTGCCGTGGCGGCGGCGCTTCCCGCACTGGTATCACCGTCAGGTCTGCAAGCTGATCGGCGCGCGCATCACCGTCTTGGGCGAGCCCGTGCAGGACAAAGGCGTGCTGATGGCTGCCAATCACACGGGCTGGCTGGACATTCCCGTGTTGTCGGCGGTGGCGTGCGTTTCCTTCATCGCCAAAGGCGAAATCACGACATGGCCGTTCTTCGGACTGCTGGCGCGATTGCAGCGCACGGTCTTTATCCATCGCGGCGAACGCGCCAAGGCGGCTGAAGATCGTGATCAGATTCGCGATAGGCTTGTTCACGGCGATGCGTTAGTAATTTTTCCCGAGGGCACGTCGAATGACGGCAACCGCGTGCTCACCTTCAAGAGCGCGCTTCTATCGGCGGCCGAGCTTCCTTTGAGCGATGACGCAGCGCCGAGGCACGCGCCGGTGCAGCCGGTGTCGGTCGCCTATGTCGGGCTCCACGGCATGCCGATGGGGCGCGAGAACCGGCCCTTCTTCGCCTGGTACGGCGATATGGAATTGGTTCCGCATCTTTGGGAAGCCTTCGAGCTTGGACCCATCGACGTCGTGGTCGAGTTCCACAAGCCGCTCACCATCGACGAGGCGGGAGGCCGCAAAGAGCTGTCGGCGATCGCCGAAACGGCGGTCCGCACTGGCCTTGCGCGCGCGCTTTCGGGCGCGCATTTGGCGCAGCCGCCCCACCGTGACGAAGAACTGGAAGAAGCGCTGGCCGCGGAAGAGACCGAGGAGGCAGCGTGAAGAAGCTCTATATCAAGACGTATGGCTGCCAGATGAACGTCTACGATTCCGCACGCATGGCAGATCTCTTGGCGCCGCTTGGTTTTACTCCCGTGGATGATGCGGCAAGCGCCGACATGGTCATCCTCAACACCTGCCACATCCGCGAGAAAGCGGCGGAAAAGGTCTATTCGGAACTGGGACGGCTCAAGAAATTGAAAGAGCGGCGCCCCATGCTGATCGCGGTGGCGGGTTGTGTTGCACAAGCTGAAGGCGCCGAGATGATCGCGCGCCAGCCTGCGGTCGATATCGTGGTGGGTCCGCAATCCTATCATCGCCTGCCCGAGATGATTGCGCAGATCGCGCGCGGGACAGGCCATGCACTGGAAACGGACTTTCCAGCGCGGGACAAATTTGACGCCCTACCAGAAGAGGCGGCGCCCCAGGGCGTCATAGCTTTCCTCACCGTGCAGGAAGGTTGCGACAAATTCTGCACCTTCTGCGTGGTGCCCTACACGCGGGGCGCGGAGTATTCGCGGCCCGTCACCGACATCGAGGACGAAGCGCGGCGTCTTGTGGACTCAGGCGCGCGCGAGATCACGCTGCTGGGCCAGAACGTCAATGCCTATCGAGGGTTGGGGCCGGACGGGAAGCGATGGAGTTTGGCACAGCTCATCCGGCATCTCGCGCGGCTCGAAGATTTGGCGCGGCTTCGATACACGACCAGCCATCCGCGCGACATGACGAATGATCTCATCGCCGCGCACGCGGACGAGCCGAAGCTGATGCCTTTCTTGCATCTTCCGGTGCAGTCAGGCTCGAACGGCATTCTTGCCGCGATGAACCGGAATCACACGGCGGACGAATATTTGCACCTGGTCGAGCGCATCCGCGCGGCCAATCCTGATGTCGCGCTGTCGTCCGATTTCATTGTCGGTTTCCCGGGCGAGACCGAGGCCGATTTCGCGGCCACACTTTCTCTCGTGCGCGAGGTGAAATTTTCGCAGGCCTTTTCCTTCAAATATAGCCCGCGCCCCGGCACGCCAGCCGCCACCATGAAACAGGTGCCGGAACCCGTAAAAAAGGAACGGCTCGCAATATTGCAGGCGGTGCTCACGGAACAGCAGCGCGCGTTCAATCGCGCCTGCGAGGGGCGCATGATGCCGGTGCTGTTCGAGAGCGAGGGGCGCAAACGAGGGCAGGCCACCGGTCGCAGCCCTTATCTGCAACCAGTGCATGTTGAGAGCGCGTCCCATCTGATCGGTGAAATCAGCGAGGTGCGTATCGAAACCGTGCTGACAAACAGCCTCAGGGGAAGCCTTGCGCAATCGCATGCCGCAAGACCCGCGCAGAATGAGGCCAGGGCGCTCTGATGTCACGCACACGCACGCTCAACAAGAAACCAGCCGCCCACGAACAGGTGACGCTCGAATTTTCCGAGAACGCGCTGCTGCCGGCACTGGCAGGCGCCCATAGCCGCAACTTCGTGCGGCTCGAGCAGCAGTGCGGCGTGAGGATTGCCACGCGCGGCAATCTTGTCGCCATTGAAGGCGACGCCAAATCGCGCTCGCAAGTGGCAACGGCTTTGCGTGCTCTTTACGCGCGGCTTCAGGCGGGGGACGAGGTCGGCCCTGCCGATGTCGATGCCGAGATCCGCTTTGCTTCGCAGGGAAAGGACAATTCTCTCGCGCCCGAGTTCGGCGTCTCGTCCATCAAGACGGCATCGAGCCGCGTGGTGCGCGCGCGCTCCCGCGCGCAATCCGCCTATCTCGATCTCATGCGCACGCACGAGCTCGTTTTCGGCATCGGTCCCGCCGGTACCGGCAAGACCTATCTTGCCGCCGCCATGGGCGCGCATCTTTTGCATGAGCGGCGCGTCGAGCGTCTGATCCTCTCACGGCCAGCGCTGGAAGCGGGCGAACGGCTGGGGTTCCTGCCGGGCGACCTGCGAGAAAAAATCGATCCCTATTTGCGTCCCCTTTACGACGCGCTGTTCGAGACCATGGGCGAGCAGTGCGTGCGACTGATGGAGACGGGCGTCATCGAAGTGGCGCCACTCGCTTTCATGCGCGGCCGCACGCTCGCACGCGCCTTCGTCATTCTCGACGAAGCGCAGAATTGTACCTCGGGCCAGATGAAGATGTTCCTCACCCGCCTGGGCGACGACGCGCGTATGGTGGTGACGGGCGATCCCTCGCAGAGCGATCTGCCGGGCGGGCCACAGGGGCTCGAAGAAGCGATGCAATACTTAGGCGGCGTCGAAGGTGTCGCAATTGCGCGCTTTTCCGAGGTCGATGTCGTGCGCCATGCCCTCGTCACGCGCATCGTCGCCGCCTATAATGCCAACGACGCAAAGAAGCGCCGCTGAAGGTTTGCCGGAAAGGTTACGAATGACATCGTCTGGACGGAGAGGCGCCAAACGCCCTCGGCCCAAACGCGGGAAATCGGTGAGCAAGAGCCGCGCGCGTTTATCCCTCATTGTGGAAGAGAAATCGTGGGCGTCGGAGCCGCGCGCGATCGCGCTCGTGCGCCGCGCCGCGCGCACGGCATTGCCGAAATCCGCGCGCGGCGCTGTGACGATTCTTCTGAGCGATGACGCACATCTGAAAGAATTGAACGGGCTCTTTCGCGGTAAGCCAAAGCCCACCAACGTGCTTTCGTTCCCCGCGGACGACGCGAAGTATCTCGGTGATGTCGCCATCGCTTATGGCGTGACCGCGCGCGAGGCCCGCGCAGAAGGCAAGGCCTTCGCCGCTCATGCTGCGCATCTGGCCGTTCACGGCGTGTTACATCTTCTCGGCTACGATCATGAGAATGAGCGCGACGCTAAGATCATGGAAGCGCATGAAGCGTGCATTCTCGTGCGCCTTGGCATTGCCGACCCTTACGCGCGTGTGCGCGAGGCGGCCTGAGCATGGCTGATACCAAAGCGAAAGACATAAGCGAACCGCGCCGGGGCTTGAGCGAGCTCGGCGCGCGGCTGGCGGAAGCCTTGCGCGGACTGAGGGGCGCCGGCTCCATGCGCGAGCGCCTCGAGGAAGTGATCGAGGAGGCCGCCGGCCAAGCGCAGGATTTGAGCGCCCAAGAGCGCGTCATGCTGGCGAATCTGCTCAAATTCGGCGGCCTTAAGGTGGGCGACGTGATGGTGCCGCGCGCCGATATCGTGGCGGTCGAGCTGCAGATCGAGCTCCCCGAGCTCGTTCGCGTCTTTCGCGAGGCGCAGCATTCGCGCCTGCCCGTCTATCGCGAGACGCTGGACGATCCCGTTGGCATGATCCACGTCAAAGACGTGCTTGGCCTGAGCGAGACAGGACCGGATGGGCATCTGCGCTGGCCCGAAACGACGATCGCCAGTCTCAAGCGCGACGTGCTTTTTGTGCCCGCGGCCATGCCCGCGCTTGATCTGCTGCTCAAGATGCAGACCTCGCGGATCCATCTTGCCCTCGTTGTCGACGAATATGGCGGCACCGACGGCCTCGTCTCGATCGAGGATTTGGTTGAAGAGATCGTTGGCGATATTGCCGATGAGTACGACACCGACGCCGAGCCTGAAATCGTCAAGCGCGTAGACGGCGGCTTCGATGCCGACGCCCGCGTCGATCTTGAGCGCTTCAAGGAAGCCACCGGTATCGAGCTCGCGGCGGAAAACGAAGACGGGGGAGTGGACACGTTGGGCGGCTTGGTAGCTTCCGTGCTGGGGCGCGTGCCGGCGCGCGGCGAAATCGTTTCGCACCCGGCTGGCGTCGAATTCGAGGTGCTGGAAGCCGACCCGCGCCGCGTCAAGCGGCTGCGCATTCGTCCGCTGGCCGCGCACGCCGCCGTGCACGGCTGACCCAAGCGTGAAGGTCATCGCATCCGTTCAGGCTGTGATCGAACGTGCGGCGTCTCTGCTCGTGCGCGTCCGCGGTTGGCGGCGTTTCTTGCTCGCAATGCTCACGGGCGCGCTGTCGGCACTCGCTTTCGAGCCAGTCCTTCTCTGGCCCTCGCTGCTGCTGGGATACGCGGCATTGGTGCTTCTGCTGGATGGCGCGGCCGGCGCGCCGCGCAAGTCGCGCGCTGCTTTCTTCACCGGCTGGGCGTTCGGCTTTGGGCAGTTTCTGCTAGGCCTCCACTGGGTCGGTTACGCGTTCCTCGTCGATGCCGACGCGCATGCCTGGCAGATCCCGTTGGTCGCACTTCTGCTTCCGGGTGGGCTGGCATTATTTCCGGCACTGGCCTCGTTCGCCTATGCGCGCTTCCGGCCTGAAGGCATCGCGCGGATTTTCCTTTTCACCTTTCTGTTCGCTGCTGTGGAATTTCTCCGCGGCCACATGCTCACGGGATTTCCCTGGAACGTAGCGGCCTATGGCTGGGGCGCCTCGTTGGCCCTGCTGCAAAGCGCATCGATCATCGGCGCCTATGGCCTCTCGCTTCTGACGCTGCTGTTTGGTGCTTCGCTTGCACTCATCCCGGAACGCAAGTCCCTGCTGCCGGCGGCCATGACGATTCTCTTTCTCGTGCTCTGGACGGGCGGCTTGGCGCGGCTTGCTTACGCCGATAATGCGACGGTCGACGGCGTTCGCCTGCGCATCGTGCAGCCCGACGTGCCGCAGAGCGAGAAATACGTGCCGCAATATGTCCTGCGCAATTGGCAGCGGCTGATCGAACTCAGCCGTGTGCGGGCGGGTGCGCGCCCCACGCATATTATCTGGCCCGAGGCGGCACCTCCCTTCGTTCTCACCAACGAGCCGGTCGCGCTTATCCAAATAGGCGAGCTCACGGCCGGCCACACCGCGCTTCTCACGGGCGCCGTGCGCGTCGACAATCGCCCAGATGGCAGCCGCGCGCTCTACAACTCCTTCTATGTGTTCGCACCCGATGGCCATCGTGTTGCCACCTATGACAAATTCCATCTCGTGCCCTTCGGTGAGTACATGCCGTTTCAAAAGATCATGGACGAATGGGGCCTCACCAAGATTACTGGCGGCGTTGGCGGTTTTGCTGCAGGTGCGGGCCCGCGCACGATTCAAATTCCGGGCGCGCCGCCCGCCAGTGTTCTCATCTGCTACGAAATAATCTTCCCCGGAGAAGTTGAGGGCGCTATGCGCCCGCAATGGCTGGTGAATGTCACCGACGATTCCTGGTTTGGTCCCGGCGCGGGGCCGCTTCAGCATTTTCTCACCGCGCGCGTGCGTGCGATCGAAGAAGGTCTTCCCATCGCACGTGCAGCAAATACCGGCATCTCGGCGATGATCGACGCCTATGGACGCGTGCGTGCCCAACTTTCGCTTGGGACTCAGGGCGCACTCGATGCGCCGCTTCCCATTGCATTGCGAGATACGTTCTTCGTCCGTTTTGGTTCGTTGATCGTCTTTATGCTGTTCGTGCTCATGGGCGCGGGAGCGATTTTGCCGTTAAGCACGCGCCGCACTTGACGCGGGCACTGTTCGCCTGTTTAAGTTTTTCAATTCCAACAGCGAAAAAAGGTAACGGACGGTGCCAAAGAAACAGGCGAACCCCGTTGACGCCCGTGTCGGCCATCGCGTGCGCTTGCGCCGCATGTTGATGGGAATGAGCCAGGAGCGTCTCGGCGAACTTCTCGGGCTGACCTTTCAGCAAGTGCAGAAATACGAGAAAGGGGTGAACCGCATCGGCGCCGGCCGTCTGTTCGAAATCGCGGGCATACTAAGCGTGCCGGTGAGCTTCTTCTACGAAGACGCGGAAGCGGCGCTCACGGCTACGCCAGGCTTCGCCGAGGACGACGAGTCCGGCTCGGTGATGGAATTCATCTCAAGCGGAGAAGGCCTGCAGCTGACGCTTGCCTTCATGCGCATCAAGGATTCGAAGGTGCGCCGGCGCATCCTCGATCTCGTGCGCGAGCTCTCCGACGAGATCGAGAAAGAGCACTAAACTTTAGGTGCCTTTTTCGGCCTGAATCCAGCGTTCCATTTTCGCGTCGAGGATGGAGAGCGGCATGGCCCCATCCTTGAGCGCTTCATCGTGGAAGCGGCGGATGTCGAATTTACGCCCGAGCACCTCTTTCGCGTGGTCGCGCAGCTCGAACCATTTGCGCTGGCCGATTTTGTAGGCCAGCGCCTGGCCGGGGATGGCGATATAGCGCTCGACCTCGGCTGTGACGTCGGTCCTGGTAAGCGACGTATTGGCCAGCATGTAGTCGATCGCCTGCTCGCGCGTCCAGCCCATCCAGTGCATGCCGGTGTCAACCACAAGCCGGCAGGCGCGCCAGATGTCGAACGAAAGCATGCCGAATTTCTGATAGGGGTCGGTGTAGAAGCCGAGATCTTTGCCCAGCGACTCGCTGTAAAGGCCCCAGCCCTCGACATAGGCCGTGCTGCCGCCGAAGCGGCGGAACTCGGGCAATGACGTGTTCTCGATCGAGGTCGCGATCTGGAAGTGGTGGCCGGGCACGGCCTCGTGCAACTCCAGCACCTCGGTCGTGTAATTGGGCCGCGAAGGGAGATCATAGGTATTGAAATAGAAGATGCCTGGCCGCGAGCCGTCGGCCGAGGGTTGGTTGTATTCGGCCGCGGCCTTGGTCGGCGCGACAAAGGCCTCGAAGGGGCGGATCTCGAACGGCGTCTTGGGTGTGTGTCCGAATAGGCGCGTGATGTTCTTGGCTGTCTGTGTCTTGATGCGCTCGAATTCGGCCTTCATTGCGTCCGCATCCTTGAACTTGAACCTGGGATCGGTGCGCAAATAGGTGCGGAATTCGTCGAGCGTGCCCTTGAAGCCGGTCTCCTTCTTGACCTTCTCCATCTCCTTGAGATCGCGCGCGACTTCGTCGAGCCCGAACTGATGAATCTGTTCCGGTGTCATGTCGGTCGTGGTGTAGCTCTTGACCAGATAGAGATACATTTCCTTGCCGCCCGGCACGGCGGAGATGCCCACGCTGTCGCGCGCCTTGGCCAGATATTCGTTTTTCAGGAACGCGCCCAGCTTTTTGTAGGCGGGCACTACCGTGGTCATGACCGCTTTCTTATATGCGGCCGCCACCCGCGCCCGCTCCTTGCCCTTGATGGTATCCGGCATGTTCTTCACCGGACCCATGAACACGCTGTCGTCCATCGCCTTGGTGGCCAGCTCATCGGTCTGGGTGATCACACGCTCCACCATGAAATGTGGCTGCACCACGCCTTTGGCAATGCCTTGGCGCATCTCGGCGATCGCCGTGTCAATCCAGTGCGCGAAGCCCTTCATGCGCTTCATGGCTTTTTCGTAGTCGCTTGCGGTCTTAAAGGGGAACTGGCTGCGCCAGCCCATCTCGCGCGCGAAACTTTCATGTACCGCGTTGAATTGATCGATAGGCGTCAGGTTGAACGTCTCGGCCAGCGCCAGGCCTTCCTGCTGATCCTCCATCGTCCAGGCGAAGATGTCGTGGGAAAGCTGGTCCTGATAATCGAGCTGACTGCGATCGATCGCTTTGAGCCGTGTTGTATCTTCGGCGCTAAGCGCTCGCGCCTTGGCAAGGAATTCCGGTGTCAGATTGTCTTCGTAGCGGTCGAGATAGCGCGTATCACCGCGATAAAGCGCGGCCGAAGGATAGAGCGTAAGAATCTGCTCGTCATAATCCTTCATAAGTTTGTTGAGATCGTCGGCGGCCGCGGCGAATGCGGGCGCAGAGGCAAGCAATGCAACCGCAAAGGCGGCCGCCGACACAACGCGCTTCATGGTATGTCTCCCTAGAAGAATTCGTTTCTATGCTATTTCGTTTCCGGATCGGTCGTGCCTATGTCGGCCTCGACCTTCCAGGCGCCGGATTTGTCTTTCCGCCAAATGGTCACGTAGTGGCCGTGCGAGATGGCGCGCTGGCCCTTCTCATCGGGTGCTCCCGTGAATGTCCAGTGGCCATTGGTCCAGCCCAGCGTGCCGTCAGCCGAGGCGTAAGCTTCCATCGGTTTCCAGTCGAGCGTGCCCTTGGCTGAGGCGCTGTTCTTGAATTTGTCCGAGGCGTAGCGCTCTTCAGCCGCCTTGCGGCCCACCGTGGGCTCGCCGCCGGCGCCAAACAGACGCGCATCGTCGTTGATGTTGGCAAGGAAGGCCACCGCCTGACCCTTCTCGACCGACATGGCGGCGAAGGCGCGATCCGCCGCCATCAAATCTTCCTTGGCGCCAGCCCAAGCCGTCGCCGGCAACAGTATGAGCGCCGCAATCATCGCGAATTTCATGGAAAGTTCCCCCGACCTAATTATGCCGTCAGCTTGCCGCAGAATGGTCACAATCGCGAACACCCCGCGCCGCATTCGCCGTTCAACTTTTGGTTACCATAATCTGACGTGCGCTCCATGGGCTTTTTTTTGGAAGCGCGCAGGCAAAGAGCGGGGGTTAACCCATGGACGCGCGGGACCGCATGAGCGCTGAAGCAGGACGTGGTGCACGCCGTCACTACCGCACTACGCTCACCGACGAATTGTTCGGCATGACGCAGCATGAATTCGGCAACCAGGCGCGCGCGCTTGCCGAGCTGTCGGCGCTGAGCCCCGCGACGCGCGAGCGCCTCAAGCATCAATTGATCCAGCGCCTGAAAACGCCGGTCGATCCGCCGAGCTGGGGACCCGATTGGGCGCGCCGGCGCAATAAGGAATTGGCGAGCGCTGAAAAAAGACGCAGCTGGTTTGCGCGCCGCGGAGACAGCCGGGACACGCCAGCCGAAAAGCAACCGCTGTCGAAAGATCAGCGCTCGGAAGCGGAGATCATCGCCACCAATCTCGAGAAAAGCCGGCAAGTGCATCAGTACCGGACGCTCTACATCATCGGCGCCGTTCTCGCCGTCGCCATCGCGCTGCTGGCGATGTTCGTCGACTACGAAATCATCCGTGGCGACATCTGGACGCGCGCACTCTCCAACGAATTCATGATTGTGCCCGACAGTCTGAAGGAGTCGGTGTTCTTCAAGAGCCTGCAGGTGGTGTTCGCGGCGCTTGCCATTCACTTCATGCTCAAGATCACGGGCGTCTATGGCCGCAACACGCTGATCTCGACCGCCTTCGTGCTCACCTGCATCATGGTGGTGTCCTTGGGTTATCTCGTTGCCTACAACAATCTGGACGCCGGCACCTCGGCGCGCCTCGATCATCAGACCGAGAGTACTGCGCCCAGGAGCACGATCGATGACCTGCTCAATCAGGTAAGCCAACGCAACGCAAATGCGGCTCAGGCGCCTCAGGTAGCGAATGCGGGCGTTGCCTCGACGGAGTTCTCGCTACCCCTGCCCAAGCTGTCGGAGAAGTCGCTTGCCTCGGCGCAGGGCTGGCTTTGGTTTACCTTCGCCAGCGTGATCTTCTTCATCGTGACGACGATCGCCGCACTCTATATGCAGATCGCCGAGCACAACGTGCGAAACTTCCTGATCGCGCGCGATTACAACACGAGGCGCCGGCAATATGCGCAGCTTCACCTTCTGGAAATGGTTGGCCCACGCGGCTGAGTTCGCGCGCGGGCTGCTCACGCCTGCGCGGGCGGCGCTCGCGTTCGTCACCGTTTTCACGCTGGCCTTTTCCGGCGTCTATCTCGGGACGCCCGGCGGGTTTTCCGGTATGGCCGCGCTCGCCAGCACGAGCGATGTGCGGCTCGAGGCCGAGAAGCCGAAGAAGCGCCTGGTCATCGGCATCGATCTGTCGCAGAGCAACCCCATCGTTGACGACGCGGCGTTCGCCAAGAAGCTCGCCGACCGCGTGAGCGATACGATCACTGGCATGGGTTTTGCCTCGGAAGTGCATGTGCGCACCTTCGGGAGCTACGAGACCTCGGCCAACAACTTCCATTACGACGCGGTGCTCTCAATCCACCAGCGGCCCGAAGCGGTGGCCGCCGAAGTGGCCAAGCTGATCGCCAGCACGCCGGCCTTGGTCGAGAAAGGCATCTGGCGCGCGCAGGCCAAGACCAACATTCTCGCTTTCCTCGATAACGCGAGCGTCTCCTTCGGTTGCGCGGGAATGCCCACCACCATCGTGCTCTTGAGTGACGGCATGGAGGATTCAGAATACGCACATCTTGCGAAGCCGAACGCGGAATTGCCGATGCCCGACGGCACGCCCTTCAAGGGCTGCAGCGAATTGCAGGTCCTGGGCCTCGGCCAAGGCCAGGACAGCCCCGAGAAGACGCGCCAGCTGCGCGCGACCTGGACGCGCTGGGCGCATGAGGCGGGCTTTGCCTCGTTCATCGGCCTTAACGACTGGTAAGCTTTCCTCACCACCATGCCCAGACTAGCCGCTGGTGAGGGGTGAGGTTGAATCCCGCCATACCCCTCACCCGGAAAATCAATCGGTTGAGCCTCGCGGTTGCTCGGCCAACCGAATGATTTTCCGCCCTCTCCCTCAAGGGGAGAGGGGGCTGCACAATCCAAGCCGCGCGCGGATCTGCGCAGGTGTCATGCCGCTCTCGCGCAAGTGGCGCAGCGTGACGGATTGGTCGCGCTTGGAGAATTTCTTGCCATTCTCATCGAACACGAGCCGGTGATGCAGATAGGCCGGTGCCGGCAAACCCAACAACGCCTGCAACAGCCTTTGAATGTGCGTCGCGGGAAACAGATCATTGCCACGCGTGACCAGCGTGACGCCCTGCAAGGCGTCGTCCACGACGACAGCGAGGTGATAGCTCGCGGGCATCTCTTTACGCGCGAGCACGATGTCGCCCAACCGTTCTGGCCTTGCCGTTAGCTCGCCCGTTTCGCCCGATAGGCCTTGTCCGCGCTCCTCGAAAGTGAGAGTGCTCGTTCGCGCTTTTGCCTTTATCGCATCAAGCCGCAAGGCGTAAGGTTCGCCGGCCATGCGTTTCATACTCGTCTCGCGTGAGAGCGCGCGGCAGGTGCCCGGATAAAGCGGGCCATCGGGTCCCAAGGCAGTCAAATGCGGCGCTTCCACCGCGCGGGCGATTTCGTCCGCGATATCCTTGCGTGTGCAGAAACAGGGATAAAGCACGCCTATCTCGTTCAGTCGGTCCAGCGCGCGTTGATAATCGTCGAAATGCTCCGATTGCCTGCGTACGGGCTCTTCCCAGCTCAAGCCAAGCCAGACGAGATCATCATAGATCGCCTGCTCGAACTCGGCCCTGGCGCGCACCACATCGATGTCCTCGATGCGGAGCAGAAAGCGCCCGCTGTCGCGCGCCGCGTCATACGCCGTGAAGGCCGCGAGCGCGTGCCCCAGATGCAGCAATCCGGTTGGACTCGGCGCGAAGCGGGTTACAATCATGGTTTCGCAACCTACACCGGCTCGCATGATCACGCTCAACGGTCCACGCTTAGGGCCGGCAAAAGGACAGGCAACCCATCTCGTCGTGCTCTGTCACGGCTATGGTGCCGATGGCAACGATCTCATTGGCCTTGCGCCGCATTTGCAGCGCGTACTGCCCACGGCGGCCTTCGTTGCACCCCACGCGCCCGAACGCTGCGCCATGGGCGGCGTGGGCTATCAGTGGTTTCCCCTGAGCCGCTTTGATGCGCACGAGCTCGCGCGCGGCGTCGAGGCGGCGGCGCCCTCACTCGACGCCTTCCTCGATGCCGAATTGAAGCGCCTGAATCTCGCCAATGATCGTATCGCCTTCGTCGGTTTCAGCCAGGGTACGATGATGGCGCTGCATGTGGGCCTGCGCCGTAAGCAACCGCCCGCGGCCATCGTTGGCTTTTCCGGATTGCTTGCAGCGCCCGACAAGCTTGCCAAATTTGAATCCGCTGGCCCGCCCATTCTTCTCGCCCATGGCGACGCCGATCAGACCATTCCGTTTCCAGCAATGTTTCAGACGGTGCTCGCGCTTGGCGCCGCAGGCCTCACCGTGCGCTGGCATGTGTCGGCCGGCGTCGCTCACGGCATAGACGCGGATGCGCTTGCGATTGCCGGGCGCTTTCTTGCCGATGCCTTCGCGGGTGGCTGGGCACCGCCAAGTTTTCCCTTGTCCTGCAAGCTTGGCTGAGCGCGCCGCAGCGGAAAATTAACGAGTGTCCACTATCGTAACGCCCGATAGAGCGGGGCGTAGATGCGCGTGCAGGCGGGAAAATTTTTCAGCAAAGACGAGCCGCGCGGCGCGGATGCGTTGCAAGACAAAATCTATCTCTCCATTATGATGCTGTATCTCGATCCGGGCTTGCGCGATATTCACTACAACCAGTTCGCGCTGCGCATGACCGATTTCATGCAGTCCGTCACCGACAGCCGCGCGCTCGCCGCCTGCGTCGACATCAGCAAGGACGTGATGAGCGGCGCCTATTACCGTGCGCTGCGCAAGGCCCGCGCGCTGGGTCAGTTCAGAGCCCCCGAGCCGCGGGCCGCTTCGGCCTGAACACGCGCATTCTCGCGCATAGACAGGCAGCCGGGCGCTCCCTATTTTGGCCCGCGATGCGTTCGCGTTTCTCACCATGAACAGGCCGCGCCCGGCGGTGCTCTGCGTGCTCGATGGCTGGGGTTGGCGCCCTGAGACCAGGGACAACGCCATAGCGGCCGCGCGCACGCCCAACTACACGCGCATGCTCAAGGAATGCCCGCACGCGTTCTTGGCCACATCGGGCCGCGCGGTCGGTCTGCCCGATGGGCAGATGGGCAATTCCGAAGTGGGCCATATGAATATCGGCGCGGGCCGTGTTGTCCTGCAGGATCTCCCGCGCATCGACGACGTGATCGCGCGAAGCGAGCTGGCCAAGCAGCCGGCGCTGGCCGATCTCATCGCGCGGGCGAAGAAGGCGGCAGGTGCGGTGCATCTGATGGGCCTGATGTCGCCTGGTGGCGTGCATTCGCATCAGGATCACATTGCGGCGCTCGCGCGCGTGTTGAGCGAGGCGGGACTCAAGGTTCAGGTTCACGCCTTCCTCGACGGCCGCGATACGCCGCCCCAAAGCGCGCTCGGCTATGTCGACAAATTTCTCAGGGACGTTGGAGGCGCGCACAATGTCGCGATCGCCACAATCAGTGGCCGCTACTACGCCATGGACCGCGACAAGCGCTGGGAACGTTGCGCTAAGGCCTATGAGGCGCTGGCCGACGCCAAGGGCGCGCGCTTTGGCGATGCGCACGCGGCGATTGAGAAATCGTACGCCGCCAATGTAACGGATGAATTCGTGGTTCCCTGCGTGATCGGCCCTTACGCCGGCATGAAGGATGGCGATGCCATGATTTTCGCCAATTTCCGCGCCGACCGCGCGCGGCAATTGTCGCTGGCGCTCACCGATCCCAAATTCGCCGCGTTCAAGCGGGATCGCGTTGTGCGCTTTTCGGCGGCCGCCAGCGTGACCGAATACTCGATCGAGCTGAACCAGCACATGTCGGTTATCTTCCCGCCCGAAGATGTGAAAGAATCATTGGGCCAGATCGTCTCGGAAATAGGCATGAAGCAACTTCGCATCGCCGAGACTGAGAAATACGCCCACGTCACCTTCTTCCTCAATTGCGGGCGCGAGGAGCCGTTTCCTGGCGAGGATCGTATTCTCGTTCCAAGTCAGAAGATCGCCACCTACGACCTCAAGCCGGAAATGTCGGCGCCTGGCGTGACCGACCGGCTGGTCGAGGCTATTGGGTCGGGCAAGTACGATCTCATTGTCGTCAACTACGCCAATCCCGATATGGTGGGACACACGGGCGTTATGCGGGCGGCCATCGAGGCTGTTGAGGTGACGGATCATTGTTTGGGCCGCCTGCGCGAGGCGGTTGAAAAAGCGGGGGGCATACTGCTCGTCACCGCCGATCACGGCAATGTCGAGCTGATGAAGGACGAAACAACAGGCCAGCCCCACACCGCGCACACGACGTTCGACGTGCCAATCATCATCGTCAACGCCAAGGCGGCCGCGCACGCCGTGGGCAAGCTAGAAGATGGGAAGCTTGCCGACGTGGCGCCAACGATGCTCGATCTGATGGGCGTGGCCATCCCAAAGGAGATGCAGGGCCATTCGCTCTGCGTGCGCGCTTCCGCCATGGCCGGAACAAAGTGAATGTGTGATCCTTATTCCATTCCTCCTCCTGAAAGGGGGAGGCCGATCCGGCGAAGTGCGCAGCACGAAGCCGGATCGGGTGGGGGTCTGGGGCGAGCGACCGAATACGATCCCTCCCCGAACGCATCTCGCTCGCGCTCGATGCGTTCGACCCTCCCTTTTCAAGGGAGGGGGAAAGCTTTTGCATCGGTCCTGATCGCCTTCGCAGTCATTGCGTTAGCGACATCGCCCGCGTTCTCGCAAGCGCAGAAAAATACGCTCGCCGAGCGTTACGAACAGGCACGCCGCGCGCTCGAAGCGAATCGCGCGGCCGAAGCCAAGACGGAGGCCGAGGGCAATCGCCTGAGGCGTGAGACTGAGGCCCTACAGGCGCGATTGGTCGCCAACGCCACGCGGGTCCAGGAACTTGAACAAGAGCTGAGCAATACGGAAGCCGAAATCTCCCGCCTCAACGAACAGGCGCGCAACCTGCAGGCAGGCTTCGAGCGAGATCGCGAACCGGTGGGCCATTTGTTGGCCGTGCTGCAACGTCTCGACAGCGATGAGCCGCCAGCGCTCGCGCTCCGTCCCGACGATTCTCTGGCTGCTGCGCGCGGCGCCATGCTGCTAGGCGCCATGCTACCGCCCGTCTACGGGCGCGCCGCCGATCTTGCGCGCCGGATCCGCGCCCTGCAAACGACACTCGCCGCGCTTGAAAGCAAGCGCAATCAGGCACGCGCGACCGCGACCGCGCTCACCATCGCGCGTGGCGAGCTCGCTCTGCTGGTCGAGAAGCGCGGCGTGGAAACGGCGGCGGCCGAAGCGCGTCTCGCCGGCATCCGCATCGTCACGGCAGACGTCGCGCGCGAAGCCGGCGATCTCAAATCGCTGATGGATCGTATCTCGCGCTTGCGCGCCGAAAGCGGTCAACGCATGACGATTGTTGCCACCGCTAGCGCCGCCCCGCCCGAGCTTCGCCGTGGTGCGCTGCGCAGGCCCGTAATGGGCCGCATGATGGCGGGTGGGCCCGACGCTCCCCTGCCGGTAACCGCGAAAGGGGCCGAAATCTCTGGGCTTTGGTTCATTTCGACGGCCCGCGCCCAGGCTGTGGCGCCCGCCGATGGCGAAGTTGTGTTCGCCGGTCCTTACCAAAAATTTGGCCAAGTCTTGATATTGGAAATTGCGGGCGGATACGATCTTCTGCTGGCCGGTTTGGGCCGGATAGATGTGCGTATCGGCGATTCCGTGCTTGCCGGCGAGCCGGTGGGAATTCTCCCACAATCGCGCGAAGCGCATCTATATATGGAACTGCGGCGTGAAGGCCGAACGGTAAATGCGGCGCCATGGCTGGCAGCCGAGCTGAGAAAGGCAAAAGGAACATGAAGCGGTATGGGTATGTTGGTCTGGGGGCGGTCGTCGGATTCGTCACTGCACTCGCGTTGTTTCCGGCCGCCTACGGCGCGCCAAGCATTCTTTCCGCCTATCGTCAGCTCGATCTGTTTGGCGACGCGTTCGAACGAGTGCGCGACAATTACGTGCGCGAGGTAGACGACTCCGAGCTGATCTCGGCGGCCATCAAGGGCATGGTGTCGTCGCTCGATCCGCATTCGAGCTATCTCGACCCCAAGAGTTACACCGACATGCAGGTGCAGACGCGCGGTGAATTCGGCGGTCTCGGCATCGAAGTGACGATGGAAGACGGTCTGGTGAAAGTCATTTCGCCGATCGACGACACGCCGGCTTCGCGTGCGGGCATCAAGGCGGGCGATTACATAGCCCAGATCGACGGCCAGACCATTCAGGGCGGCGATCTCAACGACGCGGTCGAGAAAATGCGTGGGCCCGAGGGCTCGAAGGTCACGTTGACCATTTTGCGCAAGGGGGAAAAGAAGCCTTTCGATGTCGCGCTCACCCGCGCCGTCATCCGCATCGAGTCGGTGAAGGCGCGACGCGAAGGCAGTGTCGGCTACATCCGCATCACCACCTTCAACGAACGCACCGCATCAGGTCTTGAGAAGGCAGTGCGCGATCTCAAGCAGCAGATCGGGCCCGGTATCAAGGGCTATATCGTCGATATGCGCAATAATCCCGGCGGATTGCTCGATCAGGCGATCACCGTCTCCGACGACTTCCTGACTGGGGGCGAAGTGGTTTCCACCCGCGGGCGGCGCGCGCAGGATACGCAGCGCTTCAACGCGCGTGGCGGCGATCTCACCGACGGCAAGCCCGTTCTCGTGCTGATCAACGAAGGCACGGCCTCGGCCTCCGAAATTGTGGCCGGTGCGCTCCAGGATCATCGCCGCGCCACGCTGATCGGCATGACCTCGTTCGGCAAGGGCTCGGTGCAAACCATCATCCCGCTTGGTGGCGATCATGGCGGCGCGCTCAGGCTCACCACGGCCAAGTACTACACGCCATCGGGCCGTTCGATTCAGGCCACCGGCATCGAGCCCGACATCGCGGTAGCGCAGGGGCCGGCACCCAAACCGGATGCAACCGCCACACTGGCTCAGCGTCTGCGCAGTGAGGCCGATCTTCCCGGCCATCTGACAAACGATGCCGAAGGCGGCAAGCATGTCAGCAAGGTGCCGGTCGTCTGGCCCCAGCCTGGCAAGAAGTATGACGACTTCCAGCTCACTTACGCGCTCGACCGCCTGAACGGGCGGCTGACCGCAAGCGTGACGCAAAAGGAAGCCGTCGCACAGTAATTCCTAGGGCGTTGACCCCGCGAGGCGCGAGCGTAAGTTCGCACTTCGCAGGGGACTGTCTTGGCGGATGCGCGATTTTCCCATGATGTGAGTGGAGCGCCGGTGCGCTCGGGCAGTCTTCTGGCACTTGCCTGTTTCACCCTGTTCGCAGGCGCGATCGCGCTGATCGTCGTGATCTGGCTTGCAGGCAATCCCATGGACGGCGAACCAAGGGCAATGCTGACACTGAGATCGCAGCCGCCGCCGCAACAGGTTGCGGCGGTGCCACAGGCGTCCCAGCCGCGGTTGGTGAACGGCAATCTGGTGGCCGATCCTGTACTGATCGAAAGAACGACAGGGGGGCCGCTTCCCATCATCGCCCCCGATGGCCGCAAGCCGATGACGGCTTACGCGCGGGCTTTCAATGACGCGCGCCCGCGCATCGCCATCGTTATCGGCGGGCTTGGCCTCAGCGCAGGGGCCACCAAGCTTGCGCTCAAGAATCTCCCCCCTTCGGTCACCGTATCGTTTGCGCCTTACGCCTCGGGCCTGCAGCCCTGGGTCGAAGCGGCGCGCGGGCAGGGCCGCGAAGTGCTGATCGAAGTGCCGATGGAGCCTCTGGATTATCCCTCAAGCGATCCCGGCCCCAACACGCTGCTGATCGCCAGCAAGAACGAGAACACCAAACGGCTTCTATGGTCTCTGTCGCGCGCCACGGGCTATGTCGGCATCACCAATCTTCTGGGGGGGAGGTTCCTGGGCGACGCCGATGCGATGACGCCAGTGCTGAGCGAAACGGCAAAGCGCGGGCTTCTCTTTTTTGAGAATGGCGCGCACTCCGGCACCAGCGCCGCGGCCGCGGGCGCAACCGCCCCCCTGGTGGCGGGCGCGCTCGTGCTCGACGCCGTGCAAGCGCGGGAAAACATCGAAGCAAAGCTGGCCGAGCTTGAGATGCTCGCGCGCGAGAACGGAGTAGCTGTCGGCACCGGCATCGTCTATCCCATTACCATCCAGCAGATCGCGGAATGGGCGAAGACGTTGGAACAGAAGGGGTTGGTGCTGGCACCCATTACCGCTGCACTGCCCCGCCCCGAAACAACATCCGTGCCTGCGTCCGCCCAGTAGCTGTTAGGCTGAAGCCATGAGCAAGAAGACCATCTCGCCCGAATCCCTGCCCTACCGCCCTTGTGTGGCGGCCATGCTCCTGAACCGCGACGGTCATATCTTTGTCGGCAAGCGCATCGACCAGACGCTCGAGGGTTGGCAGATGCCACAAGGCGGTATCGATGACGGTGAATCGCCGAGCGACGCCGTGTTTCGCGAGCTCAAGGAAGAAATCGGCACAAGCAATGCCGAAATCCTGCGCGAGCATCCGGACTGGCTCAAATACGACCTGCCGCCACGTCTCGTCGGCCTGTCGCTGCGCGGGAAATATCGCGGACAGAAGCAGAAGTGGTTCGCCATGCGCTTCTTGGGGCAGGACAGCGAGATCGATCTCGCCACCAAGAACCCGGAATTCTCGCATTGGCGCTGGGCTCCACTCGAGGAGCTGCCGAGCCTCATCGTGCCCTTCAAACGCGATACTTACGCGAAGGTGATCACGGCGTTCCGCGATTTGGCGAAGCCCGCCTGAGGTTCAGCCCGTAACGCTTTTCTTCTCCAGTTTTTCCGCCGCCTCCTCAGCTGGCGCTACCGTCGGTATTTCAGATTCAGGCGGCGGCAGGATGGCAATGCCGGTCGTGCTTTCCTGGATGCGCTCGGCCGTGCCTTTGCCGACCTCGATGAGGAGCGTCAGCTCATCGGCTAATGCGCGCGCGGCAGCTGCGTGCATGGTGAGGTTCTCGACGGTTTTGCCCGACGAACCCTTGAGTGCCGCGATGTGGGCGCGCGCCGCCGCGATGGCGCCGTTTACCGCCCGCACTGTGCCATTGAGGCTCGTTTGGTCGCGCTTGAGCGCGCGCAGGCGCTGCTCCAAAAGCGCGCAATAGGCGATGGTTGCCAGAAGAAGTGCGGCCAACACCCCTTCGAGGATAAGCGAGCCTGACATTGCGCCCCTGTTTCTCCCCTGCGGGTTCGCCAATTGGGAACGTTAGGCATTGACAGTTAAGGAGTGGTTCAGCGGACGCGGAAACGCGCGTATTCGGCGCGCATTTATGCATGCGGGCGTGGCTCGAAGGTTAATTTCCGGATACCGGTTTAGGAATGTCTGTATCAGTCGTCGCGATAGACGCGTTCGCGCCGTTCGTGCCGTTCCTGCGCTTCGATGGAAAGCGTGGCGATGGGCCGCGCGTCCAGCCGCTTGAGAGAGATGGGTTCGCCCGTCTCTTCGCAGAAGCCGTAAGAGCCATCTTCCAGACGCGTCAGCGCCTCGTCGATTTTCGAAATCAGCTTGCGTTGGCGGTCGCGCGTGCGCAGTTCGAGCTGGCGCTCGGCTTCTGTGGCCGCGCGATCGGCAAGATCGGCGTTGGGTGTCGCTTCCGATTGCAGGTTCTGGATCGTCTCGCGCGCTTCGCGAAGGATCTCGTCTTTCCAGGCGGTCAGCTTGCGGCGGAAGTATTCGCGCTGCCGCTCATTCATGAATGGCTCGTCTTCGGACGGCCGGTAGCCGTTCGGCAAATCATTCGCCATTACGCAAACTCCCGCTCGGAAAGCGCGCGGGTTATAGCGGCGAGGGTGAGGGCCTTCAATGAGGAAATGTTGCCGCCGCTATCCGAAAATTGCTTTTGCGACAGAAGGTTAAATGGCCACACCTGTGGCCTATCTGCCGCCGCCCTTGTCAGCCGCTACGGTGATAGGGATGGCCTGCAAGAATCGCCATAGCGCGATAGATCTGTTCGGCCAGCATGGCTCGCACGAGCATGTGTGGCCAGGTCTGCGCACCCAGCGCGAGCCGTTCGTGTGCTGCATTGCGAAGTTCGGCTGACAACCCGTCCGGCCCGCCAATCACGAAAGCGATATCGCTGCCACCGTCGCGCAGCTTGGCCAGCTGATTCGCAAAGGCCTCGCTGGTCATGGTGCGGCCCCGTTCATCAAGAGCAATGATCCGCGCGCCCTTTGGAATTTTTACCGATAGCTGCTCGGCCTCGTCGGCCATGCGCGATTGGGCGGTGTTCGCGCGCGACGTTTCCACGACGATGAGTTCGACATTCTGAAAGCCGAGCTTTCTGCCCAGGCCCGCGGCGCGTCTGAGATAATCGGCGGCGATCGCATCTTCCGGCGCGCCTCTCGCGCGGCCTACGGCGGCAATCACAATGCGCATGCAGAGCTAACGGGCGCCAACGCCCGTGCGCGCGCCAAGCTTGCGCTCGTCCACAGACCACATGCCTTCGAGATCGTAGTACTCGCGTACTTCGGGGCGGAAGATGTGGACGATCATGTCGCCCGCGTCGATCAACACCCAGTCGGCCTGTGTTAGGCCTTCGACATGGGGCGTGCCATGGCCCGCCTCTTTCAGCCGCTCGGCCAGATGCTGGGCGATCGCCGCCACGTGGCGCTGCGACCTGCCGCTCGCGATGACAATGGCGTCGCACAGCGACGAGCGGCCCAAAAGGTCGATCGTCACGATGTCTTCCGCCTTGTCTTCGTCGAGAGAGGATTGGATGCGGGTGAGCAAAGGCTCGAACCGGGCGTTACGCATACTCTTGGCGACTGAACTCTTGGCGCTGTCGGTCAGTGGTCAACTCCCTTTGGCTCCGGCGGACGCAAAATGCCGGACGCACAGACGTGGGATGCTGTCCTCATGCCTTGGCGCTGGCTCCTTTCGCAATCCGACGCAATTCATAGCATGAGCCACCTAACGGTTCCATGACGTTTGCGCGCGTAAACTGGTGGCGCTCGCTCTCACCCCGGCCGCGCGCAGGATCGTCCAGCAAGGAAGATCGAAGGATAGGGCGCGTGCCGGCACGTGCCACTTGGCGAACAGGCGCGCTGGCCGCGAGCGGCGCAGTCTCAGCGCGGAGCCTGGGCGGGGCACTACCGCCACGGGCACCAGGCTGAAGATGCGCTTCCAGCGCCGCCAGCGGGGAAGTTGAACGAAGGTGTCGCTCCCCATCAACCATATGAAATGAACCTTGGGAAAGCACCGCCTGAGTGCAGTGAGCGTATCTACGCTGTAACGCGTGCCCAGCGTCCGCTCGATGTCGGTGACGCGAATGTGCGGCCTCCGTGCGCACTTCTTTGCCGACGCTACGCGGCGTGCGAGCGGCGCCATGTCCGTCTTTTTCTTGAGCGGGTTCTGCGGGCTGACCAGCCACCAGACGTAATCGAGCCCTAGCTGGCGCAGCGCCACTTTGCTCGCATGAACGTGGCCCTCATGCGCGGGATTGAACGATCCCCCCAATAGGCCAATGCGCAGTCCCGCCTTCACCGGCCCGGGCGCGCGGACAGCTCTCTTCACGGCGCCCAGCTCCGCTTGGGTTCGGTTTCGCGGTTTTCGCGGGCTCTACGCTTTTTCACTTCGTGCGCCAGCGCATGCAGCACTTCGTCGACGCCCTCGCCTGACACTCCCGAAATCAGGAACACGCTCTTCCCCGCTGCTTTCTCCAGCGTCTTGCGCTTTTTGCCAAGCTCGTCCTTGGCGATCGCATCGATCTTGTTGAGCGCCACGATCTCGGTTTTCTCGGAAAGACCGTGGCCGTAAGCGACGAGCTCCTCGCGGATGGTTTTGTAATTGGCGACGATGTCGTCCTCGGTGCCATCGATCAGATGCAGGATCACGCCCGTGCGCTCGGCGTGGCCAAGAAAGCGCATACCAAGCCCTGCGCCCTCATGCGCGCCCGCGATCAGCCCTGGCAGGTCCGCCAGCACGAAATCGGTCGATCCCGCCCGCACCACGCCTAGTTGCGGATGCATCGTGGTGAAAGGGTAATCCGCGATCTTGGGCTTGGCTTGGCTGACGCGCGCGAGGAACGTGGACTTGCCGGCATTGGGCAGTCCCACCAGCCCGGCATCGGCAATCAGCTTCAATCGCAGCCAGATGGTTTTTTCTTCCGCGGGCCCGCCGGGATCGGCGCGCCTAGGCGCGCGATTGGTCGAGCTCTTGAAATGGACGTTGCCGCGCCCGCCTCTGCCCCCATGCAGCAGCATCACGCGCTCGCCCGCGCGGTCGAGATCGGCGATCAGCGTCTCGTTGTCCTCTTCGTAGATTTGCGTTCCCACCGGCACCTTGACGACGATGTCGTCGCCCGCGGGCCCCGACATCTCCTTGCCCATTCCGTGATGGCCGTTCTTGGCGTTGAAATGCTGCTGATAACGATAATCAATCAGCGTGTTGAGGTTCTCGACCGCTTCCGCCCACACGTCGCCGCCTTTGCCGCCGTCGCCGCCGTTGGGGCCGCCAAACTCGATGAACTTCTCGCGCCTGAAGGAGACGCAGCCGTTCCCGCCCGTGCCCGAGCGGATATAGATCTTGGCCTGGTCGAGGAATTTCATGGCATCTGTTCCTGGCGTGCGAATGCGCTCCGCGTCAGCACCATTCTACGACAGGTGACGGTGCAGCCGCGCGCAAGGCTCGGCAGGTCCTCGTCCGTCGTATAGCGAAAGCCGAGTTTCTCCAGCACGCGCCCGGAAGCCGGATTGTCGGCATACCAGCCCGCGCGCACTTCCTTCGCGCCCAAATCCTCGAAGGCAAAGCGCACCACGCGCCGGGCCGCCTCGGTGGCATAGCCTTGGCCCCAGAACGGTTCCCCGATCCAATAGCCGAGTTCGAAGTTGCGGTCGGGGTGAACGCCGACGGCGCCAACGAGCGCCATGTCTGCTTTGCGAAAGACCACGAAGGGATAGTCGACGCCCTTGGTCCGGCGCTCGCAGGAGCGCGCGATGAAGGCGCGCGCGTCGTTCAGCGCATAGGGATGCGGCATGCTGATGGTGTTTTTGGCCACGGCAAAATTGTTGGCGAGCAGTAAGATAGCCTCGGCGTCCGCGTCTTGCGGCGGCTGCAGCATCAGGCGTTCCGTCTCCAGTCTCTCGCGCATGACATCCGCTCAAAACAAAAAGGGAGATGGCGGACCATCTCCCCTCAGCTATGGCCGGCCCACTGGCGGCCGATATGTCGCCCGCCTAGTTCTTCGCTTCGGGGATGACGGACACGTAGGTGCGCCGTTTGTATCCCTTCTTGTACTCGACTTTGCCGCCGGTGCGTGCGAACAGCGTGTGATCCTTGCCCATGCTGACATTGCGGCCCGCGAACAGCTTCGTGCCGCGCTGGCGCACCAGAATGTTACCCGCGATCACAGCCTCGCCGTCGAAGCATTTCACGCCAAGCCGCTGGCCCGCCGAGTCGCGGCCGTTGCGGGACGAACCGCCTGCTTTCTTGTGAGCCATATCAGCCTGCCTTGATGTCGGTGATACGCACCGTCGTCAGCTGCTGACGATGGCCGCGCTTGCGATGCGTGTTCTTGCGCCGCTTCTTCTTGAAGGCGATCACTTTGGGCGCGCGCTTCTGCGCCACGATCTCGGCCGCAACGCTTGCTCCCGACACCAGCGGCTTGCCGTGCTTGGGTGGGCTTCCTCCCAGCATGAGGACGTCGAAGCTCACTTTGGCGCCTTCCTTGCCGTCGAGGCGCTCGACGTCGAGGACATCGCCGGAGGCCACTTTGTATTGTTTTCCGCCGGTGCGGATGACCGCGAACATCTTGAAATCCTTGGATAAAACTTGGGTCCTGAGGCGCCTGGCACCCGCAGAAGGCGGGCAATATAGCGGCGGACCTCACTCAGTCAAGCAACGGGCCCTCATGCTTCGACGGGCTCAGCACGAGGGTCTCGCCCTCAGCCCCGTTGAGGGCGAGGCTTCCATGCTTGTCAGTGCGAAGGCAGGAGTTTAGGCCCGTTCAGATGAGCGCGCTCCTCGACCGGCTCTACAATCTTCACTGGGTGACGGATGACGTCGCCCGGTCTGCGCAGCCTTACCTTGGGTTCTATACCACCTTCCTAAAGACGCATGGCTTTCGCAGTCTGATCAATCTCAGAGGGCACAATCCCCGTTTCGCCTGGTGGCTTCGCGAGAGACAGATGTGCGAGCGCCTCGGCATCCGCCATTTCGACGTGAAGCTCTCTTCGCGCAAATTGCCGCCGCGCGAAGTCGTTGCCGACCTATTCCAGGCCTTCGAGGCCGCGCCCACGCCCATTCTGATGAAATGCTCGGGCGGACAGGATCGCACCAGCCTCGCGGCGGCGCTCTATCTCCTCGACAAGAAGGGCTCGGATGCGCTCCCCGAAGCCAAACGGCAGTTCGCAGCTTGGCCCTATTTGCATCTGCCGGGCGGGCAGCAGAATTGGCTCAAGGAATTTCCAGCCTTCGCGGCCCAAGACGCGGGCGGAATGCCGCTGCACGAATGGGCACGCACGCGCTACGACCCACAAAAGCTCGCGCAATGGTTCGATTCACGTGGGCTTTCACGGAGCCACCAAGGCATACAGCGCGTTAAGCGCAAGACAACATGAAGCTCGAAATCGCGCCAGGCATCACGCTTTGGCAGGGCAAGCTGAGCGAAGTCGAACAAAGGGCGCTGGTGAGCGATGTGATGGCACGCGTGAGAAGAGCACCCTTCTACACGCCGCGCATGCCGAAGTCAGGTGCGCCGTTCTCGGTGCGCATGACCAATTTCGGCTCGCTCGGTTGGATCTCGGACGAGCGCGGCTACCGCTACGATGAAACGCACCCGGTAACGCGCCAGGCATGGCCTGCCATTCCGCAGTTGCTGCTTGAGTTGTGGGATGAGACCACGGGCTACGAAGCGCGGCCGGAATGCTGCCTGGTCAACCTCTATCGTGCGAGCGCGCGCATGGGGCAGCATCGCGATGCGGATGAAGAAGCACGCGACGCGCCGGTGCTCTCGGTTTCGCTTGGCGACAGTGCGCTATTTCGCATTGGCGCGCTTACACGCAAGGACGCGACGCGCGCTATCACGCTTCGCTCCGGCGACGTACTCGTTTTCGGCGGGCCCGCGCGCTTGGCGTTTCACGGCATCGATCGGGTGATGGCGGGAAGCTCGCCTCTGCTGCCGGGAGGAGGCCGCCTCAACCTCACGTTGCGCCGCGTGCGTGAGGGCCAAAAAAAGACGCCCGGCCACGAGGGCCGGGCGCCAAATGCGCCGTTACGCGCTGGTGCCGGGAGGGGATGACCGGCACCGATTGGGGACGAAAGCCCAGTCTGCGAGCGGGGGGGGCGATGCAAACTGAGCCAAAAACGTCCACTCGCTGACAAGTCTATGCACGAAAGTCACAGCTTTCAACTTTTTTCTTTCTCTGGGCCAGAAATCACAAATTTGTAATGACAGTTGCCGAATCGGCACAGTTCCCGGTCGGGCATTTCGCGCGCGAAATCTGGCGCGCTTACACGCGACACGCGCGCTTACATTTTTCCCAAATCTTTCGCGGTCCTATCGATGCAGTATTTCGCTTTATCAACGATCTCGTCGATTTCCTTCTCGGTAATCACGAGTGGCGGCGAAAGCACCATCGTGTCGCGAATGGCACGCATGATAAGCCCGTTGTTGAAACAGTAATTGCGGCAGCGCGTGCCGATATCATCATCGCGCGGGTAGAAGCGACGCTCCTTCTTGTCCGCCACGAGCTCGATCGCGGCGAGCAGACCGATGCCGCGTACTTCGCCTACCAGCGGATGGCTCTCGAATGTTTCAGTCAGACGCTTGCGCAGATAAGGTCCGATCGAATTTTTCACCCGCGGGATGATTTTCTCGCGCTCGATCACTTCGAGATTCTTGAGCGCGATTGCGCAGGCCACCGGATGGCCGGAATAGGTATAGCCGTGCACCAGTTCTTCGTTGGCATTGGCAATGGCTTCGCCCATGCGCTCACCCAATGAGATCGCAGAGATCGGCTGATAGCCAGACGATAATCCCTTCGCCATAGCCATGATATCGGGCGTGAAGTTGAAATAGTGGCTCCCGAACCACTCGCCCAGGCGGCCAAAACCGGTGACGACTTCGTCCGCATGCAGCAGCACATCGTATTTGCGGCAGATGCGGACGATCTCGGGCCAATAGCTTGCGGGCGGAATGATAAGGCCGCCCGCCCCCTGCACCGGCTCCGCCGAGAACGAAGCAACCTTTTCCGCACCGATCTCGAGGATTTTCTCCTCGAGTTTCTTGGCGACCAACAGCCCGAATTCTTCCGGCCCGATATCGCCATAGCCTGCAGCCTTGGCCCCGTACCAATAAGGCGTCGGCACCTTGGCGAAGCCCGGTAGTGGCAAGTCCCACTGCGGATGCATCGGTGTGAGGCCCGAGAGCGAGGCCGCTGCCATGGTGACGCCGTGATAGGAGTACTCGCGGCTGAGATGGATCTTCTTCTCGCGCTTGCCCTTCAAATTCCAGTAGTAGCGGATGAGTTTGAGCGCGGCATCGTTCGCTTCCGAGCCGGAATTGGCGAACAAAATGCGCGTGTGGCCATGGGGCAGGATGGTAGCCAGCTTGGCTGCCAGCTCGACCGTCCAGGGGTTCGTCGTCTTAAAGAAATTGTTGTAGTAGGGAAGCGTGTTAAGCGCTTCGCTGCCAGCGTCTGCGAGCTCCTTGTTGCTATAGCCGAGCTGCACGCACCATAGCCCGGCCATGCCATCGATGATCTGGGCGCCTTCGGAATCCCACAGATAGACGCCCTTGCCCTTCACGATCACGCGCACGCCTTCTTTGTTGAGCGCGGCCGTGTCGGTGAAGGGATGGATGTGGTGCGCGGCATCGAGCGCGCGCAGTTCTTTCGTGGAAAATTTGACTTCGCTGTTCATGGCGATCACCCGCTGCAATTGAGGAAAACGAAAGGCAGCCAAGGGCTGCAGGGCCGCCGAAGGCGGCTAGCCGCGAGCGGGCGGAGTGAACCCAATGCGGGCGCAGAGAATGAGAAGCGCGCGTTTCCTAAGCATGCGTCCAGTGTAACAGGCGCACTTCCTCACGTCACGCGGCGCGTTTCGTCTGGACTGCGCAGGTCGCCAGCCAGGAGGGCATGGCTTTGAGTTCGGTGTGCCAGCGCGCTATCGCGCGATAGGGCTCGAGCGGATACTGCGCGACTTCAGCCGCGTTAAGCGCGGCGCCGACCGAGAAGTCGGCGACAGTAAACTTGTCGCCAGCGACATGGCGATGCTTCTGCAACTGGCCGTCGAGCACTTGTGCCGCGGCCGCGAACTTGCTTTCACCACGTTCAATCTCGATGGCCGAGGGCTCGCCCAGCTTCAATAAGCGTTTAACGACGCGCTCGAAGACAAGCGTGGCGCAAGTGGGATCCCAGCTCGTGCTGTCCCAGAATTGCCACTGCACGACTTTCATGCGCGCGTGCAGATCGCTCGGCAGCAATCCCATCTCGGGCTTGAGGTGGCTGAGATAATTCACAATGGCATTGGATTCCCACAGCGCGAATCCGTCATGCTCGAGCACAGGCATCTTCCCGTTGGGATTGAGCGCAAGGAACTCCTCGCGTTTCTGGTGCCCCTTGGTGAGATCGATGAAATTGAACTCATAATCGAGGCCCAGATGGTTGGCCGCCCACAGCACCTTGAAGGCGCGTGGGGAAAGCGGAAAGACGTGCAGTTTCAGGCTCATGGCGTACTCCTGGGGCGAGGAAATCGGATCAGAGACAATTACGGCCGCAGACGCAACTGGGTCTTGATGCTGCCCTCGGCGGCAAACGCTGCGATAAAGCCGTCTTTGCTCCAGCTGAGCTTTGGAGCGCCGAAGCGTTCCATTCGCCCCGAAACGGAGATATCGCCTCGCGCGCCCTTCTCGAGGACTGCCGCCAATTGATCCTTGACCTTGGCGATCTGAGGCGACAGGTCGAAGACGAGGCGCTGCTCGAGCGCGCGGGTGAAATCAGAGCCCGTAACTTTCTGCCAGGCTCCCACCAAGAGATTGATGGTGCCCACGTCATAGGAGACCCGCGTGATGCGAAGCGCGCCCGTGCCACCGTCGAATTCCGGCGTTCCCCGCAGATAGCCGTGTCCGCAAGGCTCGAACCAGCCGAAAAGGCTCCAACGCTGGTCGAGACAAAGCCTTGCTGCGACGACCACATCGTCATGAGAGGGAATGATCTGTAGTTCGGAAACGCTCACGCGCGTCGATCCGGCAATGATGATCGGATGTGCCTCGAGCTGGCGCGCGGCCAGGGCGGCGGCCTCGCCATAGGGAAGGACGGCGTCGACCTGCAGATGAAAGCGCGATTGCGGCCGCGTGCGCATCGGCTCTGGCGCGGGCAAGATTGGCAGTACGCGGTTATCCGGTTTGCCGCCAAGCAGGACGCGGGCCTGCGTCCTGACGCCCATCGCCAGCACGAGCGCGTCGTTTTCAACCTTGGGTGTGGCGACGAACACATGCTGGGGCGCCAGCACCAACCAGGCCGGCGGATCCTTGCCGATCTCAATGGGTGCGTTGGCCTTGGCCCAAACTTTCGCGATTTGCTTTCGCAAGTTCGCCCATTTGGGAATCTGCTTGTCCAACGCCTTGAAGATGGGCCGCGCGATGAGTTCGGATTGATTGCCGAGAAGGCCACTCAGTTCCGCGGTGATGGGTCCGAGCCGCAGATCTGCGCGCGCGAGATCGATCGTGCCTTGCGTGTTCGAACGCAACTCCCAATCTGGCGCAACGTCAAAGGTGCTGGCAGCCGTGACGCGTCCCGTCCCCTGTGCGGTCCCCGTCGTTTGCAGGAACGGCGCCTTCAACTTGAGCCGTGCATCGACATCGAAGGGCAGCGAAAGATTGAGCCGGCCACCAAGCGCGTTGACCGTGATCGGTCCGTTGCGCGTAGCGATGAGATCGAGCCGGCAGCGGCCAAAGGGGCAACGCACGTCCTTGTCGTCGAGCCGCGCGATCTGCGTCTCCGTCTCGGCATTGAGGAACTTGGCGATGTCGGAAGTGGGCAGGCGCAACTCGGCATCGAGCGTGGATACGGCGGGCGGTGGCGTTTCGGCGGGCGGGGTGATCTTGGGTGCGGGCGCCTGAAAGCCGCAACCCGCAAGCAGAAGGGCGAAAGCGACGGCGCGCCCTCGTCTCATTTCCGCCTGGCGTGCGTGGCGACGGCCTCGCCAAAGGCCGACAGAATGGCCCGCGACACTGGGTTTTCCCAGAATTTCCACTCGGGGTGCCACTGCACGCCCAGCGCGAAACTCCCGCTCTTGCTCACCGCCTCAACCGTACCGTCGGGCGCCTTCGCTTCCGCGCGCAAGTTTGAGGCTACCTTGTCGATGCCCTGGCTATGCAGCGAGTTCACCTTGAAGGTTTGAGGCAGGCTCAGGTGCGCGAGCAGCCCGCCAGGAATGACACTAACATCATGGCGTGGCCCATATTGCACATCGAGCGGGTCATTCTTGTCTTCGCGATGATCCTCGCGGCCCTCGATCTCATGCAGATGCTGATGCAGCGTGCCGCCAAAGGCGACGTTCATTTCCTGAAAGCCGCGGCAGACGCAGAGCATTGGCGTGCCACGCTCGGCGGCCGCGCGCATCAGAGGCAGCGTGAGCTTGTCGCGCTGTTGGTCCAGCAGCGTATCGTGCCGCGGGTCGTGTCCGCCATAATGCATGGGCGCCACATTCGAGGGCGCACCGGTGAAGAAAAGCCCATTCACCGTCTCGAGGATATCGTCGACGCCGAGCGGTTCGGCCAGCACGGGGATAAGCAGCGGCAGCGCGCTCGCGCCATCCTTCACGGCGACGATGTATTTCTGGCCGACGGCGTGAAAAGGATGGGCGCCGATCATGCGGTGATCGGAAGGGATGCCGACAATGGGCGGACGGCGCGACATCAGTTTTGGGACTTCCGGGGTGTGGCCGAGGCACGCATGACGAACAGATCGGGCGACAGCGCGACACCGATCTGAAGGTCGTTCAACACCACCGTCGTCTTATACCCTTCGCTGTCGACGATCTCCCACTGGCGCAGCTCGAGGCCCGGATCCGAGAAGGTGATCACGATATCGCCATGTGTGCCGCCGCTGGCCGCGCTCGCGCTCACCAGCAGCATGCCGGGCTGGTGCTTCACGCTGGTGATATGGCTGTACGTCGTGAGATCGATGTCATCGGACAGCAACAATGCCAGCGGCGAGCCGATCAACGGGAAACGGTCCACGGTCTTCAGCTTCCTGTCCTCGACGGTGAGCGTGCTGCCGTCGGCTACGATCAAGTGAGGGCTGGGCGGCTTGTACTCGAAGCGCATTTTGCCGGGCTTGCTAAGATACATCATGCCTTCCCACAGCGAGCCGTCGGGGTTCACCTGCACGAAGCTGCCCTTGAGCGTGTGCACGCTGTTGAGATAGTCGGAGACGCGCTTGAGATCGATTTTCTGAGCGGCATTGAACATGCGGCGCATCTGCGTGGGCGCGGCGAAAGCCGCGGTCACGACCCCAAAGGTCAACACTGCGCAAATGACAATACGCGTGAACCGGTGCATGCGGGCGGGTCCTATCGGGGCATTATGGCCGAATGAAGGATATGATAAACCGCACATGGCAATGCAGAAAACATTTTCATGACCGATAACGCTTACCGTTCGGTCGCCGTCATCGGTGCGGGCGCCTGGGGGACGGCGCTGGCGATCGTGGCGGCAAATGCAGGCCGCAGGGTCATGCTGTGGGCGCGCGAGGCCGATGTTGTGGAGAGCGTGAACAAGTCCCACGAGAACAGGCGCTTTCTTCCAGGCATAACATTGCCGTCATCTGTGGCGGCGGTAGCCGACCTAGCGCAATGCGCGGGGGCGGACATCATGCTTGTCGTAGCGCCGGCGCAGCATCTGCGCGCCACATTGCAGAATCTGCGCCGGCCGATGAAGCGGGGAACCCCGGTGGTGGTCTGCGGCAAAGGCATCGAGGAAAAGACCGGTGCGCTATTGAGCGAAGTGCTGATGGAGACCTTGCCCGAGGCCGAGCCCGCGATGTTGTCGGGCCCCTCGTTCGCGCGCGATGTCGCGCGCGGGTTTCCCACGGCCGTCACTGTGGCCGCGCGTGGGCCAGTCGCCGCGCGCTTGCAGGCCACGTTGGGCGGCGCATCGTTTCGCCCCTATGCAACTGAAGACATCACTGGCGTCGCCTTGGGGGGCGCGGCCAAGAACGTCTACGCCATTGGCTGCGGCATGGTGGAGGGCGCGGGCCTCGGCGAAAATGCGCGCGCGGCGCTGCTCGCGCGTTCCTTCGCCGAATTGATGCGGCTCGGCGTCAGGCTCGGCGCCAAAGGCGAAACGCTGATGGGGCTCTCGGGTCTGGGCGATCTGGTGCTGACCGCTACCAGCAAATCCTCACGCAACTTCACGTTGGGGGTGGCGTTGGGCCGCGGCGCATCGCTCAAAGAAGCAACCGGCGAAGGCAAGCCGCTGGCCGAAGGCGCGACCACGGCGGCGGCGCTTGTCGCGCGCGGGAAACGCGAAGGCATCGAGCCGCCCATCGCCGAAGCGGTGGCCGACGTGATCGCGGGCAAGCTCGACGTGCGCCACGCGGCCGAGCGCCTGCTCGCGCGCCCAGTGGGTAAGGAATGAGACGATGAATTACTGGCTGTTCAAGACCGAGGCCGAGACCTTCTCGTGGGAGATGCAGAAGAGCCGCGGCGCCAAGGGCGAGCCGTGGAGCGGCGTGCGCAACTGGATCGCCGCGCGCAACATGAAGGCGATGAAAAAAGGCGATCTCGGATTTTTCTATCACACCGGCGACGAGAAACGCATTGTCGGCATCGTCGAAGTGATCGGCGAATACCGCAAGGATCCCACCGACGAGACGGGGCGCTTCGGCCTCGTGGTGGTGAAGGCGATGGAAGACATGCCGAAGCCGGTGACGCTTGCAGCCGTGAAGGCCGAGCCCAAGCTGAAAGACATGGTGCTCGCCAAGGCGCCGCGCCTTTCGGTTCAGCCGGTCACCGAATTCGAATGGCGCTTTATCCGCAAACTGGGCGGGATGAAAGGCTAACCACTAGAATTCACTGGCCTTTCGATTGCGCCACCTGACCGTCAGCCTCGCGCCAGCCAAGCGCCTCCGCCCTGTCGAACAAGAGCTCATTTTTCTGCGCATATATTTCGTATACGGGGATTAATTTGAGCGGAATATCGATTGGACTCGGATACTTCTGTTTGAACTCTTTATCCATCAGGTGGGCGTAAGCCGAGCCTTGCATCAGCATTGCGTCCACAAAATTTGGGTAGCTTTTAAGAATGACATCGGCGACGTCGATTGCCTCCCGATAACGCTTCTGTGCGAAGTCGTTCTCAAGAACTTCTTCCGCCATGACGGCTAGGATTTCTCGTTTCGTGAGAGCCCTAAGATAAATGCCATTTGCGATCGCATGATCGGTCATGGGAAAATTCTGACGCAACCAGATATCCCGGGCGGGAAAAGCGCCGCTCGTGGTTTCCAGGTTGAAAACTGTGCCGGTCACGTCATCCGCATATTTCACAAAGACATGAAATGGCGCCAAAGACAGCGTGGCGTGTAGGCCCATGCGGTCCGCCAGGACAACAAACAAGACCGGCATGCTGACGCAATTGCCGCGCCGCGTGGCGATATATGTCGAGAGCAATTTGTTGGCGATTTTTGTGCCGAGCGGATCGGTGAGATCGTATTGATAGGGCCTGTGCCAGTTCCAGTCACCGCTTTCATAGATATATTTTCGAATGGCGATAAGTTTTTGTCTGCTGGAGGCGGAAGGGCCTGCCATCGTTTTTATGGTGGCGACCATTTGATCTATCCGCTTCAGATCAGCCTTCATATCGACGCTGGGATCGACCAGTTTATCGAAAGTAAGTTTTGCTTTTGCGAAATCGATTTCGTCATCCGGCGTGGCCAAAACGGCTTGAACAATTCGGACCGCACTCATTGAGTTGCGTTGCGATGGCAAGGCGTCGCTAGACGCCGTAGCGGCCCCAGCATAGATGGCCACACTCACAGCGATAGCACACACCAAGCCGCCTTGTGTTCGTGTCACGAGATTATCAGCTTCATTTGGGTCGCCCCAGCTTACAGGCATGTCATTATCGATAAATGAAACAAACGCCACGTCACTCTAAGGAGACGCCCCCTATAATCGTTCCATCAGGAAGAGATTTCACTCGCTTGTAGAGCTGACTACATATCTCCCAATAAACACCCATGTCTGTACGCTCCATATTCTGCAACTCACCTACACCGTTTAGAAAAAGTGGCACTCTGTACCCAATACATTCAGAATGTTTGAGGCATTGCTTATCCTGTTGGCGCCATCGGACGTATGTCTCGTATGCCAATGCTGCGTCGGCGTGATCAGTCAATTCCTGTACATGAAAATTCATAAAATCTTTGGCGACATAGAGCGCTTGGCCGGTTCCTGGTTCGAACATAACTACGCTTGGCTCTTGTTCATTTCGCTGATTGATATCTAACGCAAATTGACGTCCGAGCCAATCATAAGCAAAACAGCTGACATGACCGGAGAATCCAGTAAAAAATTCACATGCTATTGATGTCCATTCCTGCATCTTTTCGATTCTATGGAGACGATAAAGGCCTTCATTGAAGGAGGCGCCATTAAAATTAGAAAACAGTTCTACGGCTCCTTTTGCATTCCACAGAAAGTCTGAAGGCAAAGTAGTTCGAGTTGTGGCTACATCACAACTGAATTTATTTAGAAACGAAGAAAGTAGCGGAGCCCGGGCGCTCACGGACACTTAATCTCAACGCCACAAATTTTTGTCCCCTGAGGCAGAGTTCGGGTTTGTTGTTGCACCTGTGCTCCCAAGCTCCGATTAACGCTACTATCTAGTGGCGCCATATTATTCGGTGAATCTTTACCGCCCAATTGCAAATCGTGAGTGTGATCAACATCTTTACCTGCTTCGACTTTCCCGCCTGCCTGTTGGTACCTACTACTTGCAGACGTCGGTGAACGGTCAGGGTTTTTAGTTACGGATAGCTCCCCTTTGCCGGCAGCATTATCAAGAGCACGAGCCTTCTGAAGTGCCTGAGCTTTTTGTTCGGAGGACCAACCTTCCTTCATTTTTAAAATTACCTTAGTGCCAATTCTTCCTTCTGCTGGTAGAACTGCCCCGCGCGTTAATATCGTTGCGGTAACTGTTGCCCCTGTAATCACGCCCGCGGCCGCACCAATACCTTGGCCCTTCTGTCCCTCAGGCGAACTAAGTACTGCCTGCGATTGAGGGTCGCAGCCGTTAACGTCATCGCATAACCCGCTAGGATCAGTTCTATCCGAGGGATCATTACCAACATAGGTGTAGAGATTCGGATCGGATGCATATCCGACCGGATCGGTCTGGAGAAATCTCGCCTGTGCCGACGCCGCGCAAAGCGACAAAATAAGTGCAACTGAAGCGACGATGTATTTTGGGCTGATCATTGTTGCCCCCATCCGAAATAATTAAATAATCGCCGCAAATGCTACTTTGAATCAGCCAAGGCAGAAGGGGCCGTCAGCAAATAGCTGTGAACATGCAGGTACGGCGAAACAGCATTTCTGTGGGCAAACAGAAACGCTCTCTGCCAAGGCTAGTGAAAATTAATCACCGCATCGTTGGGATGACGAACTCGGGATGTTCGCGCACGCCACCTTTGGGCCAGCGCGCGGTCACCGTCTTCACGCGGGTGAAAAAGCGCACGCCCTCGGTGCCGTGCTGGTTGACATCGCCGAAAGCCGAGCGCTTCCAGCCGCCGAAGGTGTGATAGGCGACCGGCACCGGAATGGGCACGTTGATGCCGACCATGCCCACCTGCACGCGGCTGGCGAACTCGCGCGCGGCATCGCCGTCGCGGGTGAAAATGGCGACGCCGTTGCCGTATTGGTGCTTGGAGGGAAGCGAGATCGCTTCATCGAAATCCTGCGCCCGCGCCACCTGCAACACCGGCCCGAAGATTTCCTCCTGATAGGTTTTCATCTCCGGCTTCACGCGGTCGAACAGCGAGCCACCCATGAAGAAGCCGTTCTCGTAGCCCTGAAGCTTGAAGCCGCGGCCGTCGACGACGAGCTCGGCCCCTTCCTTCACGCCCATGTCGATATAATTGAGCACCTTCTTTTTGTGCTCGGCCGTGACGAGGGGCCCGTAATGCGCGTCGGGATCGGTCGAGGGCGCCACCTTCAACGTCTCCACGCGCGGTTTCAGGCGCGCGACCAAAGCGTCGGCCAATTTGTCCGTCACCGGCACCGCCACCGAGATCGCCATGCAGCGCTCGCCGGCCGAGCCGTAACCCGCACCCATCAGCTCGTTCACCACCTGGTCGAGATCGGCATCGGGCATGATGATGGCGTGGTTCTTGGCGCCGCCCATCGCCTGCACGCGTTTTCCGTTCGCGGTGCCGTGGGAATAAATGTACTCCGCCACCACCGACGAGCCGACAAAACTCACCGCCTTGATGTCGGGGTCCTCCAGGATCGCGTCCACTGCTTCCTTGTCGCCCACCACGACATTGAGCACGCCAGGCGGCCCGCCCGCTTCCACGAACAATTCCGCCAGGCGCAGCGGCACGCTCGGGTCTTTCTCGCTTGGCTTGCAGACGAAGGTGTTGCCGCAAGCGATCGCCACGCCAAACATCCACATCGGAATCATGGCGGGGAAATTGAACGGCGTGATGCCGGCCACCACGCCCAAGGGCTGGCGCATGGAATAAACGTCGATGCCGGGGCCGGCGCCTTCCGTATATTCGCCCTTCTGCAGATGCGGAATGCCGCAGGCGAACTCGATCACCTCAAGCCCGCGCTGAATGTCGCCTTTGGAATCGGCGATCACCTTGCCGTGCTCGGAGGACAGCATGGCCGCAAGCTCGTCCATGTTCTTTTCGACGAGGTTTTTGAAATTGAACATCACGCGCGCGCGGCGCTGCGGATTGGTGGCGGCCCAGCCGGGGAAGGCGGCGAGCGCGGCCTCGACCGCCTTGCGCACTTCCGCACGATTGGCAAAAGCGGCCTTCGCTTGAATCTCACCCGTGGTGGGATTGAACACATCGCCGAAGCGGCCCGACGCGCCTTTGACCGATTTCCCGCCGATAAAGTGGCCGATTTCCTTCACGAGACACCTCCCATGGCCTCTCAACGGGGCCGCATTGGCTTGGCTTTAGACCCGTGAGCGCGCCTGGGGCAACCCCTAAGAAGTCGCGGGGCTTTTGCGCGGAAAAAGGAACGCGGCCACCGCGACCGCCGCCAGCGCGCCCGCAAGTTCGGCCGCGATAAAGGCTGGCGTATCGATTGGGCGGATGCCCGCAAAGGTCGGCGTCAGCGCACGAGCCAGCACGACCGCAGGGTTGGCAAAGGAAGTGGAAGCCGTGAACCAATAGGCGGCGGTGATGTAAAGCCCGACCGCGGCGGCCACGGCTTCGATGCGGCGCTGCCTGGTGCCAAGGATCAGCAGCACAAGACCGAAGGCTGCCACAAATTCCGACAACCATTGCCCTGCGCCGGTGCGCGTTTTTACGCCCAGAAGAAATACGGGTGCATCAAACATCAGATGCGCCAGCCATACGCCAAAAATCGCTCCAATGATTTGCACGCCCACATATGCCATTGCGCGCCCGAGGGTCATATCGCCCCGCAGTGCCGCGGCGAGCGTCACGGCGGGATTGAAATGCGCGCCCGAGATCGGCGCGAAGAGAAGAATAAGGACGAAAAGGATCGCGCCGGTGGCGAGCGTGTTGCAAAGAAGCGCGAGCGCCATATCCGATGTCAGCCGCTCCGCCATGATGCCCGAGCCGACGACACAGGCGAGCAGCAGCAGCGTGCCCAGCATTTCAGCCGCGAGTGGTTTGGCAGAGGCGCTATCCACAGTCTGAGCGGCCAGGGTCGAACAGACCCCCTCCTGACCTCCCCCTTTCAGGGGGAGGAATCCGGTTCTGCGAATTTCTTCTCCTCCCCCAGCAAGGGGGAGACTGGGAGGGGGTCATAGTGTCCGACTAATTCTCATGCCGGCCGATTTTATGCAGTTCATGCGTGAGCTTGATGCGATCGAGCTTGGCGATGGGCAGCTCGACGAAGAGCCGGATGCGATTGCTCAGCAGACGAAAGGCTTCGCGCAAGGCGCGATCCTGCGAGCGCTCGTCGGGAAACTCGCGGCCCGGATCCGCCACGCCCCAATGCGCGCTCACCGGCTGGCCCGGCCACACCGGGCAGGTTTCGTTCGCCGCGTCGTCGCAGACCGTGAAAACGAAATCCATTTCCGGCGCGCCTGGTTTGGCAAATTCGTCCCAGCTTTTCGAGCGAAGCCCGGCTGTCGGCAGCCCAACCTCGTTCAGCAACGCAAGGGTGCGGTTGCTCACCACGCCTTTGGGAAAGCTTCCTGCGGAGTACGCGCGAAACCGGCCCCTGCCTTCACGGTTCAGGATAACCTCTGCCATGATCGAGCGCGCGGTGTTGCCCGTGCAGAGGAACAGCACGTTGTAGACTTTGTCCTCGCTCATGCGCAGCAGGCGGATTTTTCTTGGGTGATATTCTTTCCTGCTGTGCAGCAACACGGAGCACTTTCGACTTCGCGGGCGCCGTCCGCGTTTGCGACGAAACTTTCCTCCGCGGCGTGCCCCGCTTCGGCGAGCGTGCCTGTGGTGTGGAAGGTCTCCCAGCGCACGCCTTGCGGGTCTTCGGCCCAGGCCTTGTTGCCGGTGGCGTAGCAGCAGCACGCGCCGCGCTCGACCAGCACCGCACCTGCGGCCTCCTGGGCACGCGCGGAAACGGCCGCGAGTTCTTCCTCGCTCTCGACCTGGATGCCGAGATGGCCGACGCCCGGCTGCTCGCCGCCGATCGATATGGCAAAATTCACTTTGGGATCGTCCGGCATCCACTTCGCGTAGCCCGCCTCGCGCCGTGTCGGCTCGCTTGCAAACAATGTCGTGTAGAAGCGAATCGATTGCTCGAGATCACGTACATGCAGATGAACGTGCAGACGGCTCATGGCCGCTCTCCTTGGTTGTGAATTTGCAGATCTCCGGATTGCCGCCACAGCAATCCTCCATGAGGAAGCCCAGCACTCCGCGCATGCCCGCGTAGTTAGCGGCGTAGATGATGTTGCGGCTTTCACGGCGCTGGGTAATGAGGCCCGCGCGCTCCAACTCCTTCAGGTGAAAAGAAAGCGTCGGCGCTGCGGTTTTCAGCGCGGCCGCAATGGCGCCTGCCGGTGCGCCGTTCGGGCCCGCCACGATCAAGTGGCGGAAGGCGGCAAGCCGCGTTTCCTGGCCTAAAGCGCTCAATGCGGTGAGGGCCTGCTTTATTTTCATAATTATGGAAATATCAAACCGATTCTTGAATGTCAACAGCCCAAGTGTCAACAGCCCGCGCGGCCCCCGCGTTTACGAAGTGTTTTCCGAATCAGACAAGATAGAGCGTGGAATTGCGAAATCTGGATGAACGCGTGTACGGCGTAGGTGTGATGTGGCTGCGCAATTTCTCGTGGGCCGCCCCGGGCGGGGTCTGGCGGCTGGCGGCGCTCGTCTTTTTCATGCTGGCGCTTGTGGGCGCGGTCGTGGCGGTGGCCGAGCCCTCGGCCGCCCGCTGGGCGGGCACGGCGTTCCTCGCTGCCATCGGGACCTTCGCGCTGATCGCTTTTGTCGCCGCTTTGCCCAAGCGAACACGCGCGCGCGAGGAAGCCGAGCGCGCGGCGGCAGTCGCTGCCACGTCCAACATCGCCTGGGCGGTCACGGGCCGCGACGGCGCCGTCGTGGATTGCAACACGGCCTATCGGTTCTTGGCGGGCGCGGGCGCAGGCGAACCACCTTCGCCGCCCGAGCTTGCCTTTGCCGGCGCGGGCGCCGCCGCCGCGCTCTATCGCCTCGCACGCGCCGCCACCGAAGCGCGCGCCCGCGAAGAAAACTTCGAAACGGAAACCGGGCAAAAATTATCGGCTGCCATCCGGCCCTTGAAATCGGGCGAGACCGCGTGGTGGTTCACGCCGCGCCTGCCCGAGGCAGTTCCGTCACTATCGAGCGCTATCGAAGGCTATGCGCCCTCCGCGCTGATCCGCTTCTCCGATTTCTTCCGCCACGCGCCGGTGGGCGTGGCGATCGCCAGCGCCGACGGCGGCATCGCTGAATCCAACAACGCCTTCGCCGCGTTCTTCGGCACAGATGCGAAGGCGCTGCGCTTCTCCGACCTGATCAGCGCGAGCGAGAAGACAGCGGTGCTCGATCTCATCGCCCGCGCAGCCGCAGGCGAGGCGAGCCATGCGCCCGTGGAAGTCCATGCCGACAATGCGCGCGAGAAAAGCGCACAACTTTTCGCGAGCCCCTTTGCCGCCGCACCCGGCGGCGGCCCGCGCGCTATTCTTTACCTGGTGGACACGAGCGCGCAGAAAGCGCTGGAAACACAGTTCGCCCAATCGCAGAAGATGCAGGCGGTGGGTCAGCTCGCGGGCGGCGTCGCCCACGATTTCAACAATCTTCTCACCGTCATCATCGGCAATTGCGATCTGCTGTTGATGCGGCACACGGCCGGCGATCCCTCGTTCGCAGAGCTCAACGAGGTGCAGCAGAATGCCGTGCGCGCGGCGGGCCTCGTGCGCCAGCTGCTGGCCTTCTCGCGCAAGCAGACGCTGCAGCCGAAAGTGCTGGCGCTACCCGACACGCTGTCCGAGCTCGCCATGCTGCTGCGCCGTCTCTTGGGCGAGCGGATCGCGCTCGCCCTCGAGCACGCGCCCGATCTCTGGCCCGTACGCGCCGACGAATCCCAGATCTCAAACGCCATCATCAACTTGGCCGTGAATGCGCGCGACGCCATGCCGGAAGCAGGCGGCGCTGTCGCGATCAGGACAGCCAACCTCACCACGCATGCGCCACAGGCGATGGGCTCAGGCCTCATGCCTGCGGGCGATTATGTCGTCATCGAAGTGGGCGACACCGGCAAAGGCATCAGGAAAGAGCTTCTCGACAAGATCTTCGAGCCCTTCTTCACCACCAAGGAAGTGGGGCAGGGCACGGGCCTTGGCCTCTCCACCGTCTACGGCATCGTCAAGCAGACCGGCGGCTTCATCGCCGTGGACAGCGAGGTCGGCAAGGGCACGACCTTCCGCATCTATCTGCCGCGTTATCGCGCAACCGAAAGCGAAATGGCGATCGTGGCCGAGGAGGTGCGCGCGGCGCATGCGCGCGACGTCACCGGCCAGGATACGATCCTCCTCGTCGAGGACGAAGACGCCGTACGCAGCTTCGCCGCCCGCGCCCTGCGTCTGCGCGGCTACAATGTGCTCGAAGCCAATGGCGGCGAGGCGGGGCTCGAGATCGTGCGCAAGCATCCGGGCGCCATCGACCTCATCTTGAGCGATGTCGTCATGCCCGGCATGGATGGGCCGACGCTGGTGCGCGCAGCACAAAAGATACGGCCCGAGGCGCGCATTCTCTTCATGTCGGGCTATGCCGACGACGCCTTCCGCCGCAATGCCGAGCGCGCGGAAGACCTCCATTTCCTGCCCAAGCCCTTCGGCATCAAGCAGCTCGCCGCCAAGGTGAAGGAAGTGCTGTCGGCCGCGCCCGCGACTGCGGGCAACGGCCACCCGCCTGTGTCAGGCACTGCTTGACATATGTAAGGCAATGACTTACATTGATATAGCGTGATCCGGTCCTACCGCAGCAAGCCGCTGAGGCGGTTCGCCGACAATGGCGATGTCTCGAAGCTCAGCGTCAGAAATGTGGAGCGGCTGGCCATCATGCTCCGGCACCTGGATGCGGCGCGGGTTCCGGAAGAAATGAATATCGCAGGCTTCTTCTTCCATCCGCTCAAGGGGCGGGACAGGGGCCGGTATTCTTGCCGCGTGACCGGAAATTTCCGGCTGACATTTGGCTGGGACGGCGAAGACGCGATCGATGTCGATCTGGAGGACTATCACTGATGGCCGGTAATCCGCTTCTGAAGGGCTTGCGCCCCGTTCACCCCGGGGAGTCGCTGCGGGAAATTGTTTTGCCTGCGCTCGGCAAGCCGAAGACCGAAATTGCGCGGCTTCTCGGCGTGTCGCGCCAGACGCTGTACGACGTGCTCAACGAGAAGCAGCCCATCACGGCCAATCTTGCACTGCGCATCGGCAAGTTGGTGGGAGGCGGAGCGGAAGTGTGGCTGCGCATGCAGTTGAACTACGACCTCGAAATAGCTGAACGCGCGCTGGCAAAGGATTTGAAGCACATCCCCACTCTCGCTGCCGCGGCGGAGTGACAAGGCAAGCATGACCGATAGGACGAAGCCCGCGCCCGCGCGCGGTCATCTGCTGCGCATTCTGGGCGTGACCTTCGGTGTGGCCGTGGGCGTGGGCGGCATGATCGGCGCCGGCATTTTGCGCACGCCGGCCGTGATCGCGCACGATGTGCCCGATGTCTGGCTGATGCTGGCGCTGTGGGTGATGGGCGGCGTGCATTCGGCGCTGGGCGCCAATGTGCTGGCCGAGCTCGCCACCGCGCTGCCGCGCTCGGGTGGCGAATACGTCTATGCCCATCGCGCCTTCGGCAACACGATAGGCCTCATCGTCGGCTGGACCACGTGGCTGCGCCAGGTCGCAGGCGTGGCGGCGCTCTCGGTGGCGTTCGCGGAGTTTCTCGCGCTGCTTTGGCCCGAGGCCGCAAACAACGCGGGCGCGGTGGCCGTCGGCATGCAGGTGGTGATTTTCGCACTGAACTTTGCGGGGCTGCGAGAGGGCCGCGCTTTCCAGATCGGCACCAGCCTGATGAAAGGGCTGATGCTGCTGGCCTTCGCGATTGCGGCTGTGGCCGTCGCCTCGCCACACGCAGCCACGCACGCGTCCATGCCGTCGATCATCGGCTGGGCCGCGATCATCGGCTCGTACCAGCTGATCCGCGGCGCCTATTCCGGCTGGGATATGGCCGCCTATTTCACCGAGGAAAACGTGGCGCCCTCGCGCAGCATCCCGCGCGCGCTGGGCTTCGGCATTCTGGCCACGGCGATTCTTTACGTCACGGTCAATGCCGCGCTGGTCTATTCGGTGGGCATCGACGGCGTCTCGGCCAGCAAGCTCCCCTTCACCACGGTGCTGGACCGTTTCGGCGGTCCCGTTCCCTCCATCCTCTTCGCGGTGGGCGCCATCATCAGCGTGGTGAGCTGCTGCAATGCGGGCATCATGACGGCGCCGCGCATCCTGTTCGCGCTGGCCCATGACCGCCTGCTGCCGCAAGCCTTCGCCCACGTGAATCGCGGCGGCACGCCCGATCTGGCGCTGGGGCTGATGGCGGTGGCCTCGATCGTGCTGGCTTTGTCGGGCTCGTTCGAATTCGTCTTCGGCCTGATCGGCATTCTCAACACGGTGGGCTCGCTGCTGGTGGAAGCGGGCTTCTTTGTGCTGCGCAGGCGCGAGCCCGCGCTCGCGCGGCCCTTCCGCGCGCTGGGCTATCCCTGGCTGCCGGCGCTGGTGCTGATAACCGACGTGGCGCTGCTCATTCTCTTCGGCGCCAACGATACGCGCGGGATCATCTTCGCAGGCGTGCTCGCCGCCCTCTGCGTGCCCCTCGCGTGGCTCGCACGACACAATAAGAGGCACTAGCACGCATTCGGCTTGTGATTAGCTCAAGACCAAGAAAATTGACTCTAGATCAACGGCTTAATTGCTCCATTGATTCTATCAGAAAACGAATTAGATTCAGGCGGGGCAGTCATGCGCCGGAGCAAACCCAGAGCGTTCGCAAGATCGCAGGCGAGAAATCGCAATCATGGGCCGGGGGACTGCCCACATTACCTAAACAAGTTGATTGTTCTAAGTTGCTGGGGGTTTAATTGCATATCCTCTGGTCTCGGGACGACCTTGAACCCGTAACTTAAGTAGTTTCCATTTCGACTATAGACTTTTGGCTTAAGAATTTCCGCGTATCGGCTCTCGCAGTTTCCGTAAAAATCTGGTTCAAGTCCCATCGCGAATGCAGATGCCACCGCATCAGCAAGTTGCAAGCCAGCGAGTTTTGAATGGTCCTGTGCATCTATGCCTTCAATGTCAATCACTGGCCAGTGGATTCGTATTTCATCTCGCCGTTGAGCTTTCAACAGTTCCAGATACGCTCTGAAGTGCTCGTAGGACATTCCACCGCGTCGTGAGAACACTATTTTTAGTCTTCCATCGCCTTGTGGAACGTGTGGCCTGTAATCACGACAAAGCCAAGAAAGTCTCTCAATCAAATATCTCGTTAGATACCAGTATAATCGGTTGCTTTCTGGGTATGTGCCCGCCGGTATGGTAAGTTTGTTTGAAAGAACGCTAACCGTACGTATTGGTCTTGCGACAAGGTGCTGTCCTAAGTGACTGTCAAGCGGTCCTTGAGGTGTCCTAAGTCCACCTGAGTGTCCTAAGTGTTTTGAATGACTGACTTAGGTAATCGCTATGCATTGAATGCCCTGAAGGCGAAGCGCGCTTCATTGGCGGGGGAAATCACCTTGCTCAAGAAGAAGCTCGCTTGGGCGCAAGACAGTATTCGCCATGTGGACGCTACTCTCATGCTGTTTGATCCGAACGGTGACCCGTCCGGTATTCGTGCAAAGCGTCCACAGAAGCGCATTAAGCTATTCCGACAAGGAGAGCTTGGACGCCTCATCCTGGGGACGCTGCGACGGGCCGGACACTCACTAGGAACGCACGAAGTAGTGGCACAGTTATTATCTGCGGGTGGATTTGGCGAGGAAGCCAAAGCGTCTCTCGGGCCGCGAGTTCGCGGCAATCTTGCTTACTTGGAACGTAGCGAGCGTGTGGTGAAGATCGGGCGTGGCCGTTACACGAAATGGGCAATGAAGCCCTTGAATGCCAGTAGCCTAAAATTAGCTTCCTGACGGCTTACCCTTCTTTTCCTTCTTCTCTGTTTCAGCGCGGCGCTTTGCTTTTCGCAGAAACAATTGGAGATGGTCTTCAAGGTCTTCGTAGCTGTCGAAGGAGAGATTCTCTGGGAACGTCAGCACCACGTCCCCTTCATCTAGGGTGAAGACCTCTTTCCGCATCTCAGGCTGCGGAGGCGTATTTATCGCGGACGACGGCCGAGGTCGCATTTGGTGGGCAATTACGTCAGCCATATTGGTATTGAAACCAGGCGCTTGAGGCCGGGTAGGCTCCTTATCTCCAGTTTCAGAATAATCCAGATTTGAAGGAGATACAAGGTCATAACTTGCCAAGTAGCTTTGCACGCATTTGTCCGCCCCGCGGTCCGTAAAGCCCTTTTGCACAAGCCAATAGCGGAGATTCTCTTCACTTGGGCGCGCACCTTCATACTTCTCCCATACCTCCTTAAATAGCGCAGGAGACGTGAATGCCCGCTTCAGCGCGCTCTTGCGGTCAATGCTGGCGGGCGGCGCGTTGATTAAGGCGACCGCATCGTCCGAGAGACGCAGTTCGTTGCCCGACCCCTCAAGAAGCCCATAAGCACGCAGGGCTCCAATGCGGCCCAGAGCACGCCCATTTAGCGACGAGTAGCCAAGGTGCTTTGCGACTGCGAGCCGAGGCATCTTGTTCCGGCTGTCCTTCTTGAAGATCGGACGCACGGCCTCAATGGCCTCTGGAAGGGTCATGGCCGGGTAGTTCGGACTGCGGGCGGTCGGCATAAGGCAGAATCCTATATAGCTACGGCATTGATAATTCTTCCAGTTTTCGCGGTCAAGTCAGGTGGATAAATACTTGCGAGGTAGCGGATAAACTGATTGTTTTATCCACTTTGGCATGCAATAACAGCGATGCGCAATGACGCGCGAAACAGCCATGGAGGCCTAAGTGGTTGATTTCAGGAGAAGAATGGCAAGCCCCGGCGTCAATGCCGACCGGCGTGCGGGGCAAGGACAAACAGGAAGGGCCGCTACCTGGCTCTCGTGAAAAAGGAAGGGTAGCGGCCCTTAATCGGCAATCCGGCGGGGCCATCAGCCGTTGAAGCGGTTGGTGGCCCCTAAATCAAACCCAGGGCGCGAACCCTGAGCGTGACCTACTCCAATATAGTGGAATCATTGAGATTTCACTAGTCGCGTTCTCAGCCGCCCAAAAATTGAGTTGTGCTGTGAGCGCCTTATCGGTCGATCAGAAGTCAGCTGTGATCGCCGCCCTATGTGAGGGCGTGAGCATTCGTGCGACAGAACGACTCACCGGCATCCACCGCGACACGATCATGCGCCTAGGCGTGAAGATCGGGCATGGATGCGCCGCCTTGCATGACAAGCTCTTGGTCGGTCTTCAAGTTAGCCGGGTCGAATTTGATGAGGTCTGGAGCTTCGTCAAAAAGAAGCGGCGTAACATGCAGGCCGACGATCCCGACACTGTCGGCGATCAGTTCATTTTTCTAGCGATGGACTCGACGGGCAAAGCGATCCTCTCGTGGTTAGTAGGAAAACGCACTACTCGGAACGCGATCAACATCGTCTCCGACGTGCGTCGCCGGGTAGTTGGAAGTCCCGAAATCTCGACTGATGGTTACGCGCCCTATATCCGAGCAGTAGACGAGGTATTCGACGGAACGGCCGCTCACGGGGTCGTTGATAAGCAAATAGTAGTCGTCGCTAAAGGTCCAAACGCTGACAACTACTATGCTCGCGAAACGTTGGTGAAGGTCGAGCGGGCCATCATGTCAGGCGCACCGAAAACAATCTCTACAAGTTTTATTGAGCGACAAAACCTAACTTTGCGCATGTCGCAGCGCCGCCTGACGCGTCTGTCAAATGGATTTTCCAAAAAATTTGAGAACCACTGCGCTGCCATCGGCTTGTATGTGGTTCATTACAATTTTTGTCGCGTCCATGAGACGCTGCGCATTACTCCGGCAATGCAGTTAGGCATCACCGACCATGTTTGGTCTGTGTCAGAACTATTGAAGGGAGCAATGTCCGGCCTGGTTTCGGAGCCTGAAACGCAACATGGGCGCTTCCGGGTTATCCAAGGCGGCTTATCCGACTAGGCCTGCAAATAAATTCAAAAGTAAAACGCCGAGTCATTTGAATCACTTAGCTTTCGCGGCCCCCCTGCAATTGACCATTGGGGATTCACAGGGCGAATCAATCTCGATTCACTAGCGCCGTTTGATTCGCTCAGTGGAGACGCGATGAATACGCTTCATTTCGGCGACAATCTGGAAGTGCTGAAGAACATCAAAGATGAAAGCGTCGATCTCATCTATCTCGACCCGCCTTTCAATTCCAACGCGACCTATAACGTGCTTTTCAGCGAACGCGACGGATTGCCGTCACAGGCGCAAGCAGATGCATTTGAGGATACTTGGGGGTGGGAAACCGGAATAGCTGCGCGCGCTTTTGATGACGCAACCAAGTGCGGCGACAACCTCGCAATACTGATGCCATCCTTCCGAGCATGGCTAGGTGATACTGGTCTCACCGCATACCTCTCGATGATGGCGGTTCGCCTAATTGAAATGAAAAGAATATTAAAGCCAAGCGGTTCTCTCTTTCTTCATTGTGACCCAACCGCAGGACACTATCTCAAGCTGCTTCTCGATGCGATTTTTACGGCTCAAAATTTCCGCAATGAAATTATTTGGCGGCGTAGCGCGAGCCACAACAAGCTAAGCCGACAGTTTGGGCCGATCCACGATACAATTCTCTTTTACTCTGCGAGCGAAGATTTTGTTTTTCACCCTGGCCGAACGCCATACACGAAGGACTACATCGCCAAGATGTTCCGCTATCAGGATGAAAAGGGCGCATACCGTTTGAACGAGATCACGGGTAGCGGTGTTCGCACGGGCCAAAGCGGAAAGCCTTGGAAGGGATATAACCCGACGGCGAAGGGACGGCATTGGGCTATCCCCGCGTCTCTGCGCGCTTCGCTGCCTAGAGCCGGACAGGGGATGGCAACCCAGGCGATGCTTGATGCGCTCGCCAAAGAAGGCGCGATTGTTTTCTCCCCATCAGGCCGTCCAACTTACAAGCAGCGGGAGGGTGAAGGAGTGCCCTATCAGGATGTGTGGGCCTATCAACCTGGCACCAAAGGCGTCCTGCAAGGCCGCGACGAAGGAATCGACCAGGACGTGAAATGGCTCGATGACGACGATGAGCGCCTCGGCTACCCGACACAGAAGCCCATCGGGTTACTCGAACGAATTATTGAGTCTTCATCGGATGAGGGAGCAGTCATACTCGATCCTTTTTGCGGTTGCGGGACTACGGTCGAAGCTGCCGAACGAATGAAGCGGCAGTGGATCGGGATTGATATTGCACACTATGCCATTACCCTGATTGAACGCCGTTTAGAGCGGTATCCGGAATCGAGTTTCAAGGTTGAGGGCCGACCGACAACTCTTGCAGGAGCAATCGAGCTAGCCAAACGCGATAAACACCAATTCCAGTGGTGGGCAGCATGGCTGCTTGGTGCCCAAAGATACGAAGGAAAGAAGGGCGCCGATCGCGGTATTGACGCAAACATCTTCTTTCCGAACGGCCCCTATGGCTTTGGACGGATCATCGTCTCAGTGAAGGGCGGTGATAACGTATCGCCAGTCTGGGTGCGTGAGCTCGCTGGAGTTGTAGATCGAGAAAAGGCGGATATGGGCGTCCTCGTTACGCTCGCCGAACCTACGCGCGGCATGAAGGTTGAGGCAGCCGGACTAGGACTTCTACAGCGGTCTGTTCACGGACAGAAACAGAGGATTCAGATCGCTACAGTTGCTGAGTTACTTTCAGGCACGTTCCAGAAACATTTACCCCCACTACCGAGGCCGCAAATCGGTATAGGTCGCAAGCGGAAGGACAAGGATCAGCTTGAGTTGATGCTGCCGTTCGAGACGACGGCTATCATGACCGAAGACGGCGCATTTGTTGACCCGCGCTATCTAACGATAAAGGCCTCGTAGGACCGGAAAGCAGTGGGCAGCGCCTATGCCTGAACGGCCGGTGGCTTACCGTCGCCCAAAGATTCGAGGATTTTCGCCAGCTTGGCCTGAGCCTTACGTGCACGCTGCAGTAGTGCTTCGAACCTCTTAGTAATCAACTTTTCAAGATCTTCGCAAAGCTCATCAAGTTTATCCTTTTGGAGCTTTGCTGCAGCGGCGCTTGTCAAGAATATCCAAATCGCGAAACCAATGAGCCAAACGCACAGCGTCTTGTCGATCCAGAGATATTCGGGCCAATGCCATGAAAATACTGATGCCAATACAAGAAGAAAAAAGGACACGACAGAGATGACAGCCATCATACTAACAACAAAAATGTGATTTCCGTCGCTGAAATATCCGAGCAGCGGAATATAGCGCTGCCTGTAAACCGCATGGGCTGGTTTAAAAACGCCCAGCTTCACGGGATGACCGGCAACCAGACATATAACGCAAGCTGGAAACCGTGTGTCTAGTCGCCATTTTGCTGAAAACTCGACTTTTTGCCCGTCATACACTCCTAGACGAAGCAGCACCTCTTTTGCTTTTGGTCGTACGGCTAGAAGACCAGCATCGAATGGGTCGTCTTCCCCGTGCGCCTTGTCGAACTTGGCATAAGCAACAGCCAGAACTGATACGACTGCGCCAAGATGCAAAAGCGCTGCGACTGCAGCGTCTGCTGACATGATCCCCTCGTAGCTGTTTCAGTGATTAGACAGCTAACTATTTATGTCGCGCTCGCTACGCCAGCGGACTCCACATATGCATCAGTTGTGGTATTGGCGAGTGAGTCAAACGTCCGGACAAGACCAGACGCGAACGCCTCCCCGCCAAACTGAACCAATGCTTCGCGGCGATCCCGGAACTCTTCGTACCTGTAGCTTTGCTCATCACCGACCGAAAAGTTGAATTTATATTTGTCCCTAACAGATGGCCGAACAAAACGTAGACTAACTTGTTCCGTAAATCCTTCTGCATCAAGCCGCTGCAAGAGAGGATTGGTAGCTCGATCAACTCCCCATTCAGCGAGAATTTGGATGGACGCATCCCGATTGCGGCGTAGAAAACCTACTGCTGCTTCGACCACCTCAGGGACGCCGTAGACGTCGGCAGACAAACGACGGGTAAGAATGCGCAAAGTATCGCGGGAATGCCGGAACAAAAATTCCATAACGATTGCCGCGTCCGTAGCGGTATGATTGGAGATAACCTCGCTCGGCCATGGTCCATTAGCCACACGTTCAACAAAATCACGATAAGTCATTATCCTTTCGCCCCCCTTATATTCGTGTGCAGCTTCTCCCCCGTTGTTTGAACGGTGCGGTAAAGGCAATGAAGGTTTGCAATCGCCCTGTGAAGCCCAGGGTCGCCAGTATAGTCGTTTAGCGCTCAGCCACCAAGGCATCTGAGCCTCCTAAGCCGCAGCGCGGCGCTCGGCTGGATGCCAACGAAACCGCGGATTCCGCGCTGTTGTTCCATTCGGGCGAGTGTCCACAACGGAGGTTAATGACAGTTGAATCTGGCCGGATTTTGACCGGCGCGATGAATATTTCTTCACGTTACCGCGACTTGAAGTGAGTCTCGCGCAAGAGGGCCCGTATGAGTCGCGATCTTCGGTGTCCTAAATCACCACGGGTGTCCTAAGTCAGCATGTCTTTAGGACAGCACCTGCGACAACACATTGGGCGCTCATTACTCTCTGTTGATGATCCATTTTTGAGAAGTGAATTTGTCGCCGCAATTGCTTGGGCATCTTTTGCAAGATTTCATCGCGCCAAGCGACAGCATCTAGATCATGAGTGAACCGAAAAAGTACCGCAGAAATTACGAGCCACGTTGATGCTCCTCCATGCGTGCCTGGACGGCGGAATCTACCCAAGCCATCGTCGCCAGATTCATCAATGTATGCTATGAAGCTATGCGCCATAGGATCGAGATGATGAATTCAAAAGAAGCAACCCATAACTTTGATAGCATTGGATACGCGCAAGCGAAAATTTGAGTTCTGCATACAAGAGGCCGAACATGAATCCCTTAAACTGGCGGCGTGAGCACCAAGTTGCCTTACTGATAATTGCGTTCATTGGTGCGCTCATCGGACTTCTTACTAGCTTCTGGGCCGACTACGTTTTTTTGGACATCAACATGTATTTTGGTCCTAGTATCTTTTTCTTCGAGTGGCTCAAGGCCCCGCTCGCATTTAATTGGTGGCCCTGGCCGTTATTCGGAGCAGTAATTACCGGTGGTGCATTTTACGCTTTGAGATTGCTGCGTAACTAGATACGAACAGGTCAGGAACACGATTAGGTATTTCCAAGCCGTATCAGCCCTGTATATGGTGTCTTGCCAAATAGAACAAATCAGGTACATTGGTCCGAGTCACTGAGCGGGCACGGCTGCTCCTTTCCACTTGGCCCTTCACTGGGCCTTCCATTGGGAAAGGGGCGCGGCTGTGAAATAAGGGAGGGAGAAACCCATGGCACAACCGGCTCTTCGCGTGGTCGCACCGGAAAATTCCGACCGCAAACGGGCGCTTGAAGCGGCGCTTTCCCAGATCGATCGCGCCTTCGGCAAGGGCTCCGTCATGCGGCTCGGCCAGCGTGAAAAGGCGGTGGACGCGGATGCCGTCTCCACGGGCTCGCTCGGCCTCGATATCGCGCTGGGCATTGGCGGCCTGCCGCGCGGCCGCGTAGTCGAGATCTACGGCCCCGAATCCTCCGGCAAAACAACGCTGGCGCTGCATGTCGTATCCGAAATCCAGAAGAAGGGCGGCATTGCTGCTTACGTGGATGCCGAGCACGCGCTCGATCCCGCTTACGCCAAGAAACTCGGCGTCAATATCGACGAGCTGCTGATCTCGCAGCCCGACAACGGCGAACAGGCGCTCGAAATCACCGACACGCTGGTGCGCTCGGGCGGCGTCGACATCGTGGTGATCGATTCGGTGGCGGCGCTTACGCCCAGAGCCGAAATCGAAGGCGAGATGGGCGACCAATTGCCGGGCTCGCAGGCGCGCCTGATGAGCCAGGCTTTGCGCAAGCTCACGGCGTCCATTTCCAAGTCGAACACCATTGTCCTCTTCATCAACCAGATCCGCATGAAGATCGGCATCATGTTCGGCAATCCCGAAACCACCACGGGCGGCAATGCGCTGAAGTTTTATGCGTCCGTGCGTTTGGACATCCGCCGCATCGGCGCCATCAAGGACCGCGACGAGGTGGTGGGCAACCAGACGCGCGTCAAGGTAGTCAAGAACAAGGTGGCGCCGCCGTTCCGCCAGGTCGAATTCGACATCATGTATGGCAAGGGGATTTCCAAATCGGGCGAGCTTTTGGATCTGGGGGTCAAGGCCAACATCATCGAGAAGTCCGGCACCTGGTTCTCCTATGACGGCACCCGCATCGGTCAGGGCCGCGAGAACGCGAAACAGTTCCTCGATGCCAACAAGGACGTGGCGGCCAGCATCGAAGCCGGCATCCGCGCCAATGCGGGGCTTTTGTCCGGGAGCCTCACGGTTCCCGCCGGCGACGAACCTGCCACGGCCACAGCCGACGACTAGTTGGAAAGATTTTCCCGTTCCTTGCCCCCAAGGAACGGCTCCCCCGAAGGGGCCCGCCGGAAACGCGCGGGCCTCTTCCTCTTTCAGGCGTGTAGGGGGAGGGGGGTGAGCCCAAAACCGAAAAACGAATACGTGGATAGATGCGCGGATAGCTTATATTCGTTCTAATGTAGGTAGGTGCTATATGTGAGACACGTGCAAGCGTTTGAAGCGGTTTGAGATGCAAAGCCTGAACGAAATTCGGCAGGGATTTCTTGAGTTCTTCGCGCGGCACGGCCATGAGGTCGTGCCCTCGTCCCCGCTCGTGCCGAGAAACGATCCCACGCTCCTCTTCACCAATGCCGGCATGGTGCAGTTCAAGAACGTTTTCACCGGCCAGGAGAAGCGCGCCAACCCGCGCGCGGCGTCGGCGCAGAAATGCGTGCGCGCAGGCGGCAAGCACAACGACCTCGACCGCGTGGGCTACACCGCGCGCCACCACACCTTCTTCGAGATGCTGGGCAATTTCTCCTTCGGAGACTACTTCAAGGACGAGGCGATCAAGCTTGCCTGGGAACTGTGCACCAAGGATTTCGGGATCAAGAAGGATCGCCTGCTCGTCACCGTCTACGCCGAAGACAACGACGCCTTCAATTTGTGGAAGAAGATCTCGGGCCTCCCCGAATCCAAGGTCATCCGCATCGGAGCGGCCGACAATTTCTGGTCGATGGGCGAGACCGGCCCCTGCGGGCCTTGCTCGGAAATCTTCTACGACCATGGCGAACACATTCCGGGCGGCCCGCCGGGCTCGAAAGACGACGACGGCGACCGCTTCGTCGAGATCTGGAATCTCGTCTTCATGCAGTTCGAGCAGTTCAAGGGCGGCAAGCGCGAGCCGCTGCCCAAGCCCTCCATCGACACCGGCATGGGGCTCGAGCGCGTTACCGCGGTTCTACAAGGCGTCCACGATAACTACGACATCGATCTCTTCCGCCACCTGATCGCGGCTTCGGTCGAGGCGTCCGGCGTGCCCGCCAACGGCCCGCATGCGGCAAGCCACCGCGTCATCGCCGATCATTTGCGCGCCTCGTGCTTCCTCATCGCCGACGGCGTGCTGCCCTCGAACGAGGGCCGCGGTTATGTGCTGCGGCGCATCATGCGTCGCGCCATGCGCCACGCGCATATTTTGGGCAGCAAAGACCCGCTGATGTACCGGCTGGTGCCGACACTCGTCGCCGAAATGGGCGCAGCCTATCCGGAACTGAAACGCGCCGAAGCGCTGACCACCGAAACTCTGAAGCTCGAGGAAACGCGCTTTCGCGAAATGCTGGCGCGCGGTCTCAAGCTGCTGGATGAAGAAACGGGCTCGCTCAAGAAGGGCGCCACGCTCAAGGGCGAAACCGCGTTCAAGCTTTACGACACCTACGGCTTCCCACTCGACCTCACGCAGGACGCGCTGCGCCCGCGCGGAATCGAGGTGGATACCAAAGGCTTCGACGCGGCGATGGCGCGCCAGAAAGCGGAAGCGCGCAAAGCCTGGGCGGGCTCCGGCGAAGCCGAGACCGACAAACTTTGGTTCGCCATCCGCGAGGAATTGGGCCCCACCGAATTCCTGGGCTACCAGACGGAAGCAGCCGAAGGCTCGATCGTGGCTATCGTCAAGGACGGCAAGCGCGTGGAAAGTGCTAACCCGGGCGAGACCGTGCGCATCCTTACCAACCAGACGCCGTTCTATGCCGAGGGCGGCGGTCAGGTTGGCGACAAGGGCGCGATGTTTTCGGGGCACGGCGCCGAAGGCGCGGTCATCGATACCGAACGCAAACTGGGTGATCTCAACGTGCACGTGGTCAAGCTCGGCCGCGGCACGCTGTCGGTAGGCGAAGGCGTGCAGCTGCGGGTGAACTTGGAGCTGCGCCGCGCCACGCGCGCCAACCACTCGGCCACGCATCTATTGCACGCCGCGCTCAAGCACGTGCTGGGGCCGCATGTGGTGCAGAAGGGATCGCTCGTCGCGCCCGACCGGCTGCGCTTCGACTTCAGCCATCCCAAGCCCGTGACGCCCGACGAGTTGGCCCGGATCGGAGACGAAGTGAACGCGGTCGTTCGCCAGAACAACGACGTGATGACGCGCCTGATGCCGACCAAACAGGCGATCGAAGCTGGCGCTGTCGCCATGTTCGGCGAGAAATACGGCGATGAGGTGCGCGTGCTATCGATGGGTGACGATATTGCGGGCGCGGCCAGGCCCTATTCGATCGAGCTCTGCGGCGGCACGCATGTCAGGCGCATCGGCGATATCGGGCTGTTCACGATCCTCTCGGAAAGTGCCGTCGCCTCGGGCGTGCGCCGCATCGATGCGCTGACGAGCGAAGGCGCGCGGCGTTATCTGGAAGGGGCGCTGAAAGATTCCCGCGAAGAAACGACTATATGGAAGAAGAAGCATGCTGAGGATACGCGCCGCCTCGAACGCGAGCTTGCCGAGGCAAACCGTAAAATCGCTTTGGGCAGCGGCTCTGCAAGCCTCACGAGCGATCCACCAAAGGTCGAAATAAGGTCCGGAATTCGAATCGTCGCTCGTGTTGTCGAGGGCGTCGAGCCAAAGGATTTGAGAGCTCTGGCAGATAGCGCGAAGGCGCAGATCGGCTCGGGCGTGGTAGCCTTCGTCACATCTGCCGATGGCCGCGCCTCGCTCGTCGTCGGCGTCACCGACGATCTCACCAAGCGCGTCAATGCCGTCGATCTCGCGCGCGCGGGCGCCGAAGCGCTTGGCGGCAAGGGCGGTGGCGGCCGCCCCGACATGGCGCAAGCAGGCGGCCCCGACGGCGCGCGCGCCGCCGATGCGCTCTCGGCGATCGAAAAGAAACTGGCCGCGCTCGCGCCTGCTTAAATCAGGGCTTCCAGAAAATACAAATCTTGTTGCCGGTGGGATCGCGCATATAAGCGCCAAAATAATCTTTGGAATCGGCCGGCCGCGGTCCCGGCGCGCCTTCATCCATGCCGCCGTTTTTCAGTGCAGTCGCGTGCGCTGCGCGAACCTCATCCTGTGTCTTAGTGCGCAGCGCGATCATGATGCCGTTGCCGGCGCTGGCGGGCTTTCCGTCGAAGGGCGGGCAGACGTAAATGTCGCACTTGTTGCTGCCTTTCACGCCCCAACCGATCCATTTGCCGTCCGTCATGAGACGCGTAAGCCCAATAGTGCTCAGCACTGCATCGTAAAATTTTCCCGATACCTCGCTGTCCAACGCGCCGATAGTCACGTAACCAATCATGGCATTTTCCTATTGCATGGCTCGTTTTAGATTCTCATCCACCTTGTCGAGGAAGCCTTCGGTCGACAGCCACTTTTGCTCGGGGCCGATGAGCAGCGCCAGATCCTTGGTCATGAAGCCCGCTTCGACCGTTGCCACGCATACTTTCTCGAGCGTATCGGCAAAGCGCGCAAGCGCGGCGTTGTTGTCCAGCTTGGCGCGATGCGCGAGCCCGCGCGTCCAGGCGAAAATCGAGGCGATGGAATTGGTCGAGGTCGCCTTGCCCTTCTGATATTCGCGATAATGCCGGGTCACTGTGCCATGCGCGGCTTCGGCCTCCACGGTCTTTCCGTCGGGTGTCATCAACACACTGGTCATCAGGCCCAGTGAGCCAAAGCCCTGCGCCACCGTGTCGGACTCGACATCGCCATCGTAATTTTTGCAGGCCCAGACATAACCCCCAGCCCATTTGAGTGCAGAGGCCACCATGTCGTCGATCAAACGGTGCTCGTACGTGAGTCCTGCCGCTTTGAACTTGTTTGCGAACTCGGCGTCAAAAATTTCCTGGAACAGATCCTTGAAGCGTCCGTCATAGGCCTTGAGGATGGTGTTCTTGGTCGAAAGATAGACCGGATAATTGTGCGCAAGGCCGTAATTGAGCGACGCGCGCGCGAAATCGCGGATGGAGTCATCGAGATTGTACATGGCAAGCGCAACGCCCCCGCCCGGAAAGTCGAACACCTCATGCTCGATTTTCGTCCCGTCCACGCCCACGAAGCTGATGGTGAGCTTGCCCTTGCCGGGCACGCGGAAATCGGTGGCGCGATACTGATCGCCGAAAGCATGGCGGCCGATGATGATAGGTTTGGTCCAACCTGGCACCAGCCTTGGCACGTTTTTACAGATAATGGGTTCGCGGAAAATCACCCCGCCTAGAATGTTGCGGATGGTGCCGTTGGGCGACTTCCACATCTTTTTGAGGCCGAATTCCTTCACGCGGGCTTCGTCGGGCGTGATGGTGGCGCATTTGACACCAACGCCCACGTGCTTGATGGCTTCGGCTGCATCGACGGTCACGCGGTCTTCGGTCCTATCGCGGTTCTCGATGCCGAGGTCGAAATAGTCGAGTTTGATGTCGAGATAAGGCAAGATCAGCTTACTTTTGATCAGCGCCCAGATGATGCGTGTCATCTCGTCGCCGTCGAGCTCGACAACGGGGTTTGCGACCTTGATCTTCGCCATAGGCAAGCCTCGGATGCGGGCGATAGGATGAGAAAAGCCGCGCTCTCTTAGCGACTGAAATCACCCGCGTCAAAGACACACCACATGCCGAAAATCCCACCACCCGTCATCATCCTGGCCGAACCGCAACTTGGCGAAAACATCGGCGCGGCCGCGCGCGCCATGGCGAATTTCGGTCTCACCGATTTGCGCCTCGTCGCCCCGCGTGAGCGCTGGCCTAACAAGAAGGCGGAGGCCATGGCGGCGAACGCGGGCCATGTGATTGCGTCCGCGCGGTTATTCCCGAGCGTGGCGGCAGCGACCGGCGATCTGAAGCTCCTGCTGGCGACGACCGCGCGCGACCGCAAGGTAGCCAAGCCCGTGCTCACGCCTGCGGAAGCCGCCAAACGGCTGCGGGCAGCCGCCAAGCGCGGCGCGACAACCGGCATTCTTTTTGGGGCCGAGCGCGCCGGGTTGGACAACGACGATGTCGCTTTGGCGGACGCCGTCATTACCATCCCCACTGTCCCCGATTATGCCTCGCTCAATCTCGGGCAGGCCGTACTGTTGCTCGGTTACGAATGGTTTCGCGTGGGCGACAAGACAACCAAGGAGCGCATCGATCACGGCAAGGGCGCGCCTGCCACACGCGAAGAGCTGTTTGGCCTCTTTGGCCAGTTGGAAGACGAACTGGACAAGGCCGGCTTTCTCTACCCGCCGCACAAGAAACGCGCGATGGTGCGCAATCTGCGCGCCATGCTTCATCGCGCGCGGCTAACCGATCAGGAGGTGCGCACGCTCCGCGGCGTCGTGGCCGCGCTCGTCCGTGACAAGGCGCTGCGAAAGCCACGCGAAAAGAGCTAAAAATCAATAACTTCGGTGGTTTGACAGGGCAAAGCCCATAGCTATAGTGCCCCGCTTTCGCGGGCGCCCGCGGGGCGCGCACAATCCGGACAAGGCATGACGAAGCGCACGAATTCAAAGTACAAGATCGACCGCCGCGTCGGCGAAAACATCTGGGGCCGCAACAAGAGCCCGGTGAACCGGCGCGCATATGGCCCCGGCCAGCATGGCCAACGCAAATCGCGCAAGCTTTCCGATTACGGCACGCAGCTTCACGCCAAGCAGAAGCTCAAAGGCTATTACGGCAACATCACCGAGCGGCAGTTCCGCCGCTATTACCAGGAAGCCTCGCGCAAGACCGGCGACACGGGCGAACACATGATCGGCCTCTTGGAGCGCCGCCTCGATACGGTGGTGTTCCGCGCCAAATTCGCGCCGACCCCGTTCTCGGCCCGCCAGATCGTCAACCACGGACACGTCACGGTGAACGGGAAACGCGTGACCATCCCGAGCTACCTGGTGGAGGAAGGCGATACGATCGAGCTCAAGCCCAAAGCGCGCGAGATGGCGCTCGTGATTGAAGCGGTGAAGAGCGCCGAGCGCGACGTGCCCGAATATCTGCTGGCCGATCACTCCAAAATGTCGGCCAAATTCGTCCGCACACCGAGGCTGAGCGACGTACCTTATGCAGTGCAGATGCAGCCGAGCCTGGTGGTCGAGTTCTATTCGCGCTGACGGGGTTCGCTCATTGAATTGATCGAGGCCGTGGGGTTCCCGCGGCCTTTTTCGTTCTATAGTGCTTACGCTGGAGGCATGCGATGAAATACATCCTCTACGGCGACAAGGGCAGCGGTGCATTCTGCGTCGAAGCAGCGCTCGCCGAAGCGGGCGCCGCCTACGAATTCAAGACCATCTCGCTCGAAAAGAACGAGCAGCGCGGGCCCGTCTATCTCGCCATCAATCCGAGCGGCAAGATGCCGGCGCTGAAACTGCCCACGGGCGAAATTGTCACTGAGTCTTCAGGTCTTCTGCTCACTATCGCCGATCGTCATCCGGAAGCGAAACTTTTGCCGCCCGCGGGCACCCCCGCGCGCGCTCAGACGTTTCGCTGGATTACCTTCATGGCCTCGGAAATCTACCCGATGGTGGAGATTTCGGATTATCCCGAACGCTTCGTACCGGACGCACAAGCTCCTGCGCTCAAGAAGAAAGTGCAGGAGCGCATTCGCGAGCGTCTGCTTATTGTCGAAAAGAATGTCGCGGGTCCGTGGATACTCCCGAGCGGCTTCTCAGCCGTCGACATTTATGCTGTGATGTTCAGCCGCTGGCGCAACACGATCGGTGCCGACTGGCTGAAAGCAGGTCACATCCCAAAGCTGACGGTCATGGCGAAAGCGCTGGCTGAGCGCCCACGCATCGCGCCCGTTTGGGCGCGTCATTTCGGTCATCAGAATTAGGCAGCTTGCAGCCGCACGCCGCGCGTTTCGAGGAAAGACTTTAATTCGCCTTGATCGAACATCTCGCGCACGATGTCGCTGCCACCGACGAACTCGCCCTTGACGTAAAGCTGCGGAATGGTCGGCCAGTTGGAAAACTCCTTGATGCCCTGGCGGATTTCCGGGTCCACCAGCACGTCCACCGCCTTGAACGACACGCGCAGCTCGGTGAGGATCTGCACGACCGCCGACGAAAAACCGCAACGCGGGAAAACCGGCGTGCCCTTCATATAGAGCACGACGTCGTTCGTGTTGATGTCGTTCTGGATGCGTTGCGAGACGTTGGACATGGCTACCTATTTCTTCATTATCTATTTCTTTGCGGCGGTTTGCAGAGACAGCGCGTGCAATTGGCCGCCCATGCGGCCCTTCAGCGCGTCATACACCATCTGATGTTGCTGCACACGCGTCTTCCCCTTGAACGCTGATGACACCACCATGGCGGCATAATGATCGCCGTCGCCGGCCATATCCTTGATGGTTACCTCGGCATCCGGAATCGCTTCGCGGATGAGGCGCTCGATTTCGCCGACTGACATGGCCATGACGGGCTCGGTTCACAAGGGGCTGCCGACAGTGTAGCGCCGCGCAACTTCACGCACTAGGCGGGAGCTCGCCCTCCATATAGTGCGGAAACCAGCTTTCGTGCGCGTTAACGAGCGCGCTCACGGCGACGCTTTGTGCACCCACGATGGTGATTTTGCTTCCCCCTGTGCGGCCGATTGAGGTAGCCGGCACCCGCGCGGCCTTGGCTTCGGCGAGAATGCGGTCCGCTTCCTTTTGCGAGGCGGTGACGACGTAGCGCGCCTGGTCCTCGCCGAAAGCGGCCGGCACTGGGCCAGCGGCGATCTTGGGCAACACGACATCGGCGCCGAAGCCAGCGGCCATAGCCATCTCGGCGATGGTCACGAGAAGCCCGCCGTCCGAAACATCGTGCACGGCGTTGACGCGGGCCCCTTCGATCAGCCCGCGCACGAAATCGCCGTTACGCTTTTCCGCTGCGAGGTCGACCGGAGGCGGCGGACCTTCCTCGCGGCCCTCGATCTCGCGCAAATAAAGCGACTGGCCCAGATGCCCGCTGGTTTCGCCGACAAGAAGGATCGCATCGCCGGATCGTTTGAAGGCGCTTGTGGCCATGCGATGTACATCGGCAAGCAAGCCCACGCCGCCAATCGCAGGCGTTGGCAGAATGGCCTCGCCATTGGTCTCGTTGTAGAGCGAACAATTGCCCGAGATGACAGGAAAATCTAGCGCGCGGCAGGCCTCGGCGATGCCATCCACCGAGGCCACGATCTCGCCCATAACCTCCTGCTTTTCGGGATTGCCGAAATTGAGATTGTCGGTGATCGCGAGCGGCTTTGCGCCCACCGCCGTGATGTTGCGCCAGCATTCGGCGACCGCCTGCTTGGCGCCCTCGAACGCGTCGGACTTGCAATAGCGCGGCGTCACGTCCGTCGAAATGGCGAGACCTTTGTTCGTGCCATGCACGCGCACCACGGCGGCATCGCCGCCAGGCGATTGCACCGTGTCCGCCATCACGGAATAGTCGTATTGCTCCCAGACCCAGCGCCGCGAGGCGAGATCGGGTATCGCGATCAGCTTCTGCAACGACTGTGCGATGCTGCGCGATGGATCGAAGGCATTGAAGGGAAGCGGGGCGGGCGCACTGGCCTTCCTGTAGGGGCGCTCATAAATCGGCGCTTCCTCCGAAAGCGCGTGCGCGGGGATATCGGCTACGACCTGGCCCTTGTGCTTGACGACGAGGTGGCCGGTATCGGTCGTTATGCCAATAACTGCGAAATCCAGCTCCCATTTGCGGAAGATGCGTTCGGCCGCCCTCTCGCTTCCGGGCTTCAGGATCACCAGCATGCGTTCTTGCGATTCCGATAGCATCATCTCATAAGCGCTCATGCCTTCTTCGCGTGTCGGCACGTGATCGAGATTGAGCTCGAAGCCGGAACCGCCCTTTGACGCCATTTCGGCCGAGGACGAGGTGAGGCCGGCCGCACCCATGTCCTGGATGGCGACGATGGCGTCCGTCGCCATCAGTTCCAAACAGGCCTCCAGCAGCAGTTTCTCGGTGAAGGGATCGCCCACTTGCACGGTCGGGCGCTTCTCCTCGCTGTCTTCGCTGAATTCGGCCGAAGCCATGGTGGCGCCATGAATGCCGTCGCGCCCCGTCTTCGAGCCGACATAGACCACCGGATTGCCCACGCCTTTGGCGGCCGAGTTGAAAATGCGATCGGCGCGCGCAAGTCCCACGCACATCGCATTGACCAGGATGTTGCCGTTGTAGGAACGATGGAAGTTCACTTCGCCGCCCACGATGGGCACGCCCATGCAATTGCCATAGCCGCCGATACCGCGCACCACACCCGAAACCAGATGCCGCGTCTTGGGATGATCGGGTGCGCCGAAGCGCAGCGCATTCATCATGGCGATGGGGCGAGCCCCCATGGTGAAGACATCGCGCATGATGCCGCCCACGCCCGTGGCCGCGCCTTGATAGGGCTCGATGAAGGAGGGATGGTTGTGGCTTTCCATCTTGAAGATGGCAGCATCGCCGTCGCCGATATCGATCACGCCCGCGTTCTCGCCCGGGCCTTGCAGCACGTGGGGCGCCTTGGTCGGCAGCCGGCGCAGATGTGCGCGGGTGGATTTGTACGAGCAATGCTCGCTCCACATGACCGAGAAGATGCCCAACTCCACCAGGTTGGGCTCACGGTCCATCAGTTTGAGAATGCGATTGTATTCCTCGTCCGTGAGGCCGTGCTCGCGGACGGTTTGGGGGGACATGGCATTCATGACAAAGCTTCGACTAGGCTCTTGAACAGTCTTGTGCCGTCGGTGCCGCCGAGCAGGGGATCGCAGACGCGCTCGGGATGCGGCATCAGGCCGAGCACATTGCGCTTTTCATTCAGGATACCCGCAATGTTGCGCGCGGAGCCATTGGGATTGTCGCCCTCGGCATAGCGGAATACGACACGGTTCTCGCCCTCGAGACAATCGAGCGTATCGTCGTCAGCGAAATAATTGCCATCGCCATGCGCCACCGGGAAGTGCACGACTTCGCCCTTGTTGTAGCGGCGGCTGAATTTCGATTGGGTCTCCTCGACCACGATTCCCACCGGCCTGCATGCGAATTTCAGGTTGGCGTTGCGCATCAAAGCGCCCGGCAGCAGGCCCGTTTCCGTCAGCACCTGAAAGCCGTTGCAGATGCCCAGCACCGCCACGCCCTGTTCTGCCTTTTTCTTTACGTCGCGCATGATGTGCGACTGCGCCGCCATGGCGCCGCAGCGCAGATAATCGCCATAGGAAAAGCCGCCGGGCAGAACGATCAGGTCAACAGGGGGCAGTTCGCTGTCGCCGTGCCAGACCATCTTCGGCTTTTCACCCGCGACCTGCTCGAGCGCCACAGCCGCATCGCGGTCACAATTGGAAGCGGGAAAAACGACGACGGCTGATTTCATTTACGCAACTCGATCTCGTATTTCTCGATCACGGTGTTGGCGAGCAGCTTCTCGCACATATCCTTGAGCGTAGCTTTGGCCCGCGTTTCGTCCTTTTCGCCGAGCTCGATATCGATAATCTTGCCCTGGCGCACTTCGCCGACAGTGCCGAAGCCCAGGCCATGCAAGGCATTACCGATAGCCTTGCCTTGCGGGTCGAGCACACCATTCTTGAGGGTAACGAAGACGCGCGCTTTCACTTCACCAGCACCGGTCCCTTTGTCTCACCCTGAATGGATTCGGGCATGATGCCAAGCCGCTTCGCCACTTCAGAATAAGCTTCGGCAACGCCCCCCAAATCACGGCGGAATCGATCCTTGTCCAGTTTCTCGTTGGTCTGCGCGTCCCACAGCCGGCAGGAATCGGGACTGATTTCATCGGCCAGCACGATGCGCATGAATTCGTTTTCCCAGAGGCGGCCGAACTCGACCTTGAAATCCACGAGCTTGATGCCGACGCCCAAGAACAGCCCCGAAAGAAAATCGTTGATGCGGATGGTGAGATTGACGATGTCGTCGAGATCCTGCGGGCTCGCCCAGCCAAACGCCGTGATGTGTTCTTCCGACACCCAAGGATCGTGCAGCTTGTCGTTCTTGTAATAGTACTCGATGATCGAGCGCGGCAGCACGGTGCCTTCCTCGATACCCAAGCGCTGCGAGAGAGAACCCGCCGCAATGTTGCGCACCACGACCTCGATCGGAATGATCTCCACTTCCTTGATCAGCTGCTCGCGCATATTCAGGCGCTTGACGAAATGCGTGGGCACGCCGATGGCGTTGAGCTGCGTCATCAGATATTCGGAGATGCGGTTGTTTAGCACCCCCTTGCCTTCGATGACGGCCTTCTTCTTCGCATCGAACGCAGTGGTATCGTCCTTGAAATATTGAACGATTGTGCCGGGCTCGGGTCCTTCGTAAAGGATCTTGGCCTTGCCCTCGTAAATCGTGCGGCGGCGTTTCATGGAATGGCCCTCGGCTCCGCGCGAGCCCTAAAAACACAAAACGGGGCTGCAGCGGCGCCCCGTTGCAGGCCAATTTAGCGGATGGGATATGGCAATCGCAAACCGCTTTGAAAAGATTGGGCGCGGGGCCTGTAGTCGCACTTCTACGCATGTTTCGCTATGCTTGGGGCTCATTTCTGGGAATGCCCCAGAAGTTCAAGAGAAATCAATGGATTAGATGATGGCAAACACCTTCGAAAAGCGCGAAAAAGGCTTCGAATCAAAATGGGCGCATGACGAAGAGCTGCGCTTCAAAGTGATGGCCCGCCGCAACAAATTGCTGGGCCTGTGGGCCGCGGGCGAGATGGGCATCACAGGCGAGGCGGCCGAAAAATACGCGCGCGAAGTCGTGCAGGCCGATTTCGAGGAAGCGGGCGACGAAGACGTCTTTCGCAAAATTCGCAAGGATTTCGACGCCAAGGGGGTCAAGCACTCCGATCATGTCATCCGCCGCAAGATGGAGGAGTTGCTCCAAATGGCGGCCGAGCAAGTGCAGAGCGAAATCAAGAAATAGCTAGTCGCCGCGCCGCCTGGGCGTGCTTCGCCTGGGCTTCGAGCGCGCATCCACGAACGTGCCATAGGCCGAGAAATCGACTGAGAAGACGACCTCGTCTTCGGCGAACATCATGTAGAGCGGCATGCGCCAGGTCAGGGTATGGCGAAAGTAGTCGCCCGTAATTTCTGGGCGAATGGCGGTGCCACCTACTTTCACAGGATCGATGCGATCAATCGAACCCGGCAGGCTGACCGAAAACGTATAAGTGTGCTGGCCGAAAACTGCCGCAAGTGCCGCGCTATCGTTCTTGTCCTCGGGCGATTTCTCGCTTCGTACATCCGAGCTGTGCACGACACGGCGGAAGTTCGCACTCTTGGGCAGCAACCCAAACAGATTGTTCCCATGCACCGTCAGAGATACGTCTTCATCGCTGAGGCTCATGTCGGACATACTGGCAAAGGCGATGCGCTCGCGATGCACGGCGTGGCCGTTGACGATCTCGGTCTCGCGCTGGACCTTTCCATTTGCTTCCGAGATCAGCACTTCGTTCTTCAGCGCTTCGCCGATTATGCCGTCGGCGGTGAGCGTAACCTCATAAACGCCCGAACCGTCGCGGTTGAGCGCAAGTTTCTGGTCGAGATCGAAACAGGCGGTGAGCGCCAAGCAGGCGAAAGCGATGGCAACAAGCCGCATCATGACTGCTCACCGAAGACGCGAGCGAAAATCGTATCGACGTGCTGCAGGTGATAATCGAGATCGAACAGCTCTTCGAGCTCATTGCCATTAAGGATGCGCGTAACGCTGGCATCGGCCTTCAAGAGGTCCAGCAGATCGCCATTGCCCTCGAAACTCTTTATCGCGCTCTTCTGCACCAGCGCGTAGGCCTCTTCGCGTGACAGGCCTTTCTGCGTCAGCGCCAAAAGCACGCGCTGGCTGTGGATCAGGCCCTTGGTGTGCTCGAGATTGGCCATCATGCGCTCGGGGTAAACCACCAACTTCTCGATGATGCCGGCCGCGCGCATGAGGGCGAAATCGAGCGTGATCGTGGCGTCCGGCCCGATAAAGCGCTCGACGCTCGAATGCGAAATATCCCGCTCGTGCCACAGCGCCACGTCCTCCATGGCGGGAATGGCGTATGCACGCACCATGCGCGCAAGTCCCGTGATGTTTTCGGCCAGCACCGGATTGCGCTTGTGCGGCATGGCGGAAGAGCCCTTTTGCCCTTCCGAAAAATGCTCCTCGGCCTCCAGCACTTCGGTGCGCTGCAGATGGCGGATTTCCAGCGCCAGACGTTCCACCGAGCTTGCGATCACGCCAAGCGTGGCAAAGAACATGGCGTGGCGGTCGCGGGGGATTATTTGGGTCGAAACCGGCTCGACGCTCAAGCCCATTTTCTTCGCCACGTATTCTTCCACGCGCGGGTCGACATGCGCGAACGTACCCATGGCGCCCGATATGGCGCAGCTGGCGATTTCTTTCTTCGCCAGTTCGAGCCGCGTTTTGCCTCGCTCGAATTCGGCATAAAAGCCTGCAAGCTTCACGCCAAACGTAGTGGGCTCGCCATGCACGCCATGGCTGCGGCCGATAATAGGCGTGAGCTTGTGCTCGCAGGCGCGCTTCTTGAGCGCGGCCAGAAGCGCGTCGATGTCCTTGAGCAGAATGTCAGAGGCGCGCGAAAGGGTCACCGCAAGCGAGGTGTCGAGCAGATCCGATGACGTCATGCCCTGATGGATGAAGCGCGCCTCGGGCCCGACGATTTCGGCGAGATGCGTAAGAAATGCCACCACGTCGTGCTTCACCTCGCGCTCGATCTCGTCGATGCGCGTGATGTCGAACTTGGCTTTCGTACCCCGCTCGCGGATTTTCTTGGCGGCCTCCTTCGGCACCACGCCAAGTTCGGCCAGCGCGTCGGTCGCATGCGCTTCGATCTCGAACCAGATGCGGAATTTCGTTTCCTGCGACCACAGCGCCGTCATTTCGGGGCGGGAATAGCGCGGGATCATGAACTCAATCCACCCAGCGCGATGTATTTGATCTCCACGAACTCCTCGATGCCGTATTTGGAGCCTTCGCGGCCCAGGCCGGACTCTTTCATGCCGCCGAAGGGCGCCACTTCGGTCGAGATCAGCCCCTCGTTGACACCCACAATGCCATATTCGAGCGCCTCGGCCACGCGCATGACGCGGGCGAGATCGCGCGTGTAGAAGTAAGACGCGAGGCCAAACGGCGTGTCGTTGGCCATGCGGATGGCTTCTGCCTCGTCACGGAAACGGAACAGCGTCACCACGGGCCCGAAGATTTCTTCCTGCGCGCAGGCCATTTTGTCCGTGCAGCCGCTCACCACCGTGGGCTCGAAGAAAGTGCCGCCAAGCTTGTGGCGCTTGCCGCCCAGCGTGGCCCTGGCGCCCTTCGATACGGCGTCGCCGATCAGGCGTTCCACCTTTTCCACAGCGTCCTCGCTGATCAGCGGTCCTTGCTGCACGCCTTCGCCAAAGCCGTCGCCCACTTTCAGGCTCGCAACGGCCTTGCCGAGCTTGTCTGCAAACGCATCGTACACGCTGTCCTGCACCAGGAAGCGATTGGCGCAGACGCAGGTCTGGCCCATGTTGCGGAACTTGGAAGCGACGGCGCCCTTCACCGCTGAATCGAGATCGGCATCGTCAAAAACGATGAAGGGCGCGTTGCCGCCAAGCTCGAGCGAAACTTTCTTTACGGTCGAAGCGGATTGCCGCATCAAGAGCTTGCCGATCTCGGTCGAACCGGTGAACGAGAATTTGCGTACGAGCGCGCTTTCAGTGAGTTCCTTGCCCACGCGTGAAGCGTGCGCCGAGGTGACAATATTGAACACGCCCTTAGGCAGGCCTGCGCGCGCGGCCAATTCCGCGATTGCCAACGCCGACAACGGCGTCTCAGAAGCCGGTTTGCTCACCACAGTGCAGCCCGCAGCCAAAGCCGGCGCGCATTTGCGCGTGATCATGGCGTTGGGAAAATTCCACGGCGTGATGGCGCCCACCACACCCACCGGCTGCTTGACGACGATGATGCGCCGGCCCGCCACGTTCTGCGGGATGACGTCGCCATAGATGCGCTTGGCTTCCTCCGCGAACCACTCGACGAAACTCGCGCCATAGGCGATCTCGCCACGGCTTTCGGCCAGAGGTTTACCCTGTTCCGCCGTCATGATGCGCGCGAGATCTTCCTGCGCCGCCATCATCAGCTCGAACCATTTGCGCAAGATGCCCGCGCGCTCCTTGCCGGTCTTGGCGGCCCAGGCGGGGAAGGCGCGATGCGCGGCCTCGATGGCCTCGCGCGTCTCGTCCTCGACCATGTCGGGCACGGTAGCGAGCGTCTCGCCTGTTGAAGGGTTCTTCACCGCAAAGCGCGCATCGTTGCGCGCTTTCGTCCATTGGCCATCTATATAGGCATCGGCGCGCAAAAGCGCCTGATCGGCAAGCTTGAGCATGGGGTTCTTCTAGCCTTGCGGGCCGTCTTGCGAAAGTGCCTGTTCGGGCGGCGAAACCGCGGCGATCAGGGCCGCGGTATGCGGCTCTTTGGGCGCGCGCAGAATCTCGGCGATCGGCCCCCGCTCAATGATCTTGCGGTCGCGCACGATGAGTGCATCTTCGGCCAGCGCCTCGGCCACGGCAAAATTGGCCGTGATGGTGACGAAAGCCGCGCCCTCGTTGCGGCGGAAATCCTTTAGCAGGTCTAGGACAAGCGCCTGGCCGGGCGCGTCCAGCCCCAAGAGCGGCTCGTAGAGCACGACCAACTGCGGCCCGCCCGCGAGCGCGCGTGCAACCTGCACACGCCGGCGGTCGAGCACGCTGAGGCTCGCGATGCGCCGCTTGAGCGTCATATCGCCCAGCCCCACGCGTTTTAGCATGGCTTCCGCGGTTTGCAGGTTCTCTGCGCGACCCATGGCGATGTGCGCACGCGTGGGTTCGATGACGGTCTCATAAACCGTCATGCGCGGATCGAGCACTCCACCTTCGCCGCTGATGAAAGCTACGCGCTGACGCAGGCGCGCCCGCATCGCGGGCGATAGCACACCCATGTCCACTGCATCGAAGATGATGCGGCCATAGTAGAGCCGCGACATGCCAAGCACGGCACGCATGATCGAACGCCGCCCCGAACCGCGCTTGCCGACGAGCGCGAGACTGCCGCCTCTGCGCAGATCGAAGGTGATGCCTTCGGGCGGCTTGGTGCGCTTCGCCGGCCTATCAAAGACGATGCTGCGCACCTGAAGCAGCGGCTCCGAGCGCGGGCTCGCGCGCGGGCCCTCGGTCGACTTGCCAAGTTTGGGCACGGCCCGGAACAGCGATTGGGTATAGGCGTTGGCGCGCGGGCCCGACATGCGCTCGGCCGGCCCTTCTTCGATCAGGCGGCCGTCGCGCAGGACCGCAACTCGCCCGCCAAGCCGCACGGCCACCTGCGGATCGCCGGTAAAATAGATAAGCGCAAACTTGCTGGTAGCCTGTTCTTTCAGCAGTAGATCGAGAATCTCATCGGCTTCTGTGGGATCGAGGCCGGAGACGATGTCATCGGCGATCACCGCGTTGGGCTTTTGCGCCAATCCGAGCGCCAGCAGGGCCAGCGCGCGCTCGCGCAAGCTATGCGCGTTGGGGCGCAGGTTGAGGTGCGCGGCCGTCGGCGTATTGGAGAAGCGCTCGAGCGACATGCGCATAGCGAGCTCGGCTTCTTTCAATGGAATACCGCTCGCTCGCGCGAGCGCGCGCGAGAGCTGACTTTCCATCGTCGCGTGCGGGGCCAGCGCAATCAGCGAGGGGCTGGCCAGATAGGCGAAGCGCGGCTCTTTGCCGTCGCCAAACCCGCCCAGCGTCAGCGTGCCAGAGGTGTCGGCGTCGCGCGGCAGCTGCTTGGCCAGAACATCGCGCAGTGTCTCGCGGCCGCTGCCGTGCCGCCCAAGAACGGTGAGGATTTCACCGGCCTTCGCATCCAGTGTCAGCTCGTAGAGCAGCATGCGCCCTTTCGACCGCACGCTGAGATTGTCGGCCGCAAAGATAATGGCGGGCATTTGGTCGTTCACGGCCGCTCGCCCCCGCTCAGACCTGCGGCAAGTCGCGCACAAAGAATGAGAAGAGCGAGCGCGGCCGCCGGGAATAGGGCCACCCACCACACCGTCGGCAGTGCGCTCTGGCTCGCCGCAATAAGAAGCCCGAGATCGCGCGCCGGCGCCACCGCGCCGAACCCGAAAAAGCTCATGGTGGCGAGCGTAATCGTGACGGCGGCGAAGGCGCGCGCGGCAATGGGAAGCAGTGCGTCGCGCGTCTCGCACACGAGATCGCGCTGGAACAGGGCAACGCTATCAACCCCGGTCGCACGTGCGAAATCGGCATAGGGTGCCGCCAAATGGGCGCGGGCGCGATCGTAAGCGCGGGCAAAGGCGGCAGGTGCTGCGGCAAGACCTGCTGCGAACGCCGCATGTCCCTGGCCCAGCAAGGCCGAAATGAGGATCGCGGTAAGAAGCGACGGTATCGCAATCAATACATCCACACCGATGCGCACGACGATGCCCGCGCGGCCTAAAAGATGGCCCCCGAGGAATCCCAGTATGGTGCCGGCAGCGATGACCATAAGAAAGCCGATACCAGCGTCGCTCATGGTGAGGCCGAGGCCGTAAAGCGTCTCGCTCCAAATATCGCGGCCGAGCAAGTCCGTGCCGAACAGGTGGGCGGCGCTGGGCGGCAAAAGCGCTTCGGCTGTCTGCAGCGCGCCGCCTGGGAAGGGTGCAATGAAACGGGCAATGCCCGCGAGCACGGCAAGCGCGATCAAGCCTGTTACGCCGAAGGCGCCGGCGGCCTTGCGCCAGTTCACTTCTGCTTTCAGCGGAAGAGGAATGTCGGCAACGGTCATGAGATTTCTTCCGCAAGGAGTGCGTGCGCGGCAACCGGTCCTGCAAAGTCAGCGCCCGCACGAATAACGGCGATGACGAAGACAATGACGGCCGCAACCGCCCAATCTTCGAGCGCCACTGCGTGAATGAAAGCTGCGCCGGCGCCTGGCCAGGAAAAGATCCATTCGGCCACGGCGTCGGCCGCAAAAATCGCGAGAACGATATCGGCGAGATCGGCGAGCGCCAGTGCCAGCGCCTGACGCGCCACATAGACGCGCAAAATTTCCGCGTCGCTCAATCCCAGCCGGCGCAAACCATCTCGGTAGGGTTCGCCGCTCGCGGTCTCGAGCGCATTGCGCCAGGCAAGGGCGACCGCGCCCGCGCCGGCAAGGCCAACAGTGACACCTGCAGGCGCGATGGTGCGCAAGGCCTCGAGAAACGCGTTCGTGTCATGCGCGGCAATGGCCGCGAACAGCGAGGGAACCTCGCCCGAATGGGCGGGCCACAGCCTGGCGAAGACGACGCCGATCAGAAGCGCTCCGCAAAACACGGGTGACGAGCCCGCGAACTGCACCACTGGCGCAACGAAGGGCCGCGTCGCCGGATCGGCCAGCGCCGATCCCAGCGGCACGCCGGCAATAAAGGCGATCGGTGTCGCGAAAAGCAGAAGCTCAAGGCTTGCGAGAAACGCGGGCCCCGTTTCGATGCGTGCCGTCAGCCCGCTGATGCTGCTCTGTCCGACATCAAAAAGGAAGACGTCAGGCACCTTGGCCAGCATGGTGCCAAGAAAATCGCTGGCGCTGGCAAGCGCCCCCGGTTGGCCGAGCGCCGCGATGGCCGCGGCCAGCAGGGCCGCCCCTGCGATGCTCGCAACAAGCATGGCCGTGCGCAGCAAGGCATAACGCAACATGACCGCTGAACCCTCCCCACGCGCACCAGGCCACAATAGCGAAATCGCACGCGGCGCGGCAGGGCAAGCATTAATCCTTACAACAGGCCCAGCGCCTTGAAGCTGGCATGGCCGCCGCGGCCCACAACCAAATGATCATGGACATCTATGTGCAGCGCCTTGGCGGCCGCCACCACGTCGCGCGTCATGGCGATGTCGGCGCGGCTGGGCGTGGGATCGCCGCTTGGGTGGTTGTGCACGAGAATAAGGGCGGAGGCGCCCAATTCCAGTGCGCGCTTGACGACTTCGCGCGCATAGACGGGCGTGTGGTCCACGGTGCCGCGCTGGTGCACTTCCTCTGCAATGACCGCGTTCTTGCGGTCGAGAAAGATAATGCGGAACTGCTCGGTTTCGGCCCGGGCCATGGCGGCCGCGCAATAATCGAGCACGGCCTCCCACGACGATAGCGCGGGCCGGCCCAGGAGCTTGGCGCGCGAGAGTTTCAGGGCGGCCGCTTCGACCGTCTTCAGCGCGGCCACCACCGCATCGCCGACGCCCTCGACTTCCCTCAGCCGTGGGGGCGGTGCTGCGATCACTTCGCCGAAGCTCCCGAACTTGCGGATCAACTCCTTGGCCAACGGCTTCACGTCGCGCCGCGGGATGGGTGCGAATAACACCAGCTCCAGCAGCTCGTAGTCGGCGAGCGCCTCGGCGCCGCCCGTGAGGAACCGCGCGCGCAGGCGTTGCCGGTGCGCGAGATAATGCGGCGGCTCGTCGCCCTCAGTTGTAGGGAGGCTTGTTCCAGCCTTTGGGCGAGAGGGTGAAGATTTCGAAACCATTGTCGGTCACGCCTACGCTGTGTTCGAATTGCGCCGACAGCGAACGGTCGCGCGTCACTGCCGTCCATCCGTCGTTCAAAATTTTCACGGCATAGCCGCCGAGATTGATCATGGGCTCGATAGTGAAGAACATGCCTGGCTTGAGCGCGATGCCTTGGCCAGCGCGCCCGTAATGTACGATGTTGGGCAGGCCGTGGAAGATGCGGCCCAGTCCGTGGCCGCAAAAGTCGCGCACGACCGAGCAATGTTGTTCGCCCTCGGCGAAACTCTGGATGGCGTGGCCGATATCGCCCGTGGTGGCGCCGGGCTTCACCGCATTGATGCCGCGGATCATCGATTCATATGTTGTCTCGACCAGGCGCTTGGCCTTCAGCTTGGGTTCGCCCGCGTAATACATGCGGCTGGTGTCGCCGTGCCAGCCATCGACGATCACCGTCACATCGATATTGAGGATGTCGCCGTCCTTGAGCGGCCGGTCGTTAGGAATACCATGGCAGACAACGTGATTGAGCGAAGTACAAAGCGTGTGGCGATAGCCGCGATAACCGACACAAGCCGGCATCGCCTTGTGATCCATCACATATTCGAAAGCGAGCTTGTCGAGTGCCTGAGTGGTCGCGCCAGGCTTCACCTCAGGCGTCAGCAGATCGAGGATTTCGGCGCCCAGGCGCCCCGCCTTGCGCATGCCCGCGAAGTCTTCCGGGCCATGCACGGCGACGCCCAGCGCCGAATGACGCGCGTTCTCGACATCCACGTCGGTCAATATGTCGCCCAAGGGCTTCCTTACTTCGCAACTCAGCGCAAAATCAGCTTAACATTTCCCGAGCGAAAGCAGCAATTCCATGCCCCTGATCACAGCCGCCATCCTGGTCATCGGAGATGAGATCCTTTCCGGCCGCACGGCGGATGCGAATATCCATCATATCGCCCGCGTTCTCGCCCAGATCGGCATCGATTTGCGCGAAGCGCGCGTGGTGGCAGACATCCAAGCCGAGATCGTGGCCGCGGTGAACGCTCTGCGCGCGCGTTACACCTACGTCTTCTCCACGGGCGGCATCGGGCCCACGCATGACGACATCACGGCGGAGGCCATCGCCAAAGCGTTCGGCGTGGCGCTCGAGGAACGCGAGGAAGCAATCGCCATGATGCGCGAACGCTATGGCGAGCGCTACGAGCTCAATGAGCCGCGCCGCCGCATGGCGCGCATGCCTGTGGGCGCGGAGCTTGTTCGCAACACAGTCTCCGGCGCGCCCGGGTTCCGCCTCGGCAATGTGTTCGTCATGGCGGGTGTGCCCAACATCATGCAGGCCATGCTCGAAGACATCGTGCCCCGGCTTGAGACCGGCACGCCGGTCGTCAGCCGCAGCGTGGAGTGCCGTCTCGGTGAAAGCACGATTGCTACGGCATTGGGACAGATCCAGCAGCGCCACGCGGGTGTGGTGATTGGCAGCTATCCGGCCTTTGGCGAGGGTGGACCCAAATGTTCCCTTGTCGTGCGCGGTCGCGACGCCAAGCTGGTCGATGCTGTCACGGCCGAGATCGAGGCCATGGTGCGGGCCGCAGGCGGGACAAGGTAAACCCGTATTGCGTCACAAGAATTGAGGTGATTTCACGATCTCCTCGTGTATCATGAGCCCTTCGGGGGCTGACTTCGCGTGTACGTCGCGAGGCTTTGCCGGCAACGAAACAGAAAGGCAACGGCATGGCGCCGATGCGCGTGATCGTGGCCGTGGTGGGGGCAATCATCTTCGTGGTGGCGGGCGTCGCTGTCGCCGCGAACGTGTTCTCGAACCAGCAAGTCGATTTCTTCGCCAGCGGCACGCATCAATTCTATGTCTGGTGCGCGGGCGGCAAGGATTACATCGCCACCGAAACCGGCAACAACGCCGAAGACGCGCAGATCAAGCTCTACAACGAGAACAAGACGAAAGGCCGCTCGCGCTGCTGGCCCGTGTGGCAGGCGCGGATCGCCGGATAGATTCCTTGTTCATTCGTCCCCCTGAAAGGGGGAGCCACGATACGGCTTGAGGGAAGTCATTTCTCGAGATTGAGATCACGCGCAAGCGCGGCGAGCGACTCTTGTGCGGTCGCATCGCGCGCGAATTGGGAGCGCGCACGCGCGAGCGCGGATTTGGCTTTGTCGGGCTCGCCCAGCACGGCATAGGCGCGCACCAGCCGCATCCAGCCTTCCAGATCGTCGGGATTTTTTTCCAGGCGCTGGGCCAAACCTTGCACCATGGCGGCGATGTCGGGCGAGGCAATCTTGCCTTGTTCGACCTGCTCGGCTTTCAGTGCCGCCACTTGGTCGACCAGCGCGGGCCGCCACGGCGCATTGGCGGGCGCGTCCGCCAGCAAACCTTCCCAATATTTGAGCGCCTCGTCCTTCTGCCCCCGGGCGCGAGCGGCGAGTCCCAGATAGTAACGCGCGCCGGGCTCATGCGCGTCCTGTTGCAACGCCGTTTGAAATGCTTTCTCGGCTTCAGGCGTGATGCCGCCCGCGCTTTCCACGAGCGCTTCGCCATATGCCGAATAAAGCGAGGCGGGTACGGCGCCCGTTTTTTCTCCCAACTGAATCGCCCGCGCCAGCGCCTTTGCCGCTTCGTCGGGCGCGTTCAGCGCGAGATAGCCGCGGCCCAGCAGCGCCCAGCCTTGCGCGTCATCGGGGCGCTCATGCATGCGGCGCGACAGCGTCGCCATCAGGGCGCGAAAATCGTTGGCGTCGAGGCCGCTTAACGCGCGGCTCGCAAGCTCAGGCCGCCCCACCGCGAAATATGTCGTGAGCCCGATGCCGGCGATGATCACCGCGACGGCGGCGGCAAGCACTGCATTGTTTTTCCCACGGGCGCCCCTCAGCAGCGGCATGGCGGCGAAGCCCGCGGCGATGGCGGCAATCAGGACAAAAATAGGCACGAGCACAAGGTTCATGCACCACGCCTAACACGATGGGCGTGGTCTGAGAAATGCAGTGTTTTTTTCAGATGGCCGCCCGCCGGGCGCTTTTGCGCGGACTTAAGCCGAGATGGGAAGCGAGCGCCGCGCTGTCAAGGGGGCGCGAACTATTCCGCTTTATCCCCGCGCGTTTTCGCGGCGCGCCCGGGAAAACTTGACGTCTATCCCTGCATGCGATTCAGCTAATCCCGGCCCCGTGGCGGAATGGTAGACGCAACGGACTTAAAAACATAATATAGTAAATATTATATTGCAAATACAATTACTTAGTATAAAATAAGCCTTGCACACATCTTACACAAAACAGTGCAGCAAGGCGGTTTCAATGGCGACGACACAGCACGATCTGATGGGGGGCAAGCTTCACGTCTACAAGCGTGAAAACAGCAGCGTCTGGCAGTGCTCAACGTATCTCGCCGGACGGAACTGGCGCGTTAGCACCAAGGAAGAAAGCCTCGCCCAGGCAAAGGACATTGCCGAAGATTGGTATCTCGTATTGAAAGGCAAGCTCCGTGCCGGTCAGCTCAAGACCGGCATGACCTTCAAAGAGGCCGCCGACAAGTTTCTAGTGGAATACGAAGCCATGACGGCTGGCGAAAGAAACGAAGGCTATGTGAGGGGGAAAGGCGAGAGGCTGCGCCTTCACATCTTTCCGTTCCTTGGCGACAAGGTTCTTTCCGAGATCACATCAGGTACGATCAACGAATATAGAATCCACAGACAGACATCGAGAAAGCACAAGAAAACGGGCGAACCCCTAAAGCCCGCCCGCAATACAATCCACCAAGAGATCGTGATTATCCGTCAAGTGTTCAAAACGGCCATGCGGCACGGATGGGTTCAACATCTCCCCGATCTTTCCGCTCCTTATAAGGCTTCGGGAAAAATCTCTCATCGCGCGTGGTTTTCGCCGGACGAATATAAAACATTCTATGAGGCCACGCGGAAACGGGCGGAGAAACCGCCGAAGCCTCGATGGAAAAAACAGTGTGAGCAATTTCACGACTACGTTCTATTCATGGTCAATACCGGCTTGCGTCCGGACGAAGCGTCGCGACTGGAATACCGCGACGTAGAGATCGTCGAGGATGACTCTACCGGAAAAACAATTCTTGAAATCAGCGTGCGCGGCAAACGGGGCGTGGGCTATTGCAAGAGCATGCCGGGCGCCGTGTATCCGTTTCAGCGGTTGCTAAAACGGAACGGGCAACAGCCCACTGACCTTATCTTCGGTAAGGTTCAGCGGGAGTTGCTGAACGCCATCCTCAATGAAACGGGTTTAAAAAAGGATCGGGAAGGCCGGCTGCGCACGGCCTATTCCCTCCGCCATACATATATCTGCCTCAGGCTTATGGAAGGTGCAGACATCTATCAGATCGCAAAGAACTGCCGCACCTCTGTCGAGATGATCGAAAAATTCTATGCCGCGCATATCAAAAACATGATCGATGCGTCGGCAATCAACGTGCTCAAGAAAAAGAAACGGCCGAACGGTCGTTCTCCGAAGCGCAACGCGGACGCGGAAAGCGCGAGGTAACGGCGTCTGGTTGAGTGCCCGAATAGACGTTAATTCCGTTGACCGACATCGTCCCAAAGCCAATACAGCGAAGGCCGTTATCCACCCTTCTTGCAACGCAGCGAATCCGGAAAATGCTTGATTTTTCTTGGTTGTTAATTGCGTTGCGGCTATAGGTGAAAGAACCACGCGGGCGTGGCGAAACTGGTAGACGCAACGGACTTAAACCAAAAAATTTGAGTGCTCGCGGGGAAACCCGCGATGCAGAACTGCTCAAAGTCGGGGAAACCTTTCAAATGGCAATCCCGAGCCAAGCCTGGAAACAGGAAGGTGTAGAGACTAGACGGGCAGCACCTAAAGCGAAGGCTATGGTGAAGGTATAGTCCAGACCACAAAGCGCCTTGCGCCAAACGGCGCAGTGGCGAGCGCGGCGAAAGCCGTAGTGGTACGAAAATCCGTAGGGCTGAAAGGCCTGTGCCGGTTCAAGTCCGGCCGCCCGCACCATTCTCTTCAACGTGAAGCTTTGAGGTCGCAGAAATGCCGAAGGCGATTACTCTGTCCAACGGAAGAACATGGGACACGCAAGGAAAAGCGCTGGCTCATTTCAAAGAAATGCTTGCACGCTACTCCGACGGCTCCACAGTTGAGGATCGGGCAGATCACGATGACCTGATCGCGCTTGTTGAGCGTTACGATGAGGCCATCACAAATGCTCCATCGAAAACCGGAAGCGGCATTGAGCTCTTCATGCGCCGTCGAAATTCTGGCGTCGGCTACTCAACATCAGGGTTTTGGCTCCGTCGTGTTGATGGGACAGAGACTGACTTCAGCTATATCAGCGCCGTTAAAGGAGAGCCGAAATCGGATGCGCAACAATTTCATGACGCGTGTCGAGCGGCGGTAGCTCAGGAGTTGGTAGCTGCCAAGAAGCGACATTTTGCAAAATATGGTGACAGCCTTGGCCGCATAGCTTGCGATATTACTGATGAACTCGTTGCATATGACGAGGCGCACATGGATCATGCTTATCCAACATTCGGGCAACTGGTGCAGTCCTTCCGCGCAGCACGTGGATGGCAGCACGATGTGCCATCGGGGACGCTAACAACTCCGGCCGATGGTCAAACGACGACAACCTTTATTGATCCGCAAGTCGCGGACGCCTTTCGTCAGTTTCATAAAGGGGCGGCGATGTTAAGAGTCGTCTCAAAATCGCAGAATCTCTCTATGGCTTCCGGGCAGCGAAAACCGAAGATCAAACGACCTGTCGAGTTGTGAACTAACAACACATGTCTGCTTGGGAGCACTGGACAGCGCTCCGGAGCCGTGCCGAACGGCCTTACGGCGACAGGCACAATAGCGCTATGGAACCGTAGCGCGTGCCGCATCGAACACGGATCGCACGATGACCGGGTTCGATATTTTCCTCATTTGATATACACCAGCTCAGGCGTTGCGCTGTGTGTGCGCCGCCGAGCTTTCCTTTCGGATGTGTAAAGCACACTTGCACACAACACTTCCTTCCTAAGCTAAACCGGGTTGCGCTGATGCGAGCCGGACACCGCTACGTTGACAAGCGCGATCAGTGGTGAGGGTTCGCCAGAGCTGCCGTGGCTGGTGCAATCGGGTTTTCCAAATGCCTTTTTCGCACGCCCGTTCTTCACAGGGATGATGGCCTTCACCTGTTTGTGAGGTCTGTTTTCCGCCGTTGTCAGCAATCCATCTCCTTCAAAATATTTGCATCCCCCCTTCGTGCATGTTCGTGCCCCCTGCCATACGCGGCCGCTTCCCGCGTCAACAGTAAGCCTCGGTTCCCCCTGAAGGTCTCCCCCAATTTTCCTGTGTGACGCTGCACCCGCTGCTGGCTGTTCGGAGGCATCGCCCGAAAGGGTAATTCAAACGAAGGAGACTAAAATGACAACGACCACTACTGAAAACCAGACGACCAAAACCAAACAGGTTCCCGACTTCTACATCTTCGAGAACGCAGCTAAGGGCGAAAAAGGCGGCAAACCCGCCGGTGCAGCCTTCGCCCACAAGGCAGGCAAGGGGTTCACCCTCCTGATCGCCGGCAAGCGCTACGCGGCATTTCCGCCGAAAGCAAAAGCCGCTGTGCAACCCCAGGCAACGGAAGGGAAGGGCGCGTAAGCGCTCTTCCTTTTCCTGAAAGGAGAAACATCATGACCGACATTATAAATGTACCGCTCAACAAGCTGACCGTCTGGCCGGGCAACGTCCGGAAAGTCCAGAACCGGGACGGCATCGACGCCTTGGCCGCCAGCATCAAGGCCCACGGCCTTCAGCAGAATCTCGTCGTCCGCAAGGACGGTAAGAAATTCGCTGTCGTCGCCGGCGGCAGGCGCCTGAAAGCCTTGCAGCAACTCGCAAAGGCCGGTGATCTACAGGCAACATTCCCGGTGCCGTGCAGCATCAATGATGCCAACAACGCCACGGAGCTGAGCCTTGCCGAGAACGTCATGCGGGAAGATATGCACCCCGCCGACCAGTTCGAGGCGTTCCGTTCCCTGATCGATGACGGTATGCCGGTGGCGGATATCGCCGCCCGTTTCGGATGCAGCGAGGTTCATGTCCAGAAGCTGCTGAAACTGGCCCGTGTCAGCCCGAAAATCGTCAAGGCGTATCGGCACGGCGACCTGACGCTGGAATGCGTCATGGCTTTCACTGTGACCGACGACCATGAAGCGCAGGAGAAGGTACTTGCGGGTTATGATCCCGAGCGTAACGATGCCCGCGACATCCGCGACGCCCTGACGGAGAACGACATCGCCGCGACCGACAAGCGTGTGAAATTCGTGACCCTGAAGGGTTACGAAAAGGCCGGTGGCCCTCTCAAACGCGACCTGTTCAGCGAGGACAACAACGGCGTCTATATCGAAGACGCGGCGCTGCTGGACAGGCTTGTGACCGAAGGGCTTGAGAAGAAGACCATGCCCGTTCGCGCCGAAGGCTGGAAATGGATCGAGGTGATCCCCGACTTCGGATACGAGCACAGCTCCGGTTACAGGCGCATCTATCCAGCACCCGTTCCGCTGAATGAGGCCGAACAGCAACGGCTCGGCAGCCTTCAGGCGGAATACACCGCCCTGAATGACGCCTGGAACGAGTCCGACGAAGACGAAGCGCCGGAACGCCTCGATGAGCTGGAGAAGCTGATCTCCGGCATTGAAGACCGCGAGGGCGTCTGGACGCCGGAACAGCTTGCGGTCGCGGGAGCCGTGGTGACCCTCAATCACGGCGGCAAGGCGACCATCGAGCGTGGCTTCGTTAAGCCCGAGGACATGCCGAAACAGTCCCGGAAGGCGAACAACGCCAATGGTGCGGATACATCCGGTACGGAAGACGCCGGGAAACCCGTTGCCGGATTGTCGGCAGCGCTGGTCGAGAGCCTGACCGCGCATCGGTCAGCGGCGCTCGCAGCATCCCTGCTGGATGCACCGGACAAGGGTCTTGCGGCGATCGTGCATGCCTTGGCGCAGGATATATTCCTCGGCTGTCACAACACCGTCCTGGAGCTTTCGGGCAGAACGCAGTCGCTGCAACTGGTCGAAGGCTCAACCGCCTTCCAGCGTCTCGAACAAGCCCGAGAATCCTGGGGTCAGCGTATCCCCGGCACGCATGACGGCCTGTGGCAATGGTGCCTGGAGCAGGATCAACCCGTCCTGCTCGATCTCCTGACCTTCTGCATCGCCTGCATGGTCAATGCCGTGCAACATAAAGCGGATCGTCCGGAGTGCCCGAGATTGGGTCATGCCAGCAATCTCTCTGCTGCGCTCAATCTCGACATGAAGGCGTGGTTCACACCGACTGCCGAGAGCTATTTCAGCCGCGTGAGCAAGCCGCAAATCCTGGATGCCCTGACAGCCGCGCGCAAACAGCCGTTTGCGCCCGCCTGGGACAAGCTCAAGAAGGCGGAACTGGCCACGCTCGCAGAACGCGAAATCGCCGGTACAAACTGGCTGCCGGATATCCTCCGGTAATCTCTACTGGACGCTAACGCCGTCCCAAGAGGCACTTTATATGCGCCGGTCGTTCACGCGACCGGCGTTTTCTTTTTCTCTCAGGTTTTGAACACCCCTTCAGCATCGTTCTGGTCCCTTTTATCACGCGCGGGCGCTTTCTGGCGTCAACAAGAAAACAGACCCCGGACGTTGCCGGGGTTGGTTCCCCCTAAAGGTTTCCCCCAATTTTCTTGTGTGACACCGCGCCCTTGCGCGTGGAGGCGGGGACTCATCCCGAAGGGGATTGTTCAAACAGAAAAAGGAAAACGCCGATGAAACGCACGACTGAAATTTACCGCATGGACTGGAAGGGCCACCTGCTGGAGATCACCTACGAACCCGACTGGCTTCCTGCCAGCATCACCGGACAAGACATCGCGCACCTTCAGGTGCGGAGCATCTACCCGACCGACGCGCCGCTTCCCATCGCGCCAGACGGGTTTTATTCGCACGCGCTGCCGCTTTCGATCATCACCGCCGCCGGCGGCCCCGTCGATTACATCGACGTGATGCTCGAAGCTGAAACCCAACAGGCAGCGTGAGGGGAACAGCCATGACCGAGTTATTCGCGCAACCTTACGACATCAGCGCCGTGGGCTTCTACTTCCGGACCGAATCCGAATACGCGGAACAATCCGCGAAACTTCGCAACGCCGCGGGCTGTCCGGTCGAGGAATTTGAGCTGCAATTCATCGACGGCGAAAGCATCGACGCGAAATTGTTCGAGGCGCTGGGCGTCAACCAGTGCAACTTCCCGCAGTTTCTGGAAGCTTGCGATGACTGGGACGACCATCAGAAGCGGAAGGTCATCATTGCCGTTGGCGAATGCGGTTACAGCTTCGACCTGACCTCCGGTGACCCTGACGATTTCGACGTTGACCTGTACGAGATCGACAGTCTGCGTGAGCTTGCCGAGCAATTTGTCGATGAGGGCTTGTTCGGTGACATCCCCAAGCGCATCCGGTTTTATCTGGACTACGACGCCATCGCCCGCGACCTTGGCATGGACTACAGCGAGACGATCATAGCCGGAACGCGGCTGGTTTACCGGTGCGGCTGATGGCAGCCGGGCTTTTGCTTCACCGGGCCTCACAGGCGCGGCGCTCTCAGACGAAATGCTGCGATTGCCCGCGAGATGTTGGCGAGGGAGGCGATCATGTTTGCCCGGTTGATGTCGGCAGGTTCGGTCTGTGCCAGCTCGTCTGCAACCATCCGGTATAGCGCGTTAAGTTGGGCCAGGGATTTGTTGGCCAGTTCTGATGCGGTGATGAGTCTCATGGTATCTCTCCTTTTTCTTCTGCCCGCGCCGATCGCGGACTTCACGCAGCCGTGGAGAGCGACGGCCGCTTGGCGCTGCATCCACCCAAAGGGTTCTTGGGGACCGCAACGCAGAGAAGGAGCCTGAGTAAGGCTTGGCAGCGCTGACAAGCGCCGGTGCTAACGCTGCACCATCGAAGTCCGGGATCGGGGCTCTTGGAAATGGGGAGATCATGGATTTGAATGCTCAACCGCACTGGCCCTAACAACCCTTCATGCGCCCAACCAGCTTTTTACGCAGGTTCAGGAGGCTGGCTTGTGCCATACTGCCGAAGGGCCGGAGCTTTTTGTGGCGAACGGTCTCGCGCTCAGGCTTTTGGCTGTATAGGGATCGCCGCGACCATGCCCGGGGGATTGTTTCCCATGAACGCGCGCGTTTCGGTCAGGTTTGGCTTATCGCTTGTAGGCTTCAGCCAAGCGTTGTCGCTTTTTACTCTTCTCATCTTTTTTGCCACAACGGCCACACCAGTTTCCGCCAAAGATACCTCCAAAGCTTTTGAGCAAGCGCGGACGGCTATGTTCGGATGGGAAGAGCAAATGCCCACCGTCGAACAGGTCAATGCCGATACGGCAAACAATGACGTTCGACAGCAAGCCGTCGTTCGGGCGGCGACTTTCAGCGTGCTTCTCGATGTAGTGTCCGGGTACGCAACGGAAGAGGGTGCCTGGTACGTCGCTCCTCCGCAGGTCAAGCAGAAAAACGCCGCCTACGCGCAAGCTATAACCGCAGCCTTCGATGACGCTTGTCCGCCAAAACCGGCAGTGTGTACGGGCAGCATTTACACCGACGAAGAGCAATTACGGTACGATCCAGATTTCAAGCATCACGTCGTGGCGCTTTACTTTGGCACGCCGCTGGATCGAATTCTCGACCAGTCGGGTCTCTCCGGTGTTGCGGCGAACATATCCGGTGCCGGGACCGCGTATATCGCCGGTGGCGTTCTCACAGTCGGATTTTTTGGATGGTTGATCTTTATGCGCCGCAGGCCTGTCGATCACGCCCCGCCGCTCAGTGACAACTACGGCACGGCAGCCTGGGCGGCCCATCGGCAAAAACCGTATTCCGATCAGGATATTTCCCGGGGCGTTGTCTTCGGCAAAAGTGGCAGTCCCAATCTTCCCGCCAACTTTCCCGGTGCTCCCGTCACGTCATTGCCGGAGACCCACACGTTGATTGTGGCCCGCACCCGGGCGGGTAAGGGAACCCGCGTCATCGTGCCCACTTTGTTGCGCTACGGCGGCTCGATGCTGGTCATAGATCCCAAGGGAGAGAATGCGGCGATCACGGCGCGCACGCGCCGCGCGCAGCTCGGGCAGACGGTTCACATCGTCAACCCCTGGGGCGAGATGGAGAGCCACTACAAAAGCCTCGGCTTCGCCCCGGCAACCTTCAATCCGCTCGACGCGCTTGATCGCAACGACCCAAACGCGGTCGCCTTCGCGCAATCGCTTGCGGCGATCATTTGTCCCCCCGCAACTGGCAAGGAACAGTTCTGGCAAGGGAGCGCGGCCAACGTGCTCGCGGGAGTCTTTCTCTGGATCGCCGATGCGCCGGGCGAGCAAAAGACGCTCGCACGCGCTCGCCAGATCGTGACCATGAGCCGTGCGGATTTTCTCAAGATTCTGGTCAAGATGTCGGCTTCGACCGCCTACCACGGCGCGATCAGCGAAATGGTCAGCCAATACATCGACCTCGCGCCGGAAACCTACAGCGCGATCATGTCCAACCTCGCCGAGAACACCAAGTTTCTGTCTGACCCGCAGATCAAGCTATCGACGGCTTCCTCCTCGTTTTCGATGAAGACGCTCAGGGAGGAAGCGACCACTGTCTATCTCGTCATCCCGCACGACCGCATTCAAACCCAT